>ENA-UOTX01001729-UOTX01001729.1-compost-metagenome-genome-assembly--contig:-NODE-1729-length-13968-cov-19.762436_pt1 | contig 13968 bp, 6 predicted proteins | sample MGYA00238143_ERZ746982 | MGnify/ENA primary metagenome ERZ746982 (study PRJEB28758, sample SAMN06268862) | compost metagenome | isolation source: single cell | place: USA: California, Emeryville, Joint... | reverse complement strand
ACTCAATATTTCGAAAAAATTTGAAACCTTAACTTGAAGGTGATGTTCGCGTCATAGAGAAGCTAAGCTCTTGGATCTTAAGAAAATTAAAAGTGATTCATTAATATTCAATGCTGATTAAACTACTGAAGTTGAATTTAGTTTGGTTCCGAACAGATCGGAGGAAATTAAAATATATATGTTGAGTTTCTTTTAACACATTTACCCTAAACTTGTCTACGAGTAACTATTCTATAAATTCAAATGGAGCTGGTTCACTCTGACTCCAATATATTTTAGTCTGTTGAATATAAACTGAGATGAATTCCCATCTTTTTTGAAAAAAGGAAAATTGTTCATGTGTAATTAACGATTCTTTCTTACAATCGCTGCTTTACATATACATCAGCTTCAAATAAAAATAAATCACCATTTAGTAATACGAAGACCTATAATATTTACTTCCTGAATAACTTATTCGACTAGGCGCTCTATTTTCCACATTCCCTCTCTCAGACAATCCTGTCGATCTCGTGTCTTTATAAGAGAACTGCTCAGTGGATCTATCATTGGAATTTAAGATCTGTTTCTGCAGTTCTAACACTTTGAGATTTTTCGCCTGGTTCTCGCTCTGCAAATCATCAATGTACTTCGAAATAATACCAATCTGCTTTGCCAGGTTAGAACTCTCAGTTTCTTCGGGCTTTTGCTCAGAGTCCTCAGCCTTTTCTTCTTCTTTCCCTTCTTTCGTGTTCTTAATCACCTCAGCCACCAGTAACTTCGCAGCTTCAAGCTCATTCTTCATCTCATGTATTTTAGCGATCATCTTATCGTGTTCTTCCGCGCCTCGCTCAGCCTGAGTGGTGACCCGCTCTAGAAGCTCCTCCATCCTGCTTTTATCACTCGCGAATATTGCTTTTAACTCATGGTTCTCTTTCTCTTGCGAAACCAGTTTTTCCAAAAGCGTCACAACGTCCTCTGTTAACTTACACATGGTATTATAAGTCTCCATTCCTTCATATTTTAAAGGCAAAGTCAGATTATCCATAGGCTTTTGGAACTTGGATCTTCGGAGCTGCATGCCAGCAGAGAGGACATCAAGTAGTAGCCCTGGCTCATCATCGGCATATTTCCTGCTCATTGAGTCAAAGATTCGATTGGGAAGGTTCTTATCAACGAAAAACGCGTCAAGCGTGAGCAAACTGTGATAGAACTTCACTTGGTCCTCGCTAAGCCCTTCGATACTATCCTTCAGTGTTTCTAGCTTAACCTTCTCTCTGATTGATGAATATTTCGCGATGTTTCTCAGTCTATTCGCTGCGATGACAACATTTCCGGTTTTTTTTAACCGTAACTGGTTTGGAGTTTTTTGTTTATGAATAGTCCCGTTCTGGCTGATAATCAGATGGTTTCTGATCTTAAAATAATTGTGGAAAACTGGCAACAGGATGCTTTGTTGGAATACTAGCCCTTCGTACTTATGGCTCAGGTTGAAAAACATCATCACGAGGTTAGTAATGAGATACACGCAGTTACTGATACGCGCTTTGTTCCCGATGCTTTCATTGGAGATTACTTGGAACTGTTGTTTGATATTTTTCACTTGCGCCTCTTGTTCACGTAAGAACTCATAGGCTTGGTCTTTCTCCTTCTGTAAGGCGTTGATTTTCTCATAGTGGTCTTTTGCGAGGTTCCTTAATTCAGCTATTTCTTCCTCTTTCTCTCGGCTCATTGCGCGAAGCTTTTCTTCGTTCTGCTTTGAAAGCTTGACCATCTCTTCCAGCTGCTGATTATGATTCAGTTGAGTTTCAGTGAATTTCGCATTTAACTCATAAAACGAGCTATTTAGCTTCATTAACGTTGCTTCATGCTGCTTCTTCTGCTCTTGGAGCTGAATCTCAAGCAAATCCCTCGAATCCTTCAGCTTACTCAACTCTTCTCTCGATAAACTATTCTCCTTGACTACCTCTTCAATTCGAGCTTCCTTCTTCTGATACTCCTTATTAAACACGAGGATTTCATCGATAAGCACTTGAAACGTTTTGTATCTCGCGGACTCATGTCCTATCGAAAGCTGAAGGGTTTTCCCGTCTAATAACCCCAGAACGTACTTGACGCTATTCTCGAAATTGATTTGTTGCTCTTTCAAATCTGATTCGAGGTCAAGGACTTTTTGCCTCAAATGGTCGATTTCTCGGTCTTTTTCTCGTTTTGTTTCAGCTACGTGATCAAAAGAGGTTTGTAGTTCTCCAATCGCTCGCTTTAAGCCATCTAACTCCTCCTCACTTTGTCTGTTCAACAGCAGCTGATTGTAGTCGTTGAATAACTCGTCATATTTCTTTTTTGTGTGCTCTAGATTCTGCTTCAAGGCCACCGTCTGAGCCTGTTCGACCTCCTGCTGAGCTTGGAGCTCACGATACGATTTCTGGACTCCTGCAAGCTTTTTGAGCTGTTTTTCGTTATCTTCATTGATTTTCGTCAGCCGCTCCTTCTCTAAATTTGAACCTTCGAGGAATTTCTGCAACTCACGGAGTTCATTTGATAGCTGCTGGTTTTGTCCTCTTAACGAAGCGCATTCGCTCTCAGATTTCGAAAATTTCTCTTTTAAACTCTCCAGGCTTTCGAAAGTTTCATTATTTTGCTTCTTTAGCTCTAACACCTCTCGTGAGATCTGATGCAACTGCTCTTCGGCGGCTTTTCGTCTGTTTTCACAGTTTAAAAGGCTTGTTTGAAGTTCTTCATTTCTAATCGATAAGATTGCTGCTTGATTCTGAAACTTTTGGCATTTTTCTTGGTTTGCTTGGATCTTAATGGTGAGCTCCTGGTCATATAACTGGAGTTTATTCTCGAGGTTTTCAACTTGTTTTCTGTAGATCGTGTTGAATTCATCCAACTCACGCACTTTGTCTTTGAGAATTTCAACCTGCTGAGTTTTGATTTGGTTATCATTACTGAGAAGCTTGATTTGGGTCAGCTGCTGTTTGATAAGCGTCTGTGATTCGTTGAAGTTAGAGAGGCTCGGCTGAGATGACTTTCTCTTAGTTTCGAGAAATGGAGGATACTCGTCCATCTTTCTACGTGCTTATTTTTAAAAATCAAAATTTAACGATTGCGATCTTAACTCTTTAATACAGTCAGAAATGACTGACTCTGAATATATCTCACTAGTACTGAGGTATAGAGCGCCATATCATTAATAAAAGAAACGTGAATAATACAAGCCGTTCGATGTCAATTTCGTTGGTGTGATGAAAAAACCATAACCTTCTTGCTTACCAGACACATGGATGCTTTCTCATGTTCAACTAGATATGTTCTCTCTTGGCTGCTGTTAGAAACGCTTTTTTTTTTCCCGGCCTCTTCTCGTTGGAGAAAGGCCATTTTATTCTATTCTGACAAGAATCGGTCCATCGAATTTGATTGGCACTGACTTTGCTAATTTCTCTGAGCAGAACCAATTTAGCCGAAATAAAATTATTTCTACTCGAAAAAAATTTCCTTAATTCGCTTTAACCAAATCTTTCTCAATGGCAAATTCCAGATATGAATATGTTAAGGAGTTCGAGGTCCACACAACCGCCATGCCGAATACCTACATCGTCGTGCGAATTGACGGCAAAGGATTTACCAAATTCACCAGTGCTCACAAATACGAGAAACCGAATGATATTAGAGGCATAAATCTCATGAATCAAGCTGCTAAGCAAGTCATGGAGACCTATCAGGACATCTGGCTGGCCTATGGTCAATCAGATGAATATTCCTTCGTACTTAACAAGAATACAAAGTTATACAATCGTCGAAGCGAGAAAATCGTGAGTTTGGTCTGCTCTTGTTTTTCATCCGCGTTCGTGTATTATTTCTCAAAGTTTTTCCCAGGCGAAGAGCTCAAACAGATCCCTTTGTTCGATGGAAGATTGGTTTGTTACCCTTCTGAGGAGAATTTGAGGGACTACTTGAGCTGGAGACAGGCTGATTGTCACATAAATAATCTGTATAACACGTGCTTCTGGAGTTTGGTCCAAAAGGATGGGCAAACCACTGAGGAGGCGCACAAGACGCTGAAAGGTACGTTCTCAGATTTCAAAAATGAGATGCTGTTCAGCAGATATGGCATTAATTATGCGAAAATAGAGGCTGTGTATCGGAAAGGGTCTATTATTGTGCGTTTGCCAGAAGATTTTTTCTCAAAGAATGAAAATAAACCTGAAAATACCGAAAAAGATAGTGGCAAGCAAGAGTCTCAAACGCAAACTACTAACCAAGGTGGCGAAGTTGAATCGCAAGCAATTACAGAGAAGAAAGAAGAAGCTAAATTGCCAGAAAAACAGGTTGTAGAGGCTGTCGAAAAGAAAACTGAGGAGCCGAAAAGCGATGAAAAATCGATATCTGAATCGATAAAGCCTGAGGCTAAAGAAGCTGAAGAGAAAAAAATTCCGAGCAGTATAAATGCTGGAAATGAGGAATCGAAGTCAAAGAAGAAGGAAAAGAAGGAGAAAAAGTCTAAAAAGAAAGAAAAAGAATCTCCAAGCGATCTAAAGCTTTATATTTTACACGAGGATCTGATTAGAAAAGACTTTTGGGAAAAGTATAAGGGATATGTATTGCTCTAGTCAGTTGTTTTTCTTCTACAAGCTTTCATAGTCATCTCCCATTATGTGTCGTCAATTAAGTCTTGACTTGATTTAATTGGGTTCATATATATCCAGAATGATATTAACAATGGAATTTCAAGGCCATCGGGCTAAAAGAAGAAGTTAGTTGCTTAAAATTTGAATTTAGAGGAGAGCTTCATTCTAAAACGCCATAAATTGAATGTAAATAGTTGCTCAGCCTCATTACAAATATCAATGAGGCAGAAATGGCAGCTCGAATAAGTTTAAGTTGGGTTGATTGAAGATTTTGCAATTTTCTCTTTCTGTTCTACACTTAACTAGATTCATTCCTTATTGTCATCACTCATAACGTACAGAAAGAAGAGAAACTGTTTTATATTTCGACAAGACATCTGCCATTTGAGATTGATATTATAAACTGAGGGTATATTTCCTAATAAAATAAATAAAAATAACAAGTGGTAAGATTCCAAAATAGGAAATAAATGTTGTAGAATGAATACTAAGAAAAGTTTGTCTCTGTTCAAATCATAAATTAAGACTCGTCGGCTCTATTCCCATTTTCCCGATAGAAAGAGCTTACCTGTAATAGAGACTTCTCAAAATTGCTTAAGAATTTCCGAAATCTAGATAGTTACATCATTTAACCAATCACTATTTGTGTCCTTACAAAAGTTTCCTGCTTCAGGGCATAAATTGATGAATTTAACCGAATTAATAAGCGAGTTACCTTTATTTTAATCAAGTTGAGATTCCAATTTCGGAAATAAAATTTTGACGAATAAAAACTAAGAGTCCATTTTTCTGAAGATTTTTCTTCTCTTTCTAAAATATGATGGCTATATTCGGTTCTTCTCGATAGACAGAGCTTATCTGTAATATTGACCTCTCAAAAATAACTTAAGTGGGTTTCGAAATCTTAGCAGCTGTCTCATAAAAATTAAAGAAGATCTCCTTTCGGTATGAAAATAAGAATAAATTCGATACTACGATGAATAAGGAACAATCTTAAAGAACGATGATGATATTTAGCGATTCGCGCTTCGTCATAAATTTCTAATTTGGCGATTAAAATTGGCCAGCCTTAATAAATTAATTTAATATTGAGTACGTGTTCCCAACAAAAGGTCATGCTCCCGAGAAATTCAGTTTGCCTGTGGCTCTTAGGTATGAAACCCCGATATCGCACTCTCGCTAACTTTCTCTGCTAGTTTCCCTCATAATTGCAGTGGAATGCACATGGTCACCCACCGAAGCGGGAAAAACTTATAGATTATCATTAGATGTGCACAATAGCTATATATATTTTGAAAAATTAGGTGACCTTTCAATGTATTATGGCGTGCATGTACCAGATGTTATGGACTTAAACTATGGATTCAAGTTTCTTCAACCTGGTGAGATTGATTTCAGTGTAGACCCAAATATGCTTGGATTTACTTCTGCAAGTGATCCAGGGTTGACGGTTAGTTCAACGAAAGTAATTTCCACTCAATCACCTGGAACACCTGTGATCGGATATAAAGTGGGTAATGCGAATATTCCCTCATTTTTCGCAACATTGACTCCAGCTGACCCTAGTTTTCGAATTTGTGTGGGTTTTATGGACAATATAGGCTGGTACACTCTATGTACCACGGATCCTATACTTTTTGATCCTCAATCTTATGGCACTTGTGGATCTTGTGATTGCGCCTGTGCGACCTGTTTCGGTCCTAAAGAGACGCAATGCATTAGCTGCTCACCAGGCTACTATCAAGAGTTAAGTACCACCAGTACTACTTGTATTCCTTGTGGGTTAGGATGCGCGACCTGCCCCAACCCCGGCCCCAGTCCAAACACATGCTTCACTTGCCTGCCTGGTTTCTACTTGGACGGTGCATTTTGCATGAATTGTGCCTTTAGTTGTAAGGTTTGTTCCGGACCATTGTCTACTCAATGTTCAGAATGCCTTGATGGCTACTACCTGAATACTATTGTGGGTTGCGCTGCCTGTGCACTTGAATGCGCCACATGTTCAGGAGATAGTAACTCATGTTTAAGCTGCTCTTCGGGTTATTATCTCTTTGAAACTACTTGCACACCGTCCTGTCCCAGTGGTTATTATCAAAACAACGCAGATAACACCTGCTCTCCATGTGCTGAAGGATGCGCTATTTGCACAGGAGGGAGCAATACACAGTGTGACAGTTGTTCTCTCGGCTACTATCTTCAGCCTTCTCCATCAACCACTTGCTTGCCTACATGTCCAAACGGATATTTTGGAATGATCAGTGTCAATGCCTGTACTCCGTGCCCATCTGGATGCGCTACATGCACAGGAGGGGGCCAATGCCAATCATGCATTTCTGGATATTATCTCTCTGGATCAATGTGTAAGTCTTGCGCTCCTGTATGCACCGCTTGTACCGGCTTCAATCAGTGCTCGGCCTGTGCCCTTGGCCTCTACCTTCAACCTCCAAATTCATCAGCAAGTTGCTTACCATCCTGCCCTCAGGGCTACTACGCAGACGCTTCTGCTAATACATGTACTTCTTGTGCAGTTGGCTGCGCCACTTGCACAGGAGGGGACAGCACGCAATGCCAAACATGTACTCCTGGATATTTTCTATTTGAGTTATCAACATGTAAGCCCTGCGCGGTAGAATGTGCTACGTGTACCGGAGGGAGTAACAATGAATGCGAAACTTGCTCCCCTGGTTATTCTTTCCAACCAAATTCCTCGACATGTAGAATGTGCACTCCAGGGTGCCTCTCATGCACTTCATCTACTACCTGTAACCTCTGTGAAACAGGATATTACATGTTGCCTGATCAAACAGGCTGTGTGACGACTTGCCCGCTTGATTTGTGTACCAATAGCAGCAATCAATCTTGTTTTGGTAAATCATACTTTTGAATATAAATTGTTAACCTAACTCCTTGCAATAGACTGTAAGCTCTCCTGTGGAGATGGACAGAGGCTAGATTATGAAGCTTGTGATGATAGGAACACAATTGATGGCGATGGCTGCAGCTCGAAATGTACTGTTGAGGAGTATTGGTCATGTCAAGGAGGTTCTTCTTCCGAAAAAGATACATGCACGTGTTCAGATGAAAATGGAGTCTCTCAATTTGGAGCAAGCTGTATCAAACTTGACGCTGCAACACAGCAAATTGTCACCACAACTAGTTCAATCGCTTTTGCGGCTTCAGGCGGGACAGAAGACGGTCTACTTGGTGCTCAGCTTATTTCTGGAGCCTCTGGGAGTATGTTTGCAACAGCTTTAAACTCTCTCCATCTCTTAATGCTCTTCAAGTATTGTGATGTTGGCTATCCACCAAATGTTGAGGAATTTTTCAAACTATTGTCAAAAAAATCCTCATCTTCCGGCTCATCTGCCCCAACAAACGGGCTGAACGTTTTCAATACCTTAGGAGAGAAATATGCACTAGAGAATGCTACTCACAACCGATTTCGCAAATTCGGGGCAAAAACATTCTTTTTATCAAATATGGGGAGCTTTTTATTTGTTATTGTGACGTTGCTATTCGTTATTGCGCTCTTGAATATTTTAAAGAAACTCCTCAAGAACACGAAAGCTCCTCGTCGTGTAATATCGAGAACTCTACTTCCAAATTTTCAGTGGAATATGCTACTCAACTCTATCATTGGCGCACACACTAAGCTTGCTCTGGCCTGGTTTCTTCAATTCAGCCATCCTTTCGGAAATACTTACAGCTTAGTCAATTTTATAATCGCTTTGATGTCTACTCTAGCTATTCTTGGAGTGTATATTGCCATTATTTTCAAAGTTTCTTGGAATTGGGGTATTGTAAAAGAACAACTCTTTTTGAGTCGTCAAGTGCTTGCCAAAGCCCTCATGAAACAAAATCAGCTGGCTATTTTATGGAAAGCTTATGATGTCAAATCTTCTATCGGAAGGTACTTTGTAATTCTCCAAATGGTGAGAAATACAATTCAAGTTGCAATTATCTTCACATTATCCACCTACCCACTCGCTCAATGTTACTCTCTTCTATTCCTTTCGGCACTTTATATGGTGATTATCGGAGTTGGAAGGCCATTTAATCGGGCTATTGATACGCTAAATGCGATTTCGAACGAAGCTTGCTTGCTACTTGAAGAAATACTTATGACTATCTTTGCTGTCAATAAAGACAAGAATTTTATGACTTTGAGCGCTGGCTATGCACTGGGATGGGTCATGATAGGAATTATTTTTCTTTCCTTGGGAATGAACGGCTTGTGCATCGCAGCCGCCATTATAACAAGTATGGTTGAAAGTATCAAGAAAAAAAAGCAAAAGCAAGCTAAAATTTTAAGAATGAGGAATAGCAAGAAGGGAGCAGCCTCAGATCGTTCAGGCCAGAGAATGAGCGCAAGACGAAGAGTAACCACGAGCAATACTAAAATGGAACCTAGCATTACAACGTCTATAAAAAGCACTGAGAATGAAATGGTAGATTCCAGAATTCATCTAAAGCGAAAGAGAATGCAAACTATAATGAGTGAGATAAATTGAAGGGTTGTGTAGAAAAAGTAAAAGGGGTGCATTCTTTTTATGATTTTATATCTATTCAAACAAAGGTTTTTCATAGTTAATTTGAATGAATTGGGTTAGGTGATTTCATGAAATGGTATTTTCTACTAACATCAATATTTCTCAATGAGCGTCATTCTTTTATTTATGATAAGGCTGAGTGGTCGATGATTTAGCACTGCTACCTTTATTGTTTGAATTAAAACAAGCTAAGATAACGGTGAAAGACTTAATTTGGAGTGTCTTAGCAGCAGCTTTCAATTACACATTATTTCCAGGCGAAAGAGATTGCTCTTTATCGTACCAACCCGTAGTAACTAGAGCTCCCTGACAAACTTATGAGAGGTCGAACAAATTCGGCAAAAAAGTTTCAAATATCTTCCTGAAAAGTGAATGGAAACCTCACGGGTTCTGGAAACCGATTGCTCAGAGCGGATTGCCTTTCAAATTAAGGATACATATCAAGTTGTTACCTCCTTGAGCTGAAAGTCGGCTGACTGCCTTTTCAATCAATCTAAATAAACTGAGATCGTCAAGAAAGACGGGAAAATATCTTTAAAATATGCAAGATATTAAAAATTCCTCCTCCGATGTTACACTCGCAAATGTTATTTAGTAACTCTGATAGAAAGACGCCAAAATCCATCTGAAAGAAGGCGTTATCATGTCTGCCTTAAACTTTTTCTGAAAACTGTGATACTGAAAGAAGAGAATGCTAAACAGCAGACAGCTACAGGAATACTAAATGATGACTCGACCTAGCTGGATTTCAAAAAGAGACGCCAGCAAGTTTTTCAACCGTAAATTAGTAAAAAAAAACAGGCTTCAATATGGAAAAGAAGCAAATTAGGCAGAATATCGAAGGTAAACTCTGGACTATCGAAATCCCTTGTAAGGAAACTTTTTTTGGGAAGAATACAAGACTGAACCTCTTTTTGGTAGCAGTTTTCTCAAGTCTGTTTTAGGAAAATTCTCATAGATTGAAAATTTTATTTTTGCACATCCAAAATTTGAGAGATTGTAGAATCCAACATTGGGTTGGTTTACATATGTGGTGAGAACTGAGTCTAGGGACTTTCAGACAACTTGGCAGACTTTCAAAACATATTTTTCAGAAAAAAACTGCAAATTTCGCATTTCTTTTTTGCCGAACAGCTTGTACTTAATAAAAGCCCTTGAGGCAAAGCAACCAACCCGCAGTATTAAGGTAATCAGGCTCATTTTCAAAGCAAGTCGAAAATAACAGCTCAGAAAGATCTGATTAAATCCTCAGTCCATCGAATTGAATTTCAGCGCTTAACAAATCACTATCTGCGTCCTTTTCATAGATATCCTGCTTCACAGCGCCACTCTAGATCATAGAAGTGAACAGAAGCTGCGAGCCTGCTTTTTTCCACTGAGAAACGATTATAATGACTACATCAAATACTCATTATTCTATTTTGGGCTCCTTAACCAAAATCCTTGCCTCGAAAGAGCAACTCCTGCACTGTAATCGAACCACTACTCGTTAGCTTTGTTGATACGACATTTTCCATCAGATTTGAACGTTGCATAATTTAACCAAATAAACACGCGAGTTACATTTATTTTAAATAAACTGAGAGATTCCAAATTTGGAGGCCAAGTTTTAAGGTATGAATAATCGAAGCACGTTTTCAGAAATCTCTCACATAAATTAGAAAAAAAACAGTTTCCATAACTGCTTCTTTCATGGCCCTTATAAAAGGTCAACTCGTCTGTAGCAATGCTTGCTCGAACTAATCGAAATAGATTTTCCACATTTTCCGAAATGCATAATATAATCGAAAAAATTGTCCCAGGATTATGAAAACAGACATGATAAGGTTATTTGACCAGCGTCTTAACTTAAAATTGCGTATACATTGGTAGTTTTTATGCTTGATTCTCTAATTAAATTCGCTCTTGAACTTACCACGGAGTTTTTAAAATAATTTATTTAACCGAACCAGTCTGATGACGATGAAGCCTTTGGTTCACCTCTGGATATTAGGTATTTCGGCATTATCTCTTCATTCTAAGTTATTTTCTCTCTAGTTTCACTCATAGTGATATCGAAATGTCTATGGACTACCCCTAACTACGGAGAAACCTTCAGATTCTCTGTAGATGTGGCAACAAATTCTCTGTATTTCGAAAAAGTAGGAGATCTATCAGGGTACTATAGTGTAACGGTTTCAGATGTTCTGGCCTTGCATTACGGATGTGGTTTTGACCAATTTGGAAAAATTGATTACGATTCAGATCCTACTACGCTGGGAATTGTAACTGGCACAGGTGTGACGGTTACTGGGAACAGTGTAATTTCTGACCAAAGTTCCAATGCATATTCAATAGGAAATACAGTGGGAGCTACATCGATTTACTCATTCCAAGCAACATTCACTTCAATTGCGCCTTCTAATCAGATTTGTGCAGGTTTCACAGACGGTGCGAGTACCTGGTATCAATTATGTACGGCAGTTTCAGTGGCTTTTACTTCTGAGGCCTATGAAACTAGTACCAAAGCTTGTGATAAAGATTGCTTAACTTGCTTCGGTCCGAAAAACGGACAATGTCTGACTTGCGATGTGGTAGGCTTCTACAAGAGTGGTTCTAGCTGTTTCCCCTGCAACGAAGCCGCTGGCTGCTCGCGTTGCACAGGACCAACCAACGGTGAATGTACAAATTGCTACAATGGACACTACATAGCTAGCTCAACTTGTTATCCATGTTCAACTGAATGCTATAACTGCTTTGGAGGAGGCGATACAGACTGCAAAAGCTGCAAATCTGGCAAATTCCTTCAGCCTCCCCCCAATGGCTCTACTTGTTTGACAACATGTCCTGATGGATACTATCCAAACACTGGAAACAATAAATGTGAAGCGTGCGCAGTTGAATGTGCTACGTGTACAGGAGCAACTAATACTCAGTGTTTGACCTGTTCTCCGGGGAAATACTCTCTGCCTCCTACAACTTGCGTGTCGACTTGTCCAAATGGATATTATCTAGAAATTCCGACAGCGACGTGCGCTGCTTGCGCGACTGAGTGTGCGACATGTACAGGATCCACCAACAATGATTGCCAAAGTTGTAATTCTGGATATTACCTGAGTGGAACAACGTGCTCTCCGTGTGCAGCTGAGTGTACTGCTTGCACAGGAGGAAGTAATAACCAATGCTCAAGCTGTGCTTCGGGATATTATCTTCAGCCTTTTCCTTCCGATACTACTTGCTCAACGACATGCCCTGGTGGATCCTATCCAAACACTGGAACGAAAGTATGTGACCCTTGCGCGACTGAGTGTGAGACATGTACAGGACCGAACAGCAATGAATGTCAAAGCTGCTCTTTGGGGTCCTATTCTAGTGGGTCAAATACCTGCTCAGCTTGCTCAAGTGAATGCGCCACCTGTACAGGAGGAAGCAATACTCAGTGCTTAAGCTGTGCCTCGGGATATTACCTTCAGCCATCTCCTAATGAAAATACCTGTGAAGCCACATGTCCCAATGGATACTATAAAAATACTGGAACTAATGTATGTGATCTTTGTGCGACTGAGTGTGAAACATGTACAGGACCGAATAGCAATCAATGTCAGGGCTGTTCTTCTGGTTATTACGAGAGTGCAACAGAAACTTGCTCTGCTTGTGCACCTGAGTGTAGTGCTTGCACAGGAGGAACTAATGAAGAGTGCTCAGCTTGTTCTTCAGGAAATTATCTTCAGCCTTCTCCTGATGATACTACTTGTGCGGCGACATGTCCTAATGGGTACTATCCAAACACTGGAACGAAAGTATGTGACCCTTGTGCGACTGAGTGCGAGACATGTACAGGACCGAACAGCAATCAATGTCAAAGCTGTTCATCTGGATATTATGAGAGTGCAACAGAAACTTGCTCTGCTTGTGCAGCTGAATGTACTGCTTGCACAGGAGGAAATAATAATCAGTGCTTAGCTTGTTCTTCAGGAAATTATCTTCAGCCTTTTCCTGATGATACTTCTTGTGCGGCTACCTGTCCTGGTGGGTACTATAAAAACACTGATACTAATGTATGCGATCCTTGTGCGACTGTCTGCGCAACATGTACAGGACCGAACAATAATCAATGTCAAAGCTGTTCTTCTGGACATTACATGAGTGCAACAGATGCTTGCTCTGCTTGTGCAGCTGAGTGTAGTGCTTGCACAGGAGGAACTAATACCCAGTGCTCAGCTTGTTCTTCGGGAAACTATCTTCAGCCTTCTCCTGATGATACTACTTGCTCAGCGGCATGTCCTGGTGGACACTACCCAAACACTGGAACGAATGTATGTGACCCTTGCGCGACTGAGTGCGAGACATGTACAGGACCGAACAATAATCAATGTCAAAGCTGTTCTTCTGGGTATTATGAGAGTGCAACAGAAACTTGCTCTGCTTGTGCAGCTGAGTGTACTGCTTGCACAGGAAGTGGTAATGATAAGTGTTCAAGCTGTACTTCGGGCTTTTATCTTCAGCCTCCTCCTGATGATACTACTTGCTCAGCGACATGTCCCAGTGGATATAATCCAAACTCTGTGACTAATCAATGCACGTTTTGTGCAGCTGGTTGTGCAACATGTACAGGACCGATGAATACAGAATGTCCAACCTGCTCTTCTGGATATTACCACAGTGCATCAGAAACCTGCTCTGCTTGTGCAACTGAGTGTAGTGCTTGCACAGGAGGAACTAATGAAGAGTGCTCAGCTTGTTCTTCGGGATATTATCTTCAGCCTTCTCCTGATGATACTACTTGCTCAGCGACATGTCCCAACGGATATTATAAAAATACTGGAACT
>ENA-UOTX01001728-UOTX01001728.1-compost-metagenome-genome-assembly--contig:-NODE-1728-length-13972-cov-17.202231_pt1 | contig 13972 bp, 8 predicted proteins | sample MGYA00238143_ERZ746982 | MGnify/ENA primary metagenome ERZ746982 (study PRJEB28758, sample SAMN06268862) | compost metagenome | isolation source: single cell | place: USA: California, Emeryville, Joint... | reverse complement strand
TTGTTAATCGTCGAAGCAAAAATAGTTTTCATATTTTTCTTGATAAATTCCAGGATCTCTTTTTGTTCTTCAAGAGGCAGAGAAACCAAATACATCGTGCTCACAAATCCATGCAGCGACTTACCTCCCCACCGAAGTCCTGTAGGATCTATCCCTCCAATAGGCTGCCCGCTCAGACTTCCAAAGTTGAAATAACTTCCTCCTTTCACCAGGCCACTTATTAAAATCCCGACTTGCGGTCCAGCGACACAATCAAAGACGCATTTAACGCTCAACTTCTGGGCAAGCTCGACGTATTGCTTCTCAAAATCTGCGTCAGTAGAGTCCAAGATATGTTCTTCTTTTTGACCAAGCGCAACTAGCTCTGCAATCTTCGACTTTTTCGATCTGACGATGGAAATTAATGGCATGTTCTCCTTGGCAGCAATCTTAATCATCATCTTTCCCAAGGCAGAATTGCCGCCGGTTATAGCAATTGCCTCAGCTTTCAGTTTTCGAGCCTGATGGTACATGCCATAGGCAGTAACGGGATTCACCCATCCGCAAGCGGCTTGCTCCAGATCAACGTCATCGTCATGGACGATCAAAGTGTTAGACTTGGTGACGATGTGCTCAGCCCAAGCGCCGCTGACAGCGAGAGCACTCACTTTCTTTCCAATGAGCTTTTCTTTTTCTTCGACATTTGCGTCAACTACAGTACCTGAAGCTTCTGAACCAGGTGTAAAAGGCGTTTGGAGTCCTGCAAAGCCGCCATTGATTCGAATGAGATCGAGAGGATTGATTGGCGATGCAAACACTTTCACCAATACTTCTCCAGGTTGGAGTTTCGGAAGAGGTCTCTCGACTAAGTCGTACTCTGACGATTTGAACTGCTTGAGAACGACTGCTTTGTATTTAGGTTCACTGTTTTCCATGTGTCAGGATTGTTTGAACGAAAAAATATCTTTTTGATTATTTTTCGATCTTTCTTTTGGTTTAAGTATGATTCTGTTAGAATCAAAGAATCACGCCGGTAGTAAAAATTTTTTTCAAGATATGGTTTGAGTAGTGATTCCTTCTCGAATTCTCTTCTGCCCTTGTTTCCAGAAAATGAGGAGTCAAGCCACCCATCGAGAGAACATTGAGAGCTCCAATTCCAGGTAGAGACTGGGCAATGAGGTTTTCGTGAGTTTTCTTGTTTTGGGCTTGCTACAACTAGAAGCATTTTACTGTTAAAGAAATAAAAGCAGTATTCTAAAGAGCAACATTACAGTAGAACTCAGTGTTACTGCTTTCACAACTTCCCATGACAACTTACAAGGTGAGAGCGACTTATACTTGATTTAGCCAAGAATTAAATCAATTTGGCTAATGCTTCATAATGATTGAATGTTATGCGACAGATCTATAAAAAGCTTTCTACTGAATTTTAGAAGATCTACCTGAAATTGTTCTTTCACTGCATCGATAAATGACCACCGAAGCGGTTCAAAGTCAAGAAAAAGATTCTTTACTAAAGGCAGGTTAGAATATCATTCATAAACAAATGAGAGAAAAATTATGTAATACAAGTCTGTATAACCTTGAATTAAAAACATTCTAATTCAGAAAATGACTCAATTGAGCTGTATTTTGATAAGTTGGAACTTCAAAGTAGAGCTATTACAAAAATATGGGTACGAGAAAACATTTCAAAACTCAATAAAAAAGTTAGAGTTTGTTTGCTTTAGTATTATGCCACAAATGCTTGGCATTTTATTGCTTGAAAGAAGTGGAAACAGAAATCTATTCAAACAATGAGAAGCTTTCAGAAAATTTCTGTAGACGAGAATGGTGATTATATCAATTTATTTGCGAATTCTATTGCGTTATTCTTGATTAAATATGGATTGTTTGGTTTATATATTTATAAGTTTCCAACATGTAACAACGACTTAGAAATTCGATCTCTCTTCATTTAGTTCTCTTTCACCTGATCTTGACCTAGCAGTTCGCTCCCCTTTGTTTTAAAAAGCTACATACTTCTCGCTGTAAGCCATAACTCTCATCTAATTTTGCTGAATGGACATTCAATTTCAATTGATGACTTGCCCAAATTAATCTCACATTATCCCCATTAATCATCCAATAATAGAACGATCCATCATCATGCCCGGTTGCAACATACAACGAATTTTTCCCAACAAACATTGTCGCAACACTCGCAACCGGTGAAACAAAACCTCTCAGCACTACGATCGCCTTAGAAGATTGTGAGTCCCATACTTTCACAGTGTTATCTTTACTTGCTGACACAATCATATTCCCATCAGGACTAAATACCTGATAGAACACCGGTCTCTCGTGTCCATATATCGAATTAATTTTTTTGCCGCTTTTCACGTTCCAAATATGCAAATACCTATCGGACGTCCCAACTACAATCAGCTTCCCATCAGAACTGAAACTGCAATTATGAGTAACTTCAAATTTTCCTTCAATATACTGAACTGTTGTCCCCATTTTAATATTCCAAATGCGCATAATATGATGCCAATACCCGACAAGAAGATGAAGACCATCAGGACTGAAACTACAAGAAGTGGCGAGATAAGATTCTCCTTCCAGAGATCTCATGACTTTCCCAAGAGCCACGTCCCAAATCAGAATTATACCATCAACACTCGCAGACGTAAGCTGCTTTCCATCCGGACTAAACTCGCAAACATTGATGGTGTTTTTGTGCCCTAAGAGCGTTTTGCTGTGGCAGCCAGTGGCCGCCTCCCATAAGTTAACAGTCTCATCGTCGCTTCCCGAGGCGATGAGCTTTCCGTTTGGGCTGACAGCACAACATGTAACGCGCGAGGTATGTCCTTCCAGTGTCTTGGTACAAGTACCTTTTGAATCCCACAGGCGAAGGGTACAATCATCACTGCCAGAAACGATGAAATGACCGCCAAGGCCGATTGCGCAACAAGAGACCTTATTAGTGTGGACCTGAGGAGATGCGGTGAAAAGAGTGACGGCGGTCTCACATATTCTGAGCGTCTGGTCATTGCTTGTAGTCAGAAGGTGTTTGCCGTCTGGACTGTAGTTGCAGCTCGTTACTGAAGAAGAGTGCTCTTGAAGCAATTTAACGCAGAAACCGGACGCTATTTCCCAAATGCGGACTGTCCCGTCCCAACTTCCTGTTGCTAGATGTTCACCGTTAGGACTGAAAGAACAGGCGCTGACGGGGGTGTTAATTCCTTCAAGGACGTGGATATACTTCCAGTTTGCTACGTTCCAAACACGAACTGATCTATCGTTGGATGCTGAGACAAATATCTTCCCGTTTGGACTGTATGCACAGCAAGTGATGATGCTAGTATGCTTTTTTGTTATTACTTTTACCAAACGGCCAGTTCGCGGGTGCCAAATGCGTAGCGTGTAGTCAGTGCTTCCCGAAACTATCTGCTGGCCGTCAGGCCGGATCGCCAAGCAAGTGACTCCGTTTTGATGATTTCTCATCGTCTTGAGACAAAAACCTGTGACAGGATCCCAGATTTTGAGTGTATAGTCGTTGCTTCCGGATACAATGAAGTGCCCTTTTCTATCAAAGGCGCAGCATGTAACAGTTTTATGATGCGCTGTGCGGCACTTTTTACTCGTAGCATTTATCAGGTTATAAATCGTTAGCGTTCGATCTTGCCCTCCGAAGACTAGCATTTCGGAGTTTGGACTAAAAGCGCAAGTATTAACAATCTGTTCTTGAGTCGTGAACTTTCTGCTCATCTCGAGATGTCCTGTCTTTTCTTTGACTTTATATAATAAAGCTCCGTATTCTAAAGCAACTGCGATGTAGCGGCCGTTTGAGGAATAAGCAGCTTCTCTAACTCTACTTTCACATTGGATCAAAGAGCCTTCTCCAAAGTGGGCACCTTCGATATTCGCCTCTTTGAAGCTTGCACCTCTCAACCACGCTCCTTCAAAATCAACTCCTCTTAAATCAGCGCCTTCGAAATGAGTGCTGTCGAATATACCATAGCATAAAGCAGCTTTAGGAACGCGAATTTTGCTCAAATTAAGGCCGCTGAAATTGTAATTGGCGATATTAAGAATGCTTATTGCTAAAGATGCAAGAGTAACGCATTCACTCGTTGCTTGAGGATGCGTTGAGGCCTTAATTTTGTCCAAACAATGAGCTTCTATATTCGGGATGAGTCTAGAGGCTTCTTTGATAAATCCGATAACACCAGTTTCTCGTTTTAATATTTCAACATTGCATTCATATGATTGATCCTTTTGATGAGGTTCGTCCCGAGAAACTAACGCGATGAGTCCTTTTGCTGCAAAAAACTCAAAGCAAGCTGGATGAGTGAATGAATAGTGACCCTCTTTGCTAAGAGCTAGAGGGCAGCCTTTCATTTTGAGCTCTTCAACTGAGCTTGTGTTAAAAAAGGATTCGAAAATGCTATTTTTCACATAAATGCTTTGCTGCTTTGTGAATGACATTTTATTTGCAATATCCTGTGCAAAGTTTTCAAAAGACTGGTAAGCGTCATCTACTTTTGAGATTCCTGTGCATTTGAGCAAGAGTTGCTCATCATGAGCAAACCACTCTTTTATCAGGCTCTCGAATAGTGCTAAGCAATTGATTTGAGAGGTAACTCCTGGATTTTGTTTATTTGCGTTTTTTTCGAGTCGTCGAATAGAATGTCTCAGAAGTTTTAAAGTAAATGGAGTGGCAATAAAGTGCTTGAGCGAGGGCAAAGTGTTAAATTTTCGAAAGAGTTCATTGAAGTCAAAGAAAACCGAGCTCATAGACCGCTTCAGGTATCGAATAGCTTGATCGGAATTTAATGGAAGTATTTCCCAAATCTGGAAGATTTTCCCACCTGGAGAATTGAGCACCTCTGTTTGTTGTTGATGGGATAAGCTTTGGGAACCGCAAGCAACAATAATCCGAAGATATTTGAAAATGCTGCAAAATTTCCGATAATTCATGAAATATTCGACAGTATCTCCTTCAATCTGCTGATCGCATTGATCTATGAGCAGAACTATAGGCCTACTTTCAGCTTCTTTAAAATTAGATTCGATTAGCTCCTCAAGATTTTGTGTTTGTAGCTGCTTCATTGTAATATATATGGGCTTTGGCGTCGTGGAACGAGGACTTTTCGCAGCCTCATCGAGGAGAATTTTCTCAATCAAATTGAGAATATATGTCTTACCGGAACCTGACTCTCCTTTCAAAAGAGCTATTGCCGAAGACGGATTAGACTTAAAGTCTAAGAAAGAGTCCAAAGCAGCAGTTAGCTGGATTTGGACCACGCTATCAACAAATAAATTTGGTTCAATGCATAGCAAAAGGTCTTCTAGGGATTTTGGGTCTTGAAATCCGGTTTCAATTGGTCGATGTATTGATCGAATACCTTCCATATCTTTTTGATACTCTTGGAGTAGTTTTGACTTTCGTTTAAGAACCTCTTCAGCTCGTTGCTGCGGTGTCGATCCGAAGATCGTGTAAAAATTTTCTAACCCTTCTCGGCTAAATAGCCCTTCGATTAACGACTCTGGAGTCCTTGAAATTCTATCAAGAGTCAGCAAAAACTCTAACTGTGTCTCTTTAGGAAGTTTATCGAATTCCAAGAAAGGACTGTCTGAACTGCTTGAAGCGCGAACTCGGATATTTCGATACTTTTCAAGCCCAAATTTATTGTTGAATGCTTGACCAAAGCCGACTTTAAAAGCCCTGACATAAGAACTCCCATTATTTTCATTTACTTTTTGAAATCCAAGATTCTTGCCATCTTCACCGATGATATCAATATCGTTTATGAGCGCACCAACAGCCAGAATACTCCCTAGCCCCCGTTCTGGCAATACTGTCCCATCACTAGAGACTGAGATCTGGCCATTGAAATTTGACTTGCTTTGAGGGTGATAAGGTGTTAAGTTTTCTATCTTTTCGGTCATTATGTGAGGACACTGAATGTTTTCTAATACGGGATCGGCAGTATTGGTCATGCTTTGTGTGCTTATCTCAATTCTTGGGACGTTCGCACCAAACAGAGCATAAAAATCAGCCTCAATTCTTATTTTGCAAGCAATAGCATCAGCCAGATTCACGTCTTTTATTACAGCTCTCCCATACCACTTTTTACCCGTGAAAATCTCAGTAAATGTCCCACTGCTTAAGGCATCATCACCTGCGATTCTTGGGAGATAAGCGTTCATAAATTCGCTATTACGTCGTATAATGCCTCCTTGCCACGAAGGAAGGCGGAATCGTTCTTTTTGGTCTTTGAAGGTTTGGTAAGCAGTTTCTTGGACTTTTTGAACCAGTGGTATTTTAGATTCTTCAATAGTACTTTCAACAATGGGGTTTTGGGCCATCGCTTTCTTCTTAATCTCGTCCAGGGCTTTATCGAAAGAGAGTTTAGGACCAATTTCGAAAGTGCTCCATCCTTCATTGATCGCTTGGGTGATGACCTTGGGATTACTATCGATGATATAATGCTGCTTTCTTGAGTCGGATGAGATGGAGAGTAGCTTTGAGAGGGCAGTTCGGACACAGGATTTGGCTTGGTCTTGATATCCATAGCCTGCGATCCAGATACCATGTAACTTCTCTTTGATGATAATAGGGTCCTCAGGGTCAGAATTTCTGAAGATCCTGTCATCGTAGACTGATATCGCAGTGATTTTTGGAAAAGTAAGACCTTTTTGCAGACTGGCCGCTTGGAGCTTGTTGATGAGGTCGAGCTGATGCTCCTCACTTGTGGAAGAGTGCAATAAAATTTTGAAACCAAAGCGACTGACTAGAGTGTTCAAGCATTTTACAATGAAAATTCCATTTCTGATGATTTGAAAGACACCGTCCCCTATTACCTCCAAAAGGAGATCGATTTCATTGGGTTCTCGATTGATGGACGTGCCCTCTAAGATCCCGCTATCACCTATGAATAGGTATTTTGACATGATTATGTTTCTTATGGAACGGATCCGTCGGTATGATAAAATATTGACTCAAAAAGCAATAGCTTGAATCCAATTAAATTCGGTTAAATTCCAGTTTAAATCCAAAGGGTAGCTTTTCGTAAGTTTCTTGAAGTACTCAAACAGAAGAATTCAGGGCTAATTTTCAGTTGAATATATCTGTAACTCTTATACAAAGGCTCAAAATTGAGAGTGGGAAGGTTTGGAAAGATTGTTTTTTCTTCAAAAAAAAAACTTGAGTGTTAGATAAATTTTGTAAAAAGCAACTTAGCACTTTTATTTAATGACGAGGAATAAAGTTAGTTTGTAGTACATACATCAATATCTTAACTTGCGATACAAAATGCGTATGAACTGATTTTTCAGACATCTTCTGTTCAAGTTTACTCCTCTGAAAAGCGTGCTGAGCAAAAACTACATTATTTACAAAAAAGTTTTCCCCTGAAAAGTTCATATGAATAGGGCAAGATCATAATCAAATGCATCCCATGAATTTAGTCAAGTTCGCTTTTTCTTTTAAAAATATGATACTTCCCCCAAGTAGTATTTAGTAGCACCTTCCATGGGTTCCCGAAGGATAGTAAAATCAAAGAATGAAGGCATTCTCAGGCTCAACCTTAATTCGAATCAGATGGAGCACTGGTTTCTATCCAAAAGAATACATACTATATAAGTTCTAATATATACGAGCTTGAACGACCGGATAAATTAAAATTTTGATTATACTGGTGAGTTTTCTATATCGTAAGACAAACACGAGATCATTTTTATTTAAATGAAGCCTTTCTTCCCACTCTAATTAAAAAAAGAGAATAACTCAGACTAAATATGAGCCAACTTCACGAACTCAATGAAAGAAGAAGTTTCTCTCAGTCTTCTCTCCCTGATGAAGAGACCCAGAATAATCAAACACGCCGTCTCTTTGCTATTAAAGCCTATTATCCAATGCTAAGACCTGACGAACTCTTCTACTTCGAAATGAGCAAGAAAAAATTATTTGGCATGGAGAGTGTTTCAGCTTTTTCAGACGAAGGATGGCAGCGAGCACTCCCAGTCTTGCAAATTGTAAACACAAAAGCGAATTTTAAACCCATCAAAAAAACCACGCCATTTCACTACACATCTCTCAGCTATTTAGCTTATAACCCAGCCCTCAACGTTATCCTAAGCATCGCTGATATTCATTTGAATGTTTGGAACTCACAAGGCTTTCGAATAGAAAGCACTTGTACTCTTCCTGAGATGGTGAGATGCGCAGATTTCTGCAGAGTGAACCATAAATTAGTTGCGGTGGGATATTTCAGAACGATCGCTATTGTTGATTTGCTCGAAAGAAAGCTTGAGAAAGTTATTGAAAAATCTGACCTTTGTCTCGAAGACACGTCTATAGTTGCTGTTCGTATCCTTCGATCGAAAAATCTCATGGCTTTACTCTTGAAAAACGCGAAACAAATCGTTATTGCTGATTGGGAAAGAGGCACTGTGCTGCTGAGTTTAAATACAGGAAGCAAATCAAGAGCGTTCACGTTTATAGAGAACAACTTCTACATGATTCGGACGCCAGAGTTGGTTTGCTATAAATTTGACGACACAGATGGGAAGCTAGCAGCTGATAATTCTAAGCCAATCGAATTTTTTGATGATAGTATGAGTGAAAAAGAGTGTCAAAATATGTTTGGGCATTTGCTCAAAGATGATGTGCTCGCGAGGAAAATTTTGCAGTTTCCTTTTCTTCAAAGAGCGTTGCTGAAGAGATCTGGAAATGAAGGGCTGTTGTATCGTGCTAGGTTGCTGGATGCAAATCGAGGGTTCGGAGTTTCCCAGAATACGAAGACACTAATATTTTTTGGTATTGAGGTTTCAAACGTGGAATGAAGGAAGGAAGATTTATGATATACACCATTGAAATTAGTTGTTTTGTTTTTTAACTAATGTGTAAACTCTCATTATATTGAGAGGAAGAAATAATGACTCGCCTATGGCTAGCCTTTTGCTTTAATTGTCGAAATGATCTTAAGTTCGATTAAATGTATTCATTCGGTACATCTTTAGATGATTAATAATGAATAGCTTAGTACTGTGTTTAATCAACTATGACTCATCAATGATGACTTTTGTATCCTGATTGAAGAATGTGCTCAGGCTCATTATAGACTTTAATTTGTTCAAATAGCTTGTAGCTCATGATATATATTACGATATTACTATCATATCAATTATAGGGCTTTTTCAATTTACAAAATTGAGAGGGTGATTATTTGAAATTTTATTCCGCTTCTCTTTCGAGATTATAATTGTAGAGCACAAAAGAAAAACTGCTTAGGCTTGATTCTATCACGTCATTGCACTTTTAATAGACAAGGATCTATTCTAAATTTCATTGAAAGAATGAAATTTTTAATAATGTTTTCATCAATTTCCCACCTAAATCATTTTCAGTGAAATAAAATATAAGTAAATCAATAGAATCACGTTGCTCGTCAATCCATGAGCAAGCAAGCCGCCAAATATATTAACCCCGAGAAAGTCCCTCATATAGTTATAGCTGATATGAATTCATCTCACAATGAGCAACTCGATGGGAATAAAGACCAACCTGAATCATTGAAGGAACTACTAGAATCCTCTCGAGGAATTCAAGAAAACAGCTCCGTCATCTCAGAGAAGAGCGAAGCTTCCTCTGAACAATCCAACGATCAAAATGAAGAGCAGAAGAATTCTATTATACTTCAAGGAGATCAAGGCACTAGTTTGGGCAATCTTCGTCAGCTTTCAGTTCCGACACTGTATACACTCAGCCCTGTCTTGAGAAAAGCGGCATCGCAAAAACCTCACTCGACTCTTGTAATGGAGACAATACAGGGAAGGCAAAGAATGTCAACCATTGACCCATCTACACTTAGGAAGCTCAAGTCCATTAAATTGGATGAACTTAAAGAAGACGATCAAATAGAAGTAAACAGCGATTTTTCCTCACAATTGGGATTAATCCATTGATTAATTCAAATAGCTTGCGGTACTGATATTGCAGAAAGAGTCTGAGGACCGCACTCCTACGGATCTTAACTTTCTCGTGAAGTGCACTGAGAATGTGGCTTTTTTCAAAAAATACGATGAAGAAACACACCGCGAATGCATGGCGAAAGCTTATCATGTTCATTTGAAGAAAGGCGATACTTGTATTAAACATGGTAAGTCTTTTTAGACTCAACGTTGGTTCTCTTCTATCCGGGTCATTTGGCCATACAACTACTCTAATTTCTCTGAGTTTGCATAACTATATTTATTTTCTTTTATTATAGGTGAGTATGGTGAGACCTTTTGGATCACGTTGAAAGGAACAGTTTCGATCCATATTCCTATTGAGAAAGAGATTGTTGAAAAAAAAATTGAAAGAGGTGTTAAAGTTCGACATGTACGTAAAGAAAAAGTCCCCACGAAAGTTGCTGCCCAAGGCGCAGGCTACGCTTTCGGAGAACTCTCTCTGCTCGAGCGTAAACCCAGAGCAGCAACTGTAGTTTGTGAGGAAGACTCTGATTTTGCTGTGCTTGACAAGGAGCACTTTCAACAAATTTTGAGTATGAATTGAACAGAAGACTTCTTTTCTTATCTTTGTCACAGGGGAGAAGGAAGAAAGAATCCTATTTAACGAAGTGAATTTCCTCAAATCGCTGAAGATCTTCACGCACTGGTCATATAACTCGCTCAGAACCCTTTTTATGTACAGCAAATTGAAGAATGCCGTTCGCAATCAAGCCATATATTCTCAGAATGAGCCTCCTCACGCGATGTACGTCATAAAAACTGGAGAATTTAAAGTGAGTGTCCATTCGTTTTAGCGCTTTCATCCTGGTTTATTAGATGACTACTAAAATTCATTATGATAACGAGCAGAATAGCACGGATATCACAATAAAAAAATATCTGAAGAAGCAACCGCCAGCTAGAGAAGTCGAGGTAATTAGTTCATTTGTCAAAACATGGTAGATAATGCTCCGACCGAAATAGCTTTCTATTTTGGGTCCTGGTGAAATTTTTGGAGTTGAAGATATTATAAGCAACAAAAATCGCACTACATCAGTAGTCTGCATCTCCTTAACAGGGCAAATTGTAGAAATAAATAGCAAGGTATATTCAACTTCGTTGAGTAAAGTTGATTATCAATTATTATAGGAAGTGATAAACCTTATTCTCCCCGAGCAAACTGCGAGCGCTTGGCTCAAAGGGTATATAAATTCAAGAGGATCTATCCATAATAAACGCATGGCCTCGATTGTTTCGAATACGAAAAATGTTCAAAACTTACTAATGAGAAGCACAAGCACAAAAAGAGATGTTAATTGGTTAGCAGCAACATCTGAAATGACTGAACCGACTGCTAACACGCAAGAGCAGGTTTTCATTCCTCGAAGAAACAATCCGACCCCAGCCCAAGACTCTCTCAGCAGTTACAAGAAAGTAATCGCTCTGAAGGAAGCCATGGAGTTGAGCCGCTCTAAATCGATCAGACAAAACGCGCGGCGGCTTCGTAGCGATGAGGCAGAATCCGAACCCGAGAGGCAGTACCTCTCGAAAATTCGAGATCTAGAGGATATTGCTAGAGCTACCCCACTTATGAGCCCGAGTCCTCTCCGAAGTATGCTTTTTTAGTGCATTACAACACTAACAATTGAAATAGACAGATTGCCGGTCAAGATAATCGTTCCCTCAGAGAAAGATAAGCCGAGGCATCTCAAGGTATATGATCACCACTCTTCGAAATCGATCAGTATGAGAAGCAACTTTCCCGAAGATACACTCAGTTTGCATCAGAGTCCCAGAATGCAACCTGAAATCAAGATAACAGAGAGCTATGCGTCAGCGATAGAAGATTTCAGCCCAGAGAGAAACGTGGAGATGCTCTCGAAAATCCAGCCTTTCCCTTCAGTTGATGGTGGAGAAATTTCCTCCTCCTTCCCAGAGACAACTCCTTTTGCAATTAATGATAGAACTTCACCGGAACTAACAATAAGTCGACAAAAAATCCCCAGAGGATTGGAAGATTCTACTACATCAAAAACGATCCTTGACGCAGAAACCCAAGACGCTTTGAGAAAAAAATTGAGGTTAAACACGCTTCAGCTCTCTCACTTGGAGAAAAAAGACCAGCCGAAGTATCATCCAACGCTATATAATCAAATGATCACTGGGTCTTTGTCTGCAAGAAATTCCAAAGAAATTGCAGAGAAGCCGTCTTCGACGATAGTAATCCGATTCAAAAAGCGAATCAATGAAATAAAAGAACCTACAAGCACAAAGTCGTCTTATTCGAGATTATCACCAGCAACTCCGTTGCAGAGACAGTTATCGTCGAAAAGTCAGATTAGAATTTCGCACACGTATCCTCAAACTGGAATTATTCTAAACAATTCGTTAACACCGCAGCAAAAGACTTATATGATGTCAGCCGATAAATACATTAAATCACAGTTCTCGGGTAGAAATGAAAACTCTCGCTGGAAACCGCTGAGTGTAAGGAAGGGAGAAATCGACCGGTCATTCAAATCACCGAAGCCCTTCTTGCCGAATATTGATTTGACTGGCCATGGAAATGGGGATATGACGAATGTGTCGTCTATTTATATGCTTTCTGAGGGAGCTCCTCTTTCTCTCGAATCGGTTAGAAACCAAATGTCTACAATAAAAATTCAGCCGAAGAGCAGAGGTGGCAAGATATCAGAAGGATATTTTAAATTTTGAATGTAAATCTCATGAAAATTTGAGTGTTAGTTGAACTAGTATCAAATCTGTAAACGAAGGGACTTTTTTCTTCTTTTTGCTTATTGATGTATTTTAATACCTCCTCACTTACTCATCAAAGTTTAAAGTCTAAATAAGAAAAATCTGAAATTTCGGAAAATTGTTGTGAGTTTTTGGGTTGGATATTTACAAAATGTTTTTTAGCAAATAGGTTAATTAGCTACTCCGACTGAAACTACAAATATTGTATGTAACTTGACCCAATATAACATAAGAAGCTGACAGTAAGGATAAAGATTCTTGTGTTCAGAGAAAATTGAGTGTTCAATGCCATTGATATAATGCAATTTGTCCCATTAAATATACGAGACGGATAGTTTCAAGCTCATTAAAGGTGGTATTGAGGCATCTTTATTGTCTTTCAGATTTATAGAATTCAGACATATAGTTCCTTGGGAATTATATGATAAAGTGAACTCATCAAAATCAATAAATTTTAACATGTCTGACAGCCTCAAGTTTCAATTTCACTCAGATCTTCGAATACTTAAAAAGATTATACCCACAATATATGGTAGCACATCATGACAGCTCTGAGCGCTGAAAATTTCATTAGAGGAGAGAAAAACCGAAAGAGAGCATCGACACTCGAGACCCGTGACATCTCATCGTATCCCTATAAAGAGCGCTCGAACTCCACAAGTGATCAGAGAAAGAACAGCCTCGCAGCCACAAAGTAACTGGAGTCAGAATAAGAAGGCAACTCTAAAATATTAGGCAAGATAGACGAAGTCATCGAAAAAAAATACCATAATCTCAGTAATCTCCTTTACTCTCGCTACGAAGAAGAGCCTCCTCAAACTCGTCAAGATGATTATCGTAGATCTACAGTTCACAACTCCTTTCTCAACAAGCAATACCTTCCAAACCTCGAAAAGACACCGTCACCAAAGCAAGCAATCCTTCATTCAAAAAAATGGAGAGTCCCTCAAAGGAAAATGATGAGCGCACGAACTTCTTTCAATTCAGAAGACAGTATGAATTCTGAAAGAAATAGACTCGGTCGCACATACTTCGAGTTGCAAGGTAAATATCCTTTAGTATTGCAGTTAACTGACTAATTTTTATTGTTGAAGGCTCTCAAGCGGGAGGACCCGGCGCAAAAAGGAATGTTGAGATACCATATAGCAATATTTCAAATAATTATGAACCAATCAGGAGTTTTTATCGAGAAAGATATGCTGAAAATAGGGAGGAAGGCCGGCCTAAAACCTCATCAGTGATACAGAAAAGA
>ENA-UOTX01001727-UOTX01001727.1-compost-metagenome-genome-assembly--contig:-NODE-1727-length-13978-cov-10.665492_pt1 | contig 13978 bp, 7 predicted proteins | sample MGYA00238143_ERZ746982 | MGnify/ENA primary metagenome ERZ746982 (study PRJEB28758, sample SAMN06268862) | compost metagenome | isolation source: single cell | place: USA: California, Emeryville, Joint... | reverse complement strand
AATCATCTCAAAGCTACCTTGATTAAATGGTACTTGTGATAAAATTCATTTGAATATTAAGAGGATTAGAGACTCTCACAGAGAGGATGAAGACCCATAATGGGAAACTTCATCCTCATGTCACAATCTCCAACGATCTATATTTCTATGTTTTACTAAACGCATTGGTCATCTAACTACACAAATTCTCTTTTTGGCAATTTGCGAATCATCTTAGTTAAATCTTAATTAGCACTCCTATTAAATAAATCATTCATCATCGCGATCTTCGATTCTTGGCAATCTATCATGAGTTTGCAAAAGATAGTATGCTATATGGTCCCGAACAGCGTTTCTTCAAGATGCAGGAGCCATAAAGCAGACTATGGGCCTTTATGCAGAAAAATTAAGAATAAATTAAACTTTGGCAGCAATCTCGATAAACCTACCTTCTCTTGCTTGACTCAAATAGTACAGCATTCATGGTTTTTTCCTCACCAGCTTAGAATAATTAATTTCACTATTACTCCAAAGGTCACATTTGTTATACAGTATAACTTAACCAAAACAAACAACTCATAAAAGCCAAGCTCTAAATTATCCTCTCCTATTGCAAAATATAAAGGCGTTCTTAACCTATTGAGCAAAAATAAGAGATTTCCCAATTTAGATAAGAACCATATCCTGCGCATTCAAATCAGATTTTGCTTGGATCAAAACTTCAGCAAGTTGTCTACCTTTTACAAGCCAAATGAAGAGGCGTCTGATATATATAAAAGGAAAAAGTTATCGCAACAAAGTTAAAGAGAATGGACTTACATGGTTATATTGATAGACGATGTACGGATATAAGTAGTAACATCTCCTGAACTTTTTGGATGTTGTTTAGGAACCGTTTGAGGAAATTCTTTTGATTCTTCCATCTTGTAGGGAACTTTGGGAATATTTTTCTTCTTAACGACCTAATAAATAAGGCTAGAGTACAAATCCCAGCAATGACCTCCTTGACAGTGTAAGACCGAATGAGTCGAATTGTATGCATGAGTGACTTAGCAATCTGCTTAGAGTCCTTCTTTTTTGTTGGCTTTCTCGTTTGTCTGAATAAAATTAAGAAATGTTAGGTATCCTTGACTCTTAGCTATATTACGAATTTTGGTCTTTTCTTCAATGGTATGCCGCATTTCTGAAGTGTTATGTGTTGGTTCTCAGCTTCATCTTTTCCTTTTGAATTATTTGGAATGAATAGTTCGTTCCAAGAATCGAGTTTCTTGTCTGTTTCAGAAATAAATTCATTCTAGGGTAACTCAGACGTAAGATCCTACTTCTGGTTTTTCGGGGTTTGCAGGTGCAAGAGATTCGTAGATTTTAGGAGTTTCTCCACCCAGCTCTTCACTTTAACTGTTTTAACAGGCAATTTCTTATTTTTCGCTTGCTTATGCTTTTCTAAATGCGCATCTGATCCCTCTGTTGCCTTATTTATTGGCTTTCTTATTGTCGGCTCGGCTGACCACTCTTTCATACAATTTTTTGTCAATGGTGTTGATCGCGAGAGTTTTCCAGCTGTGCTATTCACCTGCTCTGCTTCTTGACATTCTTTCTGGCTTTTGATAAAGATCTTCAAGTATCCTTTCTCTTAATGCTTCAAGCATTGTTTTATCCTTTCGAGGAAGCTGAGTTCTCGAAAATAATTAGGAAGAATTTGACTTTCTGCGGTCCAAACTTAAGCTGTTTTTTTTTTCTCTCTCTTTTGCACTTTGGGTTGTCGATGACGTTGCTTATTCGGACTTTGAGATATGAATTATGGAGTCGGTCGCGTGGGAGCTAGCAACCCATTGTGCTGGGAATAAGTAATCTTTACTATATTATTTAGCGATGTCGAAGATGGATGGTCTATTCGAGATGCCGGCCGATTTGTAAATTTGCTCCAAACTAGTAGTTGATGATGTTCCGACTCTCTGCTTAGACTGTATGCCTTTTATTTCGCAAATTACTGACTTGAGAGGCGTGTTTGGCAGAAAATAGGTCAGACCGCCAAGATCGATGGAGATTTTCACTGTCCACTCTTACTAGATGCTTGCCCATGGTAAATTTGGTCTTTGCTCTTGATCAGGACAGGAATCAATATTAGGGAGGTTGAGGGTCGGAAGACTGCTTTCTCGAGATAATCAGAGAATGCAGTATTTTTAGTTCTTCCTTTTTTTCAAAGGTGACTTAGGTGTAGCTGTGTTGAGGCCATCCAGAAGCATAATGCTTGTAAAATGGCTCCACTGGCCTTGGAAGGGCGTCACAGGCATCGCGTTGTACGTGAATTGGGATATGGGATGATGTCTCTGATGATAAATTAGATTTTAACATGCTGATTCACAGAAATAAAATTAGTTAGCCTTTGCTCTTGATTCAAATCAATTTTCGAATCAGGTTGAGTTCGAAAATTTCATCTCCAACTGCTTTCATATGCCCTTTGACTCGGAAGCTGAGATTAACGAAAACTCTCATTTTCTATGGAGAAAATACAAAAGTTTTTCCAGTTACTTGCTCCCATAGCTGAGGCACGTAAAAAGTTACTGAGATATCCAGGATAAGAATAATGCTAGAGTTTGTATTTTTGCTGTGATATGCAAAATTCAACGGTTCAGAATGAATTATCGCCATTAATTAGGAAGTTTTACTAAGTTACAAGCTAAGCCAAAATTTCTAAACGCAATGTATTTGAAGAATCAATAAAACTTTTAGAGTACAAATTTCATATATCAAGAAGAAAGTTACCATCCAAGTCTCTTAAGTCTTTGTTTCAGACTGTTTTCAGGTCTTCTCCTAATTAAAAATTTCTCAAGTACGAGTAGCCGATTACTATCCTCGCTGTATGTGCTTCTTTTATCATTATCGGCAGTCATATCTGCTACCACCGCTGGAATGCTGCCGTTGTCGAAATTGTAGGGCGACGCAATAGCGTTGCTGTGTGGAGATACGATAAGACTGTTATTATGGAAGCCTTGATTTATTGCATACGATTGGTTGATCGTTTCCTCCTCTATTAAAATTGAATCATTTACTCCGTACGTTTGAGGCAGTTTGAATTTAGGCTCGGTCGAAGCTTCGATAGTGAGTTCCCGTTGATGCATCTTTCCAGGAGCAGATTCAAAATGGGTAATAGGTACAGTTCGAGGCTGCGGCTCCTTATATAGTTCCCACCCAGCTCTCACGATCAACCCAAAACTAAGCACGAAATTCATCGACACGAGCACCAAATTTACCATCACAAAGATATCTCCAATAAAGAGGCTTCCTTCATACGTCCAAAGGTTTTGTTCTCTCAGTATCAAAAGAATAAGGACTAGCACTGAAGCCATTATTACTCCAATATCAAAGCAAACATGAGCTACGAGTTTGATAATACTATCCCATGGACGAACCACCAGCACGAACATGAGAAAACCTGAATGTATCATGACAGAACCAACCGCTTGAATGAGTGGATATGACCAAAGCGAAGAAAAAGCAGCTCCTAACAACATGTTTCGAAGCAAATAAGCCGGAAGATAGAATTTTCGAATATGTTTAGACTCGAAAAATTCTTCATAAAGCACATTGAGCTTACCTCTCTTCTGAATTTTTTTGCGAATTCTTCCACTGGCTCTCCTCCATCCTTTTTTTTGGTTCACGTATACGGCCATAGCAGCCATGACGATTATTAAACACCCGAGTATAATACTCGAAAAAATCAAGTACTACTCCGAACCCTTCATATAGAGAAGGGAATGTAAAATTTAAGAAAGCAAAGAACGATATTCGCAGCGAGGCCGATAATCCTACGACAAGGGTTAAGTTCCAGCCCAAAAATGTATGGATTAATTTGAAAAGTGTACTTACAGACGGTCTTTTATTTTTTAGAATGGTGCTTGTAAGATAAGAGAGGAAATAGATGATAAGGATGATTAGCAAGGTAAAGATGTCTCTTGCCGTATTATCGATGAAATTGCTATTGGCACAGTAAACGCTGAGGCTCGAAGCTGCTGGAAGAATATTAGTAAAGCTGAGAGGGTCTAAGCCGAAGGTTTCTAGAGTGAGAGGGAGGAAAAATGGGATTGGTGGTGCATTAGCACTCTGGAACAGCATTTTCATATCGTCAGGAAATCCCATGCTTAAAGCTCGGTTTAATAGGATGATTTCCAATGATGAGGAAGCTTCAAGCATTAGACTCCCTTCGTGAGACTCTGACAAACTCAAAAGATATAGCACAGAAACGACCGGCCCACCAATGTTCATGATTTTTGCCACTAATTGCGCGAAGAAGGTCTCTGTCGAGTTATACTCTAGAAGATCGACACTCACATTTAAATTGCTAGGATAAAACCCATAATTTTGCAACGTTGCATTGATCTCGCTCATAACAGATAGCTGATACTGGATAAATAAGGATGTTCCTGAAGAAACAGTGCTAAACCAGTTCAAAGTCACGTTGAGAGTTTGCTGGTCTGGACTGCTAGTAAGTATGTAATCGTAAGACGAATCACTCATGCCGAAAACATTGACTGTAATATAATAATATAAGTCTTTTGAAAGCATTGCAAAAATTGCCTCGCTGAATCCAATCAGCACAATGCTATCTCCCACTGTTCCTAATACGCTCATACTGATTCCTGCGATACAAGCGCCTTGCGAGAGAAGATATGAGCTTTGACATTGTGCGCATGTTGATGGACTCGCAGGACAAAGTTTGCAGCATTGGACAGTACAGAGTGTACAAATTCCTGCGGAAGGCGCATAGCCATTCGGACAGGTAGCGACGCAAAAAAAGCTATTTTGCACGGCAGTGGGATTATATGATAATTTATTTAATCCGGGCACGCAGGAAGTACAACCAACAGAGCTGTCTGTAACGCAAGACGAGCAGCTAGCGTCGCAGGGTGTGCAAGAGGAACCAGAATTTACGTAATAGCCAGTGTTACAGAGAGTACATACGTCAGTTGAGCCGCAACTTAAGCAATTCGGGTCATTGCAAGGCTTGCATATACCATCGGTTGCGACATAACCTCCTGGGCAGCTAAACACGCACTGGAAAGTGCCATCGCTTTGTTTTAAGTATTGGTGATAATTCGTATTACAGCTGGTACAGCCAGTAGACAAACCATTCACGCAGGTCGCACATGACCCAAAGCAAGATCCACAAGTATTGGTGGAAGTTACATAATATGCTGTGTTGCAGAGCAAGCACACGTTCTGAGGGCTGCATCGAATACAGGAAGGGTCTGAACAAGCAATACACTGCGACGAAACGGTCGCGTATCTGCTTGGACAAGGATAAATGCACTGAAACTTGCCTCCGCTCTCTTGGTATTGATACCGGCCAACCACGCAACTTGTACAGGATGTACTGCTTCCATCAGTACACGTGTTACAGGTCGAGAAGCAAGGTAAACAATCGTTTCCAGAGGATAGGTAATAACCAGTGGGATTGCAGGTGGTGCAATAATCAGGCGGTTCACATGCTAAGCATTGAGCGTTGGTACAGGCAGTACACGTTCCAGAAACTGCACAATAGGCTCCTTGAGCTGGACACGAAGTCACGCACTGAGTTCCGCCATCTCTCGTATACAAGTAGCGGTTTGCTGCGCATGTCAGACACTGATTACTTGCTTCTCCGTTACATGTTTCGCAGGTAGGATCGCAGAGATACGCAGTGATCACCAGCTGATGGACGCCCCAAGCCTCGTCGGCTAAAGGCTGATTGAGATTATTCGTGAATTTAAAGGAATATGTATATCCATTGTATACTGGAGGTGAAGTCGTTACTGTGCCTGAAAATGAGGCTTTTTGTACTCCAATACCAGATCCACAGCCCGTCCCGAGGTAAGTCCGAGGGGTAGTTACATCAAAATGTGCGAGGTTTACATTATTTATGTAAAAGTTGAAGTCTTCCCCTGCGTCTGGAGTATCGATGAAGTAGAGGTCAAAACTCCAATCAACTTGGTAAGGAACTCTCGAAAACGTATAGGTTGTTTCAAGAACTACGTTACGATCGTGGTATCCAGAGAGCCAGGCGCCCATGCAATTATATGCGGAGTATCCAGTCCAAGAGTTGGAGCTAGAGTGAATGAAGTCCAAGTGGCAGAGCCTTTTGCGATTGTGAACGCTGTCCAAATGAGAAAAATGATGTAATCCGGCGACATTAACATCCTCCCTCTTCTCTGCTGAATAAAATTAATCATTTGAACGTTTAATACAATTGTTGGATTTAATGTACTAGTACAATCTCCCAATCTATTTTCATTTTCTAAGAAGATATTCAACATTCAGCTTGAGCTGGATTTACTATCTGAGAATGCTTTCAATTTTCTCAGTTTTTAGTCTTGATGACCGAAATTGACGTTCGTTTAAATCGCTGCATTTAATGTTTCGTAAAACATCTCATTGAATATGCTCTGCAAAACATTTAAGCAAGATTAGCTAAAATTTACTGAGCAATAACATCTGATTTCATATTTTCACTATTTAAATTTAGTTCTTCATGGAATGAGGTTTACAGAACGATTATGAATTAAAATGTTAATTGCAGCAAAAGAGCGGTCTATAGCGCTTACTCATTCATGTTCTTAAAGAGGTTCACCTAGTTTGTTTTCATGAAAAATTCAGAGCTTTTAATAATCAACAATAACTGCTACTCTCCATTTTTGTAAAGATTTTATTATTGATGCTATCACAAATCCTCCCAAATCGATCGCCACCCCCATAATTAAAGCAACCAAAGCGACCACAAGAATCAACAGAGTTACTGGAAATGTGATCACTCCGAACAGGAGAAAAGCACCCGACCTACAACGAAACTCATGGAAATTCTAAAGAAAGGCAATTCGATAATCTCTCGTCAAAGATTATACCTTATTGACCTATTATGAACATCATCTCAATAGATTAAATCTAATGGCAGGTCCATTATTGAATGGAAAGAACCTTCGATTTGTATTGTAATTTCTGACCATAACAACTCTCTTTGTTGGTAGATTTACTAAGGAGACTTTTCATTGAAAAAGAAGGAAAAATATGGAAACCAAGAGATCGAACTGGTCGAAGAATGGTGTTAAAATAATTTTGATATTAGTAACATTAGCACATGCAAAAAATAAGCACGATTTTGGTTGAAGAAGTAAATTATACAAACAGTCTCGAACTAAAACGAGCTGTTTCATGATAACAGGTCAAGTGCATATTCACAAGCTCATATAATCAATAAAACAAATATTATGATGTATCAATATCCTGTGTCAAATATAAAAATTTCAAAGTTGATAGGTTAAAGCTGTATTTAGTTTTCTTTTTTGATCTTCAGCATTATCGCCTTGACTTCTTCCAAAGTGGAGGGTTTTGTCTCCAAGAACCATTCACTCTCTCTAATTTCTTTAAGTGTTATACGGAGTTTTGGGTTAGGTTCTAACATTCTTTCGATGAGCCTCTTGAAGTTCGAAGATAAACTTTCTAGCTTTTTATTAGTCATCCAAAGCTCTATCTTCCTCCAATACAAATGCCAAGTGTTATTGAGTATCATGGAATAGAGCCGATCTTCTTTATTGGCCTTTCTAAAAGGAAACAGTCCCAATACTAAACTCATCAGGAGCTTCCCTAAAGAAAAAATATCCATTTGTTGGCCATAGTAGCCTTGCCCTTCATAATGCTCAGGCGGCATGAGATCTTCAGTAGTAATCGAGACGCTTCCTTTGAAGACCTTGGGTCCTGTATCATCTGAGTGCAGCACACAATATCCAAAATCAGTCAGCTGGAGATTAAACTTGTTGTCGACTAGCAAATTCTCGAGTTTGAGATCTCGATGAACGAAGCCCTCATTATGCAAATATTCAATAGCGTCGAGGATTTGCTCAAAGTAGAAGCGAGCAACTCGCTCTCCCAGACCACTCTTGGAGACGTATTCAAATAGATCGTTATTAGGAAGATACTCAAGGAGAAGGAGATTGTATTTACTCTTTGAGAACCTTCCAAAAGCTAACTCAACATTTTTGAGCGTATCTATACATTTAACAATGTTTTTGTGAGGTTTTAGATTGAAGATACGACATTCATTATCGAATGAGCCTCGAATGTCCAAACAATGCATTGCTTTAATGGCTACTTTGTAAAGTTTGGTCTTTTCAGCTTCTGTTTTTACATATTCCCCTTGGAAGACAGGATAGAGATGATTTCCGTTGATCTCAGAGCGGATTTCCAGCCCTTCGACATGTTGAAGTGCCTTCTTAGGTTCCATGAAGTTGTGCTATGAGGAGAAAAATTTTCAGAAAAAAATTATCTTTTGATACCATAATACCCCGAGGGTTTATTTGAATATCCAAAATTTCTGGTCAGATAAAAGGAATTTGCTGGAGTAGTTATGGTAGACGGGCGGAGTTGCATCGAGAAGTACCGCCACGTCACACAAAGTACTTCGGTAGCTAGGATATTTCTTCAGATCTACATTCTGTCAGGAATCTTTAGAGGGTATTGAAGTAAATGATGGTTTAGAGGAGGCCAAAGCTCAATGGTAAACTTAAAGTTGATATCGTTTTGTGATTTATGAGTGAATGCATATAGGGGGGGGGGGAATTCAGTCAGATAGCATCAAAGACCCAACGAAAAGTTGTTTGAGGGAGGTTGCTAATCGCTTGAAGTCAGGGTGGCTGAATTTGGCTGGGTAATTTTTGCATTCAAAATTATAAGTAGCATTTTCTGTTGAGATTCTCAAGGTGCAATTTTATTCGCTCGCAAGTGTTGATTCTAAGAAACAGTAAAAAAGTTCGGAAAGAAGGTTTTTCTGGCAACAAAGAGCTTCAGCATCCCATAATAACGGACTTCTTGCGTACCCCAAGAGCCGCTAAATCTCTTTCGATACATACGGCAGCATTAGTCGGCTAACATCATTACCGTAGTAGTAGTAATTATTTGTCCATTAGTCACACAACCCTGATTTTGAAGTTCTGGAGCCTCTTAAAGAGGGTACTAGTTCCAGGAATACTTGCAGCACTGCGCTACTGGCTTTCTGCACAATAGAATAATTATGATGAAAGAGTTAAGTTGAAAATGTAAGGTCAGTGGACCGGAAAATTTCGATGTTGTTTGAGTTTAATTCATAAAGCCAAAAAGAGCTCTCGAATGAAGAGCAAAAATGCCACTTGGAGACTTTCATGTAATTCAATCATGGATATAATTTCAAAAAATAGATTAGATCATTTCAAAAGGATTCTCATAGCCTTCCTAAATGGCCTCTCGAAACAAAGGTCCAAGTGCTATCCTAAAGAATTGGACTTAATTACAGGATGTCTCCGTACTCGTCAAAGTCGGAAGAAAACGACTCGAATTTGAAATCCGTAAGTTTATTTCTATCCGATAAAGAACTTTTAATAGGGTTTGTTGTCAGAGAATTTATGTAAGAGAATCAAATAACAAATTGTACTGTATATTTGCTCATCTAGTGCTGTTTTACAATTAAAAGTGGATTGGAGTATCTCTTCATGTCCTTTAAAAGAATGGGAAAATTATATGGAATTGTAAATCAGACGTCTATAATGAACTTGCAAATAGCAGATGAGCAAAACTTGGTCAATCGAGGATAACAACCATCTGCTTTCCATTGATGGTTTCTACGGAATACTCCAATTCAGGGATATAACCATCAAAGGGATTATCGTACAGCTGTTGAGACATATACTCCTCTTTAAATTGAAATGTCGGATTAAATTCCTCTAATGAGAATTCCTTCATCAATTCCTCTTTCTTCTCATCCAAATACTTTGAAAAGCTTATCGTCTTCTCATAATTGTCATGAAAATCTTTCAGTTCTTGAGGTGTTTTCATCTTCTTAATCGCCTGAATTTTCTCGCCCACGTGTACAATTAAATTCGCAATATATTCAGTCATGTTTGTGATTCGTTTTTTATCTTCATCGGTTTTCCCATAGTTTCTATATCCATCCCCACGCGTTTCAAGTAATTGCAGTTCTTCCAGAGAAAGCATCGGGTCCAGTACACATTTGTTATCAATTGAAAATTTTATCAGAATGACCTTCCAAATCCAAACTTTTTGGATGAGAAACTTCGAGTAATCTGAAAATTTTTGATCAATTTTGACGAGTTCTCTGATGTGGCTCTCTGTATCGAGCAAAGACTGGTAAGTTGTATGTTTGCCAGGCTTTTTATTCAAACTTTTCCCAATTGCATGGATTAACTTGACCTTTGTCCAAGGGTTCTGGTCTAACTCATGTGTACGTTTTAATTCTTTTGCTAGCCGTATAATATGTCTGCTGGATTCACAGAGTTCGTTCCAATTAGTAGGGGAGATCTTATCAAACTCTTCAATTAATCCCTCAAGAGTGTCAAATTTTGGGGGAATTGTTAGCGGGAAATCTTTTCGTTCTTCCTCCAATTCTGGATAACCCTTCTCATGGCCCGCCTCAACTGAAGTGGGTTTTTCATTGATAGCTTTAATTTTTTCTTTCATCGTCTTTGGAGGTGTGATATTCTCTTGAATTTGATTCTGGGCTTGGATTTTAACAAAAATTCTCCCCAGAGTTGACAATGTTATGGCTTCGTTTTTCGCTTTTTTCTGAGTTGATGACTTTTCGATGGATATCTTATCATTTGAAGTCTTCTCGGCAGAAGGCGTTGTTTTTGACGAAATCGGCTGTTTTCTTTCAGTGTTGGTTGGTCTCGATTGGGGTATCTCTCCATTTGACTGCAGATAAATTTCTTCAGAAATCGCTTGCTGAGGAGATACTAATTTTGTGTTGCTTGTGATGATATTTGCTACCGCTAGTTTTTTCTCACTTGAAGGCTGATTATCGGCCCTGTGTGAATTAGATACGATCGTGAAAGGTGGAGCGTGTCGATTATGATTCGCGTTAGTTGGTTCAATCTCCATGGTCTGATTATGCTCTTTCTTCTGCTCTTCTGAAACGACCCTTGCTTCTGGAACGACTATCGAACCCGTATGGTTGTGGTCTGGTTTGTTGTTACAAACCATCGAATTATTTATTTTTTCTTCAACAATGCTGCTTGAAGGAGTAGTATTATTTGACACTATCGATTCTTCCACTTGAATGCTATCTTGTTTTGGAGCGTGTTCTTCAAATCTCGAAAGTTCTTCAATCAAAGACTCGACTTGTGCATTAATTCGCTTTTGATGTTCAATAACTTCTTTGTGACGAGTATTCTCCACTGGCCTTGTTAACAAAGGAGATATTTCATTAAACTCCTCTGTATTTATTGTATAACTTTGGTTTATTTTTTCTAAAGTTTTATGGCGTTTCAGCTCATCATGGGCAATCGTTATAGGATCTCCGACATCACTATATACTGTATTTTGCAGCTTTTGAATGAGGGTTCCGAAAAGCACATTTCTTTTTTCAAAGACTTCCAGTTGCTCTTTCTTTTGGCTCTCTTTGTTACAGAGATATTGAGTAATCTTCTCCATGATTACACCTGAAAGATCCGAGTGAAACGTGATTTGATGAGTGTATGGTTCGTTTTGAATGCATTTGGGACAGATAAATTTCTTGCATTCCTCACAGTAACTTAGCAATGCTAACGGTGGATGCTCTTTGCAGATGAGCTTTCTTGCTGGGGAGATTTGGAGGGCCCTCGCAACTTTAATATCCATTTCTTTAAATGATTTGTACTTCAGATTATTTGGTCAATTATAAACGAATAATTCCCTCTTGCTTATATTGGCAGATTTTAATTTAATTCACGTTTATAGTCGTGGAAATGCTATAAAAAAAAGGTAATTTAAAGAGTGTTTATTAACTTACCCTAGCTTGCGATTCTCAAACTGAACAAAATCGACAAATAAAGGAAACTTTCTTTTCCTTTTCAGTTTCGAAATTGCTGCGAAAGAGTGTGTAATTTACTTGAGAATCGTTTTCGAAAAGTTTTGGAGATAGCTTCCTTAAAATATTGGATACTAATGCTGAAAAACGCACATTTAATAGCCCTCATTCTCTCCCTCAGTGTTCTGTTGTTGATCCACTAGAATTTTGATAACCTGTGGTGCTCTAAGCAAGAAGGCTCAGAGGGTGCGCAGCTAGATAAATAGCTTTTGAATTACCGCCAAAATTTTTCAAATTAATTTGTTAAAAATTGAAGACTAAGAAGCAATCCTTATGATTTGTCTCCTTCTTTGAAGTTATTCAACAACTTTTCTGATTTATCAATACATACAGATAAAGCGGAGGCTTAAACCCAAATTTTTTTTCCCTCCTTCTTTTATTTGGTCATTCGTATTCGATATACATATCATATCGTCAGAAAAGAGGGTCCTACTAACCAAATTAACATTTTAGGTGCACTTTCTTCTTCTTGAAAAATGAACCTTGAATACAGCGCCTGACGAAAACGGCTTTAGAGATAGTTTACTAAGACAAATTGGAGTATCTTTCATTTCTGATACGCTCGATTTAATTCAATAGGTTGAATAAATATAAAAAGGCTACTAATTTCGTAAGCTACGAAGTTTGTCATGGTTGACATTGAGCAGCGTCGTTCTGAAGACAAAGAAATATGAATGATCTACTACTCATGCCTAACTTCTGATGAGCCACAAGCTACTACGGGCTATGCTGATTGACTCGCAATACCACAAAAATCAAAGATAAAAGCATTGAGTACGAAATCCATCAAGTCTTCATAAATCTGCTCAACTCTATTTCTCACAAATGATGCAGAAGCATTTTTGAGTCTCAAATTTCCTTTGGAAGAAATCATATCCGTTCTATGAGCAAATACTGCACAACTTGGATGTCATCATACTTCAGAAAAAACATTTTCGCAACCAGTAAGGATTTTTCAAACTCTGAGGAAAACTTTGTTTTAAATCGACGACCCGAGTTTTTCGTCAAAACTAGTGGAGCGATTTAAAGCGATACTCTAGAAGCTATAAAGGCTACCCAGAATCAGTTGAAGAAATGCTTGTTGAAATATTTTTAGAAAGAACAAGAAATCTTAAGCATACTAAAACTTCTCTACAAGCCTTAAGCAGCTTCTGAATCGTAAGAAAACGTTCTTTAATCATCAAACAAAGTCGAGGAGGAATTAAACAAAGAGAAAGCGAGAAAGGGGCAGAAGCTGAAGATATAGGTGCAAAATTAAAAAGACTGAAGAGGAGAAGGATGACTCAAAAAAGGATCTCATATCAGATCACCCTCTGCATTGGGCTTGAAAAGAGAGTATAGCCAGCTTGCGTGTAATTTGAATGCGCAGGATATGGTCCTTATTTAAATTGGGAAATCTCTAATTTTGCTCAAGAGGTTGGAAGAACGCCTCTATATTTTGCAAGAGCAGGGGATAATTGAGAGCTTCTACAGGTTAACTAAGATTTAGAAACTTTTATGAATTGATTGTTTTGGTTAGGTTAAGCTGTACAATAAATGTGACCCTTAGGAGTAATAGTAAAATTAATTATTCAAAGTTGGTGAGGAAAAACCATGGATGGTGTACTAGTTGAGCCGAGCAAAGAAGGTAAGTTATTCAGATTGTTGCCAAAGTTGAACTTATTCTTAATTTTCCTAGATAAAGGCTCATATTGTGCTTTGTATGGTTTCCTGCGTCTTGAAGAAACGCAGTTTAGGACCGCTTAGTGTACTATCTTTTGCAAACTCCTGACAAATTACCAAGGATCGAAGAAGATGATGATGAAAGATTTTATTTAATAGGAGTACTAATTAAGAATTAAGTGTAGTCAGATGACAAATGCGTTTAGTGAAACATAGAAATATAGATCGTTAGATATAATGATATGATAATGAAGATTCCCATTATAGGTCTTCATCCTCTCTGTGAGAGTTTACTTCTGTGGTTATTCAATATTATCAAATACCATTTAATTAAGTTAGCTTTGAGATAATTAAGCGAGGCTCGATCAATAAACTAAAATTAATTCTCAAAGCACATAACAAGAAAAGAAATGGTACTACCAAAAGAGCATGACAAATCATTTGAGGAACTCCATATGAAAGAAACTGAAA
>ENA-UOTX01001726-UOTX01001726.1-compost-metagenome-genome-assembly--contig:-NODE-1726-length-14011-cov-29.009043_pt1 | contig 14011 bp, 24 predicted proteins | sample MGYA00238143_ERZ746982 | MGnify/ENA primary metagenome ERZ746982 (study PRJEB28758, sample SAMN06268862) | compost metagenome | isolation source: single cell | place: USA: California, Emeryville, Joint... | reverse complement strand
CCGCGACCGGGAATTGAACCCGGGTCATCTGCGTGACAGGCAGATATACTAACCACTATACTATCGCGGATTGCTGAATACCATCAAAGCAGTACCCGCTAAGTATCCAAGGAACTCGTCATATATCCGATATTCATGATCGCTTTCACATTTACACTCATAACGGGTTCGCCTATACAATTTTTCCTTATCTCAACTAACTTCCTTCAAAGAATTCAAATATCGCTCCGATATCGAGCCTAGCGCAGATGCTAATGTGACAATCTCTTTGATTTGTTTCGAGAACTATTGAACTTACCGAATCATCAGAAAAATTTCGAAAGAATTAGTTGCAAACGAAACAAATTTATTTACTGAGAAATTAACAACGCGTTGAGTTTCACTGATTGTTAACACTAGTCGCTTGGAATGGTTACAGAATTAGAATACGCGAGCTCTCCCATTGACTCTCATGGGATTTCCTCAGAAAGCATGAAGGAGAAAGTTGAGCTAATGGTAAATTGTTTCGATCAATTGGAGGTGCTGAAAGACGACCACGAGCATTTCGCTGAAAACGTTTCTCATATCAAATTAAAAGCTGTATCTATCCTCGAGACCATCTGCGACGCGTTCAAAACGTTTGAAGCGACGGCTGAGCAAGCAGGCTGTAAAATCATCGATCTTGAGTATGAAAACTCCGAGTTGAGAAGCATGGTGGATCACTATAAGGAACTATCAGAAAACCTCGCTGAAAGAGTGGAAAAATTGAAAAATTACTTAAAAGAAACGGAGAAAGAAAACCAAACGCTCATAATTCAAATCGAAGGGATGCATCAAGAACTATATACTAAAGAATATCAGAGAATCGAGGTGGATAACGAGTTCGCAGCGATCATCGAGCGCCTTGAAGAGGAAAATCGCGATCTGAGAGCGCAAGTAGAGAAATTTCAACTGATTGAGAAGGAAAGAAGAGCCCTGGACCATTCCTCTAGCAGCAAAGGAAGCGCGACGACGGCTGAGAGATTAGACGATGAAGGCGATACTAGCTACCAAGCGCTGTTTGACGATTTCCAGGATTATAAGGCAAAAGCGGAGAAAAAGCAAAAAGAGCTCGAAGGATCACTGAGTAAGTTGCAGAAACAGCTGAGGGCGATTTTAGAGGAGAGTCTTACAACGCATTACAAAGCCCGAAAGCACCGGTGCTCTTCGTTGCCTTCTAACTTTAGGAAATACGCGGAACAGCGAACTATCCCGCCGTATCAAGCTACGAGAAGGGAGCCTCGTGTCGCTCGTCCACATAGAGAAAAAACTAACGAATCGTCGCTCGTTGAGGATAATGAGTCTCGCAACTTGAATGAACTTGCTCAAAGGGGGAATGTTTATCTTACAACTGAAGAAGCAGAGGACAATGCGTCGTTGAATTTCAATACGCCGACAAAAGACTTCGAGGTGTTTTTATTGGATAGCAAATGCCGCAAGGACCTTGAAAACACTGAGCAGAGAAAGGTTGTGTCAGGCTTCCGGTTAATTGACTTGTCCCCGGCGCTGCCGAAAGACACAGGAGATTCGTCAGACAAGAAGATTGTCACTCCAGAGCTCGATTTGAGGGTGGTAAGAGCGCTAACTCATCCGAAGCAATGCCATTCAGACCGCCTTGAGAGAAACGCGATTTTTAACTGTCAGAAAAAAACCGCCGAAATAAAAGCAAATTCATTGAAGTCGAGCGTTGTTTGCACTAAACCAGCAGAAAAGCATGCGCCTGGCGTCGGGCCGCTGGACCCGAAGCTGATCCAGACCATTGAGCTGAGAAAAGCAAGTGATGCGCGTAATCAGAAAGAGAATTCTCAGAACGCAGAATCAGCTACTATATTGAAAAATGCAAGCGATCAGAGTTTAAAAAGTGGGCCTCTAAGGCGTAAAGGGATCAATGCGGCTAAATTAGGGTTTTTAACCACAGTGGTTCTATTCACAATCCTCTTTTTGCTAAAAGTCAGCTGTAATACTTTCGGCATGCTTTGGAAAGTGGTCTTTCATCGGAAAATCTAAGGAAACTTTCAAAGGGATAGAATAATGTCTCTGTAATTTATCTGTTTGAAACTCATTATTTTACTAATTTTTATAGCCTCTTTGTTCGTATATTGCCCTTCTAGCCTTAGTTTTACTTAAGAAATCGATACAGTCAACCTGTTCCTGCTATAACCCAGTTTTTTTTTTGTTGAAATTCAGTTTTGTAACATAGACGCGTTTAGATCTGCTGATTTACGGACTAACTAATAGAAACTAGGAGGCGGCCTTAAACATTACAAATAACTTGTTTTATGAATCTGGTAAGACGATTCTATCTGGCTCGAATCGGCAATTCATTTGCATTCGCAACAACCAGCGGTAGACGCGATCCGGGGCTTTATTTTCTAAAAACTTCTCGAAATACTTGGAATTGAGTCTCGCTTTAATAATCGCGAACATCTAAAACACTCAATGTCAATTTCAGCTCTAACACCTGTTTTACCTCAAAATCAGCTTCATCTGGCTGTTCTCCGCCATGGAACGGCTGGTTGCCAATACGCTCTGCCCATTCCTGTAGGTTTTTCAACACATTCTCTCGCGCTGACTTATAGAGCTCTCGATTCTTCATTCTCTTTCCAAAGTTCTTAAAGATGTTTATAAATACCTTCGTAAATGTCCTCCTACACAAACCATATTAACAAACTCCCAAAGCGCATCAGTAACCCACCTGACGACTCTAACCAAGAAGAAGTTTCTGGTTCCGAAGCGATAATTCTCCGGCGCGGTTTTAAAAAGATTCTGGTATGTGAGCTAACCACCATGATCAGCATATTCAACGAAATTTGCTATATTTCTTACCACAGGACTCCAAAAAAGTGCCTCAAGGTTCTTCTCAAAGTGATTTCGCGCGAATCTATCCAAATGTCAATTAGGCCAACAATCCAAGGCGATTTATCATACTCGATGCTCTGTTGAGCCCTTGCGGATTGCGAGAGATGCTTGAGTTCGTAAATAAAATTGTTTTTTGTCAGGTACTTCATGATTTCCTGCGATCCAAAGATGTACTTGATCGGTTCCAACGAGATCCTCACTTTCAAGATTGGGAACTAACCACGTTATTTTTCGAGAATTTTCTATTAGGTCTACCTGCACGTCTTTAGTGGGAATCTTCATCTCATAGCTGATTTTATTTTGCATGATCTCGCCCAGCACGAAGGCTTGATTCTAAAAAAACGGTTTGAGAAATGGACTAATTTGAATGTATTCACTCTTTTAAACACGATTTTGTAATAGTTCATGAGCGCTTCCGCCAACTGTGAGTCTTTTTGCTCGAATGACATGAAGAGCTCAAAGTCAATAACGATATCCGCGTAACCTTCCGAGACCAATGACACATCCCAGGCTCTTTCTTTCATGGACTGGATATATTTCGAATGCGCTTTTCTCTTAGCCGCGAAGGACTCGAATCCACTGACGTAGACTACCATATTAGCCAATTAGACCCGGGTAATGTGTGAGGGTTACTCTGATTGTAATTCTTAGCATCAATCTCGTCTTTTTGATTGTTGTTGTCCTGGTTGGAGAACCTGTAGTGCTGGTTATAATGGAGTCCGCTGTAAGGCGCGTAGTTCTTATGCTTAAACAAAGTTCGGAGGCCTTGCTTAGCGAAGGAGCGAAGCTCTGGATAAATGTGTCCACTAATCAGCATTCAAACACTCAGTATATCAAATACAGATAAAAATTATTCAAGGTCTATACTAAATGCCAAAAATCATTAGTGGCACTACACTAATCATAAAGTTATATAGCCACCATGGTCTTCGAAAGCCATTCCACTCCTTCTTTAATTCCGATCTCTAAATCAAAGCATTTAGCAACAACTTCCTATTGGATCGAGAGAATTACCTTTCTTAATGCTTCCTATCTCGACCTTGATTCTTTTGCTATCCGCCGCACTTCAACACAAGTAAATAAATACATAATACTACTGAAGAAGGTTACCCGAGCTTGATTCCTCCAGCGTCTAATATTTTTTCTGAAGAAGCACTGGCGACTAGCTCAGCTTTATTCAAGAAGACCAATATTGGTGCGTTTTGCAATTCTGGCTCTGCGATGATTTTATTAAGCTCCTGATGGAAGCAAGGAGTCAAGATGCGTCCCTAGGAAGCTGGAAAATATACTTTTGCTGCGAGGGTCTGCTCCTCCTGGTCAGCGGATACATCAATGAAAAAAATAATCCCTTGGGTGCCTAGAACCAATTGCTTATTGTTGATTTGCCAGGGAATAGCGTCAACCTGTATAATGGTGTCTCCAAAACACGCGTTGCCGCTCACCGCCAGCAGGGTCCTAGTTGAGAAAGTCAGACACTGAGCGCATTGACTGGAATTACAAAAAGAATCAGTTCCAAGGCTTTGGTTTTGATGTTGTCGATTTCGAGGTCTTTCGTCGCCTTGTAAGTTTCATCGAATTTACCGCTTTTAAGCCACTTAACAAAAGCTGCATGGGTATCATGTTGAAATTATAACCCCCAACTATATATTTTACTCGTTTTTCCACTTTTTTCAATGCCGAGGAGCAGCACCTTGCGTTTTTTATCACCGAACCACCTTACAGCAAGCAGATTTGAGCCTGTGGAGCGAGCGGGTTGCTTACCTTTTATGATTAGTAGACGAATTTCCCATTCTCTGCGATTGTTGTTCGAAAGTAAAATTTCACTTAGGAAGGCTGATTCCAATAAAAATATAATTCACTGAACCGTGTGAAATCACATATACATTAATTATAGGAAGGAACAACCGCTCGCAAGGCTTCAGGCTACAATATTATGAGAGAATAACAATGTATTCAGTATACACAGACAATATACAGGCTATGTATTGGAAATTTTACAGTTTAACTGAAAAACGAATCAAATGTCTGTTCATCGTATATGCGAATTTCTTTCTCTAAAAGCATCTTAAGCGCTTTACCCTTCGTCTCGTCTTCGTCCATATACGCTCTGAGATACTCCAGGTACCTCTCCTAAGAAATAGGAAAAAAGTTTATGTAAATATATATCACTTGGAGGGTATTTACCTTTGAATATGGGATTTTATGCAGCAAAATAAGCGTGTTTTTCCTAATTTTCGTCGGCAAGAATTTCTTCATGAAATTCGAGTAAAAACTTCCCAGCGTCATCAACTCAGCCAGGAAATCCTCCGAAAGCAAGCGCTTATTCTGCCAATCAATGGTCTTTGCCTGCTTTTGCTTATAAACTTGCTCGAGTTTGTCCAAATCATAGTCGTAAGGGTTATCAATCCGCACAAACTCCTTGAAGTAAGAGTGCAAAATATTGACTAAAGAGCCCAAATCGCTGCCTGAATAATTCATCAGCTCGTCAAAGATCACAAACACCCAGAAAATCGGGCGGAAGACCCTGATCCCGAGGTCTTCTTTCATTTTCAGGAAGCGATTGGTTCGATGCGTGAACTTGTTGAGGAAATTGATAGCTTCGCTCAGGAAAATCGCGTTCTGTGGGAACCGGCGGTAGGCCTGGCAGATGAAATCCTTCAAAGGAGGTGTAAAATTGCGATGGCGCTCGCCTTTGAAATAGAATTGTTTCCAAATCATGAAGTTTAGGAGCTGTAGCTGGCTTTCGTAGGACTTGCGGAACAGGTTCGCAGGGATGACTTCCTCGATGGTTTTGTGCTCGGTTTCGAGTTTGTGCTCTAAAATATTTAACTTTTCCTGAAGAATGTTAGAGCTAAACTCATCTATCGTGGAGAAAGGATAAGCGTTGAGAAGTGGAGAGGGAATAAACTAACCTTGGTCGCTGAATTGGATGAGAGCTGTCGCGTAGAAAGCCAGCACGAGGAACGGTCGTTTGAGGACGGAATATTGCAGCGAATTTTGAGGCCTTTTCCTGGAGTTTTTCATTATAGCAGCATCCTAGAGAATTCAATGAGTGCATGTGCTATTAACTAATGTATACCAGGTAGTTTTGAAGGCTCTTCGTTAGTTTAATTATCGAGATCGGGGTTATTTGCTGCGGAACGTAGTCTTCTACTCGTTTATTTTCCATGAGCAAAACTGCTTTCTAACTTTATTAGCAACGCATTCGAAGTTGAACTCTTACTTGCAGAGTATCATAAATTGTCTGTTGCGCTCGCTCATAGCCGATAATATCTGCATGTTTGATGTAATGGTTCATGTAGAAGCACAGTACAAGGAGTTTTTCTTTTGGTTTGGTTGCAAATTTCATGAGGTTCGTATAAATTTTCTCAAATTCGTCGATATTTTGGTCTATCAAAGACACTCAGCTAATTTGAATGAAATCGATCAGTACTTTTAAGGAACTGCGAGTCCGCATAGAAGATCCACAGGTAGTAATTCATCTGGTGTTGCTTGAGAATGTTCCTAACTCTTTTCGCCGCTCCTTTCGTCGCTGAGAATTCTTCCCAGAGCGGGTCAGAGGCGTAGAGCTGCTCGATGTACATCAAATACAATAAAATTTCCCTTGAGTCTGGGTATTTTTTCTAAAGGAAAAACGTGTTAATCATTGCCTTATTAGCTAATTATTACCTGCAAATGATATAGGAACCGCCTGAAATATTCAAGCTTGCTGACAAACGAAGGATTTCTTTTTGCAACTAGAATAATCTGGTTAAATCGAGGGAATTTCAGCACGAGCTCATTCTGCAGCAGATTTCCTAAATGATGGTAACTTATCTGTTTCCATTCAGTCTCGTCTTTTTTCATGTATAACTCATCAAGAATCGCTTTAAGCATCTCATCGTAGTAAAAATGAGTGAAACTGTCCTGTAACTGTAGCGCATCAGTCGTAAAAACCCTCGGAAGATCTAATTGGGATTTGTAACGTTATTAATTGGATTTATCAGCATGGGATTACTTAACAGAGAGGCAAATGTGTCAATAAGTTCTAAAATTTGCTCCTGTTGGTTGATGATTAACAGGTTGTTCTCGATATCTTCGTAGAGCACGATCGAATCCGCGTTTTCGTTTATTCTCTGCTTATCAAACGCATTGTTCGCAGGCCTCCACATTTCAAGCGAGCGGTACTCCTTCTGTAGCCATTCCTCGATTCCTTCGGGCTCTATCTCATCCTTCTTGCTCAGTTTCGCGTCGACTTCTCTCTCGAAAAGTCCAATGAAATTTTTCTTGAATTCTTCAGCATGAGCGGCAGGGTCCTTGCAGCTAGAGTGATTTTCATGATAAGTTTCGAAGGTAAAAGCCATTATTACTAGTCTTCCCAGCCATTCATCTCAATCAAATCTCCGGTTTTGCAAGTATCATACGCCTCGTAAAACTCCTTGAATTTTTCAGTCCTCGCTTTGAAATCAAACCTCTTAATCTGGTCCTTAGGATAAAAGACGTTCAGCTCGATAATTGATTGGATCAACCCAACCGCGCGCTCGTAGTAACCCGCCTAGACACTTTTAGTTACAACCACAGAATAATTCCATAACTTACGAGTTTCTCAAGGAAACATCTCCGTTTCAAGAGACTCAAGCTAATCTCTCTGTAATTCGAAATTTCATTAGTAGTTTTCGATGCGTCGATCTTCTTTCCTAACAGCTCATGCAACTCAGTCAGGGAGGTCCTCATATATGAGACCTAGTCACAATTAGCTGAAAAAGGGCATCAATCTTACCGAATATTTTGTAAAATTCATGAATTTAAAATCGAGAAACAGCTTCCACGCGTAGAAATTCAAGGGGATTTTCTCTATGGTTTCCATCCATGTCTTATGCAAAACTTTGTAAAAATCGTCGTTTTTGTTCGAGCTGTCCAAGACTTTAATGTAGAACAGCAATAGAAAAGGGTCCTTCTCGATCTCCTTGTTCCCTAAAGCCTTTTCGAGGATACTGAGCTTCTTTTCCGCCACCTAATTTTCATGATGATTATCATTACCATTCATATTTTCTGCTCAATGCAATTACTGAATGACTGTGCTTCGAAGTAGCCATTTGAAACAAACTATCCTGGATTTTGCAATAATCGACCCACACCGTGATATCATTTGGCTGCTCTTCGATTAGCCGCGCATATTTCTTATTAGTCTCCATCAGCTTCATCTCTCGATAGCTCATCTCGCTCTTATCTATTTTGAATTCCTCATCGACTTTCTCCAGTTCTTTATTTTGACTCTGCTGTTCTTCTTCATCTAAAGGGATGAAATTATGTGCTTCACCTATATCCGGCTTATTCCCAGAATCTTTCACCAGCTCAACCACCTCTTGGTCCTCTGGGAAGGCAGTGTTATAATAACGGTGCCGCGGGTATGACAAGTCGGGTTTGGTGGAGATAGACTTGTTTATGCCCTGAATCTTGTTGAGTTCATCAATGATTTCGCTGGTGTTCTTATCGGACTTTAAACCCAGAATCAGATTGCTAATATGCAAAATCAGCTTAGACATCCCCTCAAACGAAAGAAAACATACTGCCGAAGCCTTCGGAACAGTCCAACGTCTTTCATCTGAGGCGCGCCGTAGGTATAATTGTCTTTTTCACCGAATCTAATGAGAGAAATCTCGCATAGGCCTTTCTTCAGAAAATGCTTATAAAGCAATGAGGTCTCCTTATCAATTTTGAACTGGTCTATATATTTCAATTGTAACAGCCACGATTATCCAAAATAGCTACTTGGATCTTGGTAAAGCTCCAATTCGAGCGGGATGTCATTGTCGACTTCAATATCTCTATCGAATAACGCGACCATATCATCTGCCTGATAATTACATTAGCAAATTTCGCTTACAAGGCATACTTCATTCTTCAATTTGAAGTCCAGCTCGATTTTTTCCTTCTCTTTCTTCGCTTTATTCTTCTTTTTCTTTTCTTTTTTCTTCGCGCGTTTAGCCTGTTTCTCATCATCCTCGTCCGCATGAGGCAAAGGCTTCTTTGGTACGATTTCAGTGATATTTTTTTCCAGCTGAGTGACAGAGACACTCTGTTGCTGCATTTTTGCTGATTGAGATTCATTAGTCGCTGTTTGAGTTGATGTTTGAGGTGCTGTTTCAGTGCTTTGCTTTGTCGCGCCGATTTTCAGCCAGGCGAATGGGTTATTGGCAGTATTTTGAGTGGGAGCTGCGGTTTGGTCAGGTTTTGAAGCGTAAGTTGGGAACAGAGGCTGCTGCATTTTTATTGTGTTGTAAAGATATTTTAAATCCGAAGAGCTGTTGTTCTATAAACAAATCTTTAGGCCGAGAACACACACCATTCACCCTCTCGATACAATCAGCAAGAAAAAGCGCTAAAGCCCTAAGAGCCGAAAACAGTAGAAATAATCTCAATGGTGTGAGGTTAATAGGACATATAGATTTCATTAGAATATTTACAACGTAAAATTGAATTAAAATGACGAGATTTTGTTTGGTAGATACGAATAGGAGCGCTACTGCAAACAATCATCGAAATCAAAATTAAAATCTGTTGTGGCGAGGTTATATTTGCCGGAATACTGCCTAGTGCCTCCGTAAGGAACGATAAAGGCGTCTGGTCGAACGTATTTGAGTATATGCTCCTTGAACTGGTCATCAAATACGAGGAAGAACTCGCTGTTCTTTTTCATATAATCAACAAACACCTCATCGACTAACCCAAGGTTCAATTTCACAATCATCACGCGGTCGATGCACCCAGGGTAATGCGTCTTATTGAACTCGAGGAGTTTCTGTATGATGCCTGAATTCGGCTTCAGATTGTCGAAATCTAATAAAAACACTACACGGTTTCGGATCTTTTTACATTTTTCCTTTGAAAACCTGTTTGAGTTAGCTCAATGAAGCGAGTGCAGAGAGTTACAATTGGGAAAGGGTCGTTTCGAAAAAATGAAGCAAAAAAACTTCAAATTCCTCGGCAGTTAAAGGCTCGTTTTTCAAGAAATTAGGCCTTACGCCTATCTGTGTTCATGAGGCATTTAGTTTGACACATTAGCGTGAAAAAATCATACGCAAACCAGTCGATTGATGGTTAGTCCACAGAAGTAGAACCTTTTCGTCGCAAGGAGCTTGGAGACGTTCAGCTGGCTTAGTTTCGGCAGTTTTTCGTTCTTATAAACCTATATTTCTGCCGATGACAACCAATTTTACCAAATAATTATACAGTATCGAGGTATATAGCCTCAAGAGCAGCTTGAGTGTTATAATCATGCACTTCGAGGAACCGTCGGACTGTAGAATAATCATAAAAGCCTTTTATCTGCTCAATCATCTCCATTCGCGACTCGCCGAGATACTGCGCGATTTTGGTAATGATGATTCTTATTTTCTATTGAAAACAATGAGGTGAATGCCAGAGAGAGTGGGTTTAGTGACTTGGCTGCGGGTTTTTGAGTAGTTTTCAACGGCAAATCGCGATTTGAAGTATTGGTATTCGCCAGGTTCAGGGATAATTGACTCCTGAAACAGATAGCTGTAATCCTTCATGAATTTCTTGGTTGTGTTGGCGAATTTTGTGACTTCTTTCCTAAATTCTTGTAGTTTAGCCGATTGTTGAAACTCAAAGCAAAAGCTTAATACATTTCTGCGTTTTTCCCCGAGATTGTGGGACGAAGTTCGTTGTTTTCAGGTATTGATGGGGGTTTTTGTCGCACAGTACAAGATTCGACTATTCCCATTACTATATTTTGCTTGGATAGCTGCGATGGAGTTTGGATTGTTTGAAAATTCAGATTCTCTCTCCTCAGAATTGTTTTATTTAATTGAGTGTTAGAGAATATTCTCTACAGAAATTAGGATAGTTACTCATCAGCTTTACTTAAAATATTACGCTGAGATATTATCTGCATTGTTAACAGCGGCTTTAGAGTTCATAAATGCTTCAATAGCTAGCAATGAAGCTTGAGAATGATTTTCCAAGGAGAATTTGGATGGAATTTGTGAATCTTAAAGAATCCTTAAAACTTTGAATTTTCGGTGATGGGTTACCGCGTCCTTTCATTGTATAGATGAGGAACTATTTTCTACTATGCCGCTACCAGAGCCCCAGCAATTTCTATTAGTTGTTGGCTTGATGTCATTGATTTAGCAAATTTTCCGGGAAACGACTTCGTGAATTTGCCGCTCTCTGATTCAGGAAAGGATGCTGTTCTGAGCCAAAGGCTTTGACCATTGATTTAAACCAAAATCATATCAAAACTAACGAGTAAAATTTATTTTCCATTTTTCAAAGATCAAACGATTCGGACAAGCTTACGCGCTCAATAACCATTTTGAAAAATAAATTTCCTTTGGCTATCGAGTTAAACGCTATGAGCTTACTGCAAGTATTTTGAAGGGTGAAATCGAACTCTTTCTTTCAACCACCTAAATTTGTTTCTGGTCAGTCATTCGCCTGTAAAATTAAAATAATCTTTCTCGAACTCTCTAGAAATTTAACGCAACACTCTTCGTGACCCCTCTCTAGCAGAAAAATTGTATATCTGTTAATCGCACGAGTAAGTTTATAATAAATTAACCTTCATTAACATACAAAATGACACCAAGCCCTAATACTTCAACAACAAGCACTAATTCTCAAAGATCAAGGAGATTTAGATACGGAAGAGGCAGAGGCCTGCGCAGAACTCCAAGAAGCCATGAAAATTCGCTGCCTCGACATCGAAATACTCACGAGCAGGTGCAGCAACCACAACAGAAGGAGCAGTCACATCAACCAGCGCAGATGCGTAGGAATAATGAACCACCTGCTGAAATTAACCTCCGAGGCAACATGAGCACTCTCGACCGCCAATTGGCAAACCTAGAACAGCTTCTGAGGGACGGAAGGGTTACACTAGAGATTGTACTTGATGCACCGCCACCAAGAGCCATGAAGAAAGCGAAAATCATTAGATAATTCATAAGTGCATTCTCATTAATGAACGCAACTAAGCAATTTTTAAAATAATCACGTTCAAAGAACGAAATTTTACATATAGCTTTATAAGCTCAAACTTTTTGGAAACTCAATGGATAATCATCATGTATATTTTTTGTTTATTCTCTGTTGTAATGTTTAATTGCTTGCTTTAATTCGAAAATAAGCGCGTATCATTCAAAAATGGTCTTTTTAGGTATTAAGAGTCAGAGAGATTTAGCTGAGCTCACCAAAACATTGAAAATGCAGTGTTCTTTTTCAGTAGTTAATGTGCTTAATTTTTTCTTTAGATTATTTTATTGAGTCGTGAATCTTCGTAAGGAATCTGCCGAATAAAAACTCGATGATCACTAAACCACTCGCACGTGTAAAGCTATTATCAAACCACTTGAAAGCATCGTTTTCAACTGAGGATCCTGTCCTCTTCCAAGAGGGCAAGAACGGCGTTCGCGTTGTCCTCAACAGACCCGCGAAGCTCAACGCTATTGATATTCCTATGCTAAATCTCATTGATAAGCAAATTGAACACTGGAACCAAGAAAAGAACATCAAGGTACTTGAATCTCCCCATCAGCTACTCATAAAACACTTGCGGTTAGGTTGTTCTTCTCAAGGGTGCTGGAGGTAAAGCTTTTTGCGCTGGAGGCGACGTCAGATCTCTTTACGACGCTAAAAAGACCGGAGATCCAGAGAAAATGAAGCTCCTTGATGATTTCTTCCGTACTGAATTCACCGTCGATTACTTGATTTCGCAGCTCCGACCTGTTTCAGTCGCTTTATGGGACGGAATCGTCATGGGCGGCGGTGTGGGTATCAGTATCCACTCAAACATTAAGGTCGCAACAGAAAACTCTGTTTTTGCTATGCCAGAGGCAGAGCTCGGGTTCTTCACCGACGTCGGCGGGTCATATTTCCTGCCTCGACTTCCACACAACATTGGATATCTGCTCGGGCTCACTGGACATAGACTAAAAGGAAAGGATCTCGTTCAAACTGGACTCGCTGATTATTTCATTAAGAGAGAAAAGCTCCCAGAGATTGAGGAAGAGTTGCTTAATAATAAGGATATTGCTGATATCAAGGACGTTCATAGCGTGTTAAGCAAGCATGCTGAGGCGATTGATAAGAAATACGAAGGAGAGGAAACTATTGAAAAGATATTCAGTAAACCGACGCTTCATGACATCTATGAGGAGTTGAAACGCACTGAAGACAGTGAGTTTTCCAAGAACGTATTGAAGCTGTGGGCAAAGCAGTGTCCGTTGAGTATGCGCGTGATTTTCGAGCAATTGAAAAGAGGAAAGAATATGTCCTTGAAGGAGTGCTTCAAAATGGATTTCAGACTTACTCAACAGTATAGTTTTAATGATCTTTGAGCGTTTTGGCTGATTTTTTTGAAAATAGTTTCATGGAAGGTGTCGATTTCTTCGAGGGAGTGAGAAGCAAGCTGGTTGAGAGAGATACTCCTAAATGGCAGCATAAGAACATCGATGAAGTTACAGATTCAGAGGTTGAGAGGCATTTCAAGGAGCTGGCCCCAGAGAAGGAGCTTCGTATCTGATAGGAATCCAAGACATCAAAGTTGTTATTTAATCTGTGGTAATAGGCTTGGGAAATAGGTGTATTAATGTCTTTCTTATTCATGCTTGATATATCTGAATTTTGAGCAAGTCCGAGCTAAGAAATTGTGAAAAAGATTTCAAATTGAGGTTCTTAAACAAAATAATAGAAATCAATTAAATTGGGATTTGTTGAGTGGGGCAGCCGGCTGCTGAAGAAAGAGAACTGTCAATTTTTGGTTTGCAAGGAATTGAATCAACCTAAATACTGGAGAAAATATAACTATGCATCATTATAGATGTTTAGTGAATGAAAAATCGATCTGAATAGCGAACGATATACTCATTCTAAATAAATTAAAAGGGCAAAAACTAATTCTTAAGGTCCTTGCCAATCTATCTTATCAGTGAATGTCAGTTTCTGTGACCTATCTAAAATTAATTAATTATTGGAGGCTTAATGCTCCTTCCGGCTCTTCTCTTTAGCAAGCGCCAACAACAGGGTCAGCGGCGACTTCAATTGTGAGTGTTGTTCCACAATCAGCAGGTCCACCAACGACAGGTCCGCAATCACCAACAACAGGACCACAACCGCCAACGACAGGTCC
>ENA-UOTX01001725-UOTX01001725.1-compost-metagenome-genome-assembly--contig:-NODE-1725-length-14016-cov-11.477581_pt1 | contig 14016 bp, 6 predicted proteins | sample MGYA00238143_ERZ746982 | MGnify/ENA primary metagenome ERZ746982 (study PRJEB28758, sample SAMN06268862) | compost metagenome | isolation source: single cell | place: USA: California, Emeryville, Joint... | reverse complement strand
TCAGTTTTTGCAATCTGATAGTGAGTGTGGTGCAACTTGTTTAGAATTTTAATACTCACATCATGACCACAAAAAAAATGGAGTTATGTCAAACGAAAATAAGCAGAAGTTAATGCTATGTGCCAATTTTGAGTTGGGGGAACCTAAATTTTGGAAAGAAATACCAGGACGAATTGCTATTTTTCATGAATGCTATTTAAAGCAATCGAACTTGTGAATATCATGAGCAGAGAAGAAATGGATCTTTTTGCATTAATGGATTAACAGTGACCAATTCTTCAATGAGTATTTATAAACTATGACAATATGCCGCTACCTATGGAAGAAGTCAGAGAATCTTTGTGGTTAATAATGTAATGTGTTGAATCCAAATATCTGCTTCGAAGCTGTTTAGAACAATTACTGTTGCTATTACTGATAACTCTGATTAATTGACAATCTAACAATATATCAAATGCTTGAGAGAATAAAAATAATGTAACAATCCTATTGTCTCATTTTGCCAATCCAGAATTCATCATGATCTAAAGATGTAATTTGTGTTACATTGCCCTATGCTAATCTATGCTAATGATTCAACTTTGCTGTCTATTTGTTTATAGTTCGACAACTCTTAGTAAAGTGAGATTTCTTTCTTACGATAAGCACGAATGAGAACAAAAATGTTCAGATGTAAAGATGATTAGCAGTCCTAAGGTCAGGATTACTTAACCGGATTCACCGAGTCATTATCTGAATTGTACTGCTTGGCTGACATTCTTGAGAGTAATTCTTGTTCTCTGGGTCCTTGTCGCTTCATGTTTCTCTAGATGAAGCATCCTGAACAAGTGTCGTCTATATGATTTTTGAATGACGATCATGCATTCTGAAATAGGTAATTTACTACCATCTGAAGTGTTGTCAGTGTAGAGCGCTTTTCCTGTTTTGAAATCCAACAGCTTTACTGCTGGATCACTCGAAGCACTCGCGAGCATATCTCCGCTCGGACTCCATCTCACACATGTAATATCCCCTAGAAAAAAGACAAACATTAAGTTTTTTTTTTTAAGCAAATCCAAATTATCACCTGAGTGAACACCATCAAAGGTTTTGATAATCTTTGATTCTCGCTTATCAAATATCTTGATATCCTTAGCATTTCCACAAGAAGCCAGGAGATTACCATCTTCTTGACATACATCAATCCAGTATGTATTTTTGAAAGCTTAACGGATTAAATATTATAAAGTTTAAAGCATGAAATGACAAGAAGTTGATACGGCAAATTCGAGACTGTGATTGTATGTTTGTTGACATAAAGGAAATGGAATATCTATGCCAATAGTAATAGCGAGTGTTAGCAGATGAGAAAAAAATGCGATTTGTCTTAGAAATTCTCCATCTAGCTTAATAGGATGTTCGGTGTGAATTCCGACTACCCGAAAGAAATCCAAGTATTAATGAAAATCTCGAACTCACATTGTCACTCTCAAATAAGATTTTATCTTGATTTGGATATTTTTAAATCATTAAAATACTACTATCTTATTATTCACTATCTGTTCATGGAAACAGGACCTAATCCAAGTTCAGAGCCGTCAAACTTGCGATCTACAATAGCTTGGTGTACTAAAGGATTTCAGAATCAGATTACAATTGAGGATTACAATTCTGGTAACAGATCAAAGATTCAAGGCCCTACGCTAAAGAATGGTAAACAAAACTGAAGTTTAAAGCATCTATTTACATTACAGGCTGGCATACTTTGATATTTCCTGTTCCAAACGCACAGCAAATTGTCTCTTCAATAACGCTACCGACTGATAATGTTCCAGAATGCTCAAGTTTTGATGTATTTCAAGCCCAACCACCTTACTCTCGAGTATTTAGTTCAGAATGTCAAGAATGTGGTAAGACGATCTAATATATCTATTCATTTAAAGATAAAACATCACTAGGAATATTAGATTTGTCTTTTAACCCTCGTACCAATTTAATGGCTGGCGGAAGTACAACGGGAAAGTGTGCTTATCGGTTGTATGATACTGTACAGTGGAATTTATTAAAACAAGCCAAATGGCCTTTCGAATCTGGTGTTGGTAATGAAAATAAATACTGACATTCCCGATAAGAATGATTTTGGGATTTTTTTGAATTGTAGGCCCATTAACAAGCCTAAATTTTCATCCTGAAGGAGAGTTGATAGCTGCAGTGACTGAAACTAACAGATACTGGATTTCCAAAGTTACAACTGATGAAGAATTGATGAGTTCATTGCCTGGTGTAGACTTTTCTTACTGTAATAAAGCATGCATGCAATCATTTTAATGGCTTCTATTTCTGTATGAATTAGACTGGAATCGAGTCCGCTGGAATCCAACTGCTCCATTAATAGCTTTGAGCTATGCAAATAAGGACTTCCAGTTGCTATTTGTAGATACTGTGAAAAAACAAAATATTTTTCCCAGCCCTCTCCAACCTCATAAACATAGTAATTCTACCACTAAGAATAAGAGCTAACAGCAAATCAGACATTAATTGGATTGATTGGCAGAGCAGTTCTCTACTTACTACTTGCAGTGATGATAAAGAAATCGCTATGATAGATGTTCGAAGTGGGAAAACCCAGATGCTGATTAAGCATATCCACGAAGGTAGCTTTTTTCTCACATGTCTAGCATAATCATTCTGATATAGAAAATATACTATCTTTTCGATGGAATTCCTCTTATGATAAATTAGCCAGTCTTTCTTACGATAACAAAATACAAGTCTATGACTTCAAAGCACAAAAGATTCTTTACACGATCGAAGAAGGAACATCAAGCGGTATATTAAATCGAGATTTTTCTAAATATATTTATTCTTGCTAGGTCGGGTTTGGTCGATCTGCTTTCTTGAATAGTAAATAAGCATCTAAAGGATAATCTCTCCTTTATCAAGTCAATAATATACATAGATATAGCCTTTCTCAGTCCGCAATTTAGAGAGGAGTTCAATAAAAAATTACTTGTTTCTTCTCTCAATTTTACCCGAGAAATGTTAAAGACCAGCCAAGTAACTCATTAAGAGTGTCGCATTAGCTTTTATGCAATTCGATCCTTATGATTTATGTCTATAATTGCAGTTATCATGATAATGTTCAGCCGCTATGCAAAAAATTTCGTATTTATGAGCAAAACGCACAAATATTATCAATTGAACCGAGGTATCTAAATTAATGAGATATTTTACATAACTTAGTGGAATTCTCCGTTGCACCGTTGCAAACATGTTGAATAGATTTGTCACATGAAATAGCACAACAAGGATGTTGATAGTTCTTGGTGAAGATCGGTTTGTTGGCTTCCTCCATTCGAGAAGAAAAACTTCAATCCTAAAATGATAAATTCATTAGGTCGATATTTTGCGTTATGACTAACATGCTTTCAGCATGAGCTGCCAATGAGAGAAATGAAAAGTCTCAGATGTTTTCTAATGAAAAAATTAAGGAATGCTTTGAAAACGAATATATTGACCGGATTTAACTCAAATTGCATTCGAATCGAAAAGAAAATTCGTTTTCATCCGACAACGTATCGGAAATAAAAAATCCAAAAATCGAAGCCAAAACCATGAATACAGACAAGAAAAAGCTTTCCTCCATAGAATTAGATCGGTCTGAAGAGGCTGCTCCCTTAAACAAATCTTCTGCCCAATCTTCAGACACCTACACTGATGACCAGGTGAGTTCAACTCCAACAAACTATGAGAGAGCCTCGTCACTAAGTGTCATTCATTACATTTATGTAATCAAAAACCTTTGCCAAATTCGCAAGAAACCTAAAGCCGAGAGCCTTCATCTTGACGATCTTTCCATGCTTGGCAAGACTGAAGAAGTTGGCCACAAAATCCTCGAATTTGAGTCCGAATACCGCAAATACAAAACAACTCATGGAGCTCCATCATTATTTTGGCCAATTCTCAAGGTTTTTCGGAACAGGATACTCAAGGAGCAACTGATTGTCTGCAGCTATGCTGTGTCGAAAATGCTTTTCACACTATTCCTAGCTAACCTGCTAGGATGCATCGAGGACGGCAAACGAATAAATATTTGGCTCTGGGCGCGTCTTTTGTTTGCGATGATGTTCATGGGACTTTATAGTCATCATTCCGCTTTTTTCCAGGGATACAGGCTCGTTTCGCAGCTGAAGCCAGCTCTGATTGGCTTATTATACCGAAAAATCTCGAGACTAAGTAATTTCGCGGTCAATCAGATCAGCATTGGGAAAATCGTCAATATCGCAGCAAACGATCTCAACGTGCTGGAGTTTCTCACTTTCTTCACTTACGACTTGGTCATCGCGCCTTTTGTGCTCATTGGATGTATCGCCATCCTTTGGAGTTTTGTAGGCGTCGCCTGTCTACCAGGTGTCGTTTTCCTATTCTTAATATGGCCGATACAGATATTCCTTGCAAAAATCAGTGGAAAGTACATGCATCAGAAAAACTCGGTGACTGATGAGAGAGTGAAGCTGACAGGCGAGATGATCGAAGGGATCAGGCTGCTGAAAATGTACGGCTGGGACACCGAGTATGCTGATACAATCAGACAGAAAAGGAACGAAGAGGCATCATTGCTCAAAAAAATGATGTATACTGACTTTTTTTCGAGTCATATGCTAGGGAAATTGTCTCCCGCCGTGGGAAGCATGCTTATTTATGGCACGTATTTCTGGTTTGGCGGAACTCTCACTGCGAGCAAGGCTTATGCGACGCTCATGCTGCTAGGCTTTTTACGTCAGGCGACTGTGATGAGCTGCAGTTTAGGACTGAAGTTCGTTGGTGAGATCCGTTTAACGTTCAAGAGAATTATTCAGGTGTTGGAAGTCAGCGAGATCGAAGAAGAAGAGCGCTATGAAACACCGATTAAAAAAGAAAATGGTGTTGAATTCGATTCTTTCTCTGCGTACTGGAGCAATAACTTCAAGCCAACGCTTGAGAAACTTACATTTTCTGTCAAAAAAGGCACTCTTTGCGCGATTGTGGGCCGAATTGGCTCTGGTAAATCCACGGCGTTGATGTCGTTCTTGAATGAGATTCCTAAAACAGAAGGCTCGCTCAGATTTGCAGGGAGACTTGCTTACGTTGAGCAGGAAGTCACGATATTTCCTGGTACACTTCGAAGCAATATCCTCTTTGGTCGTACTTACGATGAAAAAAGATATAAACAGATAGTGGAGGCCTGCTGCTTGGCTGACGATTTCAAAGAGTTTCCCAACTCAGATCTGACCGAAGTGGGTGAGAAAGGCACAAATTTGTCAGGAGGACAGAAAACCAGAACTTCGCTCGCCAGAGCTCTGTATTCAGACGCTGATATCTACCTCTTGGATGATCCGCTAAGCGCTGTCGATGCGAAGGTGGCAAACGACCTGTTTAACAAAGCGATTCGAGGCATCTTGAGGAACAAAACGGTCCTTTTGGCAACTCATCAGGTCCATTTCGCTAGAGAGGCTGAAAAGATCGTGGTCCTTGAAAATGGGAGGCTAAAGGCTGAAGGAACCCTCGACGAGATCATGAAACAAGATAAATCAATAATACCAATGTTCGAGACCAAATCGCACAAAAAGTCTGAATTTAGCTTGGAAGAAGAAACTCCTGAAAAGGAAGTTGAGAAGTTGGAGGCCAAAGAGCAAGGAAAAACAGACGTAGGAGACAAAGAATCTCGAGAGGAGAAAGGGAAGCTTATTACCGCAGAAAAAGACGAGTCAAAGGAAGTCGGATGGAGCACTTATTGGTACTATATCAAAAACTCTGGAAGTGTTGCCACTGCATTTCTCTTAGTGGCCTTTCTGATAGCAATTGAGGTCTTGTATGTGTTGTACACCCGGTTTTTGGGATACTGGACAAACGGCAAATGGACTTCCGAATACGCTGTCCAAAGGCTCTCTTTGCTCATTATCACGTACTTCTTCGCACTAATACTGCGAGAAATCCTCTTTGTTAACTTCTCAATGAGCGTCTCCACGACCCTTCATGAGAAGATTTTAAATCGAGTGATCAGAGCAGTCGTTGAATTTTTCGATACGAATCCTGCGGGAAGAATACTAAACAGGTTTTCGAACGATATCGGCGTGCTGGATAGATTCATCCTTCAAGCCCAGAATGAGCTCATGGACGCAATGTTCTATTTCCCAACACTCCTGATCACAATTTGTATTCTGTACCCAGGGTTAGCCATCCCTACCTTTGTATTGATACTTATCATTCTCACACTTGTGAAAGCTTTAAAGAAATACATCATACAGGGTAGAGGGGTGGAACTGCTGACGAGAAGTCCAATTTATAGCTTTTTCTCGACAACGCTTTCTGGTTTAATATCCATTCGTCTATATGGCCAAGGAAAAAGATTCATCCACGAGTTTACTAACCTCCTCAATCGCAATTGCCGAGCCTTTAGCTTTTACTATGACGTTACCCGATTATTTGCTTTCTATTGTGACTTGGCCTCTGCCATCTTCGCTGTCTCCGGTATAGCGATCATGCTTGCGGTCGGTGGCGCTGACGCATCAATCGTCGGGTTGATTTGCACATATCTTCTTACAATTACCGATCGCGTTCAGTTCACAATGAGACAACTGCTTTTGCACATTATGCAGATGGCCAGCACCGAAAGAATAAGAGCATACACCCAAATTAAACAGGAAGGTCCACTGGAAATACCTTCAGACAAGCAGTTGGTGCAAGACCATTGGCCTTCTAAAGGCGAAATCGTTTTTAGAAACGTACATATGAAGTATAGACAAGCAACCGATCACGTGCTCAAAGGAGTGAGCTTTTCGATTAAACCTGGAGAGAAAATAGGCTGCGTTGGTCGAACAGGCGCGGGTAAAACTTCGATCATCCAGGCACTGTTCCGAATGGTTGAAATCGATCAGAGCGCAGCTCCTGATGCCTCTATCATGATTGATGGCGTTGAAACTTCGAAGGTGGGGCTACATACGCTCAGGAAGCATATTTCGATCATTCCTCAGTTTCCTTTTGTGTTCAGAGGTTCAGTGAAGAGGAACCTTGACCCACTTAAGGAGTACAGTGGAAAACAGATTATTAGTGCTTTAGAAGAGACAAACCTGTGGGATTATATCAAAACATTGGAGAAAGGGTTAGATACTGACATGAGCAATACCTCTTCGGTGTTTTCGGTTGGACAAAAGCAATTGATTTGTCTTGCTAGAGTGATGCTGCAAAACAATAAGATTTTAGTGCTGGATGAGGCTACTGCGAATATCGATTTTGAAACGGACAATTTTATTCAGAAGAAGATAATGGAAAGGTTCAAAGATGCAACTATCTTTACCATTGCTCATCGACTGTCGACTGTGGCAAATTATGACAAAGTGCTCGTGATGAGTGGAGGACGTGTCGTTGAATTTGATCATCCATATAAGCTGTTGGTGATCAAAGAAGGAGATGAATCGATAACCAGAACGGATGGAGTTTTCGCGTCGATGGTGAAGAATACAGGAGCGAAGCATGCATCGGTAATATTTGAGATTGCAAGGAAAAGTTATTTCCAAAAGATTGCTAAGTAAGTGATATTGTTATTAAGAGTAAACCTAAACCGAAAATCCAGGTTTGAAATAGTGGAGTCAGATTTGTATTTCGTAACTCATCTTGTGTTTGATATCGCGCTAGTGAGTTAAAAGAGTAGTGTTGTTGTTGATATTTGGAGAGTTAACGATCAGGCAGAGGCTTTAACGATTAATTTCATTGTAGTTTCTAGTAGTCAAAGTTCTGAAAAGAAAATTGGAGAAAAAAATACTAAAATACTATTTCACATTGCTTCTGTGAACATTTCTAAAGCCTTTCTGGAAAATTTGTATCGCTGTGTATTAAATCAGCATCATTCTATTTTTAAGATATTCAAAAAGTTGAAAAATAAGCTTGCTATTCAAACTGAGATGAAGTCAGGTCAAATGCACCCTATTCTAAAAATAATGAGACTTTTACATAGCTAACATTCACGATCACTTATTCTGATGCAAAAACTTGTTCCATTCAATAAATTCGAGCTAATGTTGATAAGTTTACCTGTATTATTACTCTAAAAATATTAGAAATTGAAGATTTTGTTGAATTAATAGCAATATGCACGGAACCAGTCAGGTAGTTGTCAAAAACAGAGCCTTTACAAGCCAGAATTTTTTCAAACTTGTAGATTTTTCAGTAAAAAGAAAGAGATGCCTAGATCTTTCGGTCCGAGGTAGAAAATGAATAAGTTATCACTTGAAAAGAACAACTTATGATGTTCTCAACCTCGCCAAATACTCGATTTCTTTGCGATTTCATCAGTATTTCTCTCTGTTAGATTCCTTACTGAAATTGGAACTGACTAGAAATTCGATTCGAAACTCTAGTAAGTTGAACCGAGTTATCTCCAGCGTTTTCAATCACAATTTTATTGAGAAGAAAATTTGCAGATGAAAAAAAACACTCCTAATAGAGCGAACCAGCCCAAGCAATCGCCAACCACCACAAAACCTCGTCAGGACTCGGACAAAGTCGAAGAATACAATGAAGAGATAGCTAGATTAGTCATCATCATCGAAAAGCAAAAACATTGGCTCATTCTCAGTAAACAATTACAAGAATTAGAGAATGAGAACAAGAGACTGCTTCAACTCCTACAAGAATATGAAAAACAAAATGATTATCTTAGATCCTCGAATAAACAAACGCTGGAAAATGGAAAGCAGAAGGCTACTACAAACAATGGCCGACCTCTTTCCATCAGCAAAAACTCAATCAACCAAGACTTGCGAAATAATGAGATAGCAAACATAATCTCTGAAAGGGACCAGCTAGAGATTGCAAATCAGGAACTGAAACATCACTATAGAGATTTAAGGAGGCAAGTGGAGGATCTTCAGCATCAAAACGAAGAGCTAACAAATCAGAAGATTAAGCTACTTAGTCTACTTAGTGAGAATCTAAATCGAATTGAAAAGCTCGAGGAAGAGCCTGAAAACTTGACTAATCAAAGAAAAAATTTCCAAATAGCTTTAAACGAAAGGAACAAGGAAAAAGCTAGTCTACAATATGAAATTACTAGCCTTCGGAAGAAAATTGAATTATTAGAATCACAATTATATGAAAAAGACACAAGAAACCAAGCCGATAAATCGTATCTTCAGAAAGAGAACACCGCCCTTCAGCAGTTGATTGATCAACGGAATCTCCAATGTAGTAGTCTTCAATCTCAAATTGAGCAATTACTCCAGCAACTCAAGAAATTTGAAGATATGCCATCAAAAGTTTTTGATTCAGAATTACATTCTCTTCAGAAAGAGATCAAATATCTCAAAGAAGAGGCACGACGCAATCAAGCGAGTTGGAGGGAAGAAAAAAAGGAATTAACCTCTAGAAATACTGAACTACTCCAGCAAATTTCAGGCTTACAGAAAGAAATCAAAAAATCAAAATCAGATTGCATTCAGTTTCAATCTTGTCTGAAGCAACTTTCAGACGAGAATAAGTTGCTCAATGAAAAGCTCCAGCAACTCATATACAAAAAGAAGGAACTTGAGGAAGAGCAAGTCAGCTCACAGCAAACATCCGCTCAGTCAATACAAACTCAAAAGGAACAAATTATTGAACTAAAATCTGAGCTAGAACGCCAACAAAAAGCAGGGACCCAAGAAAACGAGAGGCTACTACTTCAAACAAATGGCTTGGCGCAACAGGTTGAAGATCTGAAAAATAACATCAAGAATCTCAACCGAGATTATCATGAAAATTTAGCTCTGAAAGATGAGTGCATAAATGAATTAAAGAAAGAAAATAGCTCGCTTACCGAAGAAAATACAACTATGAAACAACAATTAAAGGCTCAAACTGAAAAACTCAACGAACTATTGACAAAAAATCAATATCCATCTCGTAAAACAGAAGAACAAAAAAAGGAAGCACGCAATTCGACGCTCTCAGCATCCAACGATCACTCCAAAAAGGAAGATCATGACAGCGCTCCTTACGCATCAATAAGAGTCAATTCCCTATTTTCCTTAGCAAATCAAGGATGGAATGTGAAAACTAACCTTCTTGATCAAGTTTCTAAACTTCAATCCGAGTTCATATCAATCATAAGCATACTCGGGCCTCTCGGAACTGGAAAAACCTGGCTAGCCAGCAAACTTAGCGGTATTAATCTCCATTCTGCTCAAAAAGATGCAATTCCAACTAATGTATCCCTCTATTACGCCTTGAAAGGAGGCTGCTTCGGAATCATTGATTCTTCTGGTTTCAACGGACCAATTCCAGCTAATGACGATGAAATCGTTCAGAACCTTCCTCTCGAGCTTGCAAGCAATGATACTAAGGTACGAACTCAACGAAGAACTCAGCTTCTGTATAACGACTCAAAGATCTTAGAAGAATTGCGATTAGCTTACTCAATTCAATCAGGAGGGTTAGTTCTGTTGGTTTTAGGCAAACTGACCCAAACTGACATCGAATACATTTCCTTCGTAAAGGAAATGATGAAGTTGACAGGAACATCTACCATCACACAAAAGCCGTTGATAATAGTCCATAACTTCAGCTGGTTGACGACAAAAGCTCAGGTCGAAGAGCTTATCACTCAAAATCTGCAAAAAGTCTTACTATTGAAAGAGGAACCTCTATTCAATTCCAATGAATCGTCTGAAATACCGGGAGCGACAAACAAATCGCTGTATAAAGACGAAACTGGGTTAACTCATCTCATTCTTGCTGCCGCTGACTCTGAAGCCGGTGACTATTATAATCCAGGCACCTTGAAATTCCTCTCGAGTAAGGTCAACTTGCTCGAATCGAAAACGAAACTTCCATTTGCAGAAAATTTTGCTACGTTTTGCAATGAAAAACTGAAAAGAATCTTCAATGCAGATTTTCATCTTAGTTACGACGAATCCCATAGCCAAATTACTTCTCAGAGCCATGAGAAGATCGATCCTAGAGTCATCTTGAATTATGAAGTGTGTAATATGTTCGTTGAAGGTGACTTCAAGCCGAAGTACTCAAAATCGGAGACTAGGCTAGAGAATGGCCATGTGGAAGTGGTCGTCGATGTCGAATTGCTTGATTGCAAATTTGACCCCAAAATCGTTCGAAAGTCCGGGTGCAGTAGGCTTGTATTGACTGGAAGTAAAGCAATACAACGCAAAGAAGGAAAAAATATGAATTTCGATCAAGGGACAAGAGCTGACGGGTCATTTGTAGTAGCTATCTCATTGCTGAGAAATATGGAGATCGTTAGCCATTCTAATAGTGACTTAGGGTCGGGAATCCGAAGGTTTACGATCGAGTTCAAACCTCATGAAGAAGAAAGTGTCTAACTATTTCTGTAAGAATAGTCAATGGGATATATCCATGGTTATCTATTCGCCCTTTATTGCTGTTCTGTCTTGAAATTTATTGTGTTTTAGTTTTATTTTTGATGAAAGAGATAAATACTTATGTGAGGAATAAGAACTATGAACATTGCATATGAAGTGGAATAAAACAGCTAAATTTTATTGATCAGTCAACAATCAAACTAATCTATTTCGGCATAACAATGAGCGTCTGGCCCGCAAATTTCCAAACTTCGGTTGCTTCGCGTATGGGTGTTGTACCGTTTTCAGCCCATATTTCAGCGTGTCCGTTGCAAGAGGCAGCTATCAAGTCATGAATCAAACAATCGCGAGTAAGCTCGTATTTGGTCGTTTGATTACTATATTTATTCCTCAGATGGATTTGCACCACAGGATCTTCCTGCTTTGGCTGATATATCTGCCCTGACTGTTGAAGATCCACCTGTATTTCAATCGATTTAGTTCTTGGTGCAGACAATAAAGCCAATTTTTCCCTCAATGCGGACAATTTTATTCTTTTTGCCGGGTCTTTTTCCGTCATTTCTTCAATTAACGGTTTCCATTGTCCATACATATTATCGAGGCCATTTATTATCAATTTGAGTGTCGAATTTGTCCCAATATTCACCAAGTCACTAGCTTCGACTCCGCATAGCACTAGGACTAATCTTCCAAGGTCTTGTATTTCTCCTAAGAAATCCTTCGAAGGTCCTTCGGAAGTCAGAATCTGAGAATGAAGTGGATAATGTCTTGGCTCTCTTGATATGTTTTCCAGCCAACCAGTTAAATAGTACTCTTTTTTTTTGTTTTGGACGGCGGAGCTTTTAAATTGAGAGACTGACTTGAGATTGATGTTAGAAATATCTGTGATCTCCAACCTTGATTTCATAAACTCGATATCATCAAGCAGATCATTGAGTAGTTTTCCGAGATCAATCGATTTGAAATCAGACTTTTGGTTTTCAAAGAAAACGGCGGGTTTCGTAATGTAACCAATCTTAAGTCTTCTGTCTTTTCCGTCTTCTGATGCTTCTCTGGCTTCCATTGCAAAATCTTGCACGTTGATGCTCTCTGGCTGTACACAGCAGAGATATAGCAGTTCTTTCATAAAGAGATTCGCAGCTGTGTCTGGGTTATTGTCGTAGAAACTTGAGTTAATGTCAATAACTCTGAGATTGTAAATTTCATTATCCTTGCGCGATTTTACTTTATATATTAATGAGCTTGTTGTCTTCGAGATGGGCTCGCTTTCGTTAAGGACTTCATACAAGCTCTTCAGCTTGTTAGGTATAGGGCTTTCCTTTTTCCACATCGTTTGATTATTTCCTAGAGACCTAAGGAATTAATTTATCTCATGAGCAATGGTCCATACACGAAATACATTCTTAATCTCATTACATGCTGAGCGAAGACTTGTATCAGACGAAATATGAATTATCTGGCGATAATCCAGCGTTGTTGAGCTGGTAGTTTTGTAAGAAGGCTAATAGACCTCATATCAGCGGCATCAGCAGAGCATATCAATGAGAAATTGATAAAATTTGCTATTGAATTGATCTACTAATATTTGTCTGTTTGTATCCTAAGCTTTCATTGATAATGAATATGAAATATCAAAATAATCTTGACTATGAATTGTAATAATCATCTATGAAACTGTTAATAATTTTAAGCATCAATTTTTTTTTCTTCTCTTAAATGCAAATTCATCATTCTCGATAAGGCGATTTCTTGAAGTATCATCATCTTCAACAGCAACAGCAATCTTCTGCTCCTTTTCAAGTTTCTCGATTTGAGTGTCACTCACCTTCTTCTTTCGGAAAAACCTCATTAATGTCTGGACAATTGTTACACCTGCTATGATGAAACTTCCTGCCAGCATCACCATCTCTATTCCAATCATGATAATACCAATTGCGTCTTTAGCAGTGCTTGACATTGTTGGATAGCGATCATTTGAGCCGAGAAGAGCAGCAATCACACCGAGAATTAAATGACCACCACAATTGCCTCCTAAGAGCACATATAAGAGGCGACTCTTGAAGGGTCGAGCGATTGGTAAGTATATCAACAGAGCTGAGTTGAGAAGTATATAGAAGAGTGCTTGGACAATTCCAGAGACTTGGATGAGTCCGATAACGAGAGCTATGAAGAGATTTTGCATCTGAAGAATAAGGATGAAGTTGCGAGAGATAGCTGTGTCCTGGTATATGCCTTTGACAATTATCTTCATTCCTGGAGATATAGAAGATGTTTCAGCAGCAAGATCATCAGCATTTCTGCGAGCAGCTATAGTGTCCCTCTTTTGCATTTTCTTTGGGGGCTGTTGGCTTTGCAAGTCGTCCTTGGATACCTTTTTGTTCAGAATAACTTTGTCATCTTTCCTGGTGTTGCTGTCAGCTTTCTTAGCATTACTTTCAGCTTTACTCTGCTTCAGATTGAGGAGGTAAAAAGTGTAGGCGAAAAAGAAACCATAGATAATTAACATTATTACATATGCAGCAATTGACATCCTTTGATATGTTGTTGAGTTAGATCCTTCCTGAATGTGGATAAGACTATAGAGCATGAGCTCTGGAAAATCTCCGAAGAGGAAGCATAATGAGATGTTCCATTGGAAGATGTAGATTGCTTTCCTCATGTGATCCTTGAACTTCAAAGTGAT
>ENA-UOTX01001724-UOTX01001724.1-compost-metagenome-genome-assembly--contig:-NODE-1724-length-14017-cov-6.118364_pt1 | contig 14017 bp, 9 predicted proteins | sample MGYA00238143_ERZ746982 | MGnify/ENA primary metagenome ERZ746982 (study PRJEB28758, sample SAMN06268862) | compost metagenome | isolation source: single cell | place: USA: California, Emeryville, Joint... | reverse complement strand
ATAAGGATATCAGAAAGTTCTTGGACGGTATCTACGTCTACGAAAAGGGAACCGTCGAAGCCGCCAAGGAAGAATAAAATCATTGTCATTTATTTGTTTGATTTGTAGTCAATCTTGGTGAGATAGCAAAATGAATTCATCTACTCGTATCTCTTACATAAGGCAAGTAAGAAAACTAGCTCAAATCAGACCCATTAAAAAAAACCAAAAAAAGCCAAAAAATAATATGGAAAATCAAAAATCAAAAATTCCAGCTAAGTTGACACCGAATCACAACAATAAATCATTACCTCTCTTTTCGTATCTGCTTTGCTTTGAGCCAGTTGAAAAACAAGGCAGGCTCAAGCAATTTATTCTCAGATAATATTTTTGAAAGATTTTCATGATAATTAGTCAAAGTCTGAAGTCTTTCGAAGGAACTAGCAAAACACACATCAACATTCATTTTCTAAATGTGATCTTGGAATGGAAGAAAGGATGCTCAAAGTGCTAGCAATCTTAACCTAGTTACAATAATAATGTATACATTTTAGATAACATTTTTTACTAGCTCGTTGAAAGCTGTCTAGGTTAGACTGGAAAATTTTAGTCTTGATTGATATATAGAAGCATGGTATCAACAATAAATAAATTGAATGAAAGAAAAAGAAAATCTATTTGTGTTATTAGACAACAACTCGTTCAGTTATGAATGCTAACAAAGGAAGAAAATAGTTGTTGTTATACTTTAAATGATTTTGGATCTTTAGAGGCATGGCTTCCATTTGGTTTCATTGACCACGATGATAATGATCGCTTTTTCCCACGAAAATCCCTTATTTGTTTATATACAGACTGGAACCAAACTTTTCGTCTGTCGCGAAAATTCCAGAATTGTGTTTCATGTTCAGGCCCGTGTCTCTCCTCAGCATCTCGAATTTCGGAATCGCTTAAATTTTCTTTAGGGATAGAATTCCCTTTCCTCTCATTTAAAACTTTCAGATTAGTGTTAAAGTTTTCCTTTCCCTCATAGGATTTTTTTGAGTTTTTGGTAGTTGTTGGACTTCTCTTGTTGAGGTGATAATTATTTTTATCTTTGGGGTTCTTTGAAGGCGAAGTCTCTAAGGAGGAAGTCTTCTCTCGCAATCGTGGATCCAATTGATTGATGGGTCCAAATGTAGCACAATTCGAAAGTAAACGAGGTAAAATTGCAAAATTGATCTCTTGAAGATTTACCGCTTGTTGCTGTACGGTTGTGTTTAACTTCCCCTCTTCGAAATCCGCAGATTGATGAGTCGAAACTGTTTCTTCTATCACGTCTTCTATTGTGTAGAGTCTTCCAAGGGCATTATTATCTTCATAATCTGATACATCACCATATTGTTGATCTTGTGATGGTATTTCAGAACTATCTTCATCCGACTCAAGTTCTCCTGCTTTTTGGAAATAGATTTGTCTGAAATGATAGTCTGTCAAACTATTTCTTGCTCGCTCAAGTTCATCAAACGATGATGGTGATAAACTGCCATCCTTTGGAGGAGTTTCCTCGATTTCATTTCTAAGAGGATCACACTCAAAACTGCATTTTCCAAAGCTGTCTTGGTCCCTTTCTTCTGTTTTTAGAACTGAATTAGACTTTTTCTCAGCAGTCACTGGAGCGTCAGGGTGGTTTTTTTGCAGATAGCGTTTATTGAAGGACGTATCCAATTTGGTGGATGGAACTTTAAAAATAATCTGAGTCGTAGTCGTAGTAGTAGGAATAAATGATTCCTCAATCTGAGTGTGCGAGGTCTCTGTGGGAGAAGGAACGATGAATCGACTTGAGGGGTCACTGAACAAAGAGTGCTTGTTTGACCGAGTAGGTGGCGATTGGCTGATTATATTGGACTCTAGCGTGTTTTCATTAGTCAAAATCGACAAACGCCGAGTATGAGGACTCTTATACTTATTCATTTCAGCTCCGAAAAACTTCTTTCTTTCGAAATGTTCGGTGAAATGATTAATTTCTTCTCGAGCTGGCTCATATTCACATTTGGGCAAAGTTATTTTACAATTTCTGAACTCTTTGGGAAGACTGTCTATATTTTTCGTTGGGTCTGTTCCATTAATGACTGGTTCTATATGACTATCAAATGAGTTTATATACTCTCCTACATTGGTGACTGGCTCTCTGTTCGAATTTCTGTTGTATTGTAACTCAACATTTTTCTCTAGCCAATCAAGAAAAGACCTTGACAGATTACGATTGTAGGTGTCTCGGTAAAGCTTGCCGTTGAATGTTTCTCTTCCTGTCTCGCTGGTATCATCATGCAAGTCTGAAACTCCGGAAAATGGATTATAATAGTTATTGTGCCGTTCTCGAATCGGTCCATTTTGTCTGTGTGAAATGACATTTGAACGATTAACTCGATTTTCTTCTGGCTTTGAGTCAAGCACGAATACAATTTGATGACATTTCTTGTCTTTTTGAGAGGCCATTGGATCTGGGCTATTATATCTCTGCGTTTGTGTCTGCCGAAAATAAAGCACTTCTGATCGATCAGTGTTTGGATCGTTTTGGAGAAGAGATGAAATAAATTTTGACGATTTAACTGAATTCAGGTCATTATTGAAGTTGCGGGCGGGTTCAAGGGATTCCTCCGAGTTTATTCTTCGATCAAACTCAAATCCTCCATCTGATTTACTATCATGATGCATAACTGAGGCATTGTTGCAGAGCAAGAGAGCGTCATCAAATTTTCTAAAGCCGTTGTAGGTTGATAAAGAAGAATTATTAGACGCCATATCTATGACAAACGAAATAAATTCATATCAAATTTGAAATCCTCTAACGAATTAATCGAGAGTTGTTTAGAAATTTTTACTGTTTTGATTTAAGAGAGAGATCCAAATTTCTGGATCTAATATCAATACCTTTCTCAGTAATGAATTATGTTGAGGTTGTCAATTCTAAAAATCGAACACCTGTTCTAAAGAAAGGAAATCTCCATGCTGCTCAATAAATGAACAGTTGCAAGCATTACCCCAGGAAGTTGTAAGAATCTTGAATTAATAGTACTTGATTGGAGGAAATAAGCTTCTAAGTTTCATTATTATCTTCCAAAAAATGCGCAACATAAATAGATAGCGAGTTGCAGCGAATAGAATTTTGATATAAGATCATACAAAACAAAATGAAAACTCTCTTTTTCGAAGTATCTCATGAGAAAATCAAAATCTTAACTCGGCAGCAACTACTCTTTCAAAATGGATTCAGACTGGGAGGTGTGCCATCATTACTTGTAACTGGCTTGTATAATAGGTTTTACAAATGGTTCTTTCAAACCAAAAAAGAGCCACCTTATGAAGTGATAGAAAACATTAATGCCTTCCATTGACGGAAGGATCAGAAGAAAATGAAATTGATCCCTTCATTTATTGCAATGATTTATCCGTTGTTCAAATTATTTGATTTCGTTTTTAAGCTGTTGGCTGAAAAGTATACAATACATTCGAACCTCGTTTCAAATGCTGATACTACTCAAATATTGATACCGACTGAGATTCTTTATAAACAAATGTCTTTGTAAATAAGTAGAGAATAAGATGAGACCTTAAAGGGACTATATTGATAGCCATGAACTTCGTTTTATTATCTGACTTCCCTTGAGTTCAAATGACAGATCAATTAGACCATGCTGATCAATCTATTCCCGTTGAAGCTATGGGAGAGACTTATAATCTCCCGACTCGAATCGTGATGAATATGATGATAATGATTCAAACCCACAACCAGTTAAACAGTAACGATTAAAAAATCAGAGCCAACAGAGATCAATGTATTCTCTTAAATCAAGCACCATAATTGAATCCCTAACAGAGAGAGGCATCATTACATTTCTGGAATGGTATTCTGGCGTTTCCCTACATTTTAGCAAAGTGGGACTATTTGTGTCTTAGGTTCTGCTTTTATGCCCTAAATTGTTACATTATGGGACTTGTTCATCATGTCGCGAGTGTTTTACGGATACACAATGTGGACTATGGAAGGCTCATGGAGAGAGAGTCCCAAGAAGATATGGCTTAGATATTTAGCTGAGTGGAATCTTCATATCCTTCAAATATGTTTTCAGTTCCAGGTCTCGTCTACATCTTTCAATATTTTAGAGATATGGTTTGCGCAAAGGATTGAGCACTATTTTGTCAGCATCGATGGGCACAAGCACTGATTGTCATGGGCCTTATTTTGCCAAGAGGGTCTGTCACAAATATAATCATTACATGGCTGTTCCCAGTGCTATTGCTTTAGTCTTTCAGCTGATTTTCTTCGCGGTGTTTATGTCAACTTCTGTTGACGTATTATCGATCAAAAAAAGTCGGGACTTTCGATTCGCATCTACTTGCATTCGACCCGAGTCAATCCCAATTGCATTTGTTGGAGATTCGCTCCTCTATCTCCGACATCAAAAAATTTGATAAAGTGTTACTTTGGACTTTTCTTGCCTGCACGTTCCTCTACACAACATTTGGGACTGTTGGTAGCCTGACTGAGTTCAAAGTCTCCTTGCGATGGTCAACTTTAATTCTGCTTAAGTGTAATCACTTGAAAATTCTTCTAGTTCTTTTATTTTGTTTACCGCTACTATACGATGTTCCTTGCATAATTAATCTATATAGTCACATTTTGTCTCCATTTCTTATGAGATGGAGATGGAGTGATTGGTTCAACAAAATTGTCAAAAAATCAGAAGGGAGATGATATACAAATCTCACTTGATTTTAAGCGGCTCCAATGACTGGTTCTTAACAATAATAATTTCTTCATCAACTCACCTTTTGAAAACTTAATCAGAGAATATACATCACAAACTCACGATATTAAACTATCCAATAGCATTAAAAATACATAAATTTTATCAAGTATAGGTATCGAAACATAAATCTGTTCAGCCGCGTAGGCAATGATTCTCAGAGAAGAAACTCCAACAAATCGAGATGATCCAATGTTCGAAACTGTTGAGGGAGAACAAATCCTCTGTGCTTCATGTTTTCAGCCAAAGTATCTCTTACGTTTTAAATCAAAAGACATTAATTCTGTTCAGATTAAAGGATATGAAAATGTTGTACGAAATAAAGGTGCAGAACGAGCAGCATCTCTTTCGTCAGATGCGTACAATTCTCGGTCCACATCACAAAAAATTGGAGCTGATAGCGAACCATCGTCATTATTATAATCTCAATAAAAAAAAGCAAAAGGAATTCTCGGAAGTAAAACAAGAGAGGTATTTGTTAGAGAAAGAAACGGCAGATATGAGAGAGTATAAAGATAAGCTCAAATTGTTGATTGAGGAACGGAAGAAAACTTTGGCTGAATTAAAGGAAAGACAGCAGCAATATCGAGAGATTGCAGAGATAAAACGCATAGAGGCTAACAAATCACGAATGAACAAGATCAAGGAATTTGAAGAGTAAATCTAACGATCTACTCCATCGAAAATTGCTAACTCACTTAACATCAGAATTCTTTCGATTCATAGTGTTTTTCCGAACCTCGAAGTGCCATTATTTTTCTCATTAAAACCTGATGATTTCGAAGAATTTAATGAAGAGGATGAAACAGGCGAGGATCAGCCTAAGCGAGAGATCCAGCTCGAAATCATTGGTAAACAAGCGCTGATTCATAGACACCCATTATAGTTTGGTTTTGCCAGGGTTACCACGCGAAGTATCTCGAGAGCATTCGACTATGATCATGGAGCAGTTCACTCGCATTGCAAGCATGATTCAGTTTTTGATTCTGATTTACGACTTGCCTCTGCCGATTTCTATTGTCAAGCACAATAATATTCTCTGGTTTCAATTCTTGAATGACTTCTCAAAGTAACAATGATCTCCTATTGTTGAAAAATTTTTCACGGTTGGTTAAAGGTACACACCATTAAAACTGGAGCCCAACTCTCAAAAAGATTTCCAGAAAGCTGTTACATTGCTATTTATAGCCTTCATTACCATTGCAAATCATTTGGTATTTATAGACTTCATCATGGTAATACCTGACATTGTACAATTAGGGAGTGGAACTTGACATATCACTTCAAAAGGTTCCCAAACCTCAACTCGATATATTTAACATTCGTAAACTGACACAAGCTATCTACGCAGATCCAAATAATCAAAAACGGGTACACAACAGCAAGTTTCAAGGTAATTTTCATAGAGTCTCATTCCGTCTTTAATTTCTGAATGTTTTTTAGAGTACCTCGATAAAGGGTATTTCTTCGAAGTGATTAATGCTGCAAACTTCAAATTAAATGAAAAGATTTTAGAGTTTGAGATCATTGAATAAAAATGGCTGAATTGAACGCCATAGTTGATTTTCTTTTAGAGCAAATATTTGAATGTGTTGAATGTACATACATTATGATTGTTTCTCGCTTCTAGTGCCTAATTGAATCGCGATTTTAATTTTGTAAGTCTATCAAAGATCACATAAATTATTCTCCACTTGCTTGAAGTTTTCCTCTCTGAGAACAACTTATGAAAATATAGTAGTTTATGGAATTCCGAAAATGCTATCGAAAGGAATTTCTCATCGAATTCTATACAAAAAGTATTAGTTGAAGAGATACTGTAGGAGGGACAAAGTTTTTTAAACTCTTGTTCCAAAAGTTTAAAATAAACTTAGGGAAAGAAAAGCTCTCAAACTTTAGAAGTGCCAGTTAAGGATTGCTTAGAGATGTGATAATAGTAGCAACATCACATTCGCATTCTAATGTGTACCGATAAATAGCCTATACTCTAACATATACCTTTGATAAGATAGCTCTTCAAATATAGACAATATTTTTCGAATGGAACAATATTTCTTTTCCGGAGTTAGTAGTCAGTTTTCCACTCTTCAACTAATGCTAAAGCGAGGATACTTAATTTAAACTCTGCTTAACTCAATGCGCTAGCCTTGAAAACATGTTGTTGAGACATACTCTGATACCATTTTCTGTAGTTATTCCTATTTTAACATTCAATCTAGTGTAACAGTACGGGTTGAATCGATGAATATCTCTTGATATAAATTGAACTCTCACCAATGCCACTCCCCCACTTCCAACCTTCTCTAACTTTCAAACAATTTCGATAACGTTATTCTTTGAATTTTGAGGAATTTCAAAGTAAAGATATTTAACCCGTAGTTTGGTGTTGATAAAAATTGCTACGGAGACAAATCTTGCATGAAAAGACCTTTGTGACATTAAATATTCAACTGATTATCATCTGAATTTCTATAGCTAAAAAAAGAAATTTTTTTTTCTCCAAACTTTACAGCAAAGTGATCTACTTAGTGCTTATAATGACTGTAGGAGAAGTAGTAATCACAATGTATCCTCCAACTTAAAAAAAACAAAAAAGAGTTCAAAATCTCTTCTTGAAACCAAATAAGTAAGAGAGATTTTTCGGCTTTTGCTCTAGCTTTCGGAAAATATTCATTTGTCTAGGGCATAATATGCTGGTAGCTGGTGGAATTGCACCAAATAGAACGTCATTGAGAGCAACTTGGAAAAAAAAATTCAAACCAGATTGGACCGACAGTTTATGGTTAAGAACGCCAAAAACAAAAAAAGAATTCTCAGAAAATTTCTTTTTGGTCAGATTCATTGAACTCTGCTAAGGCATGCCTGACTGAATAGCTTCCAAAGCATGAAAAAAGAAGAAGACAAAAAAATAAACAAAACAAAAAAAAAACATGGGCTATTGTGCAACTTATGAAAGTATTCGAGCAGCTTAAGAACAGCTTAAGATTCGAAGAAATCGGAGCGTTTTTCTCAAAATAAAAAAGAATTTGATAATTCGAACGTTTTATTTTCAAATTGCGGGTATTTATGGCTTTTCATTTAGGAAAATCAAAAAGAATCTAAATAAATAAAATAAAAATGAAACTATCACCAATCCATCTTTTGTTTTTCTTATTCCTTCTGAGCACGATTTCATTTGCTCATGAATATAGTGAATACATTCCTGATGAAGAACCTCTCTTGCTAAAAGTAAGAAGTCCACTTAAGCAAATTCCCTACCGCGATCTTCCACAAAACTTTACTTGGGGAAACGTGAATGGAACAGACTACTTAACTATCGGTCGCAACCAACACATTCCTCAATACTGTGGCTCCTGCTGGGCTTTTGGTGCCACTTCAGCCCTGTCTGATAGAATCAAAATCGCTCGTAAAGCAGCCTGGCCTGATATCAACCTTGCTCCTCAAATTCTTGTCTCTTGTTCTCCAAACCGTGGATGCTATGGAGGCAGCGCGACCAGTGCCTATTCCTACATTCACAAATACGGTATTTCTGACGAAACTTGTTCAAATTACCAGGCTCGTGGCCATTCGAATGGCGCTCCATGTTCAGAGGAAATTTATTGCAAGACCTGTGATGCTGATGGAAATTGCTATGTTCCTGATGAATGGAATGTCTACTACGTTGACGAATACGGGACTGTGAAAGGAGAAGCAAAGATGATGAACGAAATTTTCCAACGTGGACCCATAAGCTGTGGGTTAGAAGCAAATCTTGCGGTGGATGATTATGCCGGAGGGATTCTGCAAGACAGCAAGAAACAGCACAGAATAAACCACATCATCTCAATCACCGGATGGGGAGTTGAAAATGGAACCAAATTCTGGTGGGCTCGGAACAGTTGGGGAACTTACTATGGAGAAGCAGGGTTCTTCAAGATCAATCGAGGGAATAATACTCTAGGCATTGAGTCTAGTTGCAGCTGGGCTACACCAAAAAACATTGAACCCCTTAAGAACTATTCTTCAAAAAGAGTCAAGACTGATGCGCATAAATCAAAGTTTATCAATCACAAGCCTTGCTATATTAAGAAGAGTGACAAGACAATGGTCATGAGTCCAGAACCCTGGCACATCATACCGACTGAAATGTTGCCCAGAGCATGGGATTGGAGAAACGTGTCAGGAGCGAACTATCTTTCCTGGACGAAAAACCAACATAACCCCCAATACTGCGGCTCTTGCTGGGCCCAAGCTTCAACATCTGCTCTTGCTGACCGTATCAACATCGGAAGAAATAGAACCTGGCCACAAATTGGACTTAGCCCTCAGGTTGTAATAAACTGTAACGCAGGAGGCGATTGCAATGGAGGAGATCCTATAGAGGTATATCATTACGCTCACACAAACGGACTACCTGAGGAATCATGCCAAGTCTATGAGTCGAAAAACCCATTTGATGAAAAATGCTATGACTACCAAGTGTGTAAGACTTGCTCGCCACCTTCACCTCCAGCCAATGATACTTACCCTCAAAATTGTTGGGGACTGAAATCATATCCAACATGGAGAGTGAGTGAATACGGTCGAGTTCAAGGCGCTGATAAAATGAAGGCTGAGATAATTGCTAGAGGACCAATCACATGTGGAATCGAAGTCACACCGTCATTTGACCAGTATAGAGGAGGAGTCTACTCTGAATATCTGCCAAATCCCCAAATCAACCATATTGTTTCGGTAGTTGGGTGGGGAGTAGACGAAACTGGTAACGAATATTGGATTGGTCGCAATTCTTGGGGCACGTTCTGGGGAGAACAGGGTTTCTTCAGAATTCAGACCGGTGATGACAATCTGGGAATCGAAACTGACTGTAGTTGGGCAGCTCCAATAATTCCTGACACATATCCGGCATCGTTTGCTCCAATTGGTACCCGCCCCTCGTATGTTTTTACTGCTTAGAACTGTTAAAACATCACACAATAAGTATGCCTATAAATCAGCTAATACTAAAGTTATTCATGATTTTTTGGGTACAGTTTTAGTGAATGTCACATTCGCATGATTTTATTCCATTATATATAATTTTGTTGGCAGCATGGACTTTCTTCTTGAACACTCACCTTGATCAGTTTTAAAGTATTCTCAACGAAATATTTTCTGACTCCTGCTTAAAATAGCTGTGGCAAAGAATCTATGCTACTTCTGGTCCTTCTTATAACTCATATAATATCAAAGTTTTCGCTTCGTTCATTGCGAATTTTGTTATACTAGCCGATTTTCGAAAATTATATTTGAACAAAAATCGTGAATATAATTAATACCAACTTTACAGAGCCTAAGCAATTGACTCCAAAATTATTTGATTCATTTTAATAATAGAAAAGATTTCTAAGAAATATGTTTGAGATATAGGTACACAAAGAAATAGATACTACTGCAACGAGGGTCTGGCGAAATTAAATTAGATAAGAATCAATTTGAATAGTAATACCTCATAGTAAATACATTGAATGACCTCTACAAGGTTAGTATGATTCCAGATGGCTTGATTAACAACACCAGACACGTGTGATCCATTGTAGATATTGTGCATACAGCCACGATTGGTGCTTGCAATAAAATGAATCAGCATTCCAGTTCACAAAACAAAATATGATACATGCTTTAAATCATGAGGAGCCATTTTTTGAATGATTCCAACAATCAAAAATCCAAAAACTGGAATAACAAAAAGTTTGCTTGAAATAATTATCTATAAATATTATCTTTAAGTAATATGGAGAGCTACTTAGTTACCATGATATCTTTTTTCTTTAATTTTGACTTCATGTCTTCCCTATTAGTATCCACAAAGCTAACAATGTCATCACAAAAATATCGTAATGAAGTTGTTACAGATCCTATGGCAAAGTTTGAAAGCGGTAATGACACCTTTCCTGAAGAGAGCAGAAAATTTCCCAAAGCAGGATGGAATAATCGACTTCTAAGACTGGAATAAAAGCAATAACGAGCCCAATGACGCAAGCCACAGTCCCTCTACTAGTATAGAGTCGATTTTTGGGTGCCTTCTCTCCCAAATGCTCAATGTTGTTAATACCAAGTCTAGTCCTAATTTCTTTTGTTTGAAGAGTAAAGAAGCTTCAGTCTACTGAGCAAATTAACGAGATTTTCTTAATAAACAGTACTTCTGAGAATTGGGCCATCGCTGCTTCTCTCCTCAATTTTCAGTTTTTCGGCTATTGTGGCCAACTTGCAAATAGAAAGTCCTCTGGTCAGTTGACCTTCATAATGTAATTCTGCTGCTGTAAGTTCCCCCATATTTAAGTCCAGTATCACGTTTGAGGGCATTGCCGACCTCGCTATTGGTAATTAGATTATTGATTGCCATATAAAGCCCGATAAATGTTATTGCTTGCTGGCAGTCACCCTTAGGAGTTAAATCACCATTGAAATAACGCAACTCGTTTATTATACGGTTACTTGGCCAATTTAAAAATCCATATGCGCAAACTTCTTGAGACGATGTTGTTGGTAGAACAAAATAATTTTGAAACATGATTATAGCACGGAGTGTATTTTTAAAATAAGGGACCTGACAATATTTCCCTACAATTGTACCTACACTGTATCCAATGCACAACACGGCTATCATATTGCATAGAAATATAGGTAATACTTTCATAGTGTGGGTGTCAAAAGCAGAACTTACAATTCCAACTAGAAAAAAAGGATTGAATATCTTCACTATCAAATTTGAAATTCCTATGGCTTGCTCCGAGGTAATCACCTTGTAATGGCAAATTAAAGCTCCAACTCCGAATTGCATAAATGCTGAGATTGCAGGAATGTATGCAGCTAGTAAAAGTTTAACGTTTTGGAGAGATGGGCCAGAGTTGCCAGCCAGTATTCATCTTTCACCAAATAATGTTAAATAAAACCTCTGTAGTAAGCCAAATATGTTATTTAATGCATTTAAGGTTTCCGCAATATTCTTTGATTTGCTAGCTTTAACTTCTTTTGCTGTTCTCAATCTGGATTGGACTATGGGTGGAAATCAATTGTTAAGTCATGCAATGCCGTTGGTTAGTTATCAGAGAGAAATTTGAAAAGTGTGACAAAATTGGATAGTCTCCTATTTTCGAACTAACTAACTTTGCATGATTCACCATGTCAAATAAGGGATGCTAAAGTAGAGTGATATAAAAGAGGGCTTTTAGTGCTAAAAGATGGCGATGATAGATATACAATCAAAAATTATATTTGAGTCAAAAAGAGCTTTAATTTCATCCATTCTATGCTATTGCTCTTTTACAAATTGGGCAAAATCAACTGAAATTTGTCCATTTGCTAGCACAATCGAGCTGAAATGCATGAAAGATTCCCTCCAATAGCAAACCTTTTTGTTATTGTGTCGAATTCTTCGATATAAATCGTACAATTTTCATATCGGAGAATATTTTCTGGTGATCTGGTAACTGATACGATAAAAATCCTTCAAGAGGGATCTCCGAAGCTTGAATTTTTTCTTTTCTGGCTATATATTCTTCATCAATAGGTTTTCTTTAGACATGGGAACTCGAAATTGCGAGCAGGAGCGACAAGCTCTTAGTATCATTATATCGAGATTGAATATTATAGAGAAGAGTTGCACACACAATTGTGATCAACCTTGGAATCAGAATCCAAGCCATAATCAGCAATGAAATTAATGCTGCATCCACGCTTTCATTGCACTTTGTATCTGATCCTTCAGCATCTCTTAGTGACAAGAAATTCAGTTGTTCAAGCCTTTTTATTTTCTCATTCATTCATGAGTGTATCGTATCATATAAATGGCGACATTGAAAATTTGAGTGCAGAAAATTTACCATATTTTTGTGCACTATAGGGTTTCTTATTTGTTGAATGTCAGTTTTACTCTTGACATTAGGAAAGTAGAAACTCACAAAGTCTAGTTGGCACAAACAAAAACTACTAGCAGATTAATTGATCACGTGTTCTAATATCGGACTAGTAATAATGATATTGTTCCTAGCATCCTCAAAATATTACATTTTTGAACCAACAGATATCTCCTATGATAATCAAAATCATGGATTTCCTTGCTATGGAATTATTTGTCAATTTGGTAGCAGTGAGAAGCAAAGATCGTACTTTGAAATTTTAAATTTTGTTATATCAATATGACTATTATAATTTTTGAGTCCGTATTTATATACATTAAAATTGCCATTTTAATAATCCGAAAAAATAGAGAAAATTTACACAGATTTCCAATGGACCCGACCTCAATTCAGCAAACAAAACTGATGGTTACTTACTCCTATCAAGGAAAAAAAGTACAAACTTCCCTATGAGAGCCCTGGCAAAAGAATCGGTGATCTAAAGAGCGAAATAATTCGGAGGCTTCAAGCCGTCAAAATCAATGCTACTCCTGAAAAGCATCATCTTGTAGATAAAGACGGAGCTCAACTCTTTGAAGAAGATCTAGTTGCAGATCTCATTGGCGTCATTGATGAGGTTCAACTTGTCAAATCAACTCAATCACCTACTACCCAGGCTCCGAGTTCTCAAAGTACTCAAATCAATCAACAAAGTGGCAACCTCACCAATCTTTTACAAAATCTTCGCAATGCACTTCAAAATTCAGGAGGAATTCATCGTATTCCGCCTAATTTGCTCCAGACAATCCAACATGGCACATTTAGATCCACGCTATCGAATTTACGAGGGCCTACACAGAACCAAGCTCCGTCTCTTCCTCCTAGAGACTATTATAAGGAGATCTACGAAACTGCTAAGATTGATAAAGATCCTGGACAAAATATCGAAAAAGTCTTTGCTATGCAATTCCTACCGCCTATTACGGATATGATCGAAGAAAGCAAAGATAATATTGGTGAAATGGAAGAGCCTATCAATCTGTCTTATCGAATAATTCAAAGTCAAAAATATCTTGCTATTGAAAAGATTCGGACATTCAAGAAGGAGACCTTAGAGGAGCTGTCAGAGAGAATTGTGAAGAAAAACGGTTATGATACCAATCTTTTCCGCGGTGCGCTTTACAATAATGAAGGAGTGCCTTTAACAAAGAACTTAATGCTCCTGGTTTCATTGAAAGTAGAAGACGTATTAAATGACAATGATAATATCTACGTTGTCCTTACCCCAAGCCAGGTAGATACTAAAACTCTGCCTAAAATAGACCATAATTCAGGCAAGGACCAAATCCTGGTCAATCATAACGGCACACATATAATTCGGATTGACCT
>ENA-UOTX01001721-UOTX01001721.1-compost-metagenome-genome-assembly--contig:-NODE-1721-length-14050-cov-6.773134_pt1 | contig 14050 bp, 11 predicted proteins | sample MGYA00238143_ERZ746982 | MGnify/ENA primary metagenome ERZ746982 (study PRJEB28758, sample SAMN06268862) | compost metagenome | isolation source: single cell | place: USA: California, Emeryville, Joint... | reverse complement strand
AAACCAAAGGAGTCATCGAGAAGATTGAATCAGAAACTCGGGCACTCGAGGATGAGTTTTCAGGTAAGTTTCCACTCAAAACGTGCAATTCAAATTCACCACAGATCTTATTTATTTCGACATGAACGAGCTTCAAGCAAAAAGCCATGCAGCTGATCTGTCAAAGCAGCAGCGAGAAGAAATTTCAAAAAAGCAACAAAAACTTGACAAAAAACTGACATTCTTTAACGGAATCAGAAAGAATCTCGCCTCTCTCCTCGAAACTGCAAAATCCAACGCGAGATCATACTCTATTGAACAAAGCTCCGAAGCCATTAGAATCAGTCCTCAGAAACAGATGCCTGGGAAGTTTAATCATAATATAAAAGCGCTAATGGGAGCTTATCAGAAGCTGAACACTGATATCTTCGCCCTTCCTGAAATGTCAGTTTAATGACTATTTTATCGCGTTTTCTTAATGGCTTTTTAGAGGCAAACTGGGCTCATACACGCATTATAAAGTGACTTCTATTTTCCAAGAGACGAATAAAACAATAAACGAAGCAATCAGCAACCTTACAAACGATGTATCTAGCGGTAATAAGCTATTGAGGCTCAGATTCTAAGCAAATGATTAAGTTTTTGAGCAGATGAATAACAAATTGAATGAGCACAGCCAGTTGTTAGGCGGTTTGGTAGTGGACTTCGACAGAATCCAAAATAAAATAGAGGAAGTTCAGCAACAGTTCAATGCTGTAGGAGAAGAATCAGATGAAAAGCTTTCAATTTTAAAAAAGAATCTGAAGGTCGCGCTATCTCATGTGTGTCAGGTATGATAATCTCGTTTTCTGGAGGGATGATACACTGTTTCAGGATGAGAGCAAAAATCGAAATAACACAAGGTATCAAACTCCTCCGTCAAAAGGATTGAATGCTAATGAATCCTCCTCGAGGCTGGTTGTGGCCAAGAGCGAATCGATTCAAAAGCTAAATCTCGATAATGTCGATATTGCGAACCAAATAACTGACCGCATTGATAAATTAACTGTGAAGAGCACTTATGAACTGAATGAAGTGAAAAAAATCATTGAAAATATCACGATGAAAATTCAAGAGTAAAAGGAATTCGCACTCAATTAGCGTTAAATAGTCACATTCAAAGGCAAACAAGTGATGCAGACAGGTCGAATAACCAAGAAGAAGGGTTTTCACAAGCGGTGGATGTGAGCGCGAACCAGAGCACAAAATCACTGCTTTTCAGTACTTCAAAAAAGCTTGACTTAAGAAAGGCGCAGGAACGGGACACTTTCCAGACCACACTGCGTACGAATTCGAAATCGCCTCTCAAGACCCACGTCAGCGAAACAACTCGCACGCTTAAACCATCCAGGAGCGAGAAGGTCATAGTTCGACCAAGTTCCCGTGAGAGAAGTCCATCTGGTGAGAATATTTCTAGTCGTAGGTCAAGTTCGAGCCGAATTCAACGAAAACTCGTGGGTTTGAAGGATGCGGTGAAAGAGTTGATTTCTGCAACGAGCAGAATACTAAATATTGGTGCCACGAGTACAATCAGCAGGAAACTAGCTCAAGATTCGTTTGAAAAAGATAAATTAATCATCGAAACTCTCATAAAAGATTTAGTACTAGATCCCTGTTTTGAATTCTTTGTTTAATGAGGCTTAGGTTGAAATGCTCAATAGTTCTGAATACGCTGAATCTTGGAATAACCTATCGAGCAATGATGATGAGAGGCAGTCTAAAGGGAGAATAACTCAAAGAATTAAGGAGCAATGTCTTACTGAACAAGATTATATCGAGCTGAGAACCACTACTCGATCTGTCCAGTCAAACGCTAAACCGGGCAGTCAAACCGAGCGCCCTCCGATTCCTCGAAGGTCAGAACCTGCTAATCCAGATCATTTCCCCAAAGATCAAAGCGCTGGGCCACAACGAAGTTCGTCTTACCATGAAAAGGATGAGAAGGTTAAGTTAGAAGCTGAATACGAGTTGCAGACGAAGCAAATCAATGCGTTGGCAATAGAAACCAAAAACTTAAGAGAGGAAAAAAGAAAGCTAGACGAGATTTTGATGGCATTAAAGAGTGAAATTGAAGAGAAGAAGGCGGAATTGGCGTCATTAAATTCAACGCCCAATGAAAAGACGCTTCTAATTCCCTCAAGTCATAAGAAATTGTCGAGTTTATCTGATGAATTAATTGAACTTCAAAATCGGCTTGCAGAGGTGCAAAATAAAAGGAAAGGTCTAGAGGACGTGATTAAAAAACCGGAGATACCGATGCATGTGACCAGGAAGCAAGAAATACGCAAATTAATACAGTTTTTAAGCAATGAAGAACGAGAGCTTCTCGCTCAAATCAAAAGTAAACGCTCGTTTCCATAACCTGAAAAAACTAATTGTTTTCAGTCGAAGAAAACAAACCACCCAAGAAGAGTAGAGCTGGCCCTCAGACAGCTATGTACTCCGATTCTGAAAGAAACAGTAGAGTCAATTACAGAATGAAGAGTATATAAGATGGGAGCATTATGAAACTAATCTCAGGAACGCTTGTATAGGAAGTGTTGAAAGTGATAAGATTCATAAACTTGAAGCAGAGCTCGAGGCTATGATACAGCAAAATGATAAATTAGCGACAGAAATACGTAACATCCAACAAAAACATAAAAAACGAGAGCAAGAGAAACTTCGCGCTCTGGAAACCAGAGCCAAGTCCTTCATGCAGCTTCAGCTTAGGGTCTCTTCACTCAGTAACTCAGAGATCTCTTCGGTGAGTCTTCTATCAAATGATTCGGCTTATCTCATTGATGATTAGATGAAAAGGGAAATCCTTATGCTTGTTGACTCCCTTTGTAAAGAATATTGCAGCGGTCAAAGGCCAGAACCAGAGAAATCAAAATTAAATATTGACACTGAGTTGGGCTTCCCTTTCAGCTCGGACAGCCTGCACACTGAATCAGAGTATGATGCACCCTAACTTCTGGGGTCTAACCAGTTTTTATAGCCCAAAGCATCAGGCTCACAAACTTTCTATTGACCGCGAAAATGAATTATTAGTATAATTTTCTAGAATCAGCCGTTGTATAATCTTTCTAAACTCAACAGCAAGAGAATAAACGACTCAAAATCGAGCTTGATACAGCCAAAGATATTTTACGCAAAAAACTAGATGATCAAGCGGAACTTACAACACTTATGCAAAAAACCAGCGTATTGAACATTTCATTCATCGAAATGATTATTATTTGATACCCTTATAGGAAGAGGACGATCCTGAAACCAATTTACTTGTAAATTTAATAAAGCTCAAATCAGAGTTTCAAGAATGCGAATCTAACTTGATGAGTCTCTTGCAACCGCTGTTGATTGGAAGTGATCCTCTTCCTAAGAGCTGGAGGGAAACAATGGCCATGATTAAATACAAGCAAGAGCAGTTATTAAACTATAAACTCGAGACCGAAGCATATGACAGAGACCACCACACAAGAAAATCCATTGAAGGAGGCTACAAACTCGGTTTGGAGGAACTTAGAGAGGAAAATGAGAAATTATCTAGTGTTGTGCTTGAGCTCAGCGCTAATTATGAGCATCTGAAAGTGAATTTTAACGAATTAAATGCCATCAAGCACAATCTACAACTTGAAAACAAGCATTTGAAAGAGAAACTCGAGGGTTTCCAGTCTGAATACGGCGATCAAATGCACGGCACTAACGACCACGGCTCTCCGTCCGTGAGGATTAGTCAGCTGAGTATTAAATTAACATCCCCACAGCAAATGAATTACAACAATCCAGAAGAAGTCGCTGGAGAAGAGAGGAACGATAGCAAACAGGAGGAACTAGACGATTTGAACTCTGATTTAAAAAGACTAGCTCGAATCGCGCAGCTGGAGGAAGAACTCGCTTTGAAAGAGGATCAAATGCGAGATATTTATACCTACGTGGAGAGGCTTGAGAAAGAGCAGCAGGAGCAGAGCGCTCGCGTGCAGAGTCTGGAGGAAGAAAGAGAGAAGCTGTTAGAGAAAGTCAATGAGCAGTCTCCGAAACTCCGAAGTCCGGATAACAAAAAAATCAGTTCTCTTACCAAGCAGGTACAGGATCTCAGTATCGACGTCAAGAGCCTCCAGGAAAGGCTTTCGAAGGAAAAAGAGTACTCTGAAACGCTTGAGGTGGTAAAAATTGACCTTGAGTCGAAGTTGCAGAAAAAAGAAAAGAAAATAAAAGAGCTGGAGAATGCCTTGACTTCTCAGAAAGAATCAACGCCTGAGCCACGAGATTCAGCGAGAAATGAAGGAAAACGCTCAAATCAGAGCAGCTTAGATGAAGCTGTTTGGGACCAAATGAATACTAAAATCCTCGCGTTGGAAACGCAAAATAAAAGTCTTACAATGCAGCTTACACAATGCAAAGAGAGTCTTCGAGAGGCGCAAAATGATATGATTGCGTTTGGGAGAAGAGAGCAGCAACTCACTCTGGCACATGAAGAGGCAGTTCGAGAGCTGGAAGCGCGAGTGGACCAGCTTGCCAACGAGCTGAGTGAGGTTAAAGCACAAAAAGATCAATTGCATCAGGAACTTGACGAACGCGATTCACAGTTGCGGACAATACAAACAACGAGCCCTGTCATCAAGCGGACTGAAGAATCAATTATCAAAGAATCACCAGAAAAGGCTGACAACAGTGTCCTCCAGCAAGAACTTGAGGGACTGAAGAAGGAGTATGATGATTTGAAGCAAGAGAAGCTCGCGATTGAAAGCAACAACCAGAAACTCATCACAATGCTAAATGAAGCAAATGAATCGAAGATCAGTGCCAGTCAATCTTTTGAAAAATTCAAAAAAGAGAAAGAAGCTGCGATAAGCCACCTCAAGGAGCAGCTCCTTCAGCAAGAGTTAAAAACCACAGAATTAACCCTTTCAATTGACCAGAAAAACGCTGAAAATACTTCTTTAATCAATATGCTGGAGGTCAAATCCAAAGAACTGACTTCCAAAGATGAAGAAATCCGTCGAGTCGCAGCCAGCGTTGATAAAATGAAAACTAGCAATGAAACATTACAGGCGAATATACAGTCTCTGAACGATAACATTAAAGAATTAGCTGATAAGCTCACACAGAAGGAACATACCATAGAGAATCTCAACACCGAAATTGCTCAAATGAAGCAAAATTATGATAAACTAAAGCAAAATTCTGCTGAGGCTGAGCAAAAACAAAACTTACTGAATCAAATTCATCTCAAAACGATTCAACAGATTAGACAGGAGAAAGAAAACGAAGAATTAAGATTGAATGAGCATATTAATGAATTAACTTGCTCAATTGAGCTCCTGAATGAGGTTGCGAAAAAGGAGAAAGAAGCGCATTCATTGACAATTAGTCAATTAGAACAGACCATCCGAAGTCAAATGGATGAATTGGCTTTGAGGAAGAACGAACTCGAGGTTAATAAAGCGCTGTATCAAAAACAAACTGATGAACTGGAGCAGAAAAATCTTCAATTGGAACGCTTGGAGGAAGCTCTTGAAGCCGAGAGAAAGACTGTGGCGGAGTTGCAGGGGTATCTTGATGAAAAGCTGATGATTGACCAGAATACACAAGAGAAAATAACAGAATTGAAGGAAAGTCTCAACAAACTGAGCTCGAAACAACCGCTGTCAACTGAAGAAGCAAAGCTTTATATCCATACACCGGAGGAGGAAATCTCTGAGGGTGAGGACAAAGAGGTGATAGAACCTGAGGAAATACCGGATTATCAACCAGCAATGAGCGATTTGGATAGAGAGATTAAATTGATTCGCGCTGAGAACGATGATCTCCGAGCGACCATTGAACAATTACAGCTGAAAATTCAGGCATGCACGGAAGAAAATACAGACTTGCTCCAACAGATCGACGCATTGAGGGCAGAATCAAAAGGCATGGCCGAGAAATGCACAGAACAAGAGGCCGAAATCGTACAGATCAGTCTGAAATTGCAGAGCTTAGGTGCAGAGAAGGAGAAATTGGAAGGAGAAATCCGAGCGGTTGAGAAACAGCATAAGGTCACTAAGCAATTACTCGAAGAACAGAAGATAGTGGTGAATGAGCTGAAGGGTAAAATTGAAGAAAAGAAGCAGCAAATTATTGAGAAAAATATGGAGATTGAGGTATTGAATAGTAAACTCGTCGAAAGCACACATGATGCCAGACGCCAATTGAAAGAAATAGAGAGAATCATCGAAGCCAAGCACCAATCTGAGATTACGAGTCTGCAGCATTCATTTGAAACGAAAAATAACGAACTTCAGGCAAAACTTAAAAAACTTGAAGATGAAGAGGGCCGCAAGGATAAATTGCTCGAGTCACTTCACAAAGAGAATGAATACGTTCAAAAAGAAATAAGAAATAAAGAATTTCTCATCGAAGAGCTGAAAAAAGAGCAAGCGAGTCTCTTGAATGAGAGAAAGTTGGCGGAGCAGAGACTTTCTGAAAAAGAAGAACTGATTGAAAATACGAAAATTATTGCCGAGAAAACAGCCGCTGAACTTCATCAGAGAATCGAGGGTCTCGAGCGAAGCGTTCAGGAGAAAGAGAGCCGCATCCAAGAGCTGCAAAGAGAAATTGAGCAGGAAAGGGCCACCCAGCAGGAGTTATCTGAGTGTACTAATAAACTCGCTTTTGAGTTAGATCAAGTAAGAAAGGAGCTCGAAGAGCAGACTTCAACGTGTTTACATGAGAAAGAAAAACTGAAAAAGAAGGACCTTGAGCTGTTGGAGGCAAAGAGCGAGAATAGGGAGCTTCAGAGACAGATAACGAAGTTAAACCAGAACGATGAATTGATAGGTTTGATGAAAAAGCAGCTTGAGCGGATGAACAGCCAGGACGAAGTCGAGAACTCTATCGCCAATAAGGAACGAAAGCAGCTCGAGGCTGACTTAAGCCAATTAAGAGTCGAGAACGAGAGCTTGCAGCACCAGTTGTCGCAGAAAACGAACGAACTTCAAGAGTTAGCACGGTTGGAGCAGCAGTGGGTGCAAGACAGAAACGAGCTTGACCAAGCGCAAACAAAAATCGATGAACTGAGGAAGAAAAATGAAGAGATTTTGGCGAATGAAGGTCAGATCCGAGAGAAATGCCTTGATATTCTAGGGTTACTCACAGGAGGAAGGGAAGCCAAGCATTTGGAAGAGTCCTCCGAGCAGTCGGTTTACAGCATCATTGATCAGATATACGAAACGGTATTTAATTTTTCCTATCAAAAGGGAGACAAAACGACTGACGAAACGAAAGATTATTCGCGTGATGAGATGATTGAGAGGTATGAGAAATTGCTGAAGGAAAGACAAAGATTTTTAGAGGTGAAGGAAAAGACAGCGAAGCTACTGGAAGATGAAAACGTAGAGCTTCGCCAAAAGGCGGAGGCCACGCAAGCTGAACTAAATAGTGTGACAACAAAATGGAACAGCGCTCTGACGCAAGTTAAGGAGCTAAGACGGATATTGACTATGGTGGACGGGCTGGTGCTTACGCAGATAAGGACGCTGACTGCGGGTTCTACTGAAATACTTCCTGAGCAGAAGCCGATAACCAACGTAGAAGAAGACCTGCGTACGATCAGCATGCTCCTGAGCAATAAGCTGTTGTTTTTGTCTGATAGAATCAGAGAGCTGACGTCTTATCAGATCCGCTATGAAACGTAATTGAATTAATAATGATTAGTTGAAGTAATGTGTTTTGTGGCTTATAGATCAAAGAATCAGGTTGAAGAGCAGCGAACGCTGATCCGACAGCTCGAGCTGAAACTCGAAGACGCTTTGACTGAGATCGAAACGCTGAAAATCGGCAATGAACAGATGGAAATGATGCGAGATCGGCTCTTTGAGCTCGAGAGGGAGCTTTCTGATAGGGAAAGAGAGCTCGATGATCTGTATCAAGGTGCGGAGCGCCCCTATGGTCAATTAAATTTGAGAGAGGATCCTAATATTGACGGCGAGAAGCTTAGTAGCTTTTTAGAGGTACAGATAGTCAACGAGAAACGCCATTGATCTAATTATTCCCCAGGAATCTGAAATAACAGGCGAGAAAAACGAGTCTCCAGGAGGAAAAGCTTTCCATTTCCTTTCGAATATGAAACTAGGGCTCTATGAAGAGGCCGAACGTCTTGAGCTCGAGCTTGAGGATGTAAAGGTTGCAAATGCTCACCTGAAGAATGTGAATGATGCTCTGAACCAAGAAATTAAAGATTATGAGAGTGTTCAAGAGAAAATGCAGATGCAGGTTTGATTGTTTTCTAAAAGTGTATGGTAAAAATACCTTGTATTCCTATAGGAAAAGCTGCTCAAGGAGGAAATCCAAGCATTGCAATTAAAGATAAAAGACCTCAATAATTTCGTATTGGAGAAAGAACATTTGAAAAATACAATAATTCGTTTGTTGGAAGCTCTCTCTGAAGAGTAAGTTTCGCTTTATTGCGTCTCTTTCATGGTGCCTTGTATGTAGGAAAAAAGAAGGCGCGGAGCTGCTAAAAGTAATGTTTTCAATGCTAAATTTAACAGACAAAGAGCGAGCTGACTTGATCAACGGGTACAAAACGAAAGGCAAAAAGAGTTCCTTAGGGAAAATACTCACTTAGCTTCATTTATATATCTAATTTTTCAATTATGGTGTTGTTTATCGAAATAAATCCTACAAATATTCTCGGTTGTTTGCTACCCACAATCCGCGAATAAAGTAAAGTTAGTTCATTGCTCCATTGCATAAAGTAAATTGCAACATGTGCATACAGGTTTCTACCATTTTCCTTAACTAAGAAAGTCGTTTTGGGGGTTATTCGTTGAGTGAGTAAGAGAATTTAAAATTCTATGACAATTCCGAATATAATTGTTTTAGAATTATATTCGTTTAAGCCCTATCAAAAAATAATATACTAAAACTAAGCATTCCAAATGCCGGTAATAAATCAGAACATATATTCAAAATCCGGTTTGGTTGTCCTCTTCCGCGTCCTTTGAGCACGCACATACGTTTCAGACTCAGTTTTTACAACAGATGTCTTCCCTTTTGTCTTTTTTTCATTAGTTTTCTGAGGGGAAATCTTTAGAGCATTCGTGATCTTCTGATGAATTGTCGGCGCTTCTTCCTTCTCTTCGTTTTTAGGCATTTCCGAGATTTTGTTCTCTTTCTTTTTCTTGTTTTCGAAAGACATTACTGCTTCTGTAGGTTGTTTTATGGTGATAGGAACATGCACAGGCGTGCTAGCAACTGTTGCCACCTCAAAAGAAGTCATAGGAGGACTTTGCGGTTGTTCTTTTTTAATCTGAGGGCAGAGAGTGTAATTGTTTTCTTTCTTTTCAAACACCAATGAAGTCTGCTGGTCTTTCTGTAGCTGCACGTTACTGAAAACTCCCACCTCCTTCAGATTGCCTGGATGGTTTAAATATTTTATTACATCATAAAAAGCTATGGGAAATCGGTCCTGAACAGCCTCCTTGGTTTTTACTCGATCGTTATAAAACACTCTCGTCTGGCATGGTATCACCAGTGAAACTTCATTGGTGATAAGAGAGGAAAAACTGGAAATTGTTTGTTTTTCTGCGAAAAGCGGCAGTAGTGTCTGAAGAGTGATGCTAAAATCAACGACCCATTTGCCGGTTCTGATCACTGGAAAATCTCGAAGAGCCAATGAATCAATGTAAAAGAGGTATTTATCTGTTTTGAGCTTAGTTTCCCTTGAAAGCACGTAAACTGAGAGATGTTCGAGGATATTGTAGACTAGGCTTGAGAGGGATGTCGTGAGATGTACCTTGAACATGAAACTCCCGCTAAGCTCTTCGATGCAGCGCAAGCGAATGAAGGCTGTGGTTGCTGTATCCATGAATTTTTGAAATATTAAATTTGGTTAGTTGTTATGAAAAAGACCCCGCCAAATTCGAAAACTGGAAGTTTTTGAACCAATAAATCGGTTTCATGTAATTTCTAGCCTCGGGTTGGAAACTATCGGTATCGATGCCCACGTGTCAGCAGGACATATTCCTATCGAGAGAAAAAGATTTTAAAGATATGGAAATTTTAAGTATTGATATGATTATTAGAAGATCAAAACTGCTAGGAGATGTGAAATTCTCGTAAATATCTAAATATTTAATTTAGTATGCTTATTATATAAGGTCTTTGTTGGGAACCATAGCCACTGATGGAACCAAGTTAATACTCTTTGTCACTTCGAGATCTTGTTGAGTCGAATTGGCGAATGGAACGTTCAGGCTCGGGTGAAGCTTTGTTGGTGGGTATGGATGTGAGTTTCGCATTTAGTTTTTGAGGAGAGTCAAGAGTTGAGTTATGATAACTTTGGCTCATTTCAAGGATAGGGTTGCTTGGCTTCTCTTTGACGAAATTTTTTGCAGGTTCCCTTATGACAAATGGTTTATCTGATGATCTCCTCGAGAGTGGTTTATTCTCGCCGTCGTCTTGTTTCATTGGCTCTGGTTGTGGGCGAAAGCTGCGGAGGTGAATTTGAGGAATAACGTACTCGAACTAGAAGGTTATCGTATATATTAGCATATGAGATGAAAAAGCTGAGTTACATGAGAGTTCTCGGGATAAAGTGACTGCTGCTTCCCAAACTCGTCGTTGCTTGGATAGGAAATACGTAAATAAAACCATACTAGTCCATTGTCGACGGGCTCAAGATGCTTAATTTCATCAATATCTATACTGGGAATCGTCGGAACAGCATACAATGGAACTTTGAATTTCCCACGCCTAGAGTATTAAACCATTACCTCACTGGTCAATAGAAAAACTTACTTTAACTCCCTTCGAGTGTCAAACAGATCCAACTGACCCCAAGCATAGCTAATCACCCTTTCTCTACCACTTGCCCCTTTTCCCGTAGTAGATTGCAGCTCAAAAATCAACAACGCACTGGAATTCGCCGGAATATCAGGCGCGAGGTGACTTTCCCCTATGATACAGCGGTTCGTTTGAGACGTATCCACCTCACAACTATGCGGTTCGATCAGCCGTGGAGCAAACACTTCCTCTCCGTTTATATAAATTCCATAGACCAATTGCAGATGATCCGTCCTTTTAGGCAGCCCTAGGCAGTAATCCCAATGGATCACTAACCCTTCCGTTGGATCGTATTTCCTATCAGCTCTGTCTTGGTTGAGATCCTTTCGCAACCGCGTTGAAATTATTTGTTTTCGCCAATCATCAACGAACCTCTGATTCTCATGCTTCCTGTCTTCATCTCTCCTTGGCTTTTCGAATCCCCTTCGTAATTTCTGTATCTGCTGCTCTTGCACAATTTTCTCAACCTCCGCCCTCGTCGTACTTAATTCTTTAAACTGATCGAGTTTATAGCGATATAGCTCTGTTCCAATCGGAATTTGGCTCAACATCCGCAAAATGTCAACCTCCTGAGCGGCAATGTTTACTAGCATTCTTTCCTCTTCAGACAAATCGACGGATTTTACCTCATTCATAACGAAGAACTCCTTATTTCCAAGAAACTTGTCAAAATTCAATCGCTTATTGGGTTGCGGGCTGCTCAATTGAAGACTTTGGACCTCACGAGGAGAACTAATAGACGATTTCAGCAGCTGCAATTCAGCCTGTATCCTTGCATTTTCTTGGTCTTTCTCGTCTACAACTGCTTTAAGCTCTTTTGGGAGATTCAATGTAATGCTACTTTTAGTCGGAGAGCTTATCGGGCTATGCTTCGGATCTCTTTGAGTGTCATTACTATTAAGAACTTGCTTCGCCGACAAAATGCTTGAATTATTCCTCGACAGCCAATCGTTCTCACCAAAATGGATTTTATCAAGATCCTTTTTGATCTTCATTCTTTCTTTCTCTAATAGCTCTCGACTATACTTAAGACTCGCGAGTTTTTCAGCAACCTCATCGAGAAGAATGTCTCCAACTTTCTGTTGTCTGAGCTCTCTATATTGGACCTTCTCGGCCTCTTGATTTCGCTTTTTGACCACTTCCTGTTGAATTTTTTCGAGCTCCTTCCTTTCATGCTCCATACTTTTTAATTCTGCTAAAATCTCCAGTTCTCTCTGCTCTAACTTAGCTCGGTTAATGTCTATCTTTTCTGAGAGCTCTTTGAGAGTATCAAGTTGCCTTTTGCTGAATCCAGATAAAAAGAATCGGTTTTCTTCCTTTGTGATTCTGTCGTGCACTTCTTTCTTTTTTTTCTCCTCTATTGATCGCATCAGTCTCACAATTTCTTCCTCGTCTTTTGCGATATCAAGCCTGAAAAGTCGTTTTTCACTCTTCAGCTTATTCAATTCACTAATCAGCTCATTTACTCGGGCTTGGGTCATGGCGTTTGCAGCTTTTTTGAAGGGATTGATCGGAGTGTTCCCGAGTGTGCCTTTCACATTCATATTTTCAGATTTTCTTCTGGGAGTTTCGTCGAAGAGCCTTCCTGGCCTGTCGTTGGGAGTCCAGTATGCGCTTTCACTACAAAACTGAATAATTGCGATTAATATTCTGAGACTCTCATTAGCAATTCATACTTTTTTCACATGGTTGATGAGTTCTTCGGTGCTTTCGTATTGCAAGCCGCACCACCTGGAAAAAGAAAATAGAACGCTAGTGAAGGATTTATAGTAACCTACCTGCATTCATGTAGGGAAGAGGTGTTGGGATCGTAAAGTTCAGCGTCCATGAATGATCGTGATATTGAGTCTGTGCGAATTAAAATTTATTCCGTGTGGAAAATTTTTGTGGAGGCGCTGATATTACCCTACGACGATGATAAAGATAACACAAATGTTATTGAGAGAAATAGTTTCGCAAACATTAAGTATTCTTCCTTCGATCTACTCTCGAAGATCTTTTATTATGAATTGCCATCATCCGAGAGGTATCTATTGTTCCAAAGTTTCACAGAAAAAATGCATTCTACTATTAACCGGAGTTGTTGGTTTCATGAGTTGGAGGTGTTTGGAAAGTAATGTAAACTAAAATTGAATTAGCAATCACTAGAATCTTGAAATGAATTACTTCATAGTCTGGGCAGAGTATTCGGCATTGTAATCCATTTGAAAGTATTTACGGTTAGTAGCACCTGGTTTGACTAACTATAGATAAATACAAGATTAGCCAAAATTTTTTAGTTTGATAAATTACTACAAGATACTTAGGCATTCAGTATTTATTGCAATTCTCTTAGTGATAGCTACTCGAAGTACAGATACAATATTTTTATAATTAATAAGTTTAATATCCAAATTTAAACAGTGCTACAACCTAAGGGTGACAAAGGTAGATCAGAGTTCAGAGCAAATAGGTAAATATTATGTGTATAGCAGAAAACTGAAAGAAAATAACACGAAACATTCATACTCAATTGGTAGCGGTAGAACTGATACGCGGTTTAATTTTTCATTTTAGATCCAATTTCGATTTAATTATTGACTTAACATCAGCATAAGCAGAAACTTTGCCTTTATTAACGTACAGTTAGAGGCAATACTGAAGAGAAAAATCAAAGTCAATTAAACAAATCATTTCAACAATCACATGAGAAATTTTAAGAGAAATCATTGACAAACAGTAAGCTAAACTGTCAAAATATTTGTTTGTTAATGAATCTTCTCAACATCGTCTCGATGGCTGATGTTCTCTTGAGAAACTGCATCGAAAATGAAAGTCATTTCTGTTAAATTCTGCCGTATGGCTCATTTCCCAAATCTCTGACTTTACTGTCTCTTTCAATCGATATGGAGCACATTTAATTGAGAACATAAGAGCTTTGCACATAAATCATAGGATTTCGTTTGATTGCTACTTTCTGAAACAACATACATGGAAGTAAAGAGGTTGAAACCGAATTCGAAAGTGAGAAAGAAAAATTTTGAAATATTGGAATGTCGTTCTGACTTGTGAAGCCCTTCGAAATTCAATTTTCAGAGTACTCGATTGATGCTTTTTAACAGATTTTTATACTTACAAAACAATATATTGATCTTTCATAGCTAATTTTATTAGAAACACATGCATCAATAAACACATAATTGCTTGAAAAAGCAATCTAGCTATGACAAATGGAACAGCAAAT
>ENA-UOTX01001720-UOTX01001720.1-compost-metagenome-genome-assembly--contig:-NODE-1720-length-14054-cov-10.465837_pt1 | contig 14054 bp, 10 predicted proteins | sample MGYA00238143_ERZ746982 | MGnify/ENA primary metagenome ERZ746982 (study PRJEB28758, sample SAMN06268862) | compost metagenome | isolation source: single cell | place: USA: California, Emeryville, Joint... | reverse complement strand
AGGCAAACTGCGAATAGAGCGACTGAGATTAAGAACTGGGTTTTCATTGGGTAAAATAGGATTTTTCTAATAATGTTTATAGATTACGAGTTAAATAAGAAGTGTTTGATCAGAATTAAAAACGTGCACTTATTTAACAATTGACACGTGACAGAGTTCAAAAGGAAATTAACAAGTGGAGGTCAAAACGAACTTCGTTGAGAACATAATTATAGATTTTGGTGATTCTTGGCTGTTGCGGACGATCATAGGCTAATCAAATGCTGTCTGGATGAGTTCCAGCAGTCGGTCAATACTAATGGATTCACCGAGATAACTCCTGTCAAGAGGAAAAGTGAAGTAGCAGTAGAGATCTTGAATCTAACAAAACTATGGCTCAAAAAGCTATCTCGGATATTTCTTCCTTTATAAGATTTCCAAGGTTGTCCTGCAAGATTCTTTGTTTTCATTTTGTGGCGGGCTGTATATCATCTTTTTGAGAAGCAGTAACGGAGGAAAAGCTAATTCTAAAGTTTTCTTGAAAAGGAAAACAACAAAAATTTTTTGTCCATGTTATGCAATGAGAAAATAAAGCAAATTGATGAAGATTTCGGTAAAATCTTATATAATTAGCTCAAGTGCAAAGGTTATGAGCAGATCCATTGACCAACAGATGATATGGTGCAATTTCCCCTTTCTCTTGAGAATTGGGCTAATGTAAGCACGTGCTATACGATAGTTGATAGAAATCTCAAAAATCGCGTCTTGAAGTAGTTCTTTGCAATCAATTGTTAGTAATGCTATCGACAAACAAAATTCCAAAATTTTATGTTGTAAGATAAATTTTGGAACTAAACTGTCTAAATTGTTTGTTGTCACATGTTGGGTGTAAAGTATCCATAATTTTTTTTGAGGGTTACAGGCAGAACTAATTTTACTTGATGGCATTAAAATGACACACATTCTGTTCCTTATTAATCCAACCTCAGAAGCAATGTCTAAATCGGTTTGTCCTTTTAAATAAAGAACCAGATCATGTCCCTCATTTTTTTCTCTCTCATGTTCGCATTTCTACCAAAGCTCGGCAATTATTTCACTGATAAGCACTTTTTTTTTGAATGGTGTAAAATGCTGGCCTTACAACAACTACAAGAAAATTCAAAATTTTTTTTTTCTACAACACAAGTTCTATGCAATTTTGACATATATTCTTTTTACAATCAGAAGATATCAGGTATATCCCATGAATAGTCTCGCGGTGAATGCGTGTCAAAGGTTACTTTTCTCACAGTAGTGCATTATGTCAGGCTTGAGATGGTCGTTAATCATAATATGCTTCAGCATCTTGTGTGTGTCCTGCTAAGTTCTCATGCTTTGAATGTTTAAGTGAATTTCTTAGATCTTCGTTGAGATCATGATGCTCGCTTTTATAGACATTGTCTCAATTTTAAAGAAAAATGCAGTTTCAGTTACCTCAGAAGCTCACTGCGAGTTTCCTCAAGCTGGCTGAGCTCATGCTGATGCTTTTGACAATATTCTTGAATGATTCGGTCTCTCTCTTGTTCGTCTTCCGGGAACAATTCAAAAATCTTTTTAATCACTATCCTCTTGAGGTCCGGAGATATTTCGTACATTCTCAGCGTCAAATAATCAATTTGCTCCGGCGTCAATATAATTTCAAATGAGACAAGAGTCTGAAAAAGTAGCTCCAAAGACACAAACCCTTCTTTGCACGCTGGAAGGGATTGAAATTGATTGACCAAGTGCTCTCGATACTTATTGATTGCCTTTCAATTATTGCTCGTATTAAAACGAAAAACAACTGGCAAATCTTACGTCTGCTATTTTTCCAGATAAAGCCGATTCACTTTTCAGGTCAAGCACCTTATAATTATTGACAAGCTTCTTGAATATACTTTTCACGATCGGGAGTGAAGCACTTTTTTGCATATCTAGAAACACGTAATCTTTGTCATTCTCCTCCACCATATATCTCGCAATCAGCATCGCCATAGCTTCGTCTTGGATATCAAATGGGTCTCTGCTCTAAATAAGGACGACGTTCATACATCTTAATTATTTACCCCATTAGCGTCTCCATGACCTCACTCAGTGTGATCTCCTTCATATTTCTGGCTCTTGAAACAAGTTTCTTTGTGAGAAAAAAAAGTTAGAGAGATCAGCAGCAAGAATAAAGCTACTCTTTCAGCTTGCTCTATGGTTATATATCGACTTCGTAGTCTCAGTGCGAGTTCTTTGGCTATTAAATTTATTATCATTGATTGCCTGCTCGATTTGGTGACTTACTTATGGCTTTAATTTCATGATATTCAACTTTCCTCATTTTCTTGACTTTATTTTCGCTAGCCTTCACATCCTTTACTAGCGACGCCAGCAGTTCAGGTGACATGTCTTTATCGAATTTCTCTGAAAAATTCTCCGCTGTAATAAACTTCCGCTCTCCTTGATTGAAATTGAGTAATATTTTAAGTTTGGCTTCAAGGGTCGTAATATTCTCCTTCAATTTGGCATTCTCAATCACTAACCCTTGTTTTTCATGCTTTTCAGCGTTAATCCGATCCTTTAGAAGAAATATGATAACTGAATCAGCTGAATAAAAGCAATACGTTCAATAATTTAATAGTTTCCTCAAGCTGTTTTTCTCTATCAGCAAGTCGGTTTCTTTCTGCTTCTAATTTTTTCTTAATTTCTTCATCTGCAATTCTACAAAGATAATAAAACAGAACCAACCATATCTCTCATACTTTTGTTGCTTTTCTTTATGGGGATTGGGAGGAAGATGCGCCAGCTTTTGAGACTCAATCTCTTTCTCTTTTATAAGTTTCTTTAATTTATTGATTTCTTCAGCATATCTTTTTAGAGTATGGGCATCTCGTTCTTTCTGAGCTAAGAGGTTGTAGTTTTGATCCTCAAGGTATTTTATCTCTGCAGAAATCCTCTGATTTTCGAGTCTTAGCTGACTGATCTCTTCTTCATAATGTGATGGTCTATTCTCGAACTCATTATAGCCGCCTTCTTCATCATGTTGGCTCCTTTTGAAAAGTTTGTGAAGAGGTTTTATTGCACTCTCAAGAATACTTTGATAATAACTTTTGTCTAGCTTCTTCAAGCAGGCCTTTCAAACGAATATTCTCATCTGTATATAATCGCAATTCAATCTAATGATAATTGAATCCAAAGTAGCAATATATCTGAATCACTTCTGTTTCTTGTTGTTTCGTGTATTTTGTTTGCCTTTTAAGACTCTCGATCTCCTCATTTTTCAAAGCAAGAACGTCTTTTAATTCTTTCACCTGTTTCTTGAGCAACACAGCCAATCCATACTAAAAACCAGTCAATATGATCGCTTAACAAATCAATTAGAACCTCTTTCGGCCGAGTAGGACACAGTTCCGCGTTTTCTTGGTTATTCATTTCTTCTATCTGCTGCAACAGTTTTGTATATTCTTTCTGCAAAAGATAATCTCAACGAAATCCCCAAAAAAAAATGTTACTTCGAGGTGTCTGATTCGAGTTTTTAGCTTTAGATTTTCTTCAACAAGCACATGAACATTATTTTTCAAATGCAGAGTGTCTTCATAGAGCCTTTCCTTCAGATAGACCATTTAGAAAGGCTGCTGACAAAGAAAAGATGTACTTTTTCTTGAGAAATGTTTGTCGGAATGTGCTTTTGTATATCAATTATTCTCGAATTCGATAGAGGAGACCCCGAAGAACTAGTGGTCGGAGAAAATTAAGAGGCATATTATTCAGAAATAATTTCACTCTCGGTAATGCTCTGTTTGAAGTTCCCTTGAAGTATCCTCGAAATACCCTTTGACTGGAAGTCGATTACCAGCTCTAATGGTCGATATTTTTTGCTGACTAAATCAGGGTGGTTTATCTTGGTAAAACAGCGATTCTCTCTCTTAATTTTACTTTGCAGTTCCAGCGCTTAATGGCCTTCTGCTAATTCTGCTACTTCTTAGCGTCGAGGCAGTTTGAAGCTGTCCATGCCTGAATTTGTCATTGGACGTTGATAAAGTTGGCTGAAATGAATAACTTCCAAGAGGGCTTCCAAGTGGCATTGAAGCTTGTAATCTCTGAGAAAGATTTACTCTCTGGCTTCTGCTGCTATTCGTCTGTTGACAAATAATGATCCGTTATGATGTGAACTATTACGCTAGTGGGTGAATATTTTGTTAACCAATCAGTTCTGCCAATGTCTCTTTCGTACATTTTCACTAACTGCAAGGATTTATTTAAATTCAAGCTGAGAGAGTGTCACTTTCAGAAAGGATAAAACTTCACTTTCAGTTTGATGTTTATTTAATGATAAATATATTGAATTCGAGATCCGATTGCCAGATTTTAGAATAAAACCTCTTGTTTTTCTAGACGGAGGAACTTAAACTCTTAATTCCCGCTAAAAGCTTCAAGAATCTTCTTAGAAAACGAGCTTTAATTTGGAAAAAAGCAAGTTTTTTGACTAACTCAATCATCTTTTGGAGATACTATCATGATAGATGAGGAGTAAATTTTTTTTGGCTGTATTGATGGATAAGTTATTCTTTAGATATTCCTCCATGTTTCTTTAAATTTTGGACTGAAGATTCTGTATGAAAGATGTATCAGTTTCATTTTGCATTAAATTTGACAATTCTCTTCAAATAATTTAAACCTATCTCTCTCTTATACCGAGCATACAGGCAGATAACTGAGTCGGGAGATCTAACCTCAGCAAATGCTTTATCACTTTCAAAAGTAATTAAATCGATGATAAATTTTCACCTCCATATTCTTTTTCTTTGTTTGAAGAGAGAAATTAGATTTATGTAATTTACTCTGGAACATGTTCCCGATAACTCTTTTTCGAAAGTTTTAACCTATTTTACTAATTATTTATACTTTTTACAGCAAGATTTAATAAGAATCGCTGTATTGTCAAGCAATTTGATTAGTTACTGCAAAATTGTCAGCTTGTTTTGGAGCTATTAGGTCAATTTTGGATTACTTTCTAAGGTTTCAAGAATGAATCAAAAATTATGAGGTCATTTGTGAAGATCAATCTTATTTGCAACAACTTTGTCATATAATTTTCCTAGCGTCGCATCATCAAAGCCGGCAACTGACCCTGAAGCCATCTTCAAGAAATTTTCCTTGGTCATTTTATTTGCTGCTGGAATGACAGCATTATGAGCATCAGTATTGAGCATGAGTAAAATGAAAAATAGAGTGTAAATTGCCTGGCTGTCCGCGCCGACTGAAGGGTTCGCTTTGAAGAAGACCTCGCTGAGAGTTTCGAGGACTCGATCAATCTGCTGAGACTCGCCAGGAAGTTTAATCAAACTGCATAGCTTTCTCAAAGCATCATCAGGTTCGAGTCCACTCCATGGAAATAGGTTGAAGTAAGCCTTTCCGATGTCTCTTGCAAGGTCGGAACTACTACCAAGATAAACTCCTAATGCCTCAGAGTCTAACTCTTCGCTTTCTTTGAATATGGCTGCAATCTTTTGGGGATCTTTCTCTACCTTTACAAAGATTCACAATTTTTTTGGTGAGCAAATCGCAATTAAGACAGTTTTATACAATTTTTTCTTCAATAAGGTAGTCGATTCCGGCAGAAGGTTTCTTTTTGAAAGTTTCAACAAAGGTAGTAAATTTCGGATTTGTTTTATCAAAAGTGACACCTTCCATGTATTTCGCTGAGAGGAAATAGCAAATTAATTTTTAAAATTTATTCATGAAGGATGTGAGAAACTCTATTGATCGTATTAGACCATTTGTTTTTCTCGAATAACTTTTGTCAATTGAGCAATTTATTTCTAATTCCTTCTCCTCTAACTCGAACAATTATTTTAAAGAGTACACTTTAGTATGTAAAAGATGTCCGTTTAGGCTCGCGGAGCACCATATTTTATACAAACCAGATTTTAAAGGGAAAATGCACCAAAAACCTATTTGCCTAACCGAAACAACTTGGTTAAAATCATTCATAGGCCTTATTAGTTAAAATAATGGAAAAAATATTTTATAATCACCAGAAGACCTCAATTGGTGATAATCTCTGTATTGATAGATAGTAAACTTATCTGAAGTCACGATGTTTATGCATCATTTTTTTCACTTACAATTGCTGGATTCAGTCAAGTAGAGCCTGTTTCTTATCAAAGATTGACGATAGTCTTCCGGAGTTTTCGCTTTATCATCTGAAAGATTGATCATTGCTCGTTTTTGGCTATCTTTTTCAAGTTCCTCTATTCCTGAGAACTCCTCAAGGAATTTGTGTTTGAGTGCATCATCAACTGTAAGCCGCTTTTTCGGATTGAAAGCTAATAATTTTCGAAGAAAGTCTAAAGTTATCTCTGAAACACCTGGAAAGAACGCCTGAAAGCTGCTCTTTTTCTTCTGTGTACTACATCCTTCAAAGACTTCTAAGAGTTCATAAATATACTCGGATTGTATTTCTTCAATATCTTCCGCAGTTGGCTTTCCAATCACTTGGAAAACTCTCTCCATATGGTTCATGAGCGAAATGCTCGCAAACAAGGGTTTCCCTATTATCATCTCTCCCAGCACACATCCAACTGACCACATATCTGCAGCTGAAGTGCAGCACCTTGATCCCAGGAAGATTTCTGGCGCAGCATACCATCTAAAAGTAGACCCTACATCAAACCATTTTGGTTCATTGGGCTCCAAACTTGAAACAGTAAATGAAAAATTTGATCCTTGAAGTTTAGCAGAGCAATCAGAGTTCAAAAGGATCTTCGAGGTTTTTAAACCCAGATAAACCAGTTGAGCTGAATGAATGGATTTCAGTGCTTTCAATATTTGGTAAATTATATATCTTTTGTGTATTTCTTCTAGCACATTTGACTGAATAGCCTGAAAAAGAGACGTTTCCATGAATTCGTATACGAAATAGATATCTTTTTTGTTCTCAGACTCGATAATTCCAAGCAGTTGAACGATATTTTCGTGTCCAAAGAATTCTTGATGAAACATTGCTCTTTCATAGGTTATCCTTGCATCTATGAGATTGGCATAAGCATCGAAAATCTTTTTCAACAAAACCGTTTCTCCAGTTTTCCTGTGAATCGCTTTATAGCACAGACTATAAGACTGCTTACATGCTGTCCCCAAAATTTTGAATATTTTAGTGATGTGAGGGTCTAGGTCCCGCTCCATATCTTACTCTTGCTCTTTGCTCTGGAGTCAATTAGTATTTTATCAATTAACTCAAATTTTATTTTCAGCGAAATCAGGAAAGATATCATCTGCCAATTAACAATTTAGAAAAATGTTATTGATGCTCTCAGAAAATTCGAAAAATTATTTAACATTCCAGCCAATTACGAGTTTTAGAGACTCCATCTAAATTTCTTTGGGATTCAGGTTTGAGATTTTCGAAATTTTACACAACGGTTCCATTTTCCTTGTTTTATATTAACTCTAAGACCAACTATGAACAAACTTGAAACACTTTTCAGAAAAAAGAATATTTGTTATATGCTTCTCTTAAATCTAATCACATGAATACATCCTCTATAGTTATGCTTGCTAGAAAATTATTGATAAACAAACCTTGGATATCATGAATATTTATAAAAGGACAAGAGAGAGAGATAAATTTCATACAACCAAATAGATCAAGGATCGCTCACCTTAAGGAGCAATATCCTGCATCTCGATGTAATGACCCTTTTTAGTATCTTCGGCCACTCCTCCTTGCAAATCATTATGTAATCTTTGATTAATGATAGCAGCTTGATGAGCAAAGTCGAGCTTATAGACAGCCCAGCCACTCAATACGATATTCACATAAGTCCCCATTAATATACCCAGCCAGAGGCCAACTGTGTATAAGCTGAACAGCGTTCCCATCACATAACTTGCTGGTGTACCGATGATGTAGGACGTGAGTATGAAAAGGATGCATCCCAACTTTTCTTGTCCGCATCCTCTCAAAATGCAGTTGTTTGTAGATTGAATAAAATCTGCTATCATGATAACACAGTAGATGTTCATACCGCGAGCACATACCGCAGTGATCTCCTCGCTTTGTGTATATATCCCAAGTATCTGATACTTGAAGAACAAAGAAAGCGGTATTTCGATTGCAGCGAGCATCAATATGTACATGAAACCAGCTTTTCTGTACTCGTCTGCCTTGGCGGCATCTTTATTTCCCAAGCAGTTACCTATAGCGCTTGTGAGCACCATATTCATCGCAAGGGTCGGAAGGAAAGCGTAGGTGACGTAATTCCATAAGATCACTTGAGCCGCCAACTCAGCTGCCGCGTATTGACTGGCGATCACAACAGTAAGTTCAAAGCCCATGGCTTGGAGATAGTACATGATGCCTATGGGAACTTCCTTTGTAAATTGGGCAAAGACTGGAGGCAATTCAAAACTTTCAAACCAGAAGAAAGACCCTTTACAAGGCTCTTTCATTTTGACGTAGCCATATAATAGTGCAAGACTCACTATGTAGGAGATGGTTTGGGAAACTGTGATTCCCATGAAGTCCAAATCGAAAAATGCGACCGAGATACTACAAATCAGCCAATGTGTCATTGCCATTACAACTTGAATGTAGAAGAAAGGCATAAAAATGCCTCCAGCGATCAATAACGATTTCGTTGTATCGAAGACTATCAGACAGAGCAGAGGGAAGAATTGTAAGCGACAATAAGTCGTCGCATGGTTTGCGACAGCTTCCTCCACTCCCCAGGATAAGAATATGCCGTTTGCGTAGTATAGCAAGGCATAGCAAGGAATAAATAAGATGTATCTCATCAAAAGGGCTCGCTGGAAATAAATTCCTGCAAGTTTGATCTCTCCAGCTCCCAATGCTTGGGAGCAGAGTGCGAGAGTACCAACATTTAATCCAAAGATTATAGTGTGGTTAGTAGCGGAGACCCAGCTAGTAGCTAAGCCGATACCGGCAAGCATGGCTTCATCGTTTTTAAGACTGATGTAGTGTATGTTGATGGTGGAAACCATGACTGTGAAAAAGTAGTAGAGAGTGATATACAGACTATCTTTTGCCAGAGATTTGAGGCAGTCTTTGGCAGAAAATAGACTGGAACTCCAGCCTTTGACTCGTTCCAAAAGAGTATATTCCGTTGATTCAGACATCCCGATTTTAAAAAAACGAATTTTATTTGTCGCTAATGTAATTAATTATAAAACCTCGAGTCACGTCCGATAAATACTCGGTTAAATCCGTTTTTGTTATATAAAGTAGTGTGATTTAAATCCACTGAGATCCCAAGACAAACGCATTTAATTCTCGAGTGGCCTTTTCTGTAAAATAGAAGTCCCAATACTAAAATCAAGCATTTTAGACATATTTCATGAGTTTGAGCGAAGCCAAATTTAGATTTATTGTTATCTCTTTGTTCTGCTTGTAAAACAGTCACGAGACCGATATTTCTGACTATTTAATCAGAGTTAACTTGACTCTAAGACGATCCTGCTGATTCCAACAAAGATTTCTGATAAGTTGGCTCGTCGCTACAACTGCCATTAAGGTCAGACTTGGCGATTATGCAATTTTGGCCTATTTTAGCAGCTATGGCACACCTACTCATATTGGAAAACTATGGTAATTGAAGCTAGTTTTAATTGTTAGCAACGAATGCGATATTATTTTCATCGTGCACTTATAAATCGATCTATATATGACATCATCAGAAGGAACTATCTCGATATAAACTCATATGGAGGAGAATTAACTTTTAATTATTTTCTATCATCGAAAAAACTTTGTTGTATCATCATGCATCATCATAAAATGCAAGAAACACCTTCTACCTATACTGAGATTATCAATCAGAAAAATGAAAGCTCTAAGATTGGTCTATGAAGATGGTTGTCGTGGAAACTTCAACATATATGCCGACCCATCTCTTCATTGAAGAGAAAAGCCCTTAAGGAGAAGTATCATTATTCGTGTGCAAGTGATTGACCCTGTTTAATTTTTTGCATTGAAGCAATTTGAATTAATTAGCAAACGTTCAATCACATAAATAGCATCTCAAAAATTTTGATTGAAGAAACACACAGTGGAGGTTCAGATTAACTGAGATTCTCATCAAGTATCAAGGAACCCAGGCTGATTAGACCACAAATCACAGAGGTCAATTCCTCTCATGTAAAGAGCTTTCCTTGTTGAAATCAGAGACTTGAGACCAAATTTTCGCTCTCTCTCTAAAAAATAATGATTAGAAATGTATTAATTGCCTGGTTGCTTTAAGTAACAACAAATCGTTCATAAGTACTCAGTCGCATATCATCAGAGCATTTGCTTCAAAAAATGCAACCACTTATTGTGAAAATTTTGCAAGCAGATTAATCGAGATAAAAGTAAAATGAAAGCCTCAAGAAACATAGAAACGAACTATTTAACACAAATTTATCGAGAAAGGTACAACAACCGCCAGATCAACCCCTAGTCTCATTTATCTATTCGATGAAGGGCCTATCGCCTCCACCTCCAGAAACTCAATGACATCCAAGAAGGACGATTTCTAAAAGATAAATATATCTCGGGCAACAACACCCTCTATGCCTGTACAATCCTCAACAATAAGCACAAAACGAAGCAATTTGTCGAAAGCAACAGATTAATTAATATCCAAAGAGAGAATTGCCACATACTTGAGCGACTTAACAAGATTTCACATCGCAACCCTTCACTCAACATGGTTCCTTTGAAAAAAGTGAATTTATCATCTTTCTAATTCTCATTTCATTCTCTGCAGAAGCCAGGCGCACAAAACGCACAATCTCCTTTCATGTCTCGCTCGCAATCAGTTGGTAGTATCGGGCATACGAATCCATATACTTCAAATGCTGGGAACCGCGAGCGAGCAAGAAAAAAGATCATTAAAGAGAACATTATACTTGCAGAGAGAGTTATCTTTCAGTACGCGAATCCATGGATGTGTGGTCCCTAAAACACTATGCTTACATTTAGAGAATCTGCGATATCTAAAATGAAGTTGGATCAATCATATCAGAAATATAAAAAGATAGGAGAGAGGCTGAAGAGAATTGAGTTGAAAGATACTCCGGAAAAAACCTGGAGAAAAGGGTAGTCATTTTAGATTGCTTAGCAGATTGCTGACTCATCTGTGATTTTCTCTCTATAGGGAAGTGGAATATGGAAGAGACGGAAGAATTGTGTCCAAGTCGAGGATCCTTCCACCAATACCAAAGCAAGTCTTTCATCAACAATTTGTGAAAACTTTCCACCCAAAATCGTCCCAAACGAATCTAATGACAAAGGCTTTTCCGGATAAAAATCGCACAAGCCGCGTAAAAATATTAAAATGATATAAGTGGCTGATAAACTTTTTGTTTGCAAAAGAAGCCTGCTGAGGAAACTAATTACGGGTTAAATTTCCTTTCAAAATTAGATCCAGATATCCAAGAATCTCCTGATCTAGAAACACTCAAAAATGTGCGATTTTCCCACGACGAATTTCCCAGCAGAAGGAATAGTGATGGGCTCAATTTATACAATAATTCAGAAGAAAAAGGGAAAGGAATTTTCGAGATATATCGTGAAGGCAATGTGACAGACCAGAAGACAAATAAAGATGAATTTTTCATTACATCAACAGCTATGGAGAATCAATTAAAAGAGAATGAGAAAGTCGAAGAAATGGCTGATAAAATTGAAGAAATCGCTGATAAAGTTGCAGTAATCACTAATGAAGTTGCAGATAGCAATGAGAATCACGAATCCAAGGAGGAGGAGAAAGTGGAGGTTGAACAACCTTCAAATCAACTGAACCTGGAACATGAGAAAGAGGAAAATAATCAAGTTGATGATGTTAAATTGAAAGAAGAACCTCAGCTTGAGGAGAATCTGAATGAAAAGAGCCAGAATTATGAGGGAGAGAATTTTGATGAAGGTAATTCGGATAAAGAGTTAAATGAGGAAGTTGACAATGAGCCGATTGAATAATTGTTAAGGTTTTCATAATGGTCAGGAGTTTAGCTTCAGGGTATTCATTTGGTTGTAAGAATTCTTTTATAAGATTTGTTGTAATCTTGATTTCATACAAATTAATGTTGTGTTAGTTCTCTGAATAATAGAAAGATTTCCATCTTGGAAAGATCTACCTCAAATTCATTTTATTAGTTTTTTCTTTTCTTCTTTGCAAAGTATTCAACAAATAAAATTATATCTCTCGATAGTTTTCTTTTGTGAGGGTTTTCTCTCACCTAATGCTGTTTTGATTGAGCTTTCCTTAGCTTTCGATGCACCAATGTGCTTATTTGAATTTAGTTTTTTTTATGAGGTTATTTTTTCTTAACGAGAGAAGATGCTGCTCTGATTAGGAAAAGAGCTAAAAACAAATTTGAAGAGCAATTGTTCAAAAATTGGATTTCTCAGGTTGCTTGAAGGATCACTCAAATCAACAGGAAAATGTTCAAACTTTTGCTGATGAAGAAACTATAATGCTTAAATACTCAAACTTTCAACTTGTTATTTGACTAACTAAGCTCTTTGAACATAATTAATAGGGAAAAGAGAAGTCACATTGGCAGTTAGTCTATCTGAGATGAGTATAAAATACTTTTGTACCAAGAAAAATTAAAGAAACAGACGAAATTAGAACTCACTCCTGTCTAGAAGTATATGTGTGAAATTCTTCAGACCTTAGGCTCCCAAAACCGTGGCGAAGAAGAGGCGAATCTCTTACGATGAATAGCTTCTTTTTTTCTAGAATATGTTCATTTGTGTCCACCAGATTTGTAAAAACGCTTTGTTTTAAATTCAAATTAATCTCAGGCGTACTCCAATGCATAAATGAAAGAAAAAAAGTTTCCTCTTTCCAGTATTAAGTTCAAAATATTGCTAGAATGTCTGAAAATCAGTCTTAATATCCTCTTTCATGTCCCATGCCCCTATTAGCATATCTATATTCAGTTTGGAAGAGAAATAATTCCGCAATTATAATTTGCTAAACATACTGTGAAATAAACATTTACCAGGCTAGTAGCTAAAACATCGTCATCTTATCTGTTTGAATCCTAGTAAAGAGGAGACAAGTGTCTCGCTCTGTCTGAGCCATCACTACTGAAATCTAAATGAACTTTCCTTGATTATGAAGTCTAACCTTAAAAAACCTTTCGATTCTTCCTCTATCATTAAGATTTTTAACACTAATTCTTTGATCATGGAATATGCATGATATGAGAGGAGACACAAAATATAGAAATCGCTTAATTGCATCACAATTAAAGATTTGTGCACACACAATAGAGGAATTTTTTCTGTTTGAGAATGAATAATTTGACTTGTGTCTCCACGGCGGCTTCGATCATTCCATATCTGCCCAGAAGAGGCGCAACTGTTCAAAATGACTCGCGTTTTCATAGGAACTCTGCAAAGCTGACTCAAGTCCTTGACAACGTCCTTCCAGTAAGCGCTAAATACTCGATTAGTACTTTTTAATGAGTTCAGTAGTTACTTGCTTCTCCTCGAGCTTCTTAAGATTGCCCTCGCTTTCCTTCGAAACGCGTTTAAGGAGCAACCGTAAATCAGAGACCTAACAATGTCGAAGAAATTAGATATAATTCGATAAATGGGATTACTTGGCTAACGAGTTCATCCTTTTCGGCTTCAAGAACATCATTCTTGCCCTGCAGATCCCTAGGAATACGTTAATCTCGGAATTTTAATGGTTTCTTACAGCAGCTGTTGCTTAAGAGACTCAATCTCTCGTCGATAATTTTCATTGGCTCGGGAATTAGTTGGGATCGGGTCACAATCAAAATGAGGCTGAGGATCCTGATCCTGGGTCTCAGAAGTAGTGCGGATATCGGCTTGGATTTGGTAGGCTTGGATGAGAGTGGTCATTTCTGTTTGGTTGGAGAATAAATTGGTCTTTGCTTTCTTTAATTTTTTTTTGTTTAACAAACTTTATGAACTCGAGATTAATAACTCGAAAGTGATCAGAATGAGTTAGAACGGCGTGGCTGATATGATTAAACTCTATTAATACCCCTGTGTGTCTATATATATATCTCAGTGCTAATCTAATAATTCA
>ENA-UOTX01001719-UOTX01001719.1-compost-metagenome-genome-assembly--contig:-NODE-1719-length-14056-cov-11.520209_pt1 | contig 14056 bp, 15 predicted proteins | sample MGYA00238143_ERZ746982 | MGnify/ENA primary metagenome ERZ746982 (study PRJEB28758, sample SAMN06268862) | compost metagenome | isolation source: single cell | place: USA: California, Emeryville, Joint... | reverse complement strand
GTCATAAAAAATTTACATTCCAAAATCATAGCTCAGTCGTTGTTTTTGCTTTCAGGCTGAAAAGGCATATTAGAATAGCAAGTAGGCCTTGTTTATAGCTGCTAATATGGCTATCTCAAGTGTTTAGTTCTTTTCACAATAAATAAATAGAAATATACCTCCAATAAATAGGTTGCTGCAGACCAAAGCAAGATTATTTTAGATGAAGCATACAATCAATCATCTTAAGAGAATCAGTTAAGGTCCAACAATTTAATATTTCATATCCATAAATGGTTCATTAAATATTCCATTTTGAGACAGCCAGATATTCTGCTGGGTCAAAGAATTTTCTTACTTTTTCTTATTGTTTGTTGGCACTTTCTCAAGCTAGCAGGCATCACCAACATTACACAGACGCAATCTAGAGGACTGTTATGAAACTAGAGATGATAGGGGCAGGATCAAGTACAAAATTTATTAGTAATCATTTTATGCCTGCCAGCTATTCATATAAACGCCTACTAAGTATTTGCATACAGCCAACAAGGTATGAATTGGGAAATTTATTTCATATTTTGATTGATTTGAAGCAATGTTTTTCTCACTCTAAATATTCACTTCAATATTGTGAGCTCTTCAAATTCCTCTCATTAATATGCGCAATGTCCTCACTCGATAGTTTTTCTGACAAATTTGGAAGAAAAGCGGAGTTAATTCCAGGCGTGAGTTATTTAAATTAGGATTAGATTGAAAGCCTACTTAACCAAATATCCTAATTTGGATTATAAAGAAATTATTGTCATTCTCTAAGACAATGCAAATTTTCGTCAAGACCCTCACCGGAAAGACCATTACCCTCGAAGTCGAGGCCTCTGACTCCATTGAAAACGTCAAGGCCAAGATCCAAGATAAGGAAGGTATCCCACCAGACCAACAAAGACTTATCTTCGCCGGAAAGCAACTTGAGGATGGAAGAACTCTTTCTGACTACAACATCCAAAAGGAATCCACTCTTCATTTGGTTTTGAGACTCAGAGGTGGTGCTATTGAGCCTACCGTCGCTGCTCTCGCCAGAAAATTCAACTGTGAAAAAATGATTTGCAGAAAATGCTACGCAAGACTCCCACCAAAGGCCAAAAACTGCAGAAAGAGAAAGTGCGGACACAGCAACAGACTTAGACCAAAGAAGAAACTAAAATAAGTCTATAGTTTATGTCGATAGATGAGTCTCGTTTTTCATGTTTTCATTCATGCATACGTTGTGACCGTCCTCCTGATCAAATGAAAAATCATGATAGAATATGCAAAAAAAATAAAGAATAAATGTTTTCCAGTTCATCGGCTCCCTAGGAACACAAGAACAAAGCGATTTCTCTGTCGCCAATGAGCAGGTGTTATGAATTTCTCAAGAATTTGTCGCAATTTCTGATATTGTTGTAGGACAGCTCGCTTTTACTGTGTTTCTTTTAGCAAATATCCTGCGAGGAACTCAGCTAACTTTCTTGAATAGAACCCACCCTCCCTCAAGAACGCTAATGTGAATTTCACTTTTAGGTATCACAAAGCATCATAGAAAAGAATATTTTCAATAAATCTGTGTTGGAAATGTTGGAGAGTGTACGGACTTGAATGAAAAAGGCTGAGAAAAGTGAACGAGAGTACAAAATATTTTTTCCACTTGTAATACTTTAATGCATATATTTAATGAATACAGATAGCTCTATTTCTCACAGTGAGGTTCGGGAACTAATCAGAGCGTTGAAAACTATTCGAAAGCTATGAAACTCAAATTGTACTCCAGTTTATGATATCAACATCTGTCAATTCGATGTAATTGTAGATTTAGAGGCGTAGAAAAATTGACCTTCGAAATTAAAGGAAAAGTCGACTTTCATTCTGTGACGAGTCATAATGTTGGAAGCCTAAGACAAAAAACTCAACGAAAGAGTTATTAAGCATGTGCTGATTCCCGTGTTGACAATTACCTTATGCGAGATAAAATTTAAATTGTTAGGAGTAGAGGGTTTCAGAATAATGAATTCAACAAACCAGCTCGAAAGAAGATCTCCGGGCTCTGTCAGAAAACTCCTTGCCGATTCTGACATGTTTGGTGTTTCTTTAAAAAATAATCAGTCACCATCTTTTGCAGGACAAAACTTTGGCAATTCTGATAATTTGTATCTACCAATCAACTGAGTTCAAACTAACTTTTCAACCCATCAGGTCTAGCACACCAAATTATCCCTATCAAAATAAACACTCCGAACAACCTTCACAAAATCAGCATGGTAAAAACAAAAATTGTTCTACAGATTTGATTTAAATTCCAATGTTCATCACGAAAAAGGTCTTTCTAGTGTTTTTGCAGATTCGAACTCATTGAAAACCAATGACAAGTTAGAGCATAATCCAAATTCAGTGTTACCATCTCAGAATAAAGATGCAATCACCGAGAAAAACATGCTTTTGCCAGGACAATTGAATCAAGTCTCCGAAGACAGCAATGATGCACATGGGACACCACAAAACGATATATCAAATTTGCATTTTCGACTAGCTGAACTTGGAAGGAAAAAATCTAACAGATACGATGTTGATGGTAGCAAAGATATCCTTGGTTTAAAAAACGATGAAACTCCAAGACTCATTTTCGATGAAAATTCTCAGACTCCGCCGCCTGATTTGTCATTGGGTATCTTTGTGTGAGTTGCAATTAAAGGATTAATCCTTTTTTTTTTTATTTAGTCAATATCAAAGAGAGGAAGTCACCAGAATTAGAGGAGAGAGCCGACCACTCTTTGCAGCAGGGTTTATCCGCCAATGATAAGGTCCAGAGAGAGATTTTAGGTATGAGAGGAAATTACAAACCACGGAAAAAAGATTCAGATGATCTGCCGCTTGCAAGAAGTGTAGCGGAGTTTCAAAAGAAATTTGGGATAATGGAGGGCAAAAAAACTACAAAGGATTCAAATGACTCTATTTACTCGAAGCGTGAGCAAGCAAAACCGGATGACACGATTTCTCAAAGTATATATATATAAGTAGCGATGATGCTTAACAACAGGCTGTCTATAGTGAACTCAAAAAGACTTTCATTCCGAGCTAATAATAAAAAAGATGAGCAACTTCAAAATCAATCAATCATGGAATTTCCGGAATCCTTGAATGATTCTGGCTTTGGACTCCTTCAACCGAAGAAAACCGATTACGCGAGTTTTACGAGAAAGAGAATTTCAGTAGTTCCAGAGGATGCTCCAGAAAGCAATAAAAAGCGAACAGCTTCAGAAAAGTTACGAAAAGACTCAGTCAACCTTAAACCACAAAATAAGGCGCCAACACTTACAGTTGATATTTCGCACAAAAGAATCGCTTCATCAAAGTCAAAATCAGCACAGTAAATTCGTTCTATTTAAAATCCGTCATAACACAACTCTCTTTAGTAAGCCAAAGATTTTTGAATCTTGCAAACGAAGGATTGTCGAATATTGCCAGAGAAACCGCACGCAAAGGCAGGTCATCCAAGAGATAATGACACGAGGAATTTCTGCCTCTGACCCATCTGAACCCAATTATCTCACGTGGAAAAAGGTACCAATTCCACTTAACCATTTGAGGGTTAATCTCCCCTTTATAAAGTTTTTTATGCAAGTAGTAGACAGAGCCAAGAATGAAGGCCTTTATTATTTTTTATGTGAGCGAATAGAACCAGCCGAAGAGGAGGTTCTGGCAGGTTTGCTAGTTTTTCTCACGAGAAGAAGCATCCGAAGAAAAAAATATCTCTCACAGAGGAATTTAGATAGAATGAAAGAGCTAGAGAAGAAAAGTTCTCAAATGATTGATGTGTTTGACATCAAAAAGGTAACGTATTGCCCAAAGAATAACTCTAACGAATAGTACAGCGTATGAACCAAAGAACTGGAATAGAATCATCACAGCTGAATCCTCAACAGCTCAGCACAATCCCATGGTACGTCTTTTATCCGCAATCATTGCTGCGCAGATGTTGGGATGCCATTATATTTTTGTGTGTCTTATACAACCTCATTTTTGTGCCTTTGGATCTCTCCTTATGTAATAATTTAAGTTTCAAGCTCTTCCTCACGATTTTTTTCATGACATGATAGCTTTCTCGATGTCATCGGCACGAAATATGCTGGAATGGCTCATCGCTACTATCTTTTGGATAGATCTAGGATTAAATTTCATTACTGGTTACGTCGATTCGAATCAGCAGCTTGTGATGGATCTCAAAAAGATAAGAGTTCATTATCTGAAAACGTGGTTCATTTTTGATTTCGTGGCGACTCTTCCTTTCGAGACAATCGTGAATCAATTCGGAGCTGAACTTGGCAAAAGCGCGAGGATATTTCAACTGTCACGTTTCCCGCGAGTATTCCGACTGGGAAAAATTATGAAATTCCTTGAAAACATCAGAGGAGCTAATATTTGGAGGATTTTGAGGCTCTTCTTGTTGTTTTTCATGGTTTCTCATTGGGTTGGATGCATATTTTACTTAATAACATCAAGTGACGTGCATAGTGATAACGTACCTTCTTTCTCTTCTTTTGAGCTCAAGACTGACATTATCACCCTCTTTAGTTCTATCTAAGGTACTCCTATGCACTTTTTCAAGGGTTGTCGATGATGGTTGGTGAGACCGTGCCAGTCGGAAATAATATACAAAGAATTTACATGGTCTTCGTAATGATGATTGGTCAGGCGATCTCTGCCACCATCTTCGGTTCGATGGCCTCTCTCGTGAAGAATATCAATAAAGGATACGACAAGTTTTCCACAAAAATGGACTTTGTGAACGAACATATCAGGTACACTCGCTAGCTTAGTCAAATGTGAGCTAACTTCAAATAAGATATTATAATTTGCCGCATGAATTTCAACAAGAGATTAGAATGTACTACGATTTCGTGTGGAATCGACACAGAGAGCTTATTTATGGTGAAGAGCATTTGTCTCTGCTTGATAAGCAGCTCGCCGAGGAAATGCAGGCGCATCGATTCAAACAAATCATCTCCTCCGTGGTGTTTTTGAAAAATGCCAACAGCAGTTTTGTTGGAAAGTTAATCGTCTATCTGAAACCTCAGATCATTACGCCGGGAGAAGTATGAAACATCTTTCCAGCACTCTAATTTAATAATAATCTTATCATTGAAAAGATTATCTACACGGAAGGCGAGATTACCAAAGGCTTGTACATCTTAGAGAAAGGCTCTGTAGAACTATTTTCCGCCACTACAAAGCGATTGTGGGAAAAGGTCCGGGCAATTACATACTTCGGATTGGAAACATTGATGATGAAAACTGGCCGGCACTGGTGCTCAGCGATTAGCAGATATTACTCTGATCTTCAAAGAATTGATTTCGACGACTTTCGAGAGTTGATATCAGAATATCACGCTGAAGCTGCTGATATCCTGCTGCTTTCTCAGAGAAGAGTTGCGAAATTCGAAATCTTTAAAAAAAGGGAAATATTCGATTTAATATCAACTCCGTCCTCAAGGTCAATTGGAAAATATTATGAGGAAACATACACAAGAGAAAATATTTGGATTCACATTTCGCTTGATTATCAAAGGATGGCAGAGCAAAAAATGCGGTTGAAAGCAAAAGCGGAAAGACCACCTGGAAAGTAATAGATAACGCTGGTTGGTTAGGTGATTTTATTTTTGTTTTTTAGGAAAGGAAACGGAAAGACCGACTCTGAAAAAGGAAAAGAGCTAAATCGCAATAGATTATTGGCTGGTACTCCTCCTTTGGTGAAACTAAAGGAGGCTGGGCTGTTTCATAACAGAGACAATAGTCCTGCAACATCCATTTCGGATAGTGTTGATGGAGTTAATTCGTCGAGTGCAACGAAGAGGATTTTAAGAACGAATACTGGGAGAACAGGAGATAATGAGTTACAAAGGATTATTGATGAGCACATTGAAATACAAGCGGATTATATTAAGAAAAAATTTGAAGATGCCTTTGAAGAATTTGAAGCTAGACTCCGAAAATTGGAAAAACATGCTGCTCAGAAGAGGAAATAATTCAAATCTACTCAGAATTTTTACAACCGTTCATCAGCACTGCTTAATGATCATGTACCAATGACTAAGATGCAAACATTATTTGACATGAGCAGGTCAGACCGCCTTTATTTGAAGATATCCGATAAGTATTTTCTCTTGGAAATGTAGCCGATTTTAAAAACTGGAATGTTTTAAAATTTTATAACTTTATTCTTTTTTTTGGTTTTTCTTCTTGTGTGTAGAATATATTTATTTATGAGCATCATGATTGCTTGCTGGGACTAAATAATTCCTTCCTCGTTATTTAATAGTATTTTAACTGATGAGCTCTAATTTTTTCAATTTTCTTGCAGTGTACTAGTATTTGATTAGAAGTTAAGTTGAGATGAGCGATCTCTTCAGAATAGAATTATATATTAGTTGCCAATTTTTATCAATATGATTACCAAATTAACGCTTTTTTTTTTTTACAAATGAGTAAGAACACTCTTATTTCGATTTCATATATTCAACAGTAAACAATAATATTCTTAAAAAATTAATTAAAGGGGCTACAAGCCTGCTCTATGAATATTCTTACTTTGTGACATTATTGCTGAAATAGAAACCCCTTCATTTTTCAACAGTTTATTCTTCAATTGAAGTCTCCGATATTCCTCTCTCAATTTCTTTCCCATCATTCTATTGACAAGTGACTGCTTATCTCCAGCCCTCGTCACATGCTCACTCACAACCTTCTCTCGATCATTTAGATTTTCGATCCAGCTGCTCTTTTTGTAAAGATATAGTGTCTCCAGAATCCTCCCTTCAGCGAAGCTCAGATCTTGCAGTATTTCATGCGTAGACCCCTGGAAGTGATGCTTGAACGCCACTTTTAACTTCTGAGTATTGAGTTCAGTTTCTTCCACTTGGACTTCCTTTCTAAGCTCATCACCTAGCTCAACGATTTCTCTTAGCCTTCTTCTATGAGGTGTCAGCTTCTTCATACCTTCAAGTTTATCAAGAGCGTGCTGGATTCCAAAGCGCTTTTTCAGATTTCCCGAAAAACCAGGCAGAATCATTTTTTCAGTGGCTGACGAAAAGGTTCTATTTAGAAAATCAGATTTTCGTCGCAGCTCCTTGCCTCTCTCGCTGAGTCCATCTGAACTTAAATTATTTTGAGACTTCGACGTTCTACCTGTAGTCTCGTGTAAGCTGAGAAAGCTCTCGCTTGTAGGTTGCATTTCCTTCACGTTGTCCGATTTTCCACTGTATTTCCTTTTGGCCAGGCTTAGACTAGGTTTCAACTGAGCCGCTCTAGCACGAGCAACATCCAGGTTTTGCTTATGGTGGGAGTGGATGGTTTCTCTTGAAGTCCTGGACATTGCGGACTTCAAAGTGAGGTCTGAAGCATCATGAGCAATGGTGTTTGACAATGCTCTGAAGTGATTGCCACTGCGTTTCCCTTCTTGAATCTGCTTGATAGGAGTTAGTGATCTTCCGTTTTTCTCGTCAGCCTGTGGTAAAAAATACGCAGATTCAGGTCGCTGAAAACTTTTGTCATTCTGTTGAGGAAGCGGGGAAAGAGAAAGCGTTTGATCGATTGTGTTGTTCAGAATTGAAAGCGATTCATGGCTGGTGTCTTGGTAAATATTGTCTCGTTCTAGGTTAAAAGACACGTTATGTCTGAGCTGTCTATCTGGAAAAGTAACTCCTGATTTCTTTTCTGGCTGGGCTTGGAAGCTCACGTTCCTTTTTTTATCAGTATTTTCTTTCTCGAAGAGTGATACTCGCTTCAGCCTGGATCGAGGTGCGTTTTCTTTATCTGCGCTTGCTTTTTGAGGCACTTCAATGGTAGCTGCTTTCGTTTTTGGATCAAGTGTGACCGTAGACAGTGTTTTGCTGTCTCTTTTAGCATTCGGGTCTGTTTTCTGAGTTTCTAGAGTGAAACCTGATTTGTCCTTGTTGTGAATGAGTTGTATGTTCGCAGAATTGAGTATTTTATATCGATATCGCTTATAATCGTGAATATCAACGTGCCGTATATTCGCAGGTTTTGTGTAAGTCAGATTCCCAAATTCATAGGCCTTGCCGCCATTTGGATTATGAAGCTTAGGATCCATTTGCTTGGTCACCTTTGGAAGTAGCCTTTCGTATCCTTGGTCTTTAATGGTCATAAGCTTTCTACCTATCTCAGCTATCCTTGTGTCGATCTCGTTTTTGACTAGCACCTGGTCTGTTCTCTGATAAATTTCTTTCATTTTCTCGAGATTCTCCAAATGCTCATCGATCGTGCCTAATTCTGTTTGGCAAACGAAATCCGGAAATGCGAGGTTTGGAGGCTTCGAAAGGTACTCTTTAATTGCCTTTACTCGGTCTGCTTTATCGACCTCCTCTTCTGGCAGTCGCTCTATGACATTGTGGTACAAATCTGATTGGACTCTGTAGTTCGCCTTCTTATCCAGGTACTGATGGAATGTTCGGTATGCGCCTTTAGTTAGTGCCTTATGCCGGCGTTTAACGAGCGAGACCTTATCTACTCCTTCTTCGAGGTTGATTAAGTTCTGATACATCTTACTTAATAAATCAGTTTCCTTTCGCCTATAGGTTAATTTGTTTTAAGCTCGGGGTTGGAGGTATAAGATAAATTTATATTTTTATTTTAATACTCTTGATTAAGTGCACGCTAGCACTCACAATTTTTTAATTGAAACCTGTTAGCGAATCGAATTAGGATTTAATCTCTCAACAACAGCAACTGATTTTTTTGAATATAAGACACAGTTCCACTCTGGTAGCCATTAAACGAGGATTTTGTTGGTATTTATTTTCACAGCAAGCAACACCAAAATGAAAATGCCAAACGATTTTTATATATTCAGCAAATACGAAATTAGAACCCTGTAATTTGTGCGGTCTTCAGATTCATCACCTGTCCTTTCTTCACGTTTTTCAGGATTTTCAACAGCGGATCGAAATTGAAAGAGCGACCTAGCAGCTTGAAATTATTCAACACGTTCACGACGTATTCGACATCCGCCTTCATCTGCTGCGCTCCGACGTATGACAGATTCTCCACTTCATATAGGAACACCAGATAAACTTTCACCATGAAACAGGCGTAGTGATACACCCAATACATTGCCAACTGAATTTGGTTAGTTCGAGCCTTGTCGATTATCTCGCTTGAGAGCGTCTCATCGTTCAGTTCTTCTAACAGCTTTTCAGAGTAGATTACTTTAGAATCATCCAGGTCTTTGACTCGAGGGTGAATATCCTCCAGATTTTGCAAATGCAAGAAGAAATTCTGACAAACATTCGTCGCGTATTCTGTTTGATTCACGATGAACGTCTTAAATCCGTCATCTTGTTCCTCACTCGAGCTCCAACACTTATCCGAGGGGAGACCCAGTAGTTTATTAAATGTGTCAGTTATTAAAATTTTCAAAACGATCTCTTTAATTTTCTCCTGAACCTGAGCCACCGACCTGAGCGTCTGCTCGAATAGGATAAGGCCGTTTTTCAACGCGACTTTCAAAGAGAGCTTTGAGGATTTTTTGGACTCGAACTTTTCGAAATATGTATTTAGCAGTGAAAGCATGAGCTTTTGGTCATTCTGGAACACGTCCTCCAAAAAATTAACGCGAATTTGCGAATCGAGCTTCTTTATTGCTTTTACGAACATTGCAGTTTCTTCGTATCGCGCAAAGAGATGTTCTAATACAACATTTACATTTTTGAGGTCAGAATTAAGCTTATAGTCCTGAAGATTTTCCTTTTCGAAGAGATTCTTTTCACGTCTAATGACGTTCATTTCATGGATTTTGTCAAGCGGCTGCGATTTCAAAGCTTTTCCTTCAAATTCTTTGAGATTTCTCAGAAACTTTTCAATGTAAACCTCAATTATTTTCTGGACATCAAGCGTCCATTGCTCAACTTTCGTTGAGAATGTCGTTTCGTTGATGTGATGGTATTGCTGCTCTAACGCTTCGAGGATAGAGTTGAAATTTGGGAAGAGCAGCAGGTCTTCCAATTCGTCTCGAGATTTCTCCTTCACTTCGAACTCTTCGGCCATGAAAGTAGCGAAATTTTTCGTTTCATTTTTGAGAACGCGATCTAAATCTGCAAAAATGATGTTTGTGAGGTGTTTGCTGAGAATTGTCCTGTTTTCAGGGACTGTGATGATGGTGTTGAAGAGACCGAATATGTAGGACGCGAGTTGAAGGAATTGGGAGAATAGCTCGAGGAGTTGATTGTTCTGAGGAGCATAGTAGCGTGCGCTAAATATATTCTCGACGAAAACGTCAAGGAGTTTGATGATGAGAAGAGAAGTGACGTGGGAGGAGAATTCGTTGAGTCCGTTCACGAGGAACTGTTGTTGGTAAGCAATCTCATCTTCGATGCAGTTTTCGAGCATTTGGATGATCATTTTGACATCGCTTATGTTTTTGATGTCTAATGTAAACGAAGCGACGATTGGGTCGAGCTTTCGGTGTTCGTAAGAATGAATGAATTTTTGGTTGAGGCGTAAAATTTTGAAGATCTTGAAAATTGATAAGATTTCGCTTGAAGATTTATTAGAGGGCGCCTTGAATCGTTCAAATAGAACTTCTTGCAGATGTTGCTCAACAAAATCAGCAATTTTCTCTATTTTTTCTCGAAGGGGATCTATTATTGGAAGTTTACTGATGATGATGAAAGTATCTTCAAGACCGAGAATTTTCTCTTCTAATTCTTGAAGTTTTTGCTCTTTTGCCAGGGTTTTAATGGAGTTAATGTGATAGTCTAGAGATATTATCTTCTCCAAACTGCTTAATGTTTGAGAGATCCGTGTTTTATAGAGATGTTTTTCTCGAATCTCCTCGAAAATGTTTTGATTCTGAACCAGGTCATGCATTTTCCCATTGGCTAAGTTATTCTGCAGGAAGGTATCGACGATTTCGTAGTCATTCGCCACAGTAAGAAAATCGTCATGTAAACTCGCGATTTCTTTCTCAAGCGATTCTTTGGATGTAAGTATCGCACTTTCAAGCTCGTTCTGAGTGAGCTTGAGATTGAAATTAAGTTCGGTTAGCTGGATTTCGAGCGACTCCGGACGGTTTGAATCGATGCTTGCAGTAAGCCATTCTTTAACATTGAATGGTGTTTTATTGAGACCTTCTTCCATTGCCTCTAATTACGTGTTTATTTTCCTAAGAACGTTTATCTAACAAAGATTCGCTGTTCAAAATGATTCATCCCAATCCAAAACAATCAGCGCAAAGCAACAGCAAAAACAAAATATATACTCATCTATATGAAAGCTTTTTAATTATCCCTGTAAGATACCTGCAGAAATCAGGGGCGCCCCCACGGAGAGAAAGCGATACAGATTGTCTGAATAATTCATTAATGTTCGCTGTTTTCAAAAACAAAATGCTCATTGCTGTAATATTTTCGAGAAAGGGAAAGAGCCCGACATTATAAGTAACGGCTTTAAAAAATACCGTAGGATATTTGAAAGACACAAGTTAGTTCCAACTCCCTGAATTAATTCCGTAAATTCGCTACAAAGTTTTCGATTTTGAGAAATAGTAAATATTTGAACAGATAAACAAAAAGAAACCAGATGATGCAATTTCAAATGCAAGAGCTTTTCGTCACCAAAGAAGGGATTATTCTCTACAATCCTATTCGCAATGAGAAGCTACTCATCATGACGAATTCTGAATTAGACAAAGTAACCATCAAGGCCGTCGAAGGAGAATGTGATCCAAAACTCTTCCTGGTAAAATTCCCCTCTGAGCAGATAACTCAATGCCATAGAAAAAAATCCCTTTCTTACAAGTCTATGGCATCATTCGCTTGAAAAAAGAGTTTTATATCATCATCGTAACAGAAGCAATCCTCGTCGGACAGGTTGAATTTTTCTTATCACTCCCCATTCAGCTCTCAATCCTTGTAGCTCTTTGGAAGCGATGTGTACACAGTGAAAAACGTCGCGCTTGTTCCGATTTCGGCACCTATCCCCAAGTATTAGCGCTGAAATACATCTAAAGCTTTATCAATTTTATTAGAGAAGACATGCCATTTCAAGTGCTGATCCAGAACTTCTTCGTCAATTTTCATGTGTACTTTTCGACGACTTATGCGCTTACGCTTTCACCGGAGAAGAATTTGACTCGGGAATATAAGTAACCTCAGAACCTTCAAATCAGATCAGTAAGATCGACTTTTATCCTTAGAGAAACAAGAGAAGACATTATGTCTGAATTTTGCATTAATGAGCCGCTGGTTACTCATTTTCTTAAAGCAGGGTCTAAGGAAGTGAGCAAATGGGCTACTCCTTTCATTTTTGGATATTTCGAGGTATTAGACTATAAATTGTGGTTGCAGCTGCCAATGATTTGCTTATTACATTACTTAGAGCTCTAAAGTTGATGGTCTTGGAGAAGATTTTGAGTTCGCTTTGCTCTCTCGAAGAAGCAGATACAATCCTGGGGTCCGATTTTTAGCAAGAGGAGCTGACGTGGTAACGAATTAGCAATGAAAAACGAGTGATTTAATTCTGTCAGGATGGACGAGCAGCAAATTTCACAGAGACTGAGCAGATAATTATCGCGAAACAAAGCACAGGAGGGCATAGAATACTGTTTCACACACAACTGAAGGGATCTGTGCCGATTAAATGGACGCAGTTCCCAGATTTTTCACTAAATCCGACAATGATAATATCCGGTATCTTTGAGGAAAACAGTGATATTGCAAGAAGACATTTTGAGCGGATAAAGACTACATACCCAGAAGTTTGCATTGTGAATCTGACGAACCGCAGAGGATCCCAGGAAAAACTTGGAAACGAGTATAAAAGAGTTGCTGAGGAGATGAAGGTACGAAATTTTTGAGTTTCGCAATGAGAAAATTCATAATTTTGGTGTCTAGGATCCTCAGATAAAGTTCTTTTGGTTCGATATGAACAATGATTACAAAGAGCTCAAGCATGAAAACATCAGCAAATTACTGGACCAGGTCGGACCTTTTTTACATGAAAAATCATATACCGACCTGCTTGTCGGGGAGAATGAGTCCGTTCAAGTCTTGTCGAGGCAGAAAATGGTGCTCCGAACGAACTGCGTGGACTCGATAGACAGAACAAATTACGCTCAGTCTGTCTTCGCGAGATCAATTCTGAAGCTACAATTAGCAGCGATAGGGCTGGATAAAAAACCAGATGTACGCTCGCTAGGTGTTTAATGAGAAATTAATAGTTTTTTTGAACTAGCAACTAGTATTAAATATCCCATTGCCTACCACGTTGGAAGAAACTTTCAGGAAGTATTGGGTTACTAATGGCGACTTACTTGCGAAAATGTATACCGGAACACCAAGTTTACGTTCCGAAATTATCATGTACAGCATTCCTTGAATAACCATGAGTCTGACAAGGGCTTGGAAATTTGCTAGGAAAGGGCGAAGGACGAGTGAAGGCAAAAAAGAAGATATGAGAACAGAGCTCCGGCGGTATTTCAAAAGCACTTATGCCAGCGGGTTGGCCCAAGTAATAATTTTAATACTACCCCCAAACCAATAAATTTAACACGATAACCAGGCCTCTATCGATGTGATGATTCACCCTGACCATCAACATAGTCAGCTCGGTTGGACTTATAAAGGCTACGCATTTGTTTTTATTATGGTACTAATTAGCTTTTATGACCATCTCTCAACGATACTAGACTGTTGCTTACTTCCTGGTCTGCGCTTGGTTATTAACTCTCCTCAGTACGAAAGCTTCCCAAGCGGTGTTCACTTCCCTGGAAATGAAGATTGATAAGGATCTTTTATTCGTCTTCTTCTCTCCAATCGCATTCTACATCTATCCAAAGCTATTGAAGAGTAAAATAAATTGATTTTGAAAATGCATGATAACACAATTTAGAGTTCAAGAGAAAGATTCTTGCGAATCCTCTGAAAATAAATCCGAAATTGTAAAGATATGAGACAGGAAGAAAATGAGAGACCTTAGTAACTTAAAATAGCAAGAGTTGTTACTTTCATTTTGCTTCTAATATATATTTTGATCC
>ENA-UOTX01001718-UOTX01001718.1-compost-metagenome-genome-assembly--contig:-NODE-1718-length-14068-cov-13.847330_pt1 | contig 14068 bp, 3 predicted proteins | sample MGYA00238143_ERZ746982 | MGnify/ENA primary metagenome ERZ746982 (study PRJEB28758, sample SAMN06268862) | compost metagenome | isolation source: single cell | place: USA: California, Emeryville, Joint... | reverse complement strand
CGTTTCCAGATGTCGATTATGGAGAACCAAAGTTTTTCTGTGAGTTCGATGCTTATCATCTGATACAACAGTTGGCCTAGAGGGAACGTTGAAGGTTTTTTCACCACACAAAATTGCGTTTTTGAAGTATAATTCGCAGCAAATTGAATGATAGAAGTTATAATTGAATCGTTCTGACTGAGCGAATCTCTGAATAGTAAGTTTAGTATCCTTTCTCACCCATTAAGCTGCCCCAATTCTTCAGGATATTCTCTCTCGATTGAAGATAGTCTGTAGCGGTTGAGATAGCTGGCTGGGACCTTCAGAGCGATTATTGGTCGGTAATCATTGATACTATCGAATAGCCTTTGAAATTTAATAGTTAATCTACACCGAAAAATATAAGATCGATTGATTAATTGGTATCTTTGCATTCATGATCAATTTGCAATGGAGTTTGCGTCGTTCCAATGAATTTAATTCCATCGAGCAACATCAGCATTTTTCTATCGTATTTCACCGCAATCAATGGAATATCAACAATCGGATTGAACTGACATCGGTTATACCAACCTAATTCCCATTTGTAAGCTGAAGACTCTGTTGAAATACCTGAATCTTGGTTTTGAGTCAGTTGGTAATGAAAATCGACTTTATCAGTATCAACTGCAGAGACCAACAGACCAGACTTATCGATCGTAGCTATGCTGGCTCCTTCTGAATCAAAGCTCAGGCTCTCAACTATATCTAATTCGAAAGAGGGAAAATGCTATTATGCTGGGGACTATCGGAGTAAAAAGTTCTTTTATGAAGTGGCCGACATTTTGATGTTCTCATGACTGTCATCTCAAAATAGTTAAATGCATGGTAGCCAACTGCGTCCTTTACGGAAATAGGCCCGGTGATGCTTCTTTTTTGATTCCAGCAAAGATCACCTGTGCCAACAGCTAGTAAATTGATTAATGAAGCGAGCGTATTATTGAAATTATCAGCGTTTGGAATATTGATCTTTTTCAACAAAATTTATTTGCTGCAAAATATGTCTGAGTAGCACAGGTCTAGCTCAGCCACAACCAAAGTAGTAAACAGTTTAGCATCCTCCAAATGACTTTAATTTTACAAGGGATGACTGCATAATCTTGCAGATTAGCAGTGAGAGAAACCAAAATAAAACCCAAAAACCGTTGAATTGGTCTTTATTAAAGAATATTCTCGCATTCTGATCTCAATCAGATGAGAAATCCTAATGAACTGAATTGCGGCTGCTCTAAACCAAAATTGCTAGACGATGATATATTTCAAGTTTTAGAGAATATTAGTATTTTCGTATTTGCAGAAGTATTTCCATGCGTATTTTCTCTCGTTTGATTACATAGTATTTCGAAATTTGATTTCAATAGGTAACGGCCAAGAGATTTAATCATTCACAAATAAAATCTCAATGAACATGCTCAAAAATCGCAAAAGTCAAGGAAAACCTGATTCAAATCTAACCAAGTATCTGATAATAAATTCAATAGTATTGGATCCCATCACTTCATCTCGAGTTTGCGTGGAAGATGATTTAGTTCTTCGACAACATGAGGAAGGAATTTTTTCAGTTTTAAAAGAAGGAAAACTAATCGCTCAATACCTTGACAGACTCACCAATGACCAAGGCTATTCCATTATTCTCTTCTCAAACCGCAAAGAACGCCAAATTCTCCATACGTTAGCGCAATTTGATGAAGCTTGCAAACGAGAAGGGTTGAAAAGTTTCCCAAAAATTGCTGCTATCGTAGTAAAAGACCGTGAATCTTATCCACAAGTTAAAGCCAGCAAATTAAAGGTTGCTGAAGCTCGTTCACATGGAATATTGATAGCAGGTTACGGATTGCAGCCTCAACAAGAAATTGAAATTCTTAATGGGATCTCAAAATTACCCATTCTCGATAAATTCGATCAAAATAGCTGCCTTGTGTTTGATAACCGTCCATCCTTCATAAAGAAAGCGAGAGAAGAAAGATGGAGAGTTAATGACATTTGCTCAACCCCATTGAAGGAAACTCTATGGGAGTTATGTAATCATCCCGCTCGACCTATAGTTCAAAGCCACCGAAGGCTTTCGACGGAACTAGATGATATAGAAGAAGATCAAGAAGATCTAATGGATGATAAACCTAAAATAAATATGATACCAGCATTTGAGATTCGTACCAGCATTTCTCAAAGCCCTGATAATTCTCCGGCCAAACAAAACCAACAGAATTTGAAAACCGAACCACAACGCACAGAAAAAAATGAGAATAAAGAAAAAAGTGAGAATAAAGAAAAAACTGGCATTTTTTCTGCCTTTTCTAATTTCTTCAATTTGTCTCCAATTAAAAATGTTCTTCGAAAGGTAACAAATGGAATAGCCCCTAATGACACTCAAGCAGCAAACGTCCTTGAAAGTCAAGACATTCCTTTACAAGACACCGATGGATTCCAACCTCACGATTATCATCATGGAGTAGAAGATTTACTAAATGTTGTTATTAAAAGACCCTTCACGAATGAGAGAGACAAGATACATACTTCATGGACTCCCTGGTCGGAAACATATGAAGAGACTCATAAGGATGAAACTAAACATGAAAATCTCCAGAAGAAGGAAAATCCCGCACCCGCAAATGAAGAGGAAAAAGAGGTTATCTTCCTCGAGCAAACTTTACAAGAAGAAACAGGAAAAACTACTGAAAATATTACTTACCAGGAAAACTCGATGCCTGAGAAACCTTTCATATCAGAGATCGAATTTGAACCTCTCCATAAACCTCGTCCGGGCGGAAGCTCATTTACAAGATGGTTCACTGATAAAGAAAATAAAATGGAATGGGTCGGAAAATGCTCGGTGCAAGCAATAAAAGACCGTAATCAGTATGATGAGTATAAAGAATATCTTGCAAGCCAGCTCTATAAATTGCTGGGAGTCAAAGTACCTAAGACCATTTTATCGAGCCAATATTTAGAAAATAATATTCAGAAAGATGAATTATGGAGGAAATGTAACATTAATCAGCCCAGGCTTCATATTTTGTCACAAGTAGTTCCAGGCTTCGAGCTGCTTGGAGAACGCTTCGTTGAAGATTATAAAAATTCCTCTAAAAAGAACCAGAAGGAACTATTTTGTCTCGGAGAACGAAAGGTCCCTTTGGAAGGATTCGGAAGAGTCATGGCAGTTGCTATTCTTTCTCATGATTACGATTTTATTGGTAATACAGGTAGAAATATTGGATACATACCATCAGAGAATGGAGAATATTTTGAGATCTTCAAGATAGATCCTGGAGCAGCACTCGAATTGGAGGAGGATATTAAATATGCACCAAAAATCCAAAACCCTCTTAAAAATAGAGAGGCCGTTATTGGATCAAAAGGAGAAAAAATTAGTTACAATGAATTAAATGAGATTGATCAAAAAGAGTTTATTCAAACCTTAAAGGAAATATTAGAAATCAAAACTTCCACTTTTGAAGAAATTTTCTTGCCCTATTTCAAAGTCAACGCCAAGTTTCAAAGAGCTTTCGAGGAGTTCCTAAATCGAAGAACACGATTTTTATCTGTTTTTGAGAGTGAAGTTCGAAATTTGATTAAACTTCAAATTCAAGAACTTGAAAAGCAGCGAGCTGAAAAGCACGCCTGCAACTGGGGTAAACCGCTAACACTGACGAGAACTAATATCGAGCAAAAAGCTAAATTGCTTCGAAACAAAGCTCAATTGGGTGCTTTTACTGCGGCAGAAGATTCTAACGACGAAGGATCAAAACAGCTTCAACTCTCTCAGGTGCCAGGCCAATTTGTTGGGAGGGAGACTGAGCTATCTAAGCTCGAGAAAGTATTTAAGGAAAATACTGGAATTATTCAATGTGTGATCGTTGGCGGAGCTGGCTTAGGGAAATCACTGCTCGCGAAAGAGTATCTCATTAGAAATCAGGCAATGTATTCTGAGGTCTTCTGGTTCCACGCAGAACAAAGTGATTTTATCGCTGATCACATTCAAATCTATCTTGAAACCTGTCACAAGAGGAAATTTGAACCCCAAGAGAAAGTTAATAAAACTTCAATAATCAAACAATTTTATCAAATTCTCGGCAAAGTTAATGATAGTAGTCCTAATAAAACAGCAAAAAAAACTTGTATTATATTTGATAATGCAGATAGTGTGGTTGATATAGCTGACTATTTACCAGACAAAAGTATCTTTCCTACACTGAAAATTGACATTTTGATTACCTCAAGAAATAACAAGTGGGGGAAATTACCAGCTGCGATAATCGAAATGAAGGCATTTGAAATAAGAGATGTGAAGAACTATGTTGATACGCATATTTCAAACATTGAGATTAATCAAAGTATTACTCAGTTCTCAAAGGATCTAAATGAACTTACTGACGGGCTACCTTTAGCTCTCTCACTCACGATGGCTTATATACAACGGAAAGGAATGAGTATCGATGAATTTTGTTCTTTCATTTCGAAAGAAAAGAATAAGGAATTTATGCTTCTTCAATCTGGAAAGAAAGAGAAATCAACAGAAAGCGAAGGTGAATCGAAAAGCCTGAGTTTTGTTTCAACAATCTTTACTTTGACACTAGCAGATTTGAAACGAAAAAACCACCACGTTGAGCTGATTTTAGATATCCTCGCTTATCTTTCGCCGGATGATATCAGTATAAGTCTGCTGGAGGAGTGGTGGAGCTACTGTCAAAGCACAAAAAGACATTTTGACTCTCAATTACAAGAATTCGATAAATACTCTTTGGGAAATATGCCAATTCATGAGCAACAAGCCCATATAGGAGAGAGCCACATTGCTATGATTAAAAGCTTTAGAGATGCAGTAGAACTTTTGCTCTCATATTCGATAATAATTGCTGACCTTGGTCTCAGTCGATATAATGAGATAGAAAACATACTTCTATCAGATATGAAAATTAGCATAAACTCTTTAACACAACAAGTAATAAGGCTTAACCATCAAAGGAGCGGTAACTATGAAAGTTATTATAGCAAAGTATTTGAATGGATGGTAAAGAAATTAGAGTATGACGAAAAAGATCTTGATGATGTAAAACGGGTAAGCCTGCTAATTCCTCATGCAATCCACTTGAAGGACCTTCAAAATACGATTAACAAGCTCAAAATGGCTGAATTACAGGAAAAGATTGGATACCATCAACTTTATGGAGTAGGTAAATATCACGTTGCATTGAAATACTTCGAAAATGCTCTTGCGATTAAAGAAAATTATTATGGAAAAGATCATCCGAAAACTGCAGCCACACTTGGGAACCTTGGAAATGTATGGGGATCTTTAGGTGATTATGAGAAGAAGAAAGATCTCTTAACTCGAGCACTTGAAATTTATGAAAAACATTATGGAAAAGATCATCCTAACACTGCGGCCACACTTGGGAATCTTGGGTATGCGTGGGGATCTTTAGGTGATTATGAGAAACAGAAAGACATCTTAACTCGAGCACTCACGATTAAAGAAAAGTGTTATGGCAAAGATCATCCTACAAACGCCATCACACTTACTAACCTTGGGAATGCATGGGGCTCCATAGGTGATTATGAGAAACAGAAAGATCTCTTAACTCGAGCACTTGATATTTATGAGAAACACTATGGCAGAGATCATCCTCAAACTGCCATCACACTTGGGGGTCTTGGCAATGCATGGGGGTCATTAGGTAATTATGAGAAACAGAGAGATCTCTTAACTCAAGCACTTGAAATATTTGAAAGACATTATGGCAAAAATCATCCGGAAACTGCGGCCACACTTACGAATCTTGGGAATGCATGGGGGTCATTAGGTAACTATGAGAAACAGAAAGATCTATTAACTCAAGCTCTCGCAATTGATGAAAAACATTATGGCAAAGACCATCCTGAAACAGCCATCACACTTACTAATCTTGGGAATGCATGGGGGTCATTAGGTGACTACGTGAAGCAAAGAGATCTCTTAACTCGAGCACTTGAAATCAAAGAAAACCATTATGGAAAGGATCATCCTCAGACTTATGGGACAATTCTTAGCCTCGGGAAAGCTTGGGGAGCATTAGGCGATCACGAGAAAAAGCAGAAATTCTTAAATCGAGCACTTGGAATCAAAACCAAGAAAAATAGTCTGGGAAACAGAGGTATTTTAAATGATTATTTGAATCAGAAATAATTATTTTAGGTAAATGAATTCTTGAAGAAAAAAGCGATCCATAGCAGCTTTCATCTTAAAAAATCTCAAAATGAAAAAGAGAGAGAGAAAGAGAACAACAACAATATTAATTTTCATAACTTTGTCCAATTCCTTAAATATATCTTGCCAGTTTCATCCTCTCAAGAGCTTATAGTTGCTATTGTTACAGCGATTTCATACAAAAACTCGAAATTTTTCTCTTCAAAACGAAAGAAATTAGTTTTATAATGACTACAGAGAGTACAGTAATTTCTCAAAGCATGTAATGATCACACAATCAAAGTGAGAATTATCTATGTGAAATGGAACGACAGTTGGACTCCTTTGAGAGAGATCGTATATACAGGATTTTTCAGTTCGATACATTTCTGGAAGATATTGAATTCGCTCTCAAAGTTCGAATCAAGTAAAAAATTGTTCATTTGAGAAAGTATCCGGCGTAAACATCAAATAAAATCATTTATTCATGAGTCTTCCTCAAGTCACCGAGAATGGAGACGACTTGCAATCCAAGAAGGAAACATCCTTAGTACAATCTCTCTTGGAGGGAAAATAGTATGCAATTTTTGGTTTAGATAAATATACAGGAACCTGAGCTTGCAATCGTCTCATGAGGTAAAAAATATAGCCGTCTCCAAAAGAAATTGAGATTTCTAGCAAATTTCACATTTTGAGCACTTATGTTCATAAAGATAAGCCTTCAAGTCAGAGGGCATTATAAGTACAGAAGAAAGATAGTTAATGATTCCTAATGAGACATTTTCTCTTCTCTCTAGATAATTAAATTCTCAACACAGGCTGTTTTTAATTAGATGAATTAATCTTGACTCTCTCAACGAAATATTTTGAAATAAAAGTCCCGAAAATTTACCTACTAGCCAACAGTCCGTTTTTTCAGTCGATATGTCTTCTAAGTTGCCTTATTGACGAGAAAATTTTTTCTCAGTTTAACTCTTTCAACATTGCAAACTTTAATATTCTGCGATAACTCTTGATTCGGTTTCCATTCCGGCTTCAGAGGCAGTGTTATGATGCTCTATTGAGATCTTGGAGAATATAACCTCTTTCAAAAAACTGCTCAATAGCAGTTTTTAAGATTTTCATATGAACGAGTACTTCTGATAGGCGTAAAATCCATCAAAATTGTGATATACTCATAAAAGTGCCAGAAAAATGGAGAATAACTAGGAAAACCTTTGGAATTCATCATCTTTGAATCATGCGCAGAACAAGAAAATAACAACAGAAGGAGAAAATACAATGCATTAATATGCATTGGTTTTTTTCTCTTCTTTTCTTGTATGTGCTGTCTTAATTAAAATTTTTTATTCATCGAGATAGGGATTAGTTTTGAAACCTCAAATTGAGCAAATACCTTAATTCACTTTTTTTTTCAAACAACCATCCAACTTCTATATTGGACAACAAAATTATTTTTTGGGATCGAAATAATTTTCGTCCAAATCAGATGTCAGTGTAAATTTTCCAAATTAACTTTTGTCCAAAAGAAAGGCAAGCATTTTTTTTCCAATCAAAAGCCTTTCGTGGGCTTTAAATTCTTTTACCAAAATTGAGACCGGCTAGACTCGCTTCCTCTTTGCATATACCAAATCGTAAATGAATTTTAAAAATAACAAATAATAAAAATAATAAATTTATACTTCGATCATACTGCTTTAAGGAATTTATTTTTCAAAATTGTCGCATAGATTTTACATGCTTAAGAAAGAGGGCTTGAAGATAGAAGGCGATTAATTTAATGACGAGGGTTCAGCCATGTTAAGCTGCATGGATAGCATCGCATGGTATTTTCCATAGAATAGACAACTAATACCTGAAAATATTGCTGCTCTTTCTTTATGACTTGGTGTCATTAATTTAGTCAAATATTTTTCTTTTTTTTATTATGTTCAATACTTTCTTTTGATTAACTCTTTTATTCCTGCCACCAATGTTGTCAATATGTCTGCGATCAGTCCACGTATACTTGGTCATTTCATCTGTTATTGGTTTATCTCTATTCGTATTTTCACGACTTTTGGACAAAATGTCCAATGCTCATATTTAAACAAAAAATAATGATTTAATGTCTAAATGATTTTTGACCAAATTCAAAGTCAAACCATTTCGGCCGGAATTATTTTATTTTTGTCCAAAAAACATGCGAAGGTGGGTATCAAAATCATTTTGCAAGTCATTTTCCAGGTTCAATACTGAGTCCAAGAAAATCAAACATTATTCGATTATTAAATTGTTCTTCATTATCTATATATTCATCTTCTGCTCTTCTTCAAAGGCTAATCATAATAGAAGATCATTTATCAGCAAATATGAGACAACACAGCAACAGTATTGAAATAAAGTAATATATTTCCAGTGTTGGAGTGGCAAAGCATCATTTATTGTCGATTATATTTGAGAGATCAGTATTTTATTGTGTGTCGAAAGAGCAAATAGAATATTAAGTATGAACTAAGTTAATTTACTTTACTATATATTCAGTTACGTAAATTTATTTACCGGCCAAAATGGGAAGTGCGTGCTCTTGCTTGCCTGCAAATAAAGACGAATCTCCCCAAATCATCACAGCTAGTAACACGGGTGCTGTTACATATCAAATTTCTCCTACTGCGGCTGTGGAACAACCAAAACAACAAACTCCAACAAATATTATAGGTAATCTCATTAGTGCCATCATCTATCGAATTTCATACCTAATGTAACCATCTTTATTTCTTCATAGAACTTGAAAATAATGGGTAAGACGCAAACTTTCGAAGAGTTCAAACGAAAGAAGGTACAGAGAGTTGACACGTTTAAATAAAAGGATGCTGATTTTGTGCTTATCCTTTTTTTTTAAAATAAAAAAATTCTTTAACTGTTCCTCTTAAGAAGTCTTTGATGATCTCCAACACGAGCAACAAACCAATATTAAAAAAAGGAAACACGCTAATTTAATTAAATGAATAAAAATTAGCATTAGGGAGCAATAAACAAATCGCACAATATCCCGAAGTCAACTTACTTTGATAGAAAGTGTCGTTAAAATTCATCATGCTGCTAAGGCATACTTTTCTTGTCACGATACAAACCATTTTTAAACATCGTAAAGCTCTTTTTGTTGTCTCAATAATGGAAACACTGCTTTCGAGCTATTAATTGCCTTACACTTGGCAGTATCCATTTCGAAAATTTCCTTTTGATCTGATACTGCCGAAATTTCAATCATTCTTTAAACTTTTTTTTATCCTAAGTTTTTGGAAAATTTGTCTACTGAGAGTATGTCCGATAAATTTCTTATGTTAAAACCGTATGTATGAATGTTGATGCAGTTGCCAGATGTAACTTTTAACTCTTGAAACGCACTCATTTGAGGAGCAGTCTCACCAAGAAATACAAGTAAGTGCGGCAACTTATCTAACTGATTTTCCATTAGAGTCAAAGTCAACTCCTCTCATAGTATGTTGAGGCGATAGTGATATCTGGATTGAAGAAGCACAAAGCCAAAAACCTTTCTGCTATCAATATTTTGTCGGGACATGTACGGAATTTAATTGGAAAGATGTTAGATCCGGAACCTCAAAATTTACCCAACCTTGAAGAATTGGCAGTCAAAGAGCATTCACCCAATCTTGTCGAAGAGGAATCAAAGCAATTGCGGGTCGAAGGACCGAGTGATTCGTGATAATCATTTACATGTATTTGTTTTTTCAATAGAAGCCAACCCTTCAACACCAAAGCTACTCACTTGGTCTTCGGAGCATGAAAATAGGATTAAGATCATTGACCTCGAAACGAAGCAAGAATTTGCAAAGTTCATTGGAGTGAATCTCAAAAAAGAACATGGTATTTTTCAACTTTCATCTATATCTCAAACTTGTTTCATATCTGCAACGATGCTGCTAATTTAGCGGTATTTGATACCTCGCGAAAAGAGCAAGTGAAGAAAATATATTCATTTGCGGAAGTTTCTGGGGGTAAACATTGCTTATTGCAGGGAATGCAATTTTGAACCTGTCGTCACACTTATGACTATGGTCTCAATCCAGAAAACTGTTGGTGTAGCAGCAAAGCTCAATCTAAGAGTTTAATATGCTGGGCCTGCCAGAAAAGAGCGACTTAGGAAGCATAGAAAGTCGACTCCTCTTTTTCTCAAAGCAGAAACAAAAGATGCCGGAAACTTCGAAAAAGCTAGTGAAGACAGTATGCAGAATGAAAGCCATAAAGACGTAGAAACTTTCTTTAGATAATTAAGGATAACCGGCTTTGACTTCAATCCTAATGGAGAGATTATAGCAAATATAAACTCCGAGGGAACATGTCTATTAACAGTTGTGAACACTCACAATTACATCTTCCATCTGAACTTGGAATGTCATGAATTTTGGGGCAAATATTATTTTCTAATGTCTATAGTTTGCTATCAACCTCCACATTCCTCCTTACTGTGATCAGATATATCTATCACCTTCTCATGTTAATTCATGGCAACAAGGCAAATTGTCTAATTACTTTTAGATTGGGAAGGACGATGTAGATAGAGCACAAATCCTGATGACCCCTTCCTATTCATCAAATATGAAAGGACATACCTTAATATGCTAGATGTTGAGAAAAAGCCCTCACTTTGAAGAATCCTATTCAGCTTATCCAACTTAGAAAATATGGTAAGTGCTGCTAATAATTTTATACTTTTCATTTTCGACGTCTTAACCTGAATCAATATTAAATTCCAAGAAAAGAAAGAGGGACTATGCTGCCTCTTTTTAATGGGAAAAAGGATTGACCTATTAATTTTTTTTTTTATATCTCATTCTTTTTAACTGAATTTTTTTCTTATAGGCGACTACAAGAGAATTATATATATATGGGATTGATGCTTGCCAGAGCAATGGAAACTTAGTGGCTTCATGTGGTGAATACAACGAGGTGAAGATATTTGACAAACGAGAAGCAAAGATCGTCCAAACTTTTTTTAAGGCCAATGAGAGAGCATGTAATATTTTTTAATTGTTTAATAAATTATTTCTCAATGCCTAAATTATTGTTTTCTAGATTGGATCAACTGCGTGAGATGGAGCCCAAACGGAGATATGATTGCAACCGCCTCGGCTGATACGGAATGTCATGAGAATGTAGCACTATTGGACTTCAAGACGGGAAAAAGGCTTTATCCTGGAAAGGTCATAAATGACTGTAACTTTTTCCGTCTTGGTACTAAACAATAGTTTTATTTTAATACTTAGGGAAGACTATGGCTGTCTGTTTCAATTGACCAAACCTTAAGTTCATGAAAAGAAAAGAATGTCTTGAACTCGATCATATTATAATATTCCTTTCATAGGACTGTTATCATACATCTCGCGCATCTGAAAACAAACTGCTTAGATAAAAATATAAATTCAAACAAGATAGCATCATAATTAATCTCAAAGAAAAATCTTCTCAAATACAAATTTGTCGCATGAATGCGATTCCCAATTCATCAATTTTAAGAGAACTTTGATGGCAGAATTAGTCATTAATTAATTTATTCCCACGCTAGTTAGCTTCGTAAGTCGAAATAAACTCTCTCGCTCTCAAAAAATAGGGCGATTTCTGGTGTTAAGAAATTTTTTTAGCATCTCAACAGATCAAAAGATCATGTTGCTCTTATGATGATTACTAGTTTTTCAATGCGTGTCCCACAACTTCAAATTTTCTGACCATCAAGGTGTTCGTACTTCTAGGTACACCAAGTTGAACCTCTTTACATTTCGCGTATCTCTAATTTTTATCTCTAACTAAGTAAAGAGGCTCAATCTCTCTTGTTAAAAAGAATTGACTCATTAAATATTATGACATAAGCATCCGCGGTTGTTTTAGATACATGTTATCATTTAAGCAGGCTTGCATAGAGTTGAATACGGACCGGACCATTCATAGAATGCTGAGGCTTGCAAGCATGGAAGGCTATTTTGAAGAATGGATGGGCATTCAAGATGCCACTCTCCTTTTGAAGCAGACAATAATAGAATGTGAATCGAGATTCAACACATGATAAATGTTTGTTGAAATCGTTTGTTCAATGAGGTAAAATTTCGCGTGTAAATATCCAGCTTCCAACTTTCTAGACAGCTGTCAAAACCTTAACATAATCAAATATTTTCAGAGAAGCCACACTCTTCTCAACGGGAACAAAAGGCTTATATTCTCAACGTCAAATACAGATGCCTCTTTTCGCTATTTTCACTTTCAAGTCTTCACGTTCAAGGTGAATGACCAAAATTCATTCAGCAACGATATAGTAAGTGCTATAAATTAACGATTTCATGAAAACGACATCAACTTTGACTTTGTTCAAAGTTTTTATTTAGATCAGAGCTCTATTCTTTTAGAATTTTTTTGGTCTTTAATTTAGAATTATGCTTTCAAGAGTGTACTGCAGATAATAGTAACTACTATTTAATCAGAAAAGTTATCCCTATTTCTTCTTAGGTTTTCTTGGTTTGTCTGGTTCATTTGAGAAATAAGCGAGGTTAATACTTATTCTAAGAGAAAGGGGTCATAAGAAATCATTAGAGGAATAAGTGTTGATCGCAATAAAAAGTGCTTTAGTATCATTCGTGAGATCGATTATATTCTGAGATTGACATCATTAATTCTTCTATCCAAAAATTTGGAAGGAGAGAAAATGTTGGATCCATCTCAGAAAACAGACACTTCTTCCGCTTTTTCCCAAGTACTCAACAAAATCTGATTCTTCACAACCAGTAAGTGATGACAAAAATTCAATTTCTTAAGAATGTCTCGAACTAAAGGATATGAATAGAATGACTGTAAAGTTCTTCTTTCGTACCATAGAGATTTAAGAAATTTCTACACTAATTTGACTTACTCCCTTAGTTTCCAATTGAGACGCAGAAATTTTGAAAATTTTCATCAGTTAATGGTCTAAACATGACATTTTGATTCAAAAGGTACATATTTTTTCGTTAAGTACCTTGATAATTAACAAACTGGGTCCGTATTTTTGCAATGAACCAGATTTACGAAAACTTCTATGAGGTTAATTTTATGCCCTCTGATTGGTTGAGTTCTCAGTTTTCCTTCACTATTCTGTTTTCAGTTCGGAAGAATGCTGGTGGTATTTAGAAGGAAGACTAGAATGAAATAGCTGTAATAATTAGTTCTAAGGAACACACTCTGATTCATTGTGACCTATGATCATTCTCCCAAAATATATTTTCTCCTCGCGTGATCATTGACTTTAATAGCCACTCAAATGAAGCAAACAGACGTAACCGACTCTATGAAATAAATAGGATTTGCTCTCACTGGTGTCTTGTTGAGAATAAGAATGAAGAAAAGAACGACTTCTCCAGATCAGTGTCCGACTTGTTTATCTTTTGAAAATACATTTTGAGTAAAAGCTTCTTTGTAGCTGAGAGCTTTTTCAGTGAAGTGTAGCGATAATCGTAATTTGGAAAATTAAATCGCTTTGAGCCCATTTTCGAAACTTAGATTAGCAAACCAATTCGAAACTTCGAATCGATCCTAATGTTCTTTCGAAATCGCAGAAGAAAAAATTTATTTTAAACAAAATTATTAAGGAGTGATTCTGAAAGCGAAGAAATTTATAACCTCGAGAGGGCGTGATTAATCGAGATTCATTATCAGCACTAAATCCAAAATTAAATTCGAATCCTTTTTATCATTTGCGAACACTTCTTTATTCTAATTAAATTCTCAGCTTTTTAAACAAGATCGATTTCGATAATCAAATAAAATTTCGCATCTCTGCTGCGCTCTTAATAAATTTGAAAAAGCCATGCTGCACAAACCAGATAAGAAAATGGACGTAGTCACTGAAGAATCGAAACA
>ENA-UOTX01001717-UOTX01001717.1-compost-metagenome-genome-assembly--contig:-NODE-1717-length-14071-cov-3.796770_pt1 | contig 14071 bp, 7 predicted proteins | sample MGYA00238143_ERZ746982 | MGnify/ENA primary metagenome ERZ746982 (study PRJEB28758, sample SAMN06268862) | compost metagenome | isolation source: single cell | place: USA: California, Emeryville, Joint... | reverse complement strand
TCCCAAATTGATTACATGCAATATGTCTTGAGTAACTCAGTCCACTATCATCAAATCCAAATAAAAAGAAGGAGGTCATTCCGCTGACAAAGAGAATCGTGTGGTCGGAATTATATTTTAATGCCATTAGTCTCTCTTTGATGCTCAACTCAGAGCAATCGAATAATACCTCTCCTTGCTCAATAGCATCTTTTTTCACAAGAATTAATTGATTCGCGAGCAACAGTACAATCTTTTCAAGATGAATGATGGAATCAAAATCCAGAGAAACTCGAATTTGATCAAATCTTTCCAATAAATTGAATTTATTACAAATTTGAAAGAGGTCAAGAGACCCTCTTTTCTTCAGAGAATTGAAATTTCTAATTTCAATGTCACTTTTCGATTCATGATAGAAGAGCATCGTTGAACCATCACTGGAAACCCGGAGAAGATGATGAGAATTAGCATAATTATTCTCGATTTGAATACGTAGCTGCTTTAGTGGGTTGGTCGTTTTCACGTTGTGAAGAATAAAGCTTACTGTGGACCCTTCTTTGGTGAGTATAATCCCAAGGCTCAATTTCGCGCAATATACTCCCATGATAATAGCTCTATTATTCGCTTGGTGACTCTCTCGAACTTTGAATGACTTTCCAGAGCCCAAAAATACAAGCGCGAAATCTTGATTAAACTCCTGCCGCCTTCTAGCCTGGATTTGTAAGCAGTCCACCGATTGAAAATCCATTTGCATTGATTGCAATCTCAACTTAAATTTATTTATGATATAAATTTTAAATCCTGTGGCCGTCGGGATCATTGATCCACGTTTTCAAGCCTTCTTCACAACAGGAAAGCCTGCGACTGAATTTACTACCTAAATGAAAAATATTTCTCCACATCTAGTTGAAAGGCTGATCTGCATGCTTGGTTGAGACAAAAACTCTTCCCAGGTTTTCAAACTAATCCAAAGAGCTTGGGTCTGATTAAATTTCACCATCCCTGCTATTAAGTGAGCTGTTGGGTTCTGAAGAAATCGTCTCACATACTATAGTTTCTGAGATTCTAATTACTGTCGACTTGGAGTTTCAACTACTAACCGAAAAACGGTATTTGTTAGGCGGGTGATTCCTAATTGTGATGCGATAGTGCCGAAAATAAATATCCTATAATAATAAAGACAGTAATTCTATTATAAACGATATCAAAACCTCATCCTATCTTTCGGATTTCTACTCCAGATGGAATTGCGATCGGTTCGTTTGTCAACGAGTTTCACATTTTTCATGGATATATAGCAAAGCCACAAGGTTGATAATAAATGGTATATTTAGGACTTGATCGAAGGAAGAAAGAGCTAACTCATCGACCTAGCAAATTGAGAAACCATAAGTTTTGATATTGGAAGTTTGTGAACTTCACTATGATTGAATTTCTTCATTTTAAGAAGTTTGTCTGTCATCTCTCGCTCTTGAAAATCCGCGATTGGTTTTGAATGGAATTAGTGAAGAGACAATAATATTATCTTTATTATTTATCAAAATTATGCATGTGATACCGATTACAATGTGAAATAGACACAAGCGCTCATAAATTAAACTCTTTCATTCAAAACACAACCACATTTACATCTATGATCGGCAATCAAAAAATTATTATCTTTATAAGAAACACAATAAATAGTACTGTATTTTTTTATGAACTAAAACTAACCAGATTATAGCAAAATGAACTTCATTCCCCACACATATATTGGGATACTTTTTGTATTCACATCCGGAGCGGAAAATCCTTCAAAGCTTTTTCATCAATAGCCCTTAAAGGTTTGAAAAAAAGTAGACCTTTGAATGCTTTCATCAGATAGTACGTGTAAGTTTCAGATATCGGAGGCAATGAAGTATAACGCTCCGTATCAACTTCAATTTCATAATTCTTTTGTTGGCCACCCAAATCATAGTTTTCTCTAAATTCCTTGAAGTTTACGGTTCGTATTTCTTTTCTCTTATCAGCTCCAACATCTATGAAGTAGAGTTTATGACCTTCTGGGTCATAGAGCGTTCCCATAACTGACTGTCCCTTTAGAAAGCTCATTGTTACTGGATCTGGCGCACGATAGTCTATAAGATGATAGTTCTCCTTATTTCCCATGATTCTTTGTGCAATGAGGATAATTTCCTCTTTCGGATCCCATCCTAACAGCCGTATTGCCCTCCCCAATTGATTACAAGCGATCTGTCTTGAGTAACTCAAACCAATATCATCAAATCCAAACAGGAAGAAAGTGACCATCCCACTAGCAATCAGGACTTTCTGCTCAGAATCATATTTTACTCCCATTAACCTCTCTTTACTATTCAGGTCAGCACAGTCAAACAATATCTCTGAATTGTCGCTAGAATCCTTTTTTATCAGAACTAGTTTGTTCACCAGAACCATGACTATCTTTCCAAGATGGTCAATTGAATCAAATTCAAGGGAAACTCTTATTTGGTTCAAGTTTTCCAACAAATTGAATTGTTGACAAATTGGAAGGAGATCAAGAGTTCTCCTTTTCTTCAGAGTATTGAAGCTGCGAATCTCAATTTCAGTTTTCGACTCGTGATAGAAAAGAAACGTTGCATCGTCATTGCAGACGCGGAAGATGTGATGGTAGTTGACGTAATTATTCTCAATTGGAATACAGAGTTGTTTTACAGTCTGGGCGTTTCTCAAGTTGTGGAGCAGAAAGCTCAAAGTGGCTCCTTCTCGAGTGAGAATAATCCCAAGACGTAATCTCCCGCACTGTTGCCCCATTATGACTGTGCCATTGTTTCCCTTACATGTCTCTCGAATTTTGAAAGATTTGCCAGGACCAACAAAAACAAGTCCAAAATCTAAGCTGAACTCTTGACGCCTTCGAGCCTGGATTTGCAGGCAGCCCAAGGAGTTTGGATTCATTTGTGTTGATTGCGTCTCTTGCAATCTAAATTTATTGAAAATATAAAATTTTTAATTTGCGGTAGTCCAGGTTATATATACTTGTCCCTCAAATGATATTTTGAAAAGAATCCTTCGCGACTGGGTTTGTGAAATGAATGGAGTGCTAGCTGGATCGCTAATCCGTTTCCTTAGTAGAAAAAAATTTGTAAACTTTTTTAAAGTACTATTAAATAATTTGTTATGAATACATCTGAAGTATATACTATCTTCTTTTATATGAAATAAGTGACTTGGGATAATCTTTTAGTTCTCGTTTCGTTTTCTGGGTTGTTGGAGCGAAAAAACCATGGGGTTTCAACAAAATGCTTTTGAAGACAGAATTTATTAGGTGAGTGATTCCTTATTGTGATCGTGTCGCAAAAATAGAATATATCGTAAAAAAATCGATTAATCATGATGACGTTATGTCTATTATAAATGATATCAAAGGCTAATCCTATCTTTGGAATTGAGAATCGTCATGGCAGGGAGGGTTATGATTCCATTAGTTCTTGCTCCCCGGTCTTCTGTGTGAGTCTCGACTTTTGGAGTTATAATATGAAATTATATGTAAATACTCTTTGTCACAAAGAATTCATGATTCACACTCAAATGGTAGGAATCATTACCTGATCGAATGAGTGAACGCAATTGAAGCACCAAATTAGGGCGATGCCAATTCAGTTTCGGAAAAAACGCCGAGGCAAAGAGTTTTTCAGTTTTAATAATAAGTTTGGATTTGCAACTCTGGCCTTCAGAGTGGCAAATAAATTGAAAAACACTGTTTAAGAGAGGCTCAAAAAGGGGGGTCAATAAGAATTAAACGCTCGAGGATAAAAAATGTGATGAGAAACAAAAGATATTTTGTTATCTATAAAATGTAGCTAGGAATCCTATAAATATCAAAGGAAAATCCAAATCAAAATTTCCCGCTTGAAATCTTTCTGAACTCGACTCAACGGTAACTCCTTGATATATTCTAATGAATCCGTCAATCCTGTCTTTCTTTGTAAGTCTAAACTTTTCCAGAAGATTCATGATGTCCTGATTCAGGATGTCCGTCATTTATTATAAATTTTCTGAATGATAAAGATTGGCAGATAGGTCTTAATTCTTCTCTAATGGTCCTCACTTACAAGTGGGTGAAATTTACGAATTGAGTTGAGGCAGTTATCCCAAATTTTCGAAGAAACTCAATAGCAACAGATGATGAATAAAAGTTAGACATTTAATTTACAAATTCAGATTTCATCATGGAACCAAAAAAACATAAAAATATTATTTAGTAGACAGAACTATTTTGATGACCGACAATCAGAACGATATTCCCAGATGATCAAGGTATCAATGGCATTGAAGCCCTCTAACTCAACTAGCTAGGAGATGACAAACATTCCGACCATATCTCCAATTTATCCTCTGTACTCACAACCGTAGAGCAGCATCTTTCAAATTTTTTTCATCAATCCCTCTCAGAGGCTTGAAAAAAAGGGAACCTCTGGCCATTTTCATAAAAAAATAAGTATACATATCATGTATCGGAGGGAGTGCCGTATAAAGCTCAGTATCGAATTCTAGATCCCATTCCTTTTGCTGGTCATCCAAAGCGTATTTTACCCGAAAGTCTTTGAGATCCACAAGTCGTATTTCTTTACTTTGATCAACTCCCACCTCTATGTAGAATAGGCGCTGTTTTTTCGAATCATAGTAAGTCCCTTTTAATGGCTGGCTCTTGAGAAAACTGATGAATATTGGATCAGGAGCACGACAGTCGATGAGGTGGTAGTTCTCTCTATTTCCCATTATTCTTTCTGCAATGAGAATAAAATTATCTTTAGGATCCCATCCTAACAGCCGCATTGCTCTTCCAAATTGATTACATGCAATATGTCTTGAGTAACTTAAGCCAGCACCATCAAATCCAAACAAGAAGAAAGAGGTCATTCCTACGGCAAACAAGGCTTTCTGCTCAGAGTTATATCTTAAGCCGAATAATCTCTCTTTGATAGGAAGTTCCGAACAATCATATAAGACTTCTGCTTGGTTAAGTGAATCCTTATTCACGAGAACTGAAATATTCCAAAAGATTGAACTTCCGGCAAATTGTTACAAGGTCGAAAGACCCTCTTTTCTTGAGAGAATTGAAATTTCGTATCTCAATGTCAGTTTTCGATTCATGAAAGAAGAGCAGTGTTGAACCATCACTGGAAACTCGGAAGATACTGTGATAATTCGTATAATTACTCTCAATTTGGAGACGTAGCTGCCTTAGTGAGTGGGCTGTTTTCATGCTGTGAACAATAAAACTCAATGTGGATCCTTCTCGCGTCAGAACAACTCCAAGGTTTAATTTGTCACAATGATGTCCAAGTAAAACTGTTCCGCCATTTGCCTTACTGCATTCTCGAAGTTTTACAAATTTATCAGGACCCAAGAATCCAAGCGCGAAATCTCGGCTGAACTCCTGCCGCTTTTTAGCCTGAATTTGTAAGCTATCTGGGAGCTGGAAGTTCATTAGCATTGTTTGCGTCCCAAGCATTCAGAATTAAAAACTGAATTTATTGGAACTCTAACTATTTTATTTTGTGGCAGTACGGGGGTTTATACGTAGTGCCAAGCCATATGAATAAAAAGGAAAGCCCTACGACTAGTTAATCTTATGAGGATGTCCCTTGGGTTTGGTTGTGTAAACAATTAAATTTCTTTTCAATAACAGCCTAAAAATAATGCTAAAAATGTTAATGATGAACTCTCAATTGTTCGAGAAAAGACATCGGGAATTCATTAATCATGAGAATAGAAAGTCTGGTAAATCTGTAATGATGCCATTAGCTAATCCATCTTCAGAGTTGGAATTCATAATAGACCGACCATATGATCATTATGTCAGTTTTGCGTTCTGATTAAAGGCTAAATTTAGTTAGTAACACTGTCTGGCTCATTTATCACAATTCAGTCACAGTAGGAAACTATCAAGTATAAAATATCATGAGTATTATACAAGGCTAGCCTTATTTATCAATACATCTATAATGAAAAAATTGTTTCCCTCTAGGGGATGGAGTAGTATCGAAATTCAAAGACTTTCAAATCACCAGTCGACGATGATACGCCATCCGCTCAGAAAAATAGCTAGAGCGTCCTTAGCACTCACAACCGTAATGCAAGGTGTGTCAAAGCTTTTTCGTCGATTGCTCGGAGAGGCTGGAAAAAAAGCGCATCTTTGACGAATTTCATTAAATAGTAAGCATAAATATCTGGTATAGGAGGTAGTGACGTATAGTGCTCTGTGTCACATTCGATTTCATGATTCGTTTGCTGTTCATCCAAACCAAATATCTCTCTAAAATCCTTAAAATTCACGATTCGTACGTCTTTTCTCTGATCAGCTCTTGTCTCTATGAAGAAGAGTCGATGATTTTTCGAGTCATAATAAGTTCCTATGAGTGACTGCCCCCTTAAAAACTCAACGAATACTGGATCTGAAGCATGATAGTCTATAAGGTGATAGTTCTCCTTATTTCCCATTATTCTTTGTGCAATGAGGATAATTTCCTCTTTCGGATCCCATCCTAGCAGTCGTATCGACCTCCCAAATTGATTACAGAAAATGGCTCTTGAGCAACTCAGACCCGTACTGTTAAACCCAAATACGAAGAATGATTTCATTCCAGTGACAAGTAAGACTCTTTGCTCTGAGTTATATCTTACTCCCATTAATATTTCTTTTGCGTTACTATCTGCACAGTCGAATAAGACCTCAGCTTGGTCGAGTGCCTCTTTTTTCACCAGAATCAATTTACTCGCAAGCATCACTACGATCTTTCCAAGATGAGTGATAGAATCAAAATCAAGGGAAAATCAGATTTGATTGAAACGCTCCAAAAGGTCTTACAAATTTGAATGAGATCAAGGGACCCTCTCTGCTTTAAAGTATTGAGCCTACGGACCTCAATATCTGTTCTCGACTCATGATAGCAGAGGAGTAGTTTCTCATCAGAGGATACTCGGAAAATATGATGGTAATTCGCATAATTGTTCTCAATGCGGCTACGTAACTGCTTCAATGTCTGAGCAGTTCTCAAGTTGTAAAGAACAAAGCTCAAAACGGATCCTTCACGAGTTAGAACTATACCAAGACCTAATTTCACATCATGATGTCCCATTATCACTGTCCCGCTGTTTGCCCTCTTATCCTCTCTAACTTTAAAGGATTTTCCAGAGTTTACAAAGACAAGCGCGTACTCTTGTTTCTTCTCTTGCCGCCTTTGAGCCTGGATTGGTGGATAGTTCATTGCATCCAGAATCATTTGCATGTCGTCTCAAAAATTACAACCTGATCTTAATGAAAGAATAAATTTTTAATTTGAGGTACAAGTCATGAGTTTACAAGAAAACTTTCCTGCTGATTCTCAGGCATTCTTCAAGGATCCAGATTCCGGACTTAGCTAAGTTCGAGATTAAATTATAAGCATGACCTCTTAGTCAAGGTTCCACTATGTAAAATGCAAGAAACCAGATTTTCATATTCAGGAAGCATAAATGATGCGAGTAAAAGAGCCATTCATTGAAAAACAAAGTTTACGCTTCCAATATAGAAAGTGCATCTGAAATATTTTGAGTTGGACTGACTTTTTTCTCTCCTTACTCTCAAAACTTTCTTACCATTCGATTTTAGAAAACTCTGAGATTTTTCTGTCATTAATTGCGAAAAATACACATACTAGTTGATTCCTTAGGTTCCTGAAAATTCAGAGTACTTAGATGGAGGAGTCGCTGGTGCTATCGTAAGAGCAGGAGGAACGTAACTACAACTTTGCTGAAATTGTGTTGTAATATTATGATAAACTAAGATTGATTCAAATAGAAAGCAATAAAATTGTTCAACAAGAAGACTCAGGTACTTTGCTCTATGTTTTTCTTATTATTCTGTAAGTGAACTGTAAGTGAACGTGCATACCTCCCCTGGAAGTCTGAAGTATAATTACATCATCCATGCTGCTGGACCAATCTGGAAGATGTAGACTATTCGCAACACCTACTTAAGAACATCATTACAAATCACAGGGAACCGAAGACGAGAAAAAGAAGCTTGAAAGCGCGATAATTTCAAGTTATTTTTAATGCATTGTTTTCATGGGATTTATTCCGTTGTGAATGCATTATTAGTTTGAAAGAAGCAAATGAGGTCACCAGGAACCTTGAATCGATATCTTTCCCAGCGAATTCAAGCGAAATATTCGGGTTTTCCAAGGGTCTTTGTGCGAAAATATTCTTTAACACATTAAAAGGTACTACTTGTTCTGCTAATATTTCTATATGACGGGTTTGAAGCCGCTCCTTAGATAAGAATCTCACAAATCGATTTTGAAGTACATTAAATTGATCAATATCGATGATCCGACAATATCCATTCTCCGCTATTTTCTTTTTCTGAATCAAGAACAGGTCAGAGTATTTCTTAAACCCGTAATTTATTTTTAAGTACTGATATATCAACTATCCTCAGAATTCCTTCACAATGTTAATTTATTCTACATAATAATTCATTTATATCTGAAAAAGAAAGCCAACTTTGAACTGCGTAAGAAGGCATTTAAAAATTAGAATGTATAATGAACAAAATATTTCTTTTCAACCTAAGCTAACAATAAATTATGTACACAAATAAATATGAACATTTCGCTCCTTTACTGGAACTACTTCATATCCGAGTATATGAATTAGTAAAGCCAAGCACCAAATTATCATTAACTTCATGTCAAAGTTAAGTTTCAATTGATACCTTGTTGAATCAGAGTTTCAAAATACAGTTAACATGTGAGTTTTGAAGTCGCGAAAATTCTAAATTAAAATTGTCACATATCTCAATAAAAGTAGCACTGACCTTACTCGAGAATATTATCTCAAAACTCATTCACAACTTGAATGAAACGTTAGGCGAATGCATGCTCTTTAAACCAGTTAGGTTTTTCATCCAAAAAGTAGCCTAGCACACTTGGATTTGTAATCTTTTTCATTTTTTCCCTTTTTTTTCATAGATCCAAGGTCAAAAATGAAGATTACCCATAATTAAGTCGAACAGACAACAATGATAGGGTTTTCATTCTCATGGCTTAAGGTATCCAAAGCTAGATACTTTGCCATTAGCTCTCTAGTAAATAATTAATATTTCAGGCAATTCCATCCCGAATCGAAGCAACTAAATTTAATCAATAAAAACATGAATTTCGATTCATCATATCTAAGCTTGAATCTTCAGGATGTCAAGAACCAGAGCGCTCAGTATTCAGCAGCTGGAAATCGAGGCCTTGTCGGAGAAGCAGCACAAAAAGGACCAAATCTCTCGAGAGATCTCTCAAACAATAGCATAAATGCTTCCAATCTTTCAAACATGACATATTCGAATGCTGAATTCAGTTCGATGCTCGACGATGTTCTCGATGACATGAGAAAAACGTCTCGAACAAATTTTTTGACAAATAAAGTAATGAATACACATCCAAGAACCTTTAATAGAAAAGAAGAGTCATTGAAATCAAAACCCACATATCCAGTTGATAGTGGATTAATTAACCAAGTCAACTCCTATACCAAAGAACAAATAGCAGGAGAAACAAAGGCCAGACAACCTTTCCAACACCAAACAGAGAAACCAAGCTCGCCAACAATAAGTACCAGTGAGAAGTCGATTCTTCAAGGTTCCAACTATAAAAAGGAGTTGGATTTATCGGTAAAGAATCAAACTGCTCTTAAAATACTAGCAGGTGAACCAAGTTTTTCGAATGATCAACCTCAGAATTTTAATAATACCGGCAAGTCGAAGCAGGTGAATAATGAAATCCCCTCTGAAAGAGATAAATACATGAGAACAAGCCAGGTAGTGCGTCCAACTAACAATATTCAGTCGACTCCACAAAGCATCAAATTCAATAGAGATGAACCACAAAATAAATCTGCGCCTCAAAACTTGAATGATAAATTCAGTTCGGTGTTAGACGATGTTCTGAATGACATGAGAAAACCCCTGCTGAAGCGCCCTCCTAGCATTGACAGGTCGATTTTAGAGAACAACACTTTCAAGAGAGCCGAACGACCAAGGAGTTCGATCCTCCAAAACTCGAATGATATCCAAACTGAAGAAATCAAACAGACTAATACTAACCCAAGTAACATGGAGGAAACGAAGATAAATAACCCGCCAAGACCGACAACCTCTCTTCAAGGGAAGTCAGAGACAAAAAGTACACAAAAACCAAAGGAGACTTCCTCAAGGAAGACCAATTCTGATGAAGAAATGGCAGAGCTCCTTGGTATTTGTGACAACGAAGACGAAGACCCTATTTTCATTCAACATCAACAAAAGATTGAAACCCATGAAAAAACAATTGAGCTCCTGAGATCAAAACAACGCAAATCCAAAAACGATATCGAACGACTGGAAGTAGCAAACATGAAGCTAAAAGAGCTAACAGCGCAGAAAACAGAATATGACTTAAGGATCAAACAAATCATCAATGAAGCTCGCCAACGTTTTGAAGATGCCTCTTCAGATGGTTTGAATGCGCAGCAGGTGATAGACGAGGCACAGCGAAAGCACAATATCGAAAAGCAGCGACTGAAGCTCGCCTTTCCTATTTATGCAAAAAAAAGCGAGATCACACAACTTGTTGACAACAATCAATTTTTGATCCTGATCGGTGAGACGGGATCAGGTAAGAGTACTCAGCTCGTTCAATACATGCTCGAAAGCCCTTTTATACAAAAGAGCGGCAAAATGATCGTTTGCGTTCAGCCGCGGAAGCTCGCGGTACAAACAGTCTCAAAGCGAGTGGCCGAAGAACTTCAAACAACTATTGGAGGATTGGTAGGGTACCAAGCAGGTCTCAAAGATTACACCCGAAAAAGCACAAAGATCAAGTTTACGACGGATCGGTTATTCCTGAACGAACTACTTGCTGACAGATCCTTGAAAAATTACTCTTGTGTCATCATTGACGAGGCCCATGAGAGAAATATCAATACTGATATCCTGCTTAGTTTCATCAAGCAAGCAGCTGGACTGAATCCTGATCTTCGGTTCATTATTACATCAGCGACTCTCAATAAGGAGCTTTTCGTGAATTATTTTAAATGTAAGTCGATAGAGGTTCCTGGACGAACGTATCCCGTGGAATGTACCTATTATCCTCCCAAAGTGAACCAGAGTTCTTTAGAAGCAATTGAGAACCTTATCAGAGAGATTATTGATGCCCGCGAGAATCCCTTCAAAGAAGACAAATGGAAAGATGATTTCCACCGTGGCGGGCCTTCATCAACTAGCGAGGACCGAGAAATCGAGCGAGAAGGTGTAAGAGAGGATGGTGAGTTCTCCACAGAAGGACATATTCTGGCGTTCGTCTCAGGTATTGATGAAATTGAATCACTTATCCAGAGATTCGAAGCTCACACCGCATATCACGATAAATACATTTTCTTACCACTTCATGGCCGACTTCTGCCTGAAGAACAGAAAAGAGTATTTGCAACGGATCCCCTTTACATGAAGACTAAAGTGACAAAAGTCATCTTTTCGACGAGAATTGCTGAAACGGCCATCACCATAAACGATGTGAGCGTCGTTATTGATATTGGCTATGACCGCGACCAAAAGTACGATCAGAAGAAGCGGTTAACGATGATGGTGGAGCAACCGATTACCCAAGCTCAAGCGAACCAAAGAGCAGGAAGAGCCGGTCGAACTCGTCTTGGGAGATGCTTTCGAGTCTATTCTCTTGAAGAATTTGAACAAATGGAACCATATAAAGTGCCAGAGCTCAAAAGACTGAACCTCGACCAAGCAGTTCTAAAGCTGAAGCAATTTGCCATTAAAGACGTGATGAACTTCGATTTCATTGAAAGACCGGAGGAGATAACTCTCGAACAAGCAATCGATAATCTCAAGCTTCTGGGCGCGTTGGACGAGGGCGAGAGGATCACGGGTCTAGGAGAACAGATGGGTATGCTTCCGACTGATCCAGCAATTTCGAGAGTGGTTATCGAAGCGATATCAAGGAAGTGTGAGCAGCAAGTTTGCAAAATTATCGCGTTGATGACCTTCAGCGGCAACTTATTTATGCGAGGCAGTAATTTTAATGACTGGGAGTCGTCTGATCGATTAAAATACGACTTCTGTCATCCAACGGGAGATTTGATGACTTTCTTGCAGGTATTCGAGAAATGGGAGTCGCAGAAAGGGCGCGATAAGAAACACTTTTTGTGGTGCAGAAAAAATGCCTTAAATCCGAAATGTTTAAAGCAAGCAGAGGAAATGTATGAAGAAATTAAGATCATTGCTGAGTTGATAAAGAAAACAGGAACTGCGATTGATTCGTTCTTCGATTTTGAGATCGCTCAGAAGAGAGACCAAGCTGAAATGATAAAGAAAGGAATTTCGGACAATGCAGCTGATTTCTTGGCAGAATTACAAAATAGTTGTCGTTTAATCCACCGTCCTTACTTTGAAAGAGACAATGATTTGGAATTGGATGATGATGATTTTGACTTCCCTAGTGGAGTTAATCGAACGGAGAAAAATATTGCGCAGATTCTGGGCAATTTAGACAAGCAAGACGAAGAAGAAGAATACGAGCTCATGCGATTCTCAGCTCCTCAACGGGACCAGAAAAATGAAAAATCCTTCGAGTCCTTTGAGAAAAGTCAAGCAAACAAGCAATATGAATTTGAGAGAGAAGTTAAGTACCCCGAGTATCTCGAGCTCGATGAGAAGAGCATCAATATTCTCAGATGTTTCCTTTGTGCCTTCTTCCCAAACTTGGCCTTGTTTTCAGGATACCATGAGCTTGGATATACTTTCCTTCGAGAGGACAGACTGATTCGAATCCACGGAGCCAGTAGCTTGAATCTGCAGAGCATCTACCCGAAGTGGATCGTCACTGGTGAAGTTCAGGTTATCAACGATTACAATTGCACAAAGATCGCCTCTTACGTGGATATAAACTGGATTAAGGAGCTAATCCCGAGGAAGTTCTTAGAAAAGTATAACATTGCGAAGTTAGAGAGCCAGCCGATTTATAAAAGTATTTCTTTTTCTGAACTGGGTTCGTTTATTATGCAGAATATAAAGAATGGAAAAGGGGATTTACTCAAGCAAATCAAAGAGAAATACAACACATATTTTGAGGTCGATGAGCTAAGGGATCAGATAAAGGTTTGGACCTATGAAAAGGATGTTAAAGAGGTTCAGAAAATGATGGTGACGCTATTGGAAGGATATCGACAGCAGTCGCGAAAGAAAACAATTGAAAGGAGCGTGGCTCCTGCAGCGATTGTGCGAGCTATCATTGGAGCTGGTGGTGAAACGAAGCAGCTACTGCTGGGAGATGAATTTAGAAAAATTGATTTTTATAATTTACCTTTCATCGAAGAAGATGTCATTACAGAGGCATTTGGGACATATGGAACCGTGGAGTGGGTGGAAGTACACAAGGTAATCAACGATCAGGTTTCAAATGGGGAGGTTGTTTTTAAAGACCCTAAGGATGCGAAAACCGCGTTCGAGAAGCTCAAAACAAAATATGATGTGAGGATGTCTACAGCAAAAGGAAGAATGCTATCTACAAATCTTAAAGTTATTTTTAAATGGTTTAGTGGGACGTCTGAAAGAAGGGGTCTAATCAAATACGAAAACGGGGAAATTGCAGCCTTAGTTACCGAGCAAATGAAGAATCTCATGTTCCAAGAGAAAAGCTTTCTTGATGGCTCAAAAATCCATTGTGAACTTGGAAAGAATATTCCCGGAAATATATATATTATGGTAAGCAATCCTTCCCACACTACCGACGATGTCTCCCTCAAGAAATTTTTCAAAAAGAGATTTCCCTCATACAAAATACTTACAGCTTGTGTCTTCCGCCACAAGGACTTTAAAGAAATGATAGCAGAAGGCCAAGATAAAATCACTTTAGAAGAAACAATTAAAAATTTAGCAGATTCTCCTAATGATATAGTTAAATTTGAAGTGTTGCCTCAAAAAGAAAACGACAAAAACAAAATTCGCCATCGTGCTGAGTTATTCACAAAGAACGAGGAATTTGCAAATCATCTCATTCAAAACTTGGATCAAAAAGTTGGG
>ENA-UOTX01001716-UOTX01001716.1-compost-metagenome-genome-assembly--contig:-NODE-1716-length-14091-cov-18.210575_pt1 | contig 14091 bp, 6 predicted proteins | sample MGYA00238143_ERZ746982 | MGnify/ENA primary metagenome ERZ746982 (study PRJEB28758, sample SAMN06268862) | compost metagenome | isolation source: single cell | place: USA: California, Emeryville, Joint... | reverse complement strand
AAGTCCTGAATCAGTAAAAAAATGGACAGAAGTAAGCATGAATCTTCACAACGACACTGTGCAGAGTGCCACAATCAACGAGAAGCAGACAACAAAAAGAACTGGAAAGAAAAAACTCAAAACATCTCCGCCAGAAAACACTGAACTAAAGCCAAACACCTCTCAACAAATGATACCTGAATATAGCGGAATAGCGCGTAACAATAATCCTTGGACCTTAAAGAAACATTTAATTCTCTTTGTATAGGCACAGAAAGTCGCATTTCGGTGGGTGACAACAATATGAAACCTGACGACAACTTTAGAGTTTCATCAACAAGGTCAGAAAACATGGAAAATCGATTCCAGATGGCGACGGCGAATATGAGTTCAGATGTGAATTTCACTCCATCAGTCTCTAAAGCCCCCTTGATGAATAACTCTCAGATGAATCGAAATATGATGCCGATGCCTCCTATTCAGCAAGGAATTAATAATTATCCAGGTCCAATTGGAGCGAATACTGTCGGTCAGAACGGAAATTACGCAAGACCGCCTATCAAAATGATGATGACGAACAACCAACAGTTTGGTTATAATGCCCCTTCTAATTCAGTCCAATATCATGAGAATCCTGAAATACACCACCAAGAATTCGGAAATCAAAGACCTTTGCCTTATGAAAAGCCAATTAATATGAATGAGCCTCATGAAACTATGAGAACAAATAATTTAAATTTTAATCAAACTTTCAAACCGCAAAGTTCTGAGCCTCAACCTTACCAGTTCAAAGCCAATGGACAAGGTTCTTACAATCAGGCTTCAGAAAACTATTTGCGAGAAAGCCAAGGACGAAATTTACTAAATATGATTAAGGAAAGCCCGCTGAAGCAGCAGCAGTATCAACAGCAGCCACGTCAGCAATTTCAGCCAGGCACTCAACAAGAGCAAGCTCAATACCAACAATCCCAACAATCCCAGCAGCAACCATTGCCCCAGAGACAACAACAATATTACCCTCAACAGCCGTTCCAGCCGAATCAACAGCCGTATCCCCAGAACCCGCAGCTGATGCGTCAACAGCATCCTGATAGCCAACAGCCAAGACAAAACGTCCAGCAGATGTTGCCACAGCAGCAATATCCACAACAGCAATACCCGCAGCAGCATTCATTGGAGCAATCGCAAAATTATCAACGAACCCAGGATTATCACCAGCAAGTACCTCTCCCACAACAACAGCAGCAGTTTTCTCAGACACAATACTCGCAGCAGAACCAGCCAAGGCAGTTTCCGCAACAGCAAAAGCAGTATCCTCAGCAGATGCCGCTGTATCCACAGAACCAGCAACAGCAATATCCTCATTATCAGCAATCTTTCAATGGAAATCAAAGTCAAAGATATAATACTCAATTACCAACTCAACAACAGCAACAGCCGCAAACAAACGGATACCAAATGCCACAGCAAGCGTCTCAGATGCAATTGATGTCTAAAGAGATTACCCCAAATCAGAAGATGCCCCAGGTTTATCCAAACCAACGACCTCCGACGACGCTCCCACCGCAACAGGTTCAGCAGCCACAGCAATTCCATCTCAATCAACCGATTAACTCGAATCAACAAATGCCAAGGCAGCCCCCATTACAGCAACCTTCCCAATACCAACCAAGCCAGATTCCTCGCCAAACTCTAGTTAATCAGAAAGAAATACCACAGAATCAATCGTATGCTAACCCGATTAACTCAAACTTCGTCAAGCAGCCGCCACAAGTCAACGAAACGGCTCCTAGCATGCCTAAGGTCCCACACGACCCAAAAATGCTAAACCAAGCAGCGGCCACGTTCTTTAGCAAAAACGATCCTAAAGATCTGTTTAACAACCTTCAGATACCAGAGGAGGTTCAAAAAACCATAATGAAATCCAACTTCCTTGAAAAAATCCAAAATATTCATACTCGAAAGATTGGAACGCTCACTATCCAGGAAAGGAAAATAAAAGTCGAGAAGTACTTGGAAAAGCGAAAACAAAAGTCTTGGGATAGGAAGGTTAATTATCAAAGCCGAAAGAAAGTCGCTGAAAAACGTCCAAGGGACAAAGGACGATTCGTTACTAAAGAAAACCTGAGCGCTGGGGTTGAGCGGGAAGCGGAACCACGAGAGTCGCCAAGCAATGAAATGGCAAATCAAATTGAAAATAGATATCTTAACAATTACGATGAAATGAATCCTGATTTCGATGAGATCTCAAAGTCTCCTTTCAAAGATTTCAATCAAGATTTTGAAAAGGAGGCCATGTTCTCAGAATTCGATTTCGGGATAAGCAACATTTTCAATTAGATTCTCCTCGAGACTTAATGAAAGGACTTTTCTTCTCTTTATTGGGACTAAACAAAATTAGAAGGTCCCAAAAGGACTGAGAAAGTTAAATATATAATACGGCTAAAATTTTTCTTAATCAATATCTTATGATATCGGCTGGCTGTCCGTCTCATCAAAGGCTAATATAGACTTAGTTTTGAGTGTGTGTGTGAGTGCAGAATATTTATGTAATGTGTTTCCTTGTTTTAAATGAGCAGAAGTTTGTAATCAGCGTAATTTGTTCATACATACTATTTAGTATCTTAGATAAGAAAACGTTCTCCCTCTTATTTTGAATGGCAACATGAACGTCTCATCAATTTAATAAATGCATGCATGCTTAAGCCAAAAAAACCCACTTCATTCTAATACTTGTTTATTCGTTTTTGAATGCTAGAAGTTAGAGATAGGGAGTTTACAACAACATTATATATCATTACACCGCTATTCATGTAAATTTTATCAGGTGTAAAGCAGATAAGATATAAATTAGGTAAAGTAAACACCATATTTGCACTGTGAATCTTCTCGAAATAAGCACTGTAGCATGCGCTATCAAAAGGTATCACTGATGATACTGTTCCTAACACGAAACCAAAAAAAAAAACAAACGAGTCGATTGTTATGAATAACTTTTTGAAGCGCATTTGTCATATAGAAATACAGTAAATGTGATTTTTTGCCAAGGGAAAAAAATTCCAACAGCGCTTACACTCAAAATACTACCTCTCATATTTACGATTCCAAAAAAAAAGGCAAGCGGCAGCATTTAATGCATCACGTTGAAAATGAGAAGACATTTTATTGCTTTTTTTGCTGTCGGGTTAGTTGTCCGGGGCCCTTTTGATAGTCAACAGGATTTGAGGAAATGATTTTCTTAGAAAATTTTGCAGCAACCGCAGTGTTCGGGTGCTGGTTGAGGCTTATAAAGACTTCTGACGCTTTTTTCTATGAATAGAAGAGTAAGACAAGTGCAAAATTGATAATCAAGTCAGCAAAAGTCGATTTAGTTAACGACATTGGCGTTGGAGAGAAAAAACAGAGGAGCACAATTGAAATTGACTGTGAGTGGATGTAGAAGTTTACCATATATTTCAATCTGGCTGGGGTCGTATGGTTCTCGTGTAACTTCAGAAATTCTTTCCTTTAGGTATTTCGATTCGGTTAGCAGACTCAAGAACAATTCAACAATATCCTGTTCAAATTGGGTCCTTTGCTGCTCTGCCTTCACTGGATCGCTTGAAATCGGCTCTCCTTCATGTTTTGGATTAGCTGGTGGATATTTATCACATCGCAATTGTATTTGCAAGGACAATTCTTGTACTCCGGTTGCTGCAAGGTAACTTTGGATATGTTAAGCTAAATAATGGGACTGAATGTTAGTAGGATACGCTGATGCTCCTTTAAGAGTGTGACCTTGATGTCTAACTTCTTCCCAATTTTTCGCAACGACAGCTTCGTATAATTTTCTCAATCCCTCGTTGAAGGTGAGTGACTCAAATCTGCCGACCATGTTTGTAAACATCTCTTCGTCACCGCCAAATTGTTCAACACCTTTATCCCAGTTAATCGCAGTCCGAACTTTATCTGCTCTGTTGGCCATCTCACCAATATATTTTTACTCTATTGATACCTAAAACCTATATTTAATTTAATACGTAGCTCATATCAGAGCGCGGATTTGGATTTATTCTTATTCTAATAACTGTCAAACTATAAACTCTCAGTAATTATAACATCTATGCATTACATTGCGTTAACAAGCAGAGATAAGAATAGGAGAGATGATAAGCATTCAGCAAAAGATCCGAATACTTTGCCATGCTTTAATTAATAATAACTCATGGAAATTTGGCTCGGGTTTACATCAAAGGTGGCGAGTTCTATTCTAAAGTTTTTCTTTGAATTTGGTATTCGTGTTCGAGAGTAGCCAATGGCAACGTGTTGGTGATTGAGAATTGCGGATTCTAAATTGTCTATGAGAACATATGGCTCTTATTGGTCAATTGCCAATATTAATACGTTATATTACTATTCGAGGTTTGTTTTTTTTTATCGACTGAGTTTAATGCACAACAGAGACATGCTTAAACCGCGTATTGAATTACTGATAATTGTAATAGTAGCAATGTAGCATAGTTAAAGTATTGGCTGAGGAACAGTTTTGAAATTAATGTAAATGCAATGGGCTTTCAACCTGCAGTGAGATGATCGCCAATAATCCGATCCAGATGAAATAACAGTTACTTCTACTTTACAATGACGCTTATAATAAACTTGATCGATAAAGCAACCATCAAAGAGAAAAATAACAAATCATAATCACAACGAACTTAGAAGTTTTTAAAATTTCCTATTGAATAGTCATCGTTCTCCTAACAAATAATGAAAAAGAGAATCATTTTAAACCGAAGTCACATACAAGTAACTAAATATCCATTCAAAATCAAACAATTTGTCCACACTAATCATCACCACGAAATTCGTCATCCTCATGTTTCCCTTCATCTTCATTGCTCTTCTCAGCTTCACCTATTACAGGTGTTTTTTCATCATTCCCATCATCAGGTTGTTCAGGCTGGTCATCATCCAGATTGTCCTTATGCTGCAAATAGATGGCTGGACCACCTTTTCCGTTGAGTTTCAATTGCTCAGCAGTCCCTTGCTTGTTAACTCCATAATCAATAGCTCCATCTTCGTTATCGAGTTCATCATTCTCAGGCAAAAGGCTCTCTATCACCTTATTTATCTTATAATGGTCTAGCGGCTCTGCATGTACTTTTTCCTCTTCTTCTTCCTCTTCTCCCTCTTCATCTGCTTCTTCATCGCTATCTGAGGACACATAGCTTTCTTTAATAGGCTGGGAGTTTCGCTCATCCTCAGTGAATGGGAAGGCCAAATGCCCAGACTTGCGATTACTGCGGCGCCGGTGGTCATTCTTCTTAATATCTTCCATCGCATCCTCCTCTTCGTTATCAAAGTCTTCTTCAAAATTTTTATAAGACTTAATCAGCTGACCCGTAAATTCCTCTTGTGCTCCGTAATTTTTCTTTTCCGGCGACGCTTCAGGACTTTCAACGATTAAATCCGCAATGCTAGGACCAAACTTTTGGCTGATTCTGGCTGCTATTGACCTGTCAAGAGGCGGTTCTTTCAGATTTATTTGCAACTCCGCAGGATGAAGCAGATGATCACCGGATTTCTTTCGCCCCTTCTGCTCAAACATCCCTCCCAGAGCGAGACTCAACGTCTTCTTCACGGCCCTCGTCACTGAAAAACCTTTGCCGTCCTCACCTTCTTCTATGATGTCCTCATGGCCTAACTCATTGCTCATAAATATGTTCCTTAACGACCCTTTTTTCGGCAACGAAGTTAGAAGCCCACCTTTCTTCCTCTGTTTAGGAGTATAAGTCTCTTCGAATTTATTCAAGGAGTGTTTTGATGTTTTTCTTCGTCCATGCTCGTTGTATAGCTCTTTAAGCGCACTAATTGGATTCAATTTCATGGTTGACGCTTTTGTTCTGGTGCTTTCAAAAGCCGCGTTGGTGGAGTGCATGCTGAGGTTCAGCACTGAGCGTGGGAGTCTCTGCAAGGAATTTTGCGTCTCGACAACATCATCGATGTTTAAATGAGCTGTATAGTACGGGTTTACCTCGATTCGCCTTTTGTTAATAACGATCTCATTATCTAAGAGCTTTTCGATGAGCGCACTCGGGTTGCCTCCCATCTTTTTGAGGGCAGACAGCTCTCTTATCATTTCAAACGGACAGTTAGCTGCTAAATCCGCGTTTGCTAATGAGAGGAGCAAATGGGCCATTTCATCTCTCGAGAGCGTAGATAATCGGTGCTCTTTCTTAATAAATTCCGCTTCAAAGCGTTTCTGCTCCTGGTCATGGCCCTGACGTCTGCCTTTCTTCAGCGTTGGGGTCATATTTTGCAGATTCGTCACAACGATCGTTGCGATTTTACATTCTTTAAGCGTGCAAAACACCAACCGAGGGAATCTGAGGTTCTTGTGATAAAAAAGATCGAAATCGTCAAAAATCAGCAGCATTTTCTTCCCTCGGAAGAAGTTTTTGATGTTATTCTCGAATTTGGACCCAAAGGTCTCCTTCATTACATCTGTCAACTCTTTGTTGCTGCCTAAAATGTTCTTCAGGTTAAAATAGAAAATCCCATTCGGGAATAATCCATGTGTTAGGAAAAAGTAAGCCAATTGCAGCGAAAACGACGTCTTTCCGACCCCCGGCTCTCCGCAAAGTTTCACAAAATTGCACTCTTCTTTCACTAAGATCTGAGCCATTGCATCAATATCATTATTTCGTCCCACGAAAGGCGTAATAAGCTTCTGGACATTCGTCGGGCAGCGCGCTTTGCTTACATCTTCGACTCTGCCTTCTGGAAGCATATACTGTGATGTGTCATAGAGCTTAACGGTATGGTCTTGATCCTCGGGCAACAGGACTGGTCCAACTCCAATGAGATCGATGATGTATTGATTATCTTTCGATTCGAAGAACGAAGCGGAGAGGTAGTCAAAGGTCTTTGTGTAGGCCGTGTTGAACGCGTCTTTGATGGTGGCACCATCGACGATTTCCTCGTAGAAATTTTGGGAGAACCAGTCAATGCACTCATCTTCATAGAGTTTGTGCTTGAAGTCTTTCTCTTTGTTTTTGAAGATGAAAGTGATGATATGAGGTATCATGAGCTCCTTTGCAAAGAAATTTGCGGTTTTTTTATCGTTTTTGTTTGCGAGGATCAGCAAATCGAAAGGACGGTCTTGCTGTAAGGCTTTCGAGTTGCCGACAGGACTGATATTTGTGCCAGCAGCTTTGGTGTTGGAGAAGATTTCTTTGAGTTGTGAGTAGGAGATGCGCTCTGCACGACCGATGTGATCTTCTACGACGATGCAGTCTTCATCAGAGTAGACCACTTGGCAGTTCAGCCGGAGGATACGACAGCCGTCTCGAAGGGCTTCGATCAAGCTTGCTTTCGTGAAAATTTCAAATTTAAGGAAGACTTGCTTTCCTTTCTTGTTGAGAGAGTCAAAAACGCAGTTTTTGAAAAGAGACCCGAGCTTTGTTGGGAATCCAATTGGTTTCACTCCGAAACTCGGAGACATTGTGTTTTCTTGGCCAGAAAGAGGCGAAAGCTCCACGTTGGGAGCGGCGCGGAGAAAAACAAACACGTTGAAATAACCATACCGGATTTCTATGTTGATTTCGTCGATGAGGTTTAAGATCTTAGTTTCATAGCTCTTGTCCTTGATCTATGGAGTATCCAAAGTAATTCATAAAAAAAAAAAGAAATGAAGGTTATCCATTACCTGTCTCGCTAATTGGAGTGCACTTTTCATCAAGTAATGGTTTTTCGCCTGGGTCAGGATCTCAGATAGGTCTTTGATTTTCAATTCATCATGAGGTTTCTTTCCTCTTGAAGCCCTCAAAAGACTTATCATTTTAGCAATAATTAGACCAAAAAAAGCGAGGGAACAAAGCTTTACAATAGACGGATCTGAGCGTAGATATAGGTTGCCTTGACTTCCAACCGCTGGAGTTTATAGACATTAAAAACTCCGATAGTATCTCTGACTTTCTCAGCTATTGCGGGATCATTCACTTGACCGTACTTCCATAGCACATGAGCAGTCAATAGTGCTATTTTGCATCTTTCAATATCGTAGCTATGATCCAGGTCTTTCAAGAACACCTCACACTCTCTCAGCAATTTAAGCACTTGATCATACTCGCTTTTTGAATGGGTGAGTATGGTGTCTTCCAAACTATGTTGACTGTGATGCCGTTTATGAGTATACCCAGGTTTTTTATAGCGGTGATAGAAGTTGGCTCTTGTGAAAGCGACGTAATGCGACAGTGCGATATGAATCTTGTCGTCTTGGATATGCTCCTGGATCGCCTCGACATCTTCGAGCTCGGAGTTCACCGTGTTAATTGATAAATCGGCTTCGTTTTTTTCGTATAAATAGAGCGAGGCCAAGAAGAGGTGAAGTTTCGCTTTCAATAGCAATATTCTATCGTCTTTAATATCCAAGCTCTGAAGCATAGTCAGCGCCCTTAACGCGAGATCCCGCGCGCCGGATTCTCGCGTCGAAATCAGCTTGAATAGCGTTGGAATCGCGATCCAGCAAATTTCTATAAGATCAATGGTCTCTCCATATAAAGTACCTATATATCGAATTATTTCATTTGAAATAAATAATGACTTACCATCGGTTTGGATAATCGTTTGGATCGATTCTGCATCAATACAGCTGAGGAAATTAGACTCGTGGAATTCGAAAACCTTTTTGATATCAGGGAGGTCAAAGGGATTCGAGCCTTCCTTTTGAGACTCGATATATGTGTATTTTCTATTGTTCTTAATGTATTTGCAATAAAACGTGTTCGCTGAATTAAACATCCAGATGCCGTGAAGACTAACTGAGCTATTTTCTGACATTTTCTCGTGGTAGAGGTGGATCCTCTTTAGTCTTCTGATCAATGAGATCGAGAGGAGAGTAATATATTGTAACTTCCTCAGTTCTAATTGCACAACTTCCGGTTTGAGTTTCTTATCAATGTATTTGTTAACGAATTGAGCAGGCTGATAGTATAAAATATCATGGCTCGCCTTCGTAATGACGGTCCAGAAGTAGTTTCCTGGCTTCAGCACCTCGATGTCGCGGGCGTCAGCCACAGAAGGGGATTCCTGCATATCTTTCTTTTCTTCTTCATCATCGCTGTCATTCGCATCCTCATCATCATCGTCATCATGATCTTTGTCCTTCCCCTGCTTTGACGTTAACAGCTCCTTCAGTATCGCTACCCAATTCACCGGAATCATGTCTAAACTCTCCATCTCTCGTAAATCCTGCGACGAGACTCCAGAAGTGAACAGGCAGATCATCAAGACGAGGTTGTAGCCTATCGGCGTCTTCGTGGCTATCGATCTAATATGAAGTTATACCCTAAAATCTCATGAGAAAGGTTAAATTTTACTGTAGTGTCTTTCCAATAGCCTCCTCATTCTCTTCTGCTTTCGTCTTGTAACTAGACTCTTGACCAAAGATCATTTCGCTCTCGATATAATCAAGCGACTCATGCTTAAGCCGCTCTGATATGCACCAGATCTTCTGAGGAGTAAGTCTAATCTTCTGGAACAACGGCCTTTGAGCGAGGTCATCGAGCTTCCTATCCTTGATCTTCAGATATTTGTAAGACAAATTCAGAAGAATCTTCGCTGCGTCTATCGGCTGGAGATCCCTCATCATGACCAACGACTCATCCAGCTGTAGTCTCTCATACTCGTTCTTAATGATGATAAATTTCGTGTATTTCGCCGCTTCAGCAACTTGCTTCAGTATCTCAATAAAGTCCTTCTTGTGGTTCTCAAGCAGCATATCGCATTTTTCTAAAATGAACAAAATTTTGCTCAGTTTAATCGATTCGCAAAAACTTTTGAAATCGTACGCGCCGGGCACTTCCTTGTAGAGATCGGATTTGAAATGCGATATCGAAGGCGTTTTTTCCATCATAATAATCGAGATTTTATCACGGAAATGTCCTCGTTCATATAAATAATTCGCCAGTTGCTTCACAAGCGAGGTTTTCCCGACTCCTTCACTGCCGTTCAATTGCACAAACTTGAGCTCCTTATTTGTGAGTATTTCATAGAGTTGATGCATTTCGCGGTTTCTTCCCATTATCCTCTTCACCGAGAATTTCTGCTCGATAACACTGTACGGGTTTTTGTTCGTTACAACTCCGCTTTCTCTGTTTGCGAATAATACCATCTGGTCGGAAAGTTCATTCTGGCAAAATTTCTTGAATTTAAGCGACTCGTTGTGCGGGAGCTCAGGTGAACAGCAGCACGTCCAGATTTCATTGTCGCTGACACCAGAAGGAGCGTCAAAAGGGTCTAGTTTATACGTGAACTGGAAATCCTGCGCCCATTTGCAACTTCCATTGTGAATATGTTTGTTTCGCTTGGGACAATCTAGACATAAGGGCTCATGGTACTGATGCGCTTTTTTGAAGCTTTCTTTTAGCGCGAGGTCCTTGTACCAGGGACAGTCAGCTTTATGCGTATGCGCACAGCAGCAAGTGTTCAAATCCATTGAACTAGCTGCGACTTTAGCGAGCTCAAAGGCCGGTTTGATAGCCATTCCGTCAAAAATATGGTTATAGAAATGCTGGGAGAATTTCTGAGCGACGCTATCCGCGATTCGAAGTTCTGATTGAATAGCGATGACACAGGGCACTCCGGCTTGCACAAAGACTTTTGCGACTTCTTCCGAATGGCAAGCGTTTACGAACACGAGCTTTACTGAGGAAATCTCGATTTTTTCGATAATTGATCGCAGATTTTCTGAGAAAAACTCCAATAGTTCTCCGTTTTCTCCCTCGAAACACAAATAAAACTGCTTCTCTTGCTTGCTATACTCGCCGTGGCAAATAATATGGAGAATAGACGGTCCCTTTGCAAGGACATCGACGAGTCTGTCCTTCGTAGCGATCTGAAAAATGAGATCAATGCGTTTATTTTTTGCTTTTAGTATTTCCAGTAGTTTATTGCTCTCCTCTTCGAAGTCCACCGGGTCTCCCAACGGCTCCACGCCGTTTTCTACCTTACGAACGAGCGGCTCGGAATATAAAATAGCCATATCGATAGTGCCTACGTTTGGTAGTTTGCTCGAGTCAATGAATGACCTCTTCTTCTGGAGCCCAGGCATCGGCGAATCACTTATTGAGGGCTCGTATGAAGAAACGGTTGATTTTACCGTCTGAAGTGAGGGTTGATGAAGCAACGGGAGATTATCAAGGCCACCAGTGTCGCTTCTGGCAAGAGAGATCTTGCTGTCAGACCTTTGTAGACCTAGTGGAGGGAAAAGCAGATTTTTTGAAGACAGTTGCGATGAGATGACGCTTGATTGGTTCGAAGGAAGAGATGTTGTTATAGCCTGAACTTGAGAAGTCGTTGTTTGCAGCTGTTCGCTGAGCGATTTCTGAGATTTTTGCAGCTCTTGTACTTGCAAATCGATATTATTAACATTTTTGATGAGATTTTGCACATCGTTGACCAGCGCTTCGATTTTAGCTTGCGCGTCGAAAGGTTTTGGGGGTCGGAGCCAAAGGATAAGTTCGATGGGTCCAACAGACTGGTCGATTTGGATGTCAAATTCGTCTGTAAGTAAATAGAATGCCTGCTCGTCCTCAGAGAAGATCCGCATGCAATCTGGATCAAAAAGTGCACCGTCTGCTTGAAGAAGTTCGACGAAATCTGATTTGTGTAGTATAAAATGATTCTGATTTGCATATTGAGTTACGATTTCTGAGTCGATATGGTGAAAAATATTTGAGATGGGGTTTGTTGAAGGGTTGTAGTCAGCATAGATGTATTTCAATGTGATTTTGAATTTCATAGTGGGTTGCCTTAATGGTTAGGCCAATGTCTGACCTGTCACAATAATGTACAATACTATTGATTTTTGGAGCGATAAACTTTATTTAGACTAAATAAAACCCAAAAAAATGAAAGTCTTTCATGGATTCTCTTTACGATTTATACAGATAATTTGCGTCAATGCTTTCTTCTCATGATGAAAAAAGAATGTTGAATCTCCCCTTGTGAATACATGGCAGACAGAAGAGAGTGTGCAATTTATAAATAAGTGAATCAGTAAAAATGGGAGACTGTACATAGTACATACAGGCGTTCTGATGATTTGCGTGCTCTTTGTTGTTCTTTCAGGTCGCCAAAATTATGATAATCGTATCAAGGATGTAAGGAGCATAGACTTTTTCTACCCTGCTGCTGCCAAAATTATTTGAGAAAGTTGGTATGGTAGATGGATTATTTCACATAAGATACCGCAATGCTATCTTCAAAAAGGCCAAAGAAAATAAACATCGCCAATAATAGCATGAGTGATAACCTGTCCAGAGCGCAAATATACACACGCTTTTATTCTTTTTATGTTCTGGGTTGATAACATAAAGAAGACTGTTGAATACGTTACAGTGAATCTCATTTCATATAGCTAATACAAGCAACCCTATTAGTGAATTATCTTTTTGCTGCAGCTCTATTGATATTTGGTGTTTGGCGTTTTCATTTCCAAATATTTCAAGTTCAGAATTACTTTTTCTTTATCTGGTTCTCATTCATTGTTTGAAACATAAATTTAAATATTATTTAACCAAAAGCTCTCTCACATTTATTTTTACTGATGGAGAAGTTTGACCCTGAAAGATTCAAGAACGGCATCCGGGCCCTGAAAAGAGAGCTTGGACAGGGAATTATCGACAAAAAGCAGTTATATGAACACACTCAAACCCATGCTGACGAAGAAAACGAGGCTCTACGAGCCAAAATACGAGAACGTAACCTCCGTTATGTTGAACAGCGTCGTCGAAAGCAAGAAAACAATATGCTTATCGACACTCACTCCACATTCCAATATTCCAAAGGATTCGATATTGAAACTCCTTCTGAACGCAACTTCATAGCCGGCAATAGAACCAGCCGATCGTATCTAAGCTCAGGGAAGTTGGCACCTCTTTCTCCAACCTTTGCCTCGAATTTAAAGAAATCAAAGTACTCCGAGGCCAATAATAACACTTCCCTTGAAACTAACGATCAGACGGCTTCAATAAACCAAACGAAGCAAACTGTTCAATTTCCAGCCACAAAAAAGCCTGAAGAGAAGTTTGCTCACACTGATCGACACTCTACTACACATCGTCTAAGAGAAATGCATGATTTCAGCTTATCATCGCATTCAATCGGAAACAGTTTCCGATCTCCTCTTCCGCAATTGTCAGATTTGCAAACTCCACGGATGAACGGCATTAAATCTCCCTTTGAAAGAGAAAAATCCCGACGAGAGATGAGCTTAAACGCCAGATATCTAAAGAAATTTATCTCAGCGAAACGAATGCTCGACGTGGTGAAAGTGGGTTCAAGGGATCTGGCATTAAGTACGCAGCGAAAAGAATTCACTGAGGATGAGAAACTCAAGAAAACTAAACAATTTGTGGAAGAATACTATCGCAACATGATTGATATGCTGGGAAGCGCTTACGACACCTTAGCCCTGGCAATCCAGGCGAGGAAAGATAAAGTGCAGTTAGATAGACATTTAAATGAGGTCCTGAACTATGCTCAGAAGTCTCACAACATTGAGATCTACATCACTGCGTTGAAGACCCAGGCGAAAATCCTGATAAAATTCAAGGATTTGTACCGTTCAATTGGAAATTTCAAAGCAATTAAGCGAATTGCGGATAGCAACATTGATTTCAAGTACGGAGACACTGTGATGAACAAAAACTATCTGCATCACAAACTCTCCTCGTACAAAAACCTCGGAAAGTGCTTCCAAGAAATTCAAAATTATAAGAAAGCGACCTTTTACTTCGTAAAAATGCTTCAGACTGCTTGGCTACTGAAAGATACGAGAAAAGAGCTGTTAGCTTACGATATGATCGGTCTTCAATACTACTACCTAGGAGAGATGGAGCACGCGAATTATTACCATCAGAAATTAATGAATGGAGCCGTCGAGAAAGTCGGCAGCGAGCTCCGCGAGCTTGGAATTCAGAAACTGCTTACGAATATCGAGGATAAAGCTCAAAATAAGGGGAAACATAAAGATATCAAGTCTGTTGAAGAGGAGCTAACTTCCCTCAGCAATCCGGCAAGCGAGGATGAGTTTGAACTCTCGGAGCCTTTAGTGCAAAACGCTGAGAC
>ENA-UOTX01001713-UOTX01001713.1-compost-metagenome-genome-assembly--contig:-NODE-1713-length-14159-cov-25.717441_pt1 | contig 14159 bp, 17 predicted proteins | sample MGYA00238143_ERZ746982 | MGnify/ENA primary metagenome ERZ746982 (study PRJEB28758, sample SAMN06268862) | compost metagenome | isolation source: single cell | place: USA: California, Emeryville, Joint... | reverse complement strand
CTTTTTTCGCTTTATTAATATTCACGGAAAGAATTTCTGAAGAACAATCGAGAACCTGGATGAATGCTGTTTGATCCTTAGCATTAAGATTTGTCTATTAACGCTCCAAAAAATTATTTGAATTCGAAATAGATGAAAATTAGAATCGGAGAGCCGAAACCTCTACTTTAAAATTTATCCTTATTAGAAAACTGTGCCCGAGTTTCTGAAAACTAATTTGATTAATTTTTTTTTCAGTCCTGAAAAGTTCCATTAAGTCAGCAAATTGGAAGTTTGTGATCTTGATATTGATCACTGATTCTCAATGGTACAAGAAAGCGGCATGAGTCTAGCCTTGTCAGTTAATAAAACCCAAAAGAAATTTCAGATGAGGAAGAGATCCTTATAATTTTTCAAGTTTGTAGCAAACATTGAAATGATATGTGATACGTAACCCTTATCTGAGAGTTTGCAGGTTCCATGGGCATAATGTCTTTCTAATCAAAGAGATAAGTATATGGGAAGGCTCGATCATATGGCTTATAGTTGCCTTTCTGTCTCTGGAGACAAGGATAGGGAAAAAAAATAGTTTGATCGAAAATATGTCAATATAGAAGGCAGAGACCTGATTGTTCAAGCAAAGTGTCACTAACTTCGAAACTCTGCTATCAATCCTTGAAATTTTTTCGTCGACGTGGTCAGTCGGTTCAGTAAAGAACGTAGTATTTCTCGAAATGTTCTTATTTGGTGAGATCTCGGAATATATTGATGTGACATTTGGTTCAATAGCGATGAAAATTTGAGTTAGAGTTGGATTGGGAGGAAAGGCTAACATCATTTCTAGTCTGAAGGGATTTTAGAGCGATCAGCTAAGCATAGAAAGAGTATGGCATTTATTATTTGTGGTTTTTGTGTCAATAATCATTGATTCATTTGGAAATTAATCGTAATTAATGGTTCTAATGCGTATTGTGTTTGAATATGTTGCTCTGATTGAATGGAATGGTTTAATTTGCATTTGTGGATTGAAATTAAGGTGATTTGACTGAGAAAATAATTCGGATTTTCAGGCTGAGCTGATATACAAGGTAGAAGAGAATTCCCTCTGAACCTTTGCTAATTCTTTGATCCTGCGAAGGGAAATTAGTAAGATAGAAGACGTCTGGATTTAGGTGACGCATTTGGAATTTTAGCTATTTTTATTAATTTTTTTTTGATTAAATAATTCAATTTTGTTATATCTATCAATCTTACCCTATCTCAAAATTGCTATAATGTTTGAACCTTTCAATCAGTTCAAATATTAATTTGCTTTTTGAGAGAGATAAACACGCAAAAAGATATTCAAAGTTGCATACAATTTCTGCAAGAAAATTTCTGGAGAGATCAAGATCATCATTTGTACACGAGAGTAATTTTCAGATCTTTCGGCGAGACGCTTTGAACCTGAGGCCTGAAGCATTTACATTTGAAACACTCTGGACAATATTCATTCTGGATTAGACGATAACAATTAGCAAACAAACATAACTTATTGATTACCTGTGAAAACCATTCATCGATATGTTCCGAATGTCCTCCATGCAAACAACGGCTACATATTTTACTTTTCGATTGTACCTAATTCCAAAATCCCGGTGATCAATACTTGGGTTATTCCTTCTGAAAGATTTACCTTGAATGAGCAAACTGAACAGGCCATAAAGTTTGATTCCTTCTGCTTAAATTCAGCTATCTCATCGTCATTGATTAGCTGATACGAGGTTTTCCCGATATCAAGCAGCATTTTGATGATCTCTTTAAGCTCTGTGATGTAAGTCTTCAAATTTTTATGATAATTCACGATATTATCAACAAAAGCCCTCTGATGATGATTTCCCTTCCTATGAAGCAACTCGGAGCATGCTTTGAGCACAGCCCTGATCGTCCTCTAAACAATAATGCATGATGCCCATATCCATCTACAAGATGTACCAATTTTTCAGTGTCGAGTAGATCTACAGAGTCTATCCTTGGAATCTCTTCTGCCTTCTTCCCTTTAATCACCAAAGACTAAGTAAAATCAAGTTTCAACATCATCTCGACTCTCTGCTGGGCTAATGAGTTACCTTTATGATAAATGAGGTTCCTGTTTGAGATTTGTTAGCGTATTCTATCATCGAATCCTCACGACTTGGAATGTTGCCCTTTAGAGTAAATTCATAAACATAAGCATATTATCATAGGTTGTTACGAAGATATATGACCCTTGGTGTCGGTCAGATCTCTTTTTATTTTCCTTTTGATCTTCTTTCAGCTCTTTTCGAAGAGGTGCTGTTTTCGCTAGCATTTCGTGGACCATCTGATGAACGGCAAGCACCAACTTGAAATCAATTTCTGATTCTGAGGCAATCGACTCCTCAAACACCCGGAAATTATATTGTGGTAACTCCTTTCTAACAATCTTCACGATTTCCGCAAGGAGCTGCTTGAAGTTATCGCGATACATCACAATCTCTGTCATCAACGCAACGAGCGCGACTCTCGAAAATTTCTCATCAAAACGGCTCTTTGGTAAGATAGTCGAAAAGATTTCCTTAATCAGATGTGTTTTGACGATATTTTTGTAAAAAGGCTTCAAGTCCGTGGCTTTTTGACGATCTCCCGTCTTACGATCGGCATTAGACCGACTTTGAGGAGAAGCAGAGGACTTTAAAGCTTCCATCGGATCAGATTGCCAGTATTTGAAATCCCTGTAGTCTTTATAATCATGGAATAACAAATTCAACACTTTGTTCAGGAACTCATCGCTAAACCTCAAATTTCGTTCAAATTTTATCCTCGCGAGGAACTTGCTCAGGGCTTCTGTATGAGTGGAAACGTATTGCTCGATATCAAACGTCTGATAAAAGCCGATTCAATTAGTTGTTAGCCATAAAGGGATATGATAATGTAGTTGTTTACTCTGAATTTCAATTGCAAGTCAAATCGGTTCTTCATATGCTGACTAAAGGTATCTAAGAAAAATATCATTACAGACTTTAATACTTGATGGCGCTCTCTGGCTGGAGGTTCCCGATTCTCCTTTGCAGCTCTGGGATCTCGTTATAGCTATAATGAACATAATCTGAGTTTTGCCCATAAACATGGTCGTCTTTTTTCGACTCTTCTGTTGTTTCGTTTCGTGAATACAAATCTTTCTTCTCGATGCTTATCTGCAGATTTAAATAATCATTGCTATCCTCCTCGTTATTCAGGATCTTCGTGTAAAATTTATCATTTTCCTCATCATCCTCAATGAGATAGTCTTTCAGCTGATTGGCATCAAGATGTCCGTATGATTGCGCTTTTCTTTCACAGCTGACTAAATAATGTGTCAGCTGGTTCTCGCTATAGATTTCCCTTAGAGTTTTCTTCTCTTTCAGCGTATTTCGCTGAAATCTTGTGTTTTTTATCACTGTTAGCGTGCCAAAAGGACTCCATGTGATTGAGTGTAGGCAGGGATAAGGGATGTAGTTCTTCGAGAACATGTTTCTTGAGTCACTGTTTCGAAGAGTCCTGAAAGACACGTAAAATGACCCAATTGCAAGGCAGAACTTACTTCAACTCAGGCGTACTTAAGCTCCTCTTTCCACCATCTTGATTCGAATGCATCATCATCTTAAATTGAACTTCCTCAGTTTCTTCTAAGCCATTTGCTATTCTCCTCTTATTATTTTCAGTTGATTAGATCTCAGTGGTTTGCCTAGTGTTTGTTACCACGACAATGTCAAGGAAAGGGTAGATCCAATCGACTGGTGAATCTTTTGTAATAGCTTCGAGTTTATCGTTCATGTTGCGTTTGAATTGATCGAGCTTGCTGGAGCTGAAATCGAAGTTAGTGCGGTTGAATTCGAAAGTTGGAGTGTCATCACTGTAAGTCAAGGGCACTTCGATCTATTGATTTAGGTTAGAGCTCGTTGAAATTTGTCAAGTGATACTGTAAACGTGACATCAAGTTTCTTTTTATCTGTAATTTCGATTTCGAATAAGGCGGACTCTTCGGGTAGATTTCTTGATGGGTTCGCTGTAATTGAATAATGAGGATTTTCTTTTTCTAGCTGAATTTGTAATATGAGATGTTATTGCGTGCATATCAGGTGCTAGAAGATTACTCTTTGGATTGCGCGATCGAGTTCCTGTTCGAGATTTTTGAAATTCATTTGCGCTGGGAATGGTTGGGCTGATTGCGGATCCTGAAGGATACAGGCGAAATAGTTTATTCAGATAAATAAATATAAGTAAAATTTGCATAATGATCTTAGAGAATGCGTGCTGCAGTAAATGGCAAGCGTTGGTTTCATTGCGAATTTGAATCATATTTTATGAAAGTAAGCTAGAGATTGTGTATGTAACTCAGCTTGCAAAGTAAAGAAACTCCTGTGAATATATTTACAATGATATCGTTAAAAAAAAACTAAGATGAGGCAGGAGATCAATTCATTGCGTGTACTGATAATCTATGGGTCGGAAAAGTGCATGAAGCAGAACCCTTCATTTTGATAACAAATAAATTCGCTTGCCAAGAACCTTGATGACGACTCTATGATATCTAACAAATTGAAATTTTGAATAAAATTCCAAGATATTCAATTTATCTTGTATATTCATTGAAGATTTGATTTACACTCTGAAAAAAATGGCGGATAATAGTATACGAACATCCGAAGAGATCGAAGAGCAGAAACGACAGAAACTCTACGAGAAGATAGCCAAGAAATACGCAAGGCCCGACGCTCCAGCCAGTGTAAGAGAATCAAAATCCAAAGAGGATGGCACTATTGCAGACGACCACACACACGAAGATGGTCAGCTTACCTCTTCAGAGATGCACAAGAACAATAAAAAACTCCTACGATTGAGCGTATCCTCTTATCATGACTATAGAACCGACATTATCCATCATTAGACCCATGTCAAGCAAGCTAAGACTGTTTGTCTACTCGCCTACGGAATTTTCGCAGCTTTCGTAATGGCTGACAAGATAACTATTCCATGTAACTATATTTCATCGCGCTTCAATCTTACCTCAACGAAGATGCTGTTCCATCATTGCTCCCAGGACTGCTAACGATTTATTTTACGTTCCAAATATTTTTCTTGTTTGGCAAGCAAAAATACGAAACTCCGACGAAAGGTAAATCAACAACTTCACGCAGAGGAACAGTCCTTCTCACAACAAATTACATTAAAGTTTTTAGATTCAGACACAAAGAGACTCCATTGAATAAGCTCTGCAGATTTTCCAGCCACTTCTTTGTGAGTTTCTTTCCCCATTAGTCATTTCCCTAATTCCTTTATTGCTAGAGCTGGGTACGTGAGATCATCGAAGACCTTGCCTGCTTTCTATTAAGTTGTATAATTTCACTCTCCCTTGTGCAATACGAGCGAAATGATCTTGCCACGAAACTAAAAGAAGAAGTCTCGCTAATTTTTTTGTCTCTGTATAATTTATTCCGGTAAATCAAAAACTAATAAATGCGAGAGATCTCTCAACGTTTGTGTTTTGTAGCAGAGTAGAGTAGTAATTGCATTTAACACTTAGTACAGTAGTAAAATTAGCTCAGAGGAAGAGAATTATTGTGGAGCTTTTGGGTGGGTAATGAAAAGTTCTCATTCATGAAACATCAATTTTGAGTTAAAATCTAATATGCAAAAACCGTCATTCTCTCTGACAGTTCAAGTTACACATCATAAACAAAAATAAAACCCAAGAAGCTATCTAACGCGCTCTATTTCTTTCCCATCATCTTCATCATATCGCCTAAGCCTTCCATTCCTCCCATTTCTTTCATCATATTCATCAGGTTGCCCATACCTCCCATCTGTTGTAACATTCTTGGGTCAACCAGGTTAGACATCTGCTTCATCATCTGCTGTGGGTTTCTCGCCATCTTTGTGAGATCGCCTCCTTTGCCCAACTTCATCTTGCCCATCTTTTCAAAGACAGTTTTCAGCTTCTTATACTCTTCGAGCATAATATTAACCTCCAATACGCTGGTTCCTGAGCCTTTGGCGACTCTCAATATTCTTGACGGGTTCAATGGCTTAATACAATCAAGCTCCTCAGCCGTCAAACTATCAAGAATACAAAGCGATCGCTTGACCTTCGCGATGCTTTCTTTCTCTGTGCTCTTCTGCATGAAATTGCTGCCGAGACCTGGAAGCAGTGACATGAACTGGCTGAAAGAACCGATTTTTAAGATCGATTTGTATTGGCCGGCGAAGTCTCTCAGCGTAAACTCACCAGTTTGTAGTTTTTCAATGAGTTTCGATTGATCTTCAATAGGAACCGCGTCTTTGACGATATCGACGATTTTTCCAATGTCTCCCATTCCAAGCAACCTCTTAATAAAAGACTTTGCATCGAATTCTTCAAAATCGTCAAAGTGCTCTCCTGTACCGATAAAGGTGATCGGACTCTCAGTTGCCGCGACAGCAGAAAGCGCACCACCTCCCTTGGCATGACCGTCGAGCTTGGTGATGATAACGCTTCCGACGTCAACTGCCTTTCGGAATGCCAATGCTTGATCTTTACAAGCCTGACCAATCGAACTATCCATGACGAAGATAACTTCATCTGGACTAACCGCAGCCGCTACCTGCTTCATTTCATCAAACAGCTCGCTCTCTTGCTTGTGACGACCTGAGGTATCGACGATAATCATCTCGAAGTTCTCTTTCTTGAACTTTGACACACCCTCCTCAGCGATCACGACAGGATCAGTTTCTGAGTAAGAACCGTAGAAAGGAATTCGGACTTTTGTGGCATTCTGCTTGAGCTGATCGAACGCACCTGCTCTGAAAGTATCAGCGCAAACCAAGCAGGTTCTCCAGCCTTTTCTTGCCCAGTAGTAGGCGTACTTGGTACAGGTGGTAGTCTTACCAGAGCCTTGAAGACCAACAAACATGACGACATTTTGCTTGCCTTTTTTCGGTTGGAAAGGCTTTCGTTCGGCCTCGAGCATCTTTGAGAGCTCTGAGACGACGGCGGTTCTGATTAAATTACGCAGGTCGGCGCCTTGACTCTCCTGAACCTTGAATTGGAGCATGACATTGTCTTTAAGTTTCTTGACTTGGTACACATTGACATCTGATTGCAAGAGGGCAGTGGTAATGGTGTTAAGGATTTCCTTGACGACGTCTTCGTTAACGACATCGACTTTCTGGAGTTTCTTAAGCGCTCCCGAGATTTTATTGCCTAATTCTGCTAAGACCATGGCGAAGTTCGACTCGAAATTTGATATTCAGTGAGATTAATTAAATATATGCTGCTACGTGTAGCCTTATATAGTAGGAAAGTTTCTATTTTCTGAATAGTTAGATTTTAATAGAAACCCACGTTGGAAAAAATTCTCACTCTGAGACTGTTGAATGAGAGAAGAAAAAGTGGGCTGGTAAATTCAGAATTTTCCATGTAAGGAAATTGGGATATTCAGCGTCTAGGAATACGAAAAGCTGAGCAAACTGTCTGTGTTCTAGGTGAATTAGACATAATTTCGTCATTAATGGATGAATCGAAGCGAATGATATCGAGTTTCGTTGAGATTGATAAAGATCTTGAGCAATCGGCAGTTGAGCATTTTAGTTGGAATTTTCTATTGCATTTCCTTGTCAATCAGAATTTTAAGGTGAAAAACCAGGCGAAAAAATAGCATGGGAAAATCATGGTCTTGACAATATTATTTTTGAAAATGTTTCTTCAAAATTTTGTGCATTTGGTTGATAAATCGAGAATGAATTAGAAAATCTGGATGCAAACTGCTGGGAATAATGAGATGCTAAAATTTAATAGCAGCATTTTCTCTAAACGTCAGAAGTGATGCATTTTGCCTTAAGTATAATTTCTCATGGAAATAATTATCCCTTTTTTTCAGTCCATGAGTAGATTGATACATATCATAAGTTATGAGCATGAATTTCTTTTTTTACACGGAGAATTTTCGAATCCTCCTTTAAATTTCGCTTCAACAATTATTTCTGAAGGACTTATCCTAAGAAAGCGAGACTTGATTTACAATTCTAACAAAATCAGTAAATATTCCTGCTCTCAAGCTAGCTATTTTCAGTTTCCACAATGAGTTGCACACAAGCCTCTCTATAAAACCTCCTGAAAACTTACGAAAAATCCTATTTAGTAAATTTTTTTCTGAGTACTAACTCCCAATAAATTAAAGGAATCAAGAGTTGTCAATAGCATCATAATGGGAAGTAACTGACTCTAAAATTCTCTTCCCCACTACGTTTCTCAAACTCTTTAGGTTTATGCACACACGCTCCAAACACAATAGACCAAAATGTCCGCCGTGGAAGCGCCTTATTGAGTAAAGGGAGGATCAATGGATGCAACTTTGAAGTAGATTTTGGAGACGTAACTGCACATCACACTGACGCAATATGTAATCCATTCCCAGTCATTTTCCGAGTCATCCTCTCTTCAATTTTAGTAATTTCTGCAAACAATCTACTTTCAATGAACTCTGGAGTAGCCGCAACGATACTCGCAAAAGGCGGACAGTAACAATCTCAAACACCGAAACTTTATCTTGCTTACGATGAATTACAATGCAGACAAATACAAGAGGAAGCGAATAATTACATTGAAACACACGGTCCTTGTAATTTATTTTAGATTTCAACATCGTAAATCATTATTTAGTGAGCGTGGGTTCAGCTTGTCCGACGAACGCTGGGACTTTGAAAGCGAAATACATTATACATGCAGTTGTGCCAGTTTGGAATGGAGTATCTATCTTATTTTTCTGGAAATGAATAAATCATTGCACTAGGGAGACCAACAAGAGATTGAGAGGCTTGGGAGTGCGATACAATCAGCGTAACTATAATATACAGATACCCTTAAATGATATGAACTTAATCAGATTGAAACTCACGGCTGATTTAAATGTGCAAGACCTCGTTATTTCACCAATGGGAGTGGGAATTTTCGATTTTCCATCGGAAAAAGCAGCTATTGCCACTGTGTCCTCTCTTGTTGATTTCGTTAAGGAAAACAAAACTCCATTTAAACGAATCAGATTCATAATTCCAGAGATTCAACATGTAAATAAAAGTTTTGCAAAGCCTACTTCTAACATGCTATTATTAGTTGAAAGTGTACCAGCAATGTATGGATAAAAGAATCCGACAAGGTTCTCTCGGTAATTAATATTACCACTGCTTGTCTTTACTCTTATATTAGTCGTGAAAAAGATGTATAATGAGGAGAACCAACTGATACTTCTCGAGCCTGATGTAACAACTGCAAGCAAAAGAAATAGCAGGAAGCCGTCTTTGGGTTTGGAAAGCGCACGAAATGAAGAGGCTATTGTTCCGACGCATTCTACCCACCATAGTGAGTGTAAGACGGAAATAACGCAACATAATGACCAACCGCAAAATAAATTATTGAATGATAACGATGGTTTGAGCAATCAAAAGGAAAAAGAAGAGCAGTTAATTGATGGCCAGCATTCGAAACAGAAAGATGAGTCGAAGCCAGAAGAAAACGGTCAATCAGGTCATGGTCTGACAGTTGAATAAAGAAATAATGCGTGAATTTCAATTTGGAGGGTTTCCTGTTTAGATTATCAAAATCCTTGAGAAAGATTGTTTTTACCGTTCTTTTTGGTAACTCTCAAGCTTAATCAAGAAAGTTTTGGTTTGAATTCTTGTTTTATAATATCAGTTGAAATATTCGGGCTATCTTTTACAAAAGTATGATAAAAATAATAATTATTGACAAATTTGAAATTTGTTAAGTTTTTGAATGCCTCAATAAGTTGGAGCTATTGTGCATCGGTTTTAATTGGGATTATGTTATTTCTCTTGGATTAATTCAAATGAGAGCTAGTTCTCTAGTCTCATTATTCTCGTACCGGTAATTAAGCAAGATCCTTTAGTATTCTTTGGACGGTAATATGGAAATGAATATCATATCTTAAAATATTTCAATTCAGCAGATTAACAAATAATTTGTTTCAAAAAAAAACAAAAAAAAAAAACATAGTAAATGATATTTGTTTAAATCATTTCTTTTGAAGCTTAAGAAACAATAAATAATTACTACTGGGTTATAATTAACAGAATACTTAGTAGTTCGAACACTTTTCCTATGTTTGATTGCATATATATAATTAGAAATTGATAACAAACCTGCAAAATATACAATAGCTTAGTAATTAGAAATGATGGACACCCCCTTAAAGGTTCTGAGATGCCTTCCAGCCCACTCTCTTAACACGAGAGTGACTCCTGATGTCTCTCTATCCTATATGCTAAACCCAATACTTTTTTTCTAACTAATAAAACCGAAAATTAAGAGAATAGCGCTTGAGATCAAAATAGCTAAATTCTAACCTACTTGAGAGGGGACTTTTATTGTGGGTTGGAACTTCACACAAGTCTTAAATAATTATCAAAACGCAGCAAATGAGTGAATTAACAAAGTAAAGTCAATGAGAGGAACTGATAAAAATCCAAAGCTTTGCATGCCAACTCTAATCACAGTTCCGATTTCCATTGAGGTCGCGAACTTTTCAATATGAAATAATACATTATTACATAATAGCTCACCAATCCACGCTAATTCTGCTTTCGAGCCTAACTGTTTCTCTTAGCACTTCAGTTCCCCTTCAGTAAGCAATAGTTCATTTTACACCTGAAAGCAACAGTCGAACAAATTCTCATACTGTTGACCAACCACTGAAAGTTTTTTGCCCTCGAAAATATTTCGTTAAACTTACTAACATTTTCTTTCCCTTTTAATTAAAGACGCAACGCTCGAAAAAAACAGGAGTAAATGATTTCCTTCTCCGAAGAATCAGTAATCAGTACTCCCAATTAATCGATGACATCTACGCGTGTTTTTTCAATCATTTGAAGCTGCCAGGACTGCTTTCCTTCCTCACAGATACCGTTCTTTGCTTTCCTGCTCGTATAGATCATCCGTCAAATCTTCGTTTAAAGGTTAGTCCAGGATACTATTACTGACAGAAAATAAAATTAATTTGCTGGTTAATGCAAAAAATCAGCGGAATTCAGGAAGATAGGTTCTTAGTTCCGATATTAATAAATTTACTAACTCACTTGAGTAGTGTTTGAGATTAATTAAAGATAAATTAACTCAAAGAAATACTTCTACACTGAAAAAGTTATGAATCAAAGTCTGGATCAATCCTTACCGACCCAATCACCCAAGAGCCAAATCGAGAACACCGACATCGATTACATCGCCTTCTATTCGACTGAAAAAAGTATAAATACTACCATTACTTTTTGTAAATCGATTCATTCTTACACAGATGAAAAAAACTCAAAGACCCAAGATGAGTTAGAAGTTAGTCTAGAACAAGCCGTACCTAGCTTAGACGACCTTGCGAAAGCGGAAGAGTTCAACCCGAATTGTTGCTCATTGAATGAGATCGACACGGGAACGAACCTCTCGGAAAATGGAGTCGACAGTCGCCTTAATTTTGAACGGCTCCGTAAAACATTGCGAAGTATAACCTCTCTCGTGTTACCTCATTATTAATTTCTTACTATGTAATTATAGGTAGCCTCTTCGGCACACCAACTGTTTCCAAGACCTCGCTCGACCTTGATAGTGAGCGCTGTAACTCGCTCATAGATGGACTTGATTCTTGTCGAATACTCATGCATAATGCAATAGCTAATATTTTTTTGCTTGATAGATCCCAAAGAGCTTAAATCTGCCTCCAGTCTTCAAGACCTTCCAAAGAACGACCCTCTGTCTTTTTTCTCGAAGATCAGTAGCGAAGGTGAGCAAGGGCCGTTGTCCAGAATAAAATCTAGAGATAATCAAAAGGGTAACTCATTTTTCATAGTATTTAGTGGCAAATTTTTTTTGTGATTATAGAATTTAAAACTGATAGCGATCACCGTAAACATCATCCAGTTTTTAACCGCTTCGCTTGGAAAGAAGAGATCCAATACAGCGATGAAGAAGAGGAAAAGGATTACGAAGTTGAGCCGGGGATTTTTCATATCTACGGGAGCTTCAGTCAGTATTATCAGGTGCTGAAAGTAATCGGCGAAGGAGCCCACGGGATCGTGCGGCTTTGCAAAAAACGCAGTGATGGCAAGGAATATGCTGTGAAGATCATCAATTTCAAAGGTGACGATGAGATGAAAGTCTTGGTAGCAATTTTGTTACACAATTCGTGAGTATTAACGATTTGTCTAGATTTCCAATGAGTTCAAAAACCATCGGAAGCTGCTGCATGAAAACATCATTCAGGTCTACGAATTGTACATAGACTTGCTGAAAAATAAGATATACATGATTTTGGAATTCGTTGACTCAAAGGATGTGCTATCCGTGATAAATGAATCAGGAGCGAGGTCGGAAGAGACCGCCGCGATAATCTTTCAACAAATTTTGCTCGCAATCCAATATTTGCACTCAATAGGCGTCTGCCACCGTGACCTTAAACCAGATAATATTCTCATCGCCAAGAACCAAGGTACGCACCTACTGGAAAACAAAATGATATTAATAGTTCCTTTTACTCTATAGAAGGGCTCGTGGTCAAGATAATCGATTTTAACGTGTCAAAGTTTGTTGGAGAAGCCAAGCGTGCGAAATATTCTATATTCTCGAAAGAAAATTACCGGATGTGGACTCATACAGGCACAATTGCCTTTACCGCTCCTGAGGTATTCACGAACGCCGATTACACGTAATAATGACTCACACTTTTGCTATTGATAATAACTCCATTAACTTTTAGCGAAGCGGTCGACATGTGGAGTGCAGGGGTCGTTCTCTATACGTTCTTATGTGGCTACCAGCCTTTCCATGCGAAATAGTAAGCGATTATTCAAATCTATGAGCTAAATGAACATTGTTTCCTCTATTAGCGTGGGAGAACTTATCGAGGCTATAAAGAAAGGCCAATACGACACAACGTCTGAAAAGTGGAAAAACATCTCACCTGAAGGCAAGGACTTGATTGCAAAGCTTCTGACTGCGGATTACAATGAGCGATTATCTCCTTTTGAGGCTCTGGCTCATCCTTGGATCGCGAAAAGACAGATTGTGACGGAATAAAAATTATTATATTGGGGTAAAATAAAGGAAAAGAAACGTTTTAAGTTCGGTAGAGTTGAAAATACAGTTTTGGTTTATTTAACTTAAAGCGCAGAAGACGAGTTAACTTAACATCCTTATGAAATAACTGTAATCGTATGTACTCCTAGATTCATAACGTATAATCTATATCTATAATATATAATCTATCATTACTTGTTAATTTCTTGAAAAATTGTCTTTTAAAGTCCCTTCATAAGATTTTTTGTTAATGACTTCATAAAGCAAATATAATAATAATCACAATGGACTTAACTCGACTTCAAAGATGCTTTTTGTACTACAGGAACGAGGAAAAGTCGATTAGAAGGGGATGGACTACAGAAGAAATAGAGGATTACTCCTTGAAACAAAGTAGTTTTCAGACAACTGGTTACAGAACGGATGTATGATTTCATAATATTTATTGAGAACTAACTGTTTAGTCAAGTGTCGAAGAAGATGAAGAAGTTGAAACATTAAACGCATAAAGCAATATCATGAGCTTGATAAACATTCTATACATATTCCCTTCGTTCTGAAGCTGATGTTAAAATTTTTTCTGGTTGTCGAAGAAGTTAGGACTCGTGTATGGTATCTTATCACCCCCGTAATTTAACGGTTTTTTAGGCTGGGTGGTTCCTAGTGGAAAGTTGGCTTGAGGAAAACCTGCATTCGTTGGATTTCCCCATGTATTGCTAGTTGTCGTGTCATAAGGGAAACCTCCTCCTACTCCTCCCTGCTGCTGATAGCCAGGGTACATATTATTCGGCTGATACTCAGGGAAGCCAGAAAATCCTCCTCCAATACTCTGCTGTTTCTTCGGTCCTATCGTCTGCGTCATGTTTTGCTGTGGGTAGAAGTTGTTTCCGCTGAAGCTTTGATTGAAGCCTTGATTATAACCCTGGCCTTGATTCTGGACATAACCTTGCCCAACATATTGATTAAATCCTGGTTGATTCCCTTGGGAAACGAATCCTTGGAACTGCTGCCCGCTAAAGCTATTAGTATTCGCTCTGTATGAATTTCCTCCAGAAGTGTCAGGAATTTGCCCAATATTTGGTTGCTGCAT
>ENA-UOTX01001712-UOTX01001712.1-compost-metagenome-genome-assembly--contig:-NODE-1712-length-14165-cov-17.223240_pt1 | contig 14165 bp, 6 predicted proteins | sample MGYA00238143_ERZ746982 | MGnify/ENA primary metagenome ERZ746982 (study PRJEB28758, sample SAMN06268862) | compost metagenome | isolation source: single cell | place: USA: California, Emeryville, Joint... | reverse complement strand
GTATAAATACGCTTTTTTTTCTAAGTATTTTCGAAACCAGATATCCGAAATATGTTTATAAGTCTATGATGGAAAGTAATTTGCATACCTGAATATTTTTATATCAACTCTGGGGTTAGGGTCTCTGACAGTTGGAATTTTTCGGGCATGAAATAAGTCTAATTTTAAAATCCTCCAGCTGGCCTCTTTATTTATGATTCAGCTTACGGAATCTAAATCTTTTCTATTTATTGCAGATTGATCTCTGAAAGATACTTAGAACTCCTTCACACAACCGTTAATTTTATCGTTCTGGTGTTCAGAGTGATATAACATTTTAATTTCGGAGTTTATAACTGTTAGTAGTGTGAGTTATATTATAGGAAGTTCACGACGTAATTCAAATACATTTCCCGCGTTGTCTACTTTTATTTATTGCGCTAGCAAGAATAATCTTTTGTGAGAAATTTACTTAAAATATTATTACCTTAACTCAGCGATCCGGAGATCCATGAATATCACTAAACGGGATTGTCCTTGAAGTGAGTTATGATTGATTGAAAAATACTCCTCATGATGTCTTCTTCTGAGTGAATGTTGGCTAACAACTGCTGATAGAATTTTTCATAGGAAAAATTTGTATACTCATTGGTATAAAAATAGAGCGTTTCGGCAACTGTGATTCTTTCTGTCGTGTGTGTGGCACGAGAAATCCTATTGCTTAATATCGATTTAAACTCAAAACTGATATTGAAATTAAACCAACAACCCAAGCTGAAGCCGAACAGGAAGTCTCATCTCAAGCTACCCTTTGGGGTGATTTAGCAGCAGAGGTCATTGGAATTAGTGCAAATGACTTTCATAATCTTGCATCATCAAATGAAAGTCTAGAAATGGCTTATGATGCCTTGCTCAATGCATCAAGAAAAAAATACTCTTTGGTGCTGACTCGTAAAAAAGGAAATAAAGAATGGGAAATCAAGATATCAAAGATCTCAGATTCTAATAAGAAATCATGAAAAGTTTATATTTTCTTACTAACGGGTGAATATATACTTATATTGCAATGATTCTATATATTTGGCAAACAATTCACTTCCATCATTTATTCTTACCTCCTATGCAGAGAAGATATGTTCAAAAATAATTTAAAATTGTCTATACCGATTAAAATTAATCACGACATGCTCGAAGATGAATCAAATGACATATGTGTTTCATGTTTTCTCTCCTTTGTTGGTTAATTAATTACTAAATAAAAGAAAATTGGTTTCTTTCGATGAGATAATTAAAAAAAGTGCATCCACCGGGAATCGAACCCGGGTCGCAACGATGGCAACGTTGCATTCTACCACTAAACCATGAATGCTTTTCGAAATGAGATGTTACACTTGGTAAATTAAATTAACCTTCTACAATCTCAACCCTGATATCCAGGGTCAGCGTCTTTCGTGGGAATTGTATTGACTCACGATGTATCCAACCCTTGGTCATTATATTTTGAAATGTTATCACAACAAATTTTTTGTGCATCTCTTACCTAATTCAACATTATTAGGTACCTTTGCCTTCTTTTCTTTTCTCTATCATTCATAATGGCATCTTTTGAGTTTCCAAGCGGATTGAGTAAAGTCCAGCTTCTTATAGCAGGTATTCAGCCTGTCGTTTGTATCTAAGGTTTAACTCTGTGAGGAAAACGAGAAATATCATGTTTTATCATCTATTCCGCTTGAATCTCTTGACCTTCTCTAGCAATTCAAATCAAGCATGTTTTGCCCTCAAACGAATTGCTCAGTCCTCATCTCTATCTAATAATTTTACAATCATCCTAAATGACATCTAAATTTTTATGATTGATAAGATAAATATCCAAACCACCACACTTAGATCCTGCTAGACTAGTAAAAACATCCAAGTTGGTCCTTGAAATGTTTTACTTTATTGCTAAACTTAAATTAACCCAAATGTCTAGGCTCTTCAGAGTATTTAAGAAAACCCGCGAAAAACTCAAATAATTTAAATTTTTTTCGCAGAATAAATTAAGGAAGATGGAAAGCAATAGCACGACAGAGAGAAATATCGCTCATACCAGTACCAGCTCTGTTTTATCGGCAAGACCTTACGTACAAAGGTATAGCGATCCACAAGTTTTTGACATCGCGAATAACACGGCTGATAATAACCCCATGATGAATCGTCATTCACATCAGGCTCAGATTAGCAGCCCTCTGAGACTCAACAATCAGAGTCAGATAAACGATGACACTAATTTTGCTTTGAATGAGAATCTTGGACGGTCTGAGTTAGACTATGGAAACCCACAAAACTTTTACCTTGACCCGACTGAGCGGGTCAGTAATACTGTAAGGCTGTCAACGAGCCAGTCATTAGAGGGTAACGAACCACTTCCAAAAGACTTTAAAAAACCGATAGTCAACCGCAACGAAGTGACTGTCGAAATCCAAAAAATATATCCTGAAACCTTCACTGCAATCAACGGCTGTCGGTACAGAAAAATGGATGTTATTGTTCTCACGGACAAAATTGATACTATGAGAATATTTTTCTTCTATGACAAGTACATGGGTATTATCGGGAAATTCAGAGAGAACAGGGTCTACAAGATTAAAAATCCTAAAATTATGGGAGGTTCTTCGAACTATGATTGGACGTATAGCTCAAGTTGTGAAGAAATGGCGGAGAAGCAAGGCCTCCACTCGGGATTCAATGGTCGCCCAAGCACAAATCCAACTGAAACAGAGATCATTATGTCAAAGCTTCAATCCCAAATGTCTCAAGCCTGGGAAAGCGGCAAAATCACCGGTAAACTAATTGAGAGAAAAGATACGCTTCGGGCTCCACGAGAAATGGATAGGGTTCTCCGCTATTGTGGATGTATCGAGAAAGCTTCGAGGTATGATTGCACATGTATGTACGAGGTAACCATCGAGGAAACAGTAGATGGGAAAAAGATTACAAAGACTGGCCCTCTTCCTGCCAAGGAATGGTATAGGATGGTGACTAAAAGCTTCGACGAACCAAGAGATGTTTACGAACGAATTGAGAAGAGGATAAGACGTGACGACTGGCGAACGCAAAGTCAAAGATTTTTTCATTAAAAATATTCAATAATTAATTGTCCTCATAATGATATATGAAGAAAAAATGAGGTAAAATGGTGCGCTGTCTTTGTAAAATGTTTATTTTGTGGGTCTTTGACTTTGAAGAAGTTTATGCTGTATCTGTCTACTTTGAAATTTCAAGAGTAAGATAAATCTCTACACTCATTTAACAGTTGAGTTTTCTTTTTTATAAAATAAGGAAAAGGATACATTGATGCAATTCTTGCAAAGAAGAAATACACAGATATTGTAATTATAACTTCTACTAAAGTAAAACCTTATTTGCACTTAGATTCATAAATCGAGGCTATTATCTCAAAATCTAATCGTTCCTTTTCCAAAATCAGACACACGTGTTAGTCTCTAATAGTACGAGTTGAAAAGTTATGAAAATATATTATTAACGAGCAAAGATTTTTCGATTCGAATCTAATAATACATCAATTTAGAATCTTGAAAATTACTATAAATCTGAATAAAACATTACAAGCAGCAAAGTTTCATATCTTCTTTATCAAGAACTTCATTAGCGAGCTTCCTAATATTCAATGAAACCATTTTATGCTTGGATATCTGAGAACAAGGTTCGCGATATCGAGATCTAAATTACTATCAATATTTTAACAATTTATTTCGATTCATGGAAATGTGGCTAGTTCCTAAAAGCTAGCCTAGCGATTATTTAAGTCAGATCCTATTAACAAATTATAAATTACTACTATTTCAGAAGATATTGCAATGACCGATACTATCAGAGCGAATCAAGATAATGTTGAGGAACCAATTTTGGCAGATAACGCTGATTGGTACCCTGAAAGTCCTGATGCTAACAATTTAAATCTGAATATCTTCTCAAACGATCCAACTGAAGAGCAGAAAACAGAACAAATTAACTATGAACCAGATCCCACGGAGATTTTACAACCAGCTGAACTAATTCCGGCAAATGGAGGATTAGGAAACAATTTAGAGAGGTCAAGAGAACTGAAGAATGGAGTAAGTATGGAAATACAAGTGTTCAGCAAGGAACACTTGAAAACTGCTAAAGGCGCTCCATACAAATCTATTAGCGTCATTTTACCGCTATATAGCATTGTTCCTAAGCAGATTTTGATCTTTAAAGAGGATCTTTTTGGCGAGTTGAAAAAATTTAAGAACGGAAGAACTTATATTATAACCGGCTACTGCATTATCAAGAAAAGCAAGGATATATTATGGACAGATCAATCTAAAATAATTGATAAGGCAGATGTTAAAAAATTTGAGATTAAAAGAGCTGAAATTGGAATTCCTAAATTCAAAGATCCTCAAGCCCTTTGCTATTTGCCATGCCCTGAGAAAGGTTGCCTTGGAGCGATGAAGCAAACTATTTGTTTTCGATGTAAAAAAACGAGTCTTACCAAAGAATATCAATACAAATTTGAGATTACTATCGAAGATCTTTCAGAGAATGCAAATGCAGCACAAGCTGTACGCCGAGCAACAATTAGAGGAGAAAATGCTGCCAAAATAATGGGCATAGATGCGAAAGAGTTTCACGAGTTAACTGAAAAATCAAAAGATGAAATGATTCAAAAGGTACTTGAAATTTTACGTAATGAATATTCTCTAGTATTGAGTGAAATAAAAAGCAACATTAGAGTCAGAAGTATAGAAACGATTGTATAATGAAATTTTGGGTATAACTGAGATAGAATCTAGGAATGTACATTTCGCACCCCAAAACAATACATCCTTGAAATTGTGTAATAATAGACCTACTGAGACGCCTTGGTCTAAACTCGAATAAGAATAATTTCAACACAACTCGATCTTCAAGTTTAAACTCTAATTCCTCAACACTAATTTAAAGGATCAGAATTAAAATTAAAATTTATCATTTGAATATTTATGAACAGCAAATTCCACTGTTTTAGTGATATGAAGACAGCGCTCATTGATGCGATTATTTTTGTCCTGACTCGTACTTATTTCTCTACAGTGTGCTAACCCAGTATATCAACATTACGTTTCAGTTTATTTGCTTGTAATGAGCAAAATTCTGTAAAAAATCGCTCGAGAATCTTAAAATCAGGCAGATCACTTCTAGCACGCAATTATCAAATAGAGTTCATCTTCTAATTTGGCTCTCTCCAACACTTTTCATCCTCTCACTGTCTCTCACAACAAATCACATTGCCTCCTATCTAATAAGAAATCATTTCTATTCAGCCGTAAAAAAGTGTTTCAAGCGCATTTCAAGCTCAGAACGTGAACTCCGAAAGAATTTCAAGGATTTAACAGGGTGCATATTAAATCACCCTAGTAAATACCATCAGAATTATTTCCTATAGACAAATTAAGCTAAATTGATTTTGTTGGTTTTAATTTTAAGCTATTCTACTCTGCTAAGGCGGATTGAAGAACTGCCCTTTTTATTCTAACTTCAAATACTCTCTATAAAAATGGATGCAATTCTTTGGTTCAATGAATTTTCAAAAGGAAAAGACGAATTTCCCGTCAGCAGCAAGGTATCTTTAACCAAACTCCTCTTTTCAGACTCTTTTTCTTCCTATTCACATTGACATCACCTCAAACCTCATATTTCTCAGTCTGAAGACGAGATCAAGAAGTTAACACTCGAAGACAACCTCGGCGAGGTCAAACGTTCCTTTCATATCATCTCTAAGGGGCAGCAGATACAAAAATACGCTGTAAGATCACTCATGACCTGTCAGAATCAAATAACATTCACTCTCTGTGAATTCGCTCATATAGATATATTCCAATCTGAACAAAATTTTCCTCGAAAGTGGTGCAATCGAAAAGCTTATCCCAGTTATTCAAGTACAAGAAGCCTTCGCCAATAATAGCTAATGATTCGCAATAATTTCCAAAGGCAGATCTTATGAACCAAACGGAAGAAAACCAAATCGAGGCTTCAAAAAGTTTGACAAAACTGATTAGCAATAAGGTAAAAAGGCAGCTCTCCAAAAAACATTAACGCTTTTTTTTTAAAGGATTTTCCTGCCGACAAATGCCATCCGTTTTTTAAATTGACGCTGAACGTGCTTTCTCTGTGGAATTTAGCTGTGTTGGACAGTTGGGTCCTAGTTTTCGATGAGTTTTTGAATAAAATGCCTTATGAAACGATCGAAAAAGAAATAAATTTTTCCATTAACAACCTCTCCGAGCCTACACAGCACGTTCTAAGCAAATATATCGCAGCAAGAATGATAGGGTTCGTTGCAGATGTAATTACAATTATTTTCTCCAATGAAATTGAGAATAATTCGCGAACATCCTTCAGAAAACGAAAAGAAAATTCAATAGCAATTTGCTTGATCGTGCGCTCAGCTTATGCCATGACATCGATGTCGAAGTGAGGAAAGTGATGTCGCAAGAAGTGCTTAAAAAGGTCACTTTTGCAGTGGGAAGAGATTACGCAGAATATAAACTACTCGACAAAGTACGCTATTTTTATCGTGATTGGATCTGATTTTAATTTTTTTTGGTTATCACATCCAGATTATCGAGCTGGTTTATGACTCTGATCTGCAAGTTAAACTTGCTAGCATTGACGTGTTAATCGAGATTACTGATTTATTGAGCGATGAATGCAAACGAACAAGAGTAACAGGAACGCTAATGGATTTTTGCAGCACAAATAATGAGGAAATTCAGCGCAAAATGTCCTTACAAATTGGAAAGATCTTCTTTCAGGTACGCAATTGATGATATTGAGAACCCGCTCTTATGGTCTATCATCAGCTCAAGAATTTTATCGTAAAGGAACCTTCTTATCTAAACACGCTCGAGACATTCTACAGAGTACTCTATCTATTTGGAAAATAGATTCTCACTGCTCATTTCAGGAAACTGCTTATCACAGATCATTAGACGTCAGGAAAAACTTTATCTATAATATACCCGCAATGCTGCAGATGTTGGATAATAGAGAACTGATAAAGAGCATATTTATTAAAATGTTCAAAGACCCAAATAAAGAAATCAAGTTGAAATGCGTCGCTTGTTTTTCAGAAGTAAGAAGGCTAAATTTATCATGTAACTGATCAAAATTTTGCAAAGGTATGCAAGATATTAGCAGAACAAGAACTGACAAAAGGTCTCAGAGAACAATTTGAGCTGCTATTGGAAGATCAGGATCTTGAAATTATGCCTAAGTTTGTGCCGCAGCTCGGGGAACTGATCGATCTTTTCGAAGAAATCAAGCGCGTTGAGGGTGATTCTCCAAATAAAGATTTCAAAGATTCAAAGGATAAGGATGCTCTCCGATCAAAGGACAGTCCCAAATCTTACCTCGACGCTGTATTGAACGTGTGGAAATTCCTGGTTGAGCATTACATGTGGAGACTTGAGATCAGATTGATGGAAGACCTCCCTCGCTATTATGAGCTCTATTCTATCAAAGAACTAAATGATAAAATCGCTCCGTTTTTAATGAATAGGATGAAAGAAGGAGCGACTGAGGTCCGGCTAAAGGCGATTGACTTCTTTGCAAAGTTTATGAAAATAAATTACATCAGCGTGAAGTTCAAAGAAATGCTCAAAAGCATTGTTGAGGAATTCGCCTCATCGTCCTGCTATCAGCACAGGATATCATTTATTTTTCTTTTTTCAAAGTTTGGAGAGAATTTTTCCAGGACATTTATCAAGCAGAATATGCTTAACCTCATCTTCCCCCTTGCTGGTGATAAAGTGTCACAAGTTCGACGAAAATTCGCTGAGAACTTACTCGAAATTCGAAAATGTTTCATGGTTGACGATACTGAAGGCATTCAGAAGTTTAATGATGTCGTCAGGAAACTCACAACTGACTCGGACAAAGAAGTCGTAGCAGTAAGCGCTTAATCATTGGTTAAAGCCTAATCATCGGCGTTTTTAGAAAGCCAATGATTTCTTACAAATTGCGAAGCCTGAGCAGTTCGCGTACTCTGAAGAAGATGAGAAAGAGAAAGTTCTTCAAGAAGAGGAGTCACGAATGCGGGATGCGAAAGAAATTGAGGATTCTAAGAAGCGCCATAATGAGGAGTATTCGTCGATGAGATTCGAGTATCTGCAGAACTATAACAATATTCTCAATGGACCAGGACGAAGAAATGTAAATAACAAAACTCATGAGATTAGTATTTTAAATTACCTTCAATAAATAAAGACAACAACGTCGAAGAGTACCAAGTACAATCCTCCTAAATCAGTGCTTCCATCCAAATCAACGATGAGCAAGCCATCAACAGCCATGAACAGCACCTCGCTGACAGGCCAAACGATAAAAGCAGGCCCCACTGCTTTAATCGCCGATTCAAAAGCTTCAGGAAAGAACTCTGGCACTAACTCTCCATCTTTACAGGCAGGCTCAAAATCCAACACCGGAAAGTAAGCAAATCTCATTGCATTTTGTTAATTCATATGCAACTCATAGAGTGCCAACTCTCCCTGACGAAGATTCTAAGACCCGGAAAAGCAGTAAATATCATCCTTTTTGCCATGATTTGACCTTCTTTTGATGCAATTAGTGTTTATGACCTCAAGCGCACTGACAGGGAAAGAAAAAACTCATGATATCAAGCAGGCCAGAGATGATTTGTATAATATGAAAACTTCGATTTCTAAAGGAAAAGAATCCGTCAAAATGTCTATTCCAAATAAATCCACGTTTGATGGAAAAAGTCCAATCAAGAGTAAGTGATTTAATGTAATTAGATAAAGCGGGGATCTAAGAATCAGAGTACTTCAGTTACGAAGAACTGACTGACTATTTCAACGGCGATTTTTTCCCAATTTAGTGTTTTCCTAACTGTCTTTTTGATATTCAATATCCAATTTCGCTTCGCGGCATATTTTTAGGACATCTTCTCTGGAATTTATCCTTACTAAAGCAGAGGCAGTCTTTGAGTGTACATGTTTGATGTAATGTCTTCATTTTTTATCGTATTAAACAAAGATTAGCCTGCTCACTATTAAATAATGGAAAACCTGTTTTGCTGCTGCTGTTGCTTTGAGAAGTTTCTGTATTGTATTTAAAAAAGAATAAATGAATTTACAAGGTCTACCCATAGAAATTTAATTTAAGTATGCAGACCTATGAACCTACATAAAGTTAAACTCAATTCCTGCTAAGTGATAGGCTGTCTTGTTACTTTTTGGAAATTATCTTTCAGATTGACGCTCCGAAAAACTCAGAAGACGTATAAGAATACAGACTCTGATTATAATAAGAAACCAAATTTGAAACATGAAATAAAGTGAAGACTGAAGAAGGGAGTCCCTTGCTTTGAAAAGTGATTGAAGCCCATTACCTATTGGCTTATTTTACATAGTTTTCAAGCAAGGAAGTCAAATATTTTAATTTTTGTCATATCAAGGTCTTCATTTGTCTCCTAATTTGCCTTGCAATTTCAAGATTTCCTGACGAGTTGCCTTGAACATTTGCTCAATCGAGTTAATTTGCTTTAGCAGTTCTTGAATTCTATTGACGCTCGCTGCTTCAGCCAATAGATCTTGATTTTTCACGTTTGTGTCTTGTGCAATAGTTTCTGAGTGTTTTTTCTCAACGATTTGGCTTTGATTCGAATTAACGGCAGTAAAGACCGGAGTGAGGTTATGATGAGTTTTAATTTCCTGATTGAAATCAAGGAGGTCATTCCAACAGTCTTGGTCATTGTTGAATTTGACATCTTTCTCATCGAGTTTCAGGTCAAATAATGACATGTTATCTACAGGTTCCAACTGAGGAGTGAAGCCAATCAACTCCATGTCGTTATTTCTTTGCTCAACAGCTCCGCTCAGCGTCCCTCCGTTCAGAAAGTCCTCTTCAGGGAATAAAAGCTCGTTGTTGAAACCTTGGTCATTTTTTTCAAAATTTAGCCGATCATCAAATAACAAATTTGAAAAATTTTGATTCGATTCAGCATTAAAACCTCCAAAAAGATTAAAGCTTTCGCCTTTTAACTCGTTGCTTAGGTCCTTATTAGTGAGGGGTTCTTCGGGTTTCACGCAAATTTGCTGACTACTTTCCTGCTCGTTCTCAATATTTGGATATTTCTCCGCCAAAGTGAAAAATCTGTTGCGGATCATGCTCTCGGTTCGTCCAGGCAGATGCTTTGCTATCGATTTCCAGTCTGGACCGTAGACTTTATGATATTTGATAATTTTTTCGTCCTCTTGTAAAGAAAAGGTTACTTTACGGCTAGCAAGTTTCTGGGCGTTTTTCTGCTCGGCTAACTTTTTGTTGCGATTGAAAAGCTCTAATAAATGCTCTTTTCCTGAGGCCCAGACTTGATGGCCACCCTTTTTCGTTTTTCTCTCTGTATTAGGAGGCATCTTCACAACTTCAGAAATTTTATTGCTGAGTGCTAGTTTTATCGGTGACTCTTTGGATGTTTGTTGGGGCTGGTAGTAAGTGTCGCAAGTGGTAGCCGTACCATTGGATCTCTCAGCGGTCTGTAGCAAATTTTCTTGCGAAGAGACTTGCTTTATCCCTGGCTTTTGCGCGATTTGGTCAGTTTTTGCACCTTCATCAAAATACTGGTTGAGATATTTATAAAGGGTGTGTCTGCGACCGTGTTTTGGAAAGGCTGACATATTTAATTCTTGCATCTGATTCGTACTGCTGCTGCGACTTAGGCTGTGCTGACTGCCTGCCATCTGACTGCTGGCATCATTGGCTCTCGTATTAAGAGGGTAATTTTGATTTTGGACACCAAAGGAATTTATTAATCCCTTAGACTGCAACAAATGAATATCGTGCTGATTTTTTATCATCGGGTAGCCCTGGGCTTCTTCCATCGACTGGCGCTGGTCATAGACCGGCTGGATGCGCTGCTGGCTTTCAGTTTCAAAATTTGCCGGAGTTTTGTAAAACCTCGTTCCCGAATTTTTTTTGCTCTGAAATTGGGCAGACTGAATCTGGCTAGGCTCAATGTCCATTGCTTGGCTTCGGAGAGACACCTTCGAGCCACGAGAAGGGTCAGCACCTGTAGAAAAACGGATAACTTTTGAAGAGGGTCCAATGTCCTTGGCATGCTCTAACAAGCTTGACAACTTGGAGGGCTTTTTTTCTCTGGTTGCCAAGTATTCTACTGCGCTATATTTCTCTTTCTGAGCTTGGAGGTCTAAACGCTTGTTCCTATTTGTGGAGCTGACTTCCGTATAAAATTCATGCTCTGAATTTCCAGACCTTTGCCTCAGTGAACTCTTATCTAGGCCTTCTGAGCCTGTGATTGGAAATTTAAAGTGAGTGTTAGTCGACATTTCCTGGTGTAGTTTGTTTGTTTCGCACTTCAGAAAAGCCTGCAATTTAAAATTTAAGAAATAATAATCAACGCTAAGATACAATGTTTCTCATCAACTTTATTAAAAAATGCGATTGTTTTATCTTGGATAGAATTAATTGCCAACTCCTTTCAACGGCATACTCTAAAATTATCGGTGTGGAAAGATGCTCCAAATAGAAAATGATAAATCTGAAATTTACTGGACTCAGCTGGTCTAAGGCACCTTACCTTGCGCCGCTGTTTTGATTGGGCTGGCGGGTTGAACGTTCAATTCCTTGAGCCGTAGAAACGTACAATATAACTAATCTTTAAAACGCATAATCGGAGTTAGTTAGATTGATTTTGATGTAGATAAATTGTTCGAAATAATTCTGAATCATTTCGAGAAGGATTGTTTGGAAACCTAGGAAGCATTTGCTGATTAAATCGCATAACTGAGCTTGAAGTGCCATCAAGTGTGTCATTAAATAATAATAGAAGAAAAGCATATTTTATTTATTCAAAGACCCAAAGCAGAAATTAATGAATGTGTGAATGCATCTCCATATGCGAATTGAATTCGGTCTGCACATACCTGATGCGGCTAAATTAATTGTATTCCATCCAAATCTGGAAAATAATACCAATCTATAATGATATTGCTACTGCCTCTCTTGGCTGCTGATATTGTCGAAAGCATTTTTCGAAGAAGCAGATTCTAAGCGGAGCAAGGCAATAATGAAACGATGCGCAGATGTCCCCTATTTTCACATACTTCAATGATATTAAGGACAAATGTAGGATAGCCCAATTGTAATTAACGCACTTAAAAAAACCAATTTTAAGAGAATGAAAAAAAAGGAAAAACGAAAGTTTGAGAGAAGTTGGTTAAAATCACTTGGAAAGATGGTTTCAGAGCTGAAACTGGGTAGCGGAAATTTCTTCTATTCATGAGAGCAGAAATCAGAAGCAAAAACTCTTCAAATCATCATAAGCTGCTAAAGGTGCTGTGACTCCTCATTTTATAAATTTGCTTGCGTTAGCTCTCAAATATCCAAAAAATTTTCTCTTCTCCAGGCGATAAAAACGGTCTCGCGAAGTTTCTCCATAGTCACCAAATGCCTGTCGTTCTATTCAGAAGCTAAATAATTAAAAAGTAAACTAGAGCAGTTGCAGCGTGTAATTTCAGAAAAGCGCTCCTTGAGCTGTGTTAATTCAACTTGAATTTCACAATCGGAAACACACACTCACAGAGCCTTTTTCGCATATCTCTCCACAACTGGAGAGAGACTTTGGAGTAAAAATAAAAGCGCCGAGTAAAATGAGGAACACGCAATTGGAACAGTATTTCTCAAGCTTTACGGCCTTTGTTTCTGAATAGATCTGCCTCCATCACATTGACCGCAATCATATTGAACGAAGCAATCGATGTGCTAAGACCAAGATAGCTCTAAATTTAAAAGCCTTCAAAATTAATGAACCCGATATAAATAATAAACAAGAGCGACCGTTAACTTTGGTGTAGTTAAGAAACCCTCTAAGCGATACCGAATCGAGGTTATCAGCGTCATGTTTTGCAGTTACCTATCAAAGCACAAAAAATCTAAATAAGGTCTTAAATTCACAAAAGTGCTAAGATGCATTAAAATCTTAAATAAAGATAAGAAGAAGAAACCAAGATTTAAGTATTTTACTTACAAATGCCACCAAAAGGTAAAGGAGAGAAGAAGAAAATCGACCCAGCAAAGAGAAACAGGATCTCTAAATGGTACCCAGCTGACGACGAGAAGAGACACTTCGTCAGAAAGTACAAAGCCCCAAAGCCAACCCACTTGAGAAAAAACATCGCCCCTGGCCAAGTCCTCATTTTATTGGGCGGCAGATTCAAAGGCAAGAGAGTTGTCTTCCTTAAGCAGCTCAAGTCTGGATTGTTGTTGGTCACTGGCCCTCACAAAATCAACGGTGTTCCTCTTAAAAGAGTCAATCAAGCCTATGTTATCCCAACCGTCACCAAGGTTGACATTACCGGCGTTAACGTAGCAGCCATTGAAGACGACTACTTCGCCAGAGCCAAAGTGCAAAAGGCCAAGAAATCTGAAGAGGCATTTTTCGCAACCACACAAGAAGTAAGGAAATAGCATGACATCTATTTGAAAAAATTTTGAACTAACTAGAAACCAGAAGAAGAAAAGAAGAGAATCCAAGAGAAGAAGGCCAAGCAAGTTCAATTCGACGCAAAGTTAATTGAAAATATTAAGAAGGTCGAGCATTTGAAACAATATCTCAGCGCAAGATTCACTTTGACCAACAGAATGAGACCTCACGAACTTGTATTCTAAATAAAAAACGCACCCCAAGAAGCTGGTTTGATGCATTCTCAATTTACCAATCGGCTGAGATGGCCAAGGATTAGACGTGGAATGCGGACAGCTTACTGTTGTTTAGGTTTACTCTTGTCGTAAGAGAGCCTTTGTATTCATGAGAATTTATTGTATTTGCATGGACGACACAAGCAATCCAAATTCTTTTTCAAAAAAATAAAATCGAGAATCTATTCTTCATCAAAGCTTTAGATAGGTTGTTTAGATGCAGAGAAGTACTTCAATATGTAGTTTCGAAAAAAACTGACTCTCTGAAAGCTATCTGATAGCTGGGACAATAATAATAACAACAGGTTCAATGTACACTGCAATAATGCATTGAATGTAAAAACACATTATTTCAGATGCAACTTTTTGAGGAAATAAGAATTTACAGCGGTAACAGGCAAAGGATCTTTCTCGAATTCCTCCTTGAAGAAAGGCTCTTC
>ENA-UOTX01001711-UOTX01001711.1-compost-metagenome-genome-assembly--contig:-NODE-1711-length-14173-cov-16.025043_pt1 | contig 14173 bp, 12 predicted proteins | sample MGYA00238143_ERZ746982 | MGnify/ENA primary metagenome ERZ746982 (study PRJEB28758, sample SAMN06268862) | compost metagenome | isolation source: single cell | place: USA: California, Emeryville, Joint... | reverse complement strand
TATCATGAATTAGAAAGCAACTAAATGATGTTTTTCTTTAATAATTAAAATAAATCTTCCATTCGATTGAAATAGCCCCTTGCCCATTCAAGAGATCTCATCAAGAGCGTTTCTCGATAAAATTTCTGGGTATTGTTAGCTCTCAGAGGGGTGGGATTTAAATTGGAATTAAAGCACCCTCGATGAGTTTTGATAATCAAGCTTAGCCAAAGATGAGCTTTGCAGATTATATTAAAAAAAATTAATATCTTTGGCACCCTCAAAAAAGCCATCCCTACAAGCAAAAATGAACGAAGTCTCAATAAACATCGAACTAAACACTACCTCCGCCACGCAGCAAGCTGGAGATGAAACGTAAGCTATTATTTTCCTTTTTTCTAGCCTTTACGGTCCGCCGCCACTTTTTTTTTTAATGTGTTCATTGTCTTATGCCTTCCCTCAGAGTCGACCACATCGATGGCTGGGTTATCGCTGAAAACCCTGAGACCAAAGAATCCTACTACGCAAATATTTATACTAACGAAACTTCTACTACAAAGCCTCAAGCAATCTTGGATTGGGAGGCCAAACAAAAAGTGCTCCTTTAATTTGCGCCATACTGAGCCTCACACTCATTCCTTAGACTCAGAAGGAAAACGTCAAGCAAGGAGAAGGGTATGAAGAGCGCAAGGCCGGCGATAACGGCTTTAAGAGAATGACTTCAGTTCTGGATGACGTAAAATCCTTTTCTGCTGTCGGTAAGCCATCTTTTCTCGCCTTCTGGTCCTGACTTCCATTCTCTTACGCTTACAGATAAGTACATGGCTGTTGGACGTCAAGCCACTGAGTATACCTTTGAGAACACGCCGTTCTCATCGGATGCTGATTTCGACTTCAACGAGCTCCCTGCGGAATTCATGGAAAAGGTTAAAGAAGCTGATTTCTGGGAGTGGGCTAGAGAATACGTGAACCCAAGAAAGAAATTATTTGGAGGGAAAATCCCAGTAGAGACCGTCCTCGCCCATACCACGGTAAACTGACTCATTGTCTTTCAATTATCTTATTTCTTTAATTTTTTCTGTCCATAGAGCTCTCTCGACAAGCCTTTGACGAAGCTAAAGAGCGTTTTCAATGAAATTTGCGGTCAAACATTCAAGAGTAAAATCACTTTAAATTCTCAACAAACTTACAATACTCTTCGATTAGACATCCAAAGTTACACCGGAGACAGAAGCTCAAGCAAGCCACCAATCGGCCACGCAAAGAAATTGATCGAAATGGGCATGGAACAGTCCATGGAAATGAGAGACGAGATCTTCCTGCAACTTATCAAACAAACCCGTGAAAACCCCAATCCGTATGTCCTATTTCCCATCAAAGCCCAGCTATTAACCGTGATTTACATAGTGACAAATTGCTCAGGGCATGGAAACTCTTCGGTGTTATTTCAAGCGTGTTCTATCCAGGCGACACCCTCTACTACCCTTGCTTGAATTACTTATGGAATGTTGCTATTAATGATAAAGAAGAAGAAATCCAACGCTATGCGAGATTTTGTTTCAAAAGAGTTCAGAAAATTTTCGAAGGCGACATCCGTCTCAAAGCTCCTTGCAACGAAGAAATTCAATTCGTTGAGGTATGTCGATTGTCTCTGTGCCCTCTAAACTGCTCGTAGGGAAGAAAACAAATCATGGTGCCAATTTATTTCCTGACTGGCAACCACACTTACGTACCAATTGAATCTTACTCCACGGCATTGGACGTAAAGCACGCATTGTTGAACAAGCTGCAGTTCAACAAATTCAAACAAGATTTTATCTATCTCTATGAGATCTGCGAGAATAAGGACCAAATCGAAGAAAGATTCGTAGAAAACGATGAGAAGATAGCTGACTTGATCTCCATGTGGGATGAAGAAATCAGAGAAAAACAAACTGAAAAAATGACCTTCAAACTCTACATGAAGATCCGATTTTATTACACTTCTAAAATCGAAAGTCTCGATGTCGATGACAGCGTCATGTTTTTCAGTCAGGTAATGCAGATTTCATATCTTCAAGCTAATAAACGTGTATTTTGCAGACTGTTTACGATATTGTAAACGACAGAATTCCTGTTACCGAAGAACAGCTCTTGCATCTTGTTGCTCTTCAACTTCATGTTGATTGGGGCAGCTTTTCTGAGGGCACTGTCTCGAAATTCATGTAAAATGGACTCGAGTTAATTGCGGTCTAATTGCTTTTTCCAGGGAAAATATCGATCAGTATATCCCAAGAAAGATGCTGGGAGACCACTCTCCAGATGACTGGGTTGAATTGGTAATTAGTTGTCTTTCTGCTTGATAAAGACATTTCTATTTTTTGCAATAGATTAAGCCATATGCCGCGAAAATCAGTGATTATGACAAGCAGAGAGCTCGAAACGAGTATTTGAACTTCTGCAAACAATTCCCACTTTTCCTCGGACAGCAATATCCTGCTACTGTAAGCAGCCTGCCCTTATGAAATTAGCTTATTGGATTCACTTAGTATCAACAAAGAGAAGAAGAACCAACCACTGAATATCCTGAAAATGTTATTGTTGCTATCACACCTGAACATTTGATCATTGCTGATGGAATCACTAGAGTAAAGATCTTCCTTGAATGATCATCTAAATTGCTTGTAATGAATTATAGGAAGTTGTGAAGGCTGTTAAGCTCCATAACATTATCACTTGGGGTGTCTCGACTGAATTCTTCGTTCCAGTCATCGGTGACAGACTCGAGCAAGAGAAATTGTACTTCGCTACCACACAGGTAAATTGACGGTCTGTGCTACTGTAGAGCTCACAAATTTTTCATTTTAGGCTAAGAATATCAACTTTTTGCTCCAGACTTACACCGCATTGAAGCTGGGAGAGGGCCTGCCTGCTAGCGTAGTAAAGGTGTCTCGCTCAACAAGAGAGGGAGCCCCACTTGCTAAAGGAAACGCGAGAAACGCTGTTGTTTTCCCAAAAACTACTTACACTGTTAGCATGAATCCAAGTGCTACTTCTTAAAGAGTTTTCTAAGAGATTCCGTTGATGTTTGCTTGTATCGTTAACATTTCTAAATAATCATTTATACGCGATACATATAAAACTCTACCTCTATATATTTCCATCCGTAAGTGCATCAATGGCTACAGTCGGTTGTAAGCCATGATTCAGAAAATATAAATTTGCTTAGCTCAACTATTCCAATTATCGCATATCTTGATAAGTAGGTTGGCTTTTTTAATGAGGGGTTGAATAGTAATCAAGTAAGCCGGTTGGGTCTCCTGTTTCCCGCCAAAACTCCATAATATTAAGGCAAGTGGTATGATAGTGATGTGTAATTACTGATAAAATCTTTTACTTTTTCATGACGATCAAGCACACTAATTGAGGTTATCAAGAGATCACCACTTCGGCGTCTCACATCTATTTACATTAAACTAAAGAGTATTGAATATTTTATATTAGTCAAGAGTTAGTTAAACTTTCCACAAGTCTGGTTATTTCGAGCCAAAATGCCTCTAGGCTACAAGCGTACCATTCTTCATACGATTACTACAAGATATGGAATCGCGAATCTGTAATGAACTAATTACAAAACTTCCTTAAAGTAACAATCCCTCAATCAATCTAAATACTTAAGCGCCAGTTCTGATTAATAAGTTGCTCGTTTCTTTTTTGTAAGGCAAATCATTATTCATTCTTTGCATTCGCAATAATAAATGGGGTTCTGGCGAAAAACGAGAAACAACTCTTCAAACATTCGAATGATTTCTTTTTCTCGATTAAAAAAAATATCCTCTCCCATTTCAAGGGATCTGGTATCAACAAACTCGATAGCTTCGAAACTGTGAGCTAGTTACTAGATACTCATAATTATTAATTTGCTAAGCAGTTTCGGATATGTTATGGGATTAATCTCTTTAGAATTAATAAATCTTCCTTTTACAGACAAAGTATATTGAAGTACTCCATTCCAGCACAGCAGTTCCAGCTAAAAATACATCGTTCTGAGGCTTATCACGCTTTTTTTGAAAATATCCCTGTTCCATGTGGAAAGAATTATTGAAATAGCTGATTAGACTAATTCCGGCAACATATTCAGTGTTATTTTGACTGCTGAGATGATGATCCCTCATAAAATATAAGTTCTCTACTAACTAGAGATAGATTCCTCCAGAGGATGAAGAGTTTTTTTTCTTTTCAATTGTATGACTTTGAACTAAACTCACTAGTCCAAAATTCATCGAGTGGATTGAAATTATTCTTTTAGATGATAATGCAACAAATTATTTGCTAATATAAATAATTAAGCGCTTACTGTCCTCATTTCGCGAAAATTTTATTTATTGTTTCACGCAACAAGTCAATACACTAATTTCGTGAACAATTGTAAATGAACACCAGCAGAAATGATTCAGATTCAGCTCATTTCTCCGATGTCGATGAAGGAGAGTTGCAGCCAGCTTTTTCTGATGACAATCAGCAAGACACCGGGAACAATGAGCAGCATAATCAAACAAACAGGGTTCATCCGAAGACCAACGTATTGAGTCTATTAGAATCCTCGATCAGCAAAGCTCATCACCGAAAGTTCACGTCGGAAGATTCAAGTGAACCAAATTCTGTGCAGATAGAGACAGAAATTCGCAAAATTATGGGAGAATCGCTTGAAATTCCAACGAAAAATATAAAAAAAGAAGCACATCAAACTGGGACTCAGCTGCCTGTGAGCTTTAAAAAAACAGTGGATATTCAATTACAGAAGGACAACTATCACTCTCATCTCACCGAAAAGCAACATACTAAAGCAAATTTCGAAGATATTCAAACTAGTCTCCATGAAAACAGTCCTAGCTCTTCGACTATGAGTCCTTCCGAAAATGGTGAGCTCAATAAACAACCTAATGGAAGATTCATGCAAGGCGAAGGTCCTCCGCGGCGTTCTGCTCCTCATTATTACCCAGGAATGGAGCCAGAGATAATGAATCAGCAATATCCACAAAGATGTATGGACCAACTTTATCCTCAGCAAGGCGTACCGTGTTACGGCCAGCAAAACATGCAACCAGAAGGTCACCAAAATCGTCCTGGTAATATTCCGCCGCAGTTTAATCGTGAGATTCCTTTCAATCCAATGTATCCTCCCCCTACAAATAACCAATACTTTGGACCTCCACCTCATCAGCAACAAATAAATTATATGAATCCAGGGATGCCGAGAAATCCAAATTACGAGAGATTTCCTGTTCATCCTGGACCAAATTTCAAAGAGCGGAATGAAAATCAGTTCCATAATCCGCAAAGAATGCCTGGACCTGGGAATTATGATCGATTTAGACCTCCATACAGGAGCAACGATAGAAATTCTTGCAATCCTCCAGGCGAGTTCAATCCGCACATGCAAGATCCTCCACATTTATCAAATAATATGCCCCCAAGTTATCATCCGATGAATCCTCAGCATATGGATTATTGTGGTCAGCAGCAATTTAAACCTCATCAGCAGCGGCAAAACAGAGAGGAGCAGCCTTATTATCGACAAGAAAGACCTAGAGATCATTCAAACTTTAGAAATAAGAGATACTATGACGATAAAAACAGAAGGTGGTATCGGTCGCAGGATCGAGACAGGCGATATGGAAAAGATGAAAAATTTAACGATTATTCTCGTGAGCGATCAGCTCTCAGTAGTGATAGAGAGTTGAGTTTGAAAGAAGATAAACAGCATGCGGAAAGCACTGATAAGAAAAATGAATTACATGCTCGAGCTGGGGAAGATAAACAAACTATGCAGATTGAGAACAGTACTACCGTTCCTTTGCCCTTTGAGAATAAGAAAATGGAGGAAGAAATAACTATACAACCAGTTTCTATTGAAAAATATGTGATTGATCCGGTTCAAACAGAAAATTTAATCGAGCAGCCAAACATCGAGTTGCAGCAGCGACAACAACAGCATCAGGTACAAGAGGAACCGAAGATAATTGAGTCTGTGATAAATACGGTCCAAAAGCCGGAGCTTAGTACAGAGAAACGGCCAAAACCTCTCAGAAAATTATCAAGAAGCCTTCCTTTTAAAATCATACATCATAAACCAAAGAAATGTGATTCGTCTATCCCAATTGAAGAGACCATGCGAGCGGCAGAAACCTTGTGTCAAGCATTTGACCAACCCCTCACAACCAATGAAGTGCAAGTCACGGTCTCTAACTCAATTCCAACTTCCATTGAACTTGTTCCAATACAACCACTCGAAGATCAGTTTGATCAATTCGCTGAAGTGGAAATTCCGAGTATCCAGGACCAAATCCCTAGTGTTCAGGACCATAGTCCAACACAAAACGCCGAACCCATCAGATTTAGTCCATTAATCGAGAACGAGCAATTAGAAATGGCCCCACAGCAAAACGAAACTGAAGAATGCCCGATTTTCCCTCGACTGAATATGTTTAGACCAAATCCTTACTATCAACCTGAATTACAAATACGAGAAGAGCATTTCCAACCGAAATTTGAGCGTTTTAGTGTTCCGCTTCCTAATCCCTATTATCCTCAAGGATTCAGCATGCCTGAGACCTCTCCATACCTTCCTATGGGGTTTCCGAGTGCCAAGATCCCAAAATTTAATTATCAGCCAAATTTTCCAGTGTTCGATAAAATTCAGATCCATTTTCCAAATTTTCAAGGACAATGGAATGATAACATTAATAAAAATACATATTATCAAAACAATAACGTATATCAACAACAACCTCAGCTGCAGGAATTGTCAGAAGAGGAACAGATTATCCAGAAGATCCTAGACATGGGAAGGCAGCAGAGACCAGAAACCTACGAAGAACTTAAAAAAGTACTCAGAAACGTTCCAACAAATTTTTTGCATTCTATTTCGCAAAATTACCAGGTCACTTCCACTCACTACAGATCCATGGAGCACACAGAGGCTCCAATCAGACCGGAAGCTACAACAACGAGTCAGCCGATCAAACGAAAGCGCAGTTCGAAACCGAAAGAGAATCTCAAACAAGCTCTTTCAAATCCAGACGCTTTGCTCATGAACAACCTAGAGCTAAAGGATATCGCTGGATTGGCTTCCGCAATGAATTTAGACCAAATGGCAACCAAAACGCCCAAAATCAGCAAAAAAAGCCATGGAAAAATCTCCAGTGATATGCTTTTGGACCTAAACACGCCAAAAACGAATAGGAAAATTTCCTTCTCCAAGGAAACAGGCCTATTCGAGCAATTCTCGGAGAACAAGAACGCAGATGCTTCATTTGAAATGTTGGAAAAATCGTTTTTGAAGCGCAGCAGTAGTACGAAAAAGAGAGCGGAGACACGTCTGGAAGAACTGGAAAGCGTTCGTACTGAGTCGACTGGACATGACAGTGGCAATAACCCGTTGCTAGCTTGTCTAGGGAAAGGAACTAAATCATTTGGCAGCGCGGGAAGGCTAACGAAAACGAACTCATCGAAACAGAAAAACAATCATACCAAACCAAGCGTTTCGAAAAAAGCTGATGAAAAGAGCTACTCTGAATTGGTGAAAACCCTTGCCAATTTCCATAATGTCGATTGGGAGATCAGTAGTCATCCGATTCCAAAGAGTCATCCAAGTAAACCATGTTCATCGATTCTTCTAATTTTTTGATGTTTTTGTAGTTAAAAGCTTGTCGGGAACGGCCTTTTGGTTTTATCTCAGCAGTCAATATTTCCCTCGAGTTCCATTCGTGAAGCATTCATCCAACGAGCTCTTTAATTATACTGAATCAGAAATCCGCTCAATTTCTTTTGAGCCAAAGCTAAGGATTTCTACTCCGATGAATTCCAGTATGGAGTCCGATTCTCTCCCCGAAGAGGCTAAGAAAGAGCTTCATTCTTTTAAGAACGCAATCAAAAGCAACATACCATGCTCTCGGTTCGTGAGCTGCACGACAATGAACGAAAATCGTAAGAAGACAGAAAAGGACTTCAAAGCGGATTATAGCACTGAAGATGACCAATGGTTACTTGAACTAAGGTCAAAAGTCATCGATTTCGCTGCTCATAGCGCTAATGTCGATTGGACAGACAGCATTGACACTGTTAGGAAGGTGGAATTAGCCGACCTTGTCTTGATATTAGAAAACGACCTCGCAGAGGTATCTAAAACTAATAAGACCAATTTTTCCCTAATAAAGGAGAGAGTGAGAGAAGATATTCAACAAAAGTCATTTCTATATCCGAAAGATATGGACCTGGAGGATCCTCTTGTCGATTTGAAGGTCAAAATCCCGGAAGAAGAGAGCTACATTTCGCTTTTGGAGGAGAAACAACTCGAAAATAGAGATAACATGAAAGCGACTGAGAAAGAAAGTGTTGTAGCGAAGAGACCGATAACCGTAACGAACGATGCTGACTGTCAGATTTGCAACGATGGCGATTACACTGATGATAACAACATAGTCTTTTGCTCGGTAAGTGAGTTCAGATTCTCTTTTTTCTCATATTTTTGCAATTTTTATTTAGAAATGCAATATCTCCGTCCATCAAGGGTGCTACGGGATCCCCCAAATTCCAAAAGGCGACTGGATTTGCAATCTCTGCAAAGAGTTTGGACCTCAAGGAAGATTGATGCGGTGTCCGTTATGCACAAACAGAGCAGGTGCACTAAAACCGACAAAATTGCTAGCAACAACTAATCTATTTGAGCATCTTAATCCTGAATACCACGCTTTTTTGAAATCATACGCCAACTCCTTGCATCGTACTCCTTCACAGAAGGATGTGAGTGAATCGCACTATAAATCGAATAGTCACAACAAATGGAATAAACATGAGGCGAGCAACTCTCAAGATAAGGAGGAAGACACAGTTGCGGAGCATGAGAAAAGTACTGCGCAGTGTCTCTATTATGACTATCACGAACTGAAAAACACCTACAGCGAGAATGAACTGAAAGATGAACCAAAGCCTCCTAACGTCTGGGTGCATGTGACATGTGTGCAGTTTCTACCTGAGTTGGACTTCTCAAACAAAAACTCTCTGATTGAAGGTAAACCTCCCACTCAATCACTTTTTACCTCATTCTTTCTTCTCAGGATTAACAAAGATCCATCCCGATAGGTTTGTCCATGAGTGCAGCATCTGCAATAAGAAAGCTGCAGGTGCCACGATAGCCTGTGAGAGACCAGCGTGCACAAAATTATTCCACCCTGAATGCGCGAGACGAGCAAATTATGTGCTCGAGATTAAAGATATCGACCTTGAGAAAACTGCTGGCGAGTATATCCATCCGAATCGGAGACAGATATTTGTGATATATTGCGAGAAGCATGCGCCGCCGCTGAAGATTAGACATGTGATTGAGACGAAGCAAAGAAAGGAAAAAGAAGAAATAGTGAAATTCTGCCGAGCTATTGAGAGGAACAGTCAAAGCCATGTGTTAGATCAAAAATCCGCTGCCAATCACCTGAAAGGCCACCATGACCCAAGTCTAGCGAAGAAAAAGAAAGCGAAAAAGAAGCAAGATAGCCATTTCCTGCAGCAAATTGAAACTTTAAAGAAAAAATACCCAGCTACAAAGTACTTCATCAAACTCAAGAGAATTACTACAACTACTTCAACTGACTTCCAACTTGATGGGGCCGCCGAGTCGAAAACTGTCGAGCATTATGAGGTACTTGAGACAGAAGAGCTGCCAAATGATCCGAATAGAGAATTAACTCCGGATGACGAGATTTGGAAATATGTTGTTTATAAAGGCTGCACGCCTTTGCAAAAATACAATAGATATAAGAAGTTAATGAGTGAGTTACAAAATAAGGAAAAGACACCTAAAACGCCGAAGAAACATCAGGAGGAAGGCAATTCTCCTTTCAAGTACGTAAAAACCACTGGCGCTCAGAGAGCTCAGAAATATAACGAGAGGGCCAAAGAAATGCAAGAAAAGGTTCAAAGAACCAATCCAAAACCTCTTAAACCCTGGCCGAGTAAATTATCACATTGAGTTCTTCATTCTAAAAGGTTTTCTATATCAGACTGCGGCATTTGCTCCGAGAAAGTCATTCCAGATATATTTGACGAGGTGATTCCAGGTAAATTAAATTAAATTGAACAATAAATTAATATCGACACTGTAGCATGCTCTATGTGTGGAAAGGTGTATCACGCAGATTGCCTTCGAAAGAAAAATCCATTAGGAATTGCTCCAGATTTTACGTGCGAGAATTGCAAATATCTTCAAAGCAACAACCGACCAACTATCGAAGATTTGCTAAATGACCAAGATCAGCTCGATCTGATGAGTCGAAGCAAAATTATGTTCGATAGCAATCAACTTGGAGATAAGCAATCCCTCGAGGACATGGATCCAGCGGATATTTTCATTGACATCGGTGACTTGAATGTCAGTGACAAAAGGAAAAATCCTTTTCTTTTAGACTTAGAAGAAGAGGAGTTTCAGAACAAAAGGATAAAGATGGATCTCTTTTAGCTCTTTAGTAGATTTTGCTGTTTTACTGTATAGTCTAATAATTGCCATTACACTATTTTGTTGTAGTATGAATCATCTTTGCGTTAATGTCTATAACTGAGTTAATGCAATGCATCAATTAGAATGAATGAATAAATTCATACTGAGTGTAACAACTTAGCTCTCCTTATGACTTATATATAATTTGTAAAATCCGTTTAATATGCAGCTCGAAATCCAAAACAAAAATACGCTTGAATTTAAGTCTGAACTTTAATCTCCTACCTATAAAATTGTTTCTCGAATTCCAATGTCATATCGTCGACAAGTTTATTCATAGTCGAAGCGACTTCGTGTCTTTTTGATGGGTTTGGGTCCTATTTAAAGAAATAAATTATATTGCTTATTTATCAAAGACTTTTACCTCAGATTTAAGTTTAGTTAGTCGTTTGATTATCTCCGCCATTTGCACTTTAAGCATATTTACGGTTATCTTCTGGCCGTCAGGGGGATCTTTGATAATTTTCTGAGCTTGGTCGAAGAAGTTCACTATGCATTTCATCATTCCTATCGTCTTAGATAAAAATTAAGAGAGCTCGGATCCTACAATCCTTTACCTTATACAAAGGGCATGTGCAATCATATAGCGAGTAAACATCTTGCTGAAGGAAGTCCTCTCGAATGATCTTTGCAACCTGAAAAATCATTTATAATGGGTTTGATAGTCCAAGTAGTTACTTCAAGGACGAGTTTCTTTTCCTCTGATAGAGCATCTCTCCCAGCCAATTCCACTGATTCCAACAAATCGGACTCTTCTCTCAGTATTTCCGTTATTTTAGCCTTGAAATAAGGAAATTCAAGATCGAATGACTGATAATATGGTTCAAGTTGTCTAAGCAAGCAGTAGATTGGCTTAAAAGGAAATATTACAAAAATGTAATTTACTTGCTGTAATTAGAGAACGAAACCGACCAATTCACGGACGGAAAATGCTTTCGTTGTGCCAATTTCTTGTCCAATGCCCAGAACGTTTGAACTACGTTGAGTGTTGCTGTGGTAACAGGGTCCGTGAAGTCACCAGCAGGAGGAGACACGGAGCCGATCAGAGTAATCGATCCATCTCTATCAGGAGACCCAAGGCACCGAATTCGCCCAGCTCTTTCGAAAAATTGTGCGATTCTTGTTGTCAAATACGAAGGATAGCCACCCTCTCCAGGCGTTTCACCCAGATTCCCAGAGATTTCGCGTAAAGCCTCAGCCCATCGACTGGTGCTATCTGCGATCATCGATACGTTATAACCCATATCTCTATAGTATTCTGCGAGGGTCATACCGGTGTAAAACGCTACCTCCTTTGCAGCGATAGGCATATTGGATGTGTTTGAAACGAGACAAGTACGCTGCATTACTCTCTCATAATGTCCTTTCTCTTCAGACATTAATTCCGGTAAACTCTGGAGCATTTCAACTAATTCATTGCCTCGTTCGCCTTGGAAATATGAAAATAAGTATGACTTTTATGGAGGAACATTACCACTTGCAGTATATATAACGGCATCTGAATTAGAATATTTGACAATCGCTTGAGAAAGAATGCCTTTTCCACAGCCAAAAGCTCCTGGCATGGAGATGGCCCCTCCCAGAATCGGTGGGAACAAAGCATCTAAGACTCGGTGACCGGTAATGAACAGATTTTTCCCAGGAAGTTTCTCTACGAAAGGTCGAGGCTGTCGAGCAGGCCACGTATGTGACATCGAGTGCTTGTAGATTTTCCCATCGTATTCCAGCTCAATAATGGTGTCCTTTATCGTATATTGTCCCTCAGCTGCAATACTGGCAATACGCCCACGAGCTTTCGGAGGAAGAAGGATGCGGTGCTCTTTGAACAAAGTACTCTCAACAACAGTCCCGATCACATCTCCACCAGTAACTAACACTCCTACCTTTAGACTCGGATTTGGTTTAAATTCCCACTCTTTCTTTTCATCCAATGAAATCCCACTGACTCCTTTAGGAATGAATGTTTTCCCGACTGTTTTTGCCATGGTCTCCAGAGGTCTTTGAATTCCATCGAAAATATTATCGAGGATACCTAAGCGAAACAAATTAGTGAAATAAAGGCTCAATGTTGAGACTTACCTGGTCCTAGATGGATTAGCAATGGCTCTTTTGTTCTGAGAACGGGGTCTCCGACAGAAAGTTTGGCTAATGACAATTATTTGAGTTCTGAAAGGAGATAAAAGTCATTACTTGTGTCTTCATAGCACTGGATATACGCAGTGTCTCCACTTAACTTGACAATTTCTCCGATAATTTGATCTGGTCCTATTTTGACCTATTTGAATTGAGAGAATTCGTCATCGTATTGAAATTATTTATTACTAGTTCGTACATCTTAGCGCCAGCCATTTCTTCAGCAACTATGACTATAAATTGCGAGGGAATGATTATTTAGTAGACAGGTGAAGGAACAATTTACGCGATCTGGTAATCTTGAAGATTTTGCCGTAGTTGCTTTCTTTCTCGGTGATTTCGTCATTCGTTTTCTCCATTTTATGAGGAGTAGGGATAATTCGCAAAGGGTATGTGATGTGCGAAGTATAGATTAATTTATACACAAAATCAGCAGATAATAAATTGATCCAAAAGAATCGATCAGAACAGCTGCTGATAACGTTAACTTACAGCCTATCCTGAACCATATGGATTCTTGAAATTTTCAGTATGTATTCATGTGATCATCACAGATAGACAAATGTAGCCCTCATTTCTCTGATACGATAAAAACACAGTAAGCTAAAGTTTTTGAGAACTTATGATTCCTTATTCACTTTCAAATTCGTAATTATAATGATTTTTAATTTTTGAAAGTTAATAAATTAACTTGTGAAAAAACCATGCTAAAGGAGGAGTAATGGTATTTTTTTGAGAAGAAGAGTTTAAGAACGCAGAATACAGTCGTATTTGGAGGAAAAATATTGTATTGATGAGAAAGGTAGATGCAATTTGAATTTGTGTATGAGAGTAAAATGTCTCAAGGGTAATAAAATTATATCAACAATAACTCAGATAAGCCAATACTGGTAATGGAGAAGCTATGAAACGGTGCGCTGGTACATTTCCAAATTATAGCCTTAGTAGAGTTTCAAGATAAAAACAATGTGCAAATTGAAATAAATCAGTTAAAGATTAATCTTATTGAAAATAAATAATATGTGTAAAAATAAAAATTTGTCCAATTATGTTTATAACATCGCTCAAAATGAATCATTTTCTCAGTAGAAAATAAAAGGATATACTTACAGGAAGTATCTCGAGCATTAGTTATATGTTTACTTTGAGATATTAAATTCTGTACTAATACTTTCAAATAACGATCTGATTCTATCCATAAATAAGCAATATAGTATAATTATGTAATTTATCAAAATAAATGGTCCAACTATCTCAATCAAAATGAAATGAACTATTAGTCATGACCAATACGAAGGACTACTATAATTGCTAATAGAAAGCCTTCAATTAGCTCAATGGAAGTAAAGTTTATCTTGTAATTCAATGAAAATCATGTCAGACTTCTTTTTTTTCAGAAGCTACAATGACAAATCCACAACAAAATAATATAACAGAAACTTTTTAGACAATCCGACGTCCTTGACCTACTCTCACAATAAAGAAGCTTTGCCATATGCTTAATCCTACAATTCCAATTGTTTCAATAAT
>ENA-UOTX01001710-UOTX01001710.1-compost-metagenome-genome-assembly--contig:-NODE-1710-length-14189-cov-23.169076_pt1 | contig 14189 bp, 12 predicted proteins | sample MGYA00238143_ERZ746982 | MGnify/ENA primary metagenome ERZ746982 (study PRJEB28758, sample SAMN06268862) | compost metagenome | isolation source: single cell | place: USA: California, Emeryville, Joint... | reverse complement strand
AAGGATAAGCAACCCGTCAGGTATCCTCTCGAAAATCATGTTAGCAGACCAGCGTTCGTTTTCGTGAATATAATTCAAAAGGAATTCTGATCTCTGCGCTTTTTCAAAGCAATACAACACCAATATAACGGCGAAATTTGCCAACACAAATTTCAAAACACTTGCTGTAGACTCCAGGAACTCCCTTGAAAAAGCAAAATATCTGACGCTTTCTATCGATATATGCAGGATCCACACTGTAGACGTGTTGTGACAAACCAGCAAACCTAACATAACAAACCAAACGGCTGTGCTCTCGTCATCGCGGAGTTCTAATTCGAAATTTAAATACAAACTCATCATCCTTGGGGCTGCCAAACCAACGAAAAGAAACACTTCCAACAAACGTTTATTTCTCGGAATTGCCTTCTTTACAAGAATAACCAGCAAAATGATGCAAAAAACGTAGGCAAGCACGCTCATTGCGATTAATACTGGTCGATTGAAGAAGTCTTTATGCTCCGTTGCTCCAGACCCAACTAAATTGATGATAAACGTCAGAATCCAAACGACTCCAAGCGTAATTATTAACAAAAGGCTATCAGAACGTGAGTCCGTTCTTTTGCGTTGGATTTCTCTGGCGTACTCATTTCTGAGGTTCGAATTTTTGAACCTCAGCAGAAAATCAGGCTTCATTAATTCTGTTTTTCCGAGTTCTTAAATGTTATATATACTAATATTGTTGGATTTTGTATGAATTTCGATTGTGCGAAGATTTGGAAATAGAATTAGTTGATGAGATAGAACAATTAAGAAGGAGTTTTGATGCTTATCAAACTCACTAAATTAATTGAGAACTTTACGTCTTGATAAATCAAAATTAAGAAAAATTATTAAAGCCATAGGTTCAATATGTATCTTGATTTTTGTCTTGAAGAATACCAATTTTACGGATTGCACTGGATTTCTGGAAATGCAAAAACTTAAATTTTACGAAAATTCGGATTACATTCTTGACACAGTTGTTCTATAATTGTGGAATGCTTTGCTCTATGTTTGGTCAGACAATAGATTAGGGATAGCAGTATCAAAGAACAAGATACGATGAAAAAAGCTGAGTAAAGCATCTATATTTAAATAAAATTTGATCTAAGGGCAGGCTGAAGCCAGCATTGGTTTTAGTAGTGATGACGATGCAGTTTGAGATGATTCTTAGGTAATTCTGTTTAGCACGCAGAGGTCAACATCAAGTGAGTTTTGGTTCCAGATTTTGAAATAGAATAAACAGAATAAACAGATTAAAGCAGATGATTCGAGAATTAGTTCTTAATAGTTATTAATAGCGAGGTTTTTAAAAATTTCAGTGAAGATGTAAAATTCCAATCTGATAAACTTTCCGATGATAATCTAGATATAACTCATTCATTCTCATAGTATGATTCTAAATGAAGCATTGAGATTCTATGAGAACTAATTCTTAAGTGAATCCTTGCTCACTTCACACATCAAACATTTCAGAAAAATCTAAAAAATTAATTTCCTTCAACACAGACTCTTTTGTGAATTCAGCAGTGACAGTGTTAATTAGCAGATTCCAATAGTGAAATTTGCTTGAAGTTCAAGCCAAGATGATGTTATCTTTTATTAGAATTTGTCAAAAGTTTTCAAAAGCAGATTCGAAATTATTTATTATAAGAGTTTAAATTAGACTCTGCGAAAAATAAGTACGATGAGAAATTCAGAATCTACCCTATATATTATGTAAGATCGAAGGTTAATCTTTATAAGCTTAAATTCTCTATGCAATCTTCATCGGTTCGCAGTCTCAGCTATTCGATTATTTAGCCTGCTTGAAATTTCCGCCATAGGACTTGTTTCCTCCGTTTACGCCTTTATCATATTTTTTTCCACTATTGCCCTCTTTATCATAATTATTTCCTCCGTTACCACCTTTATAGGGCTTGTTTCCTCCGTTACCGCCTTTACCGGACTTGTATCCTCCATTGCCCTTGTTATCATATTTTTTCCCTTGGTAACTTTTACCATCCTTCTCCTTCTCCTCCCTCGCTTTCTCAGCTTCTTCATATTCTATAATTTTGCGCTTAATGTAGCTGTCGTACGCTTCAACTAGCTCTCCCTTTTCTTTCAATTCTTGACACCTCTTGTTGAAGGCGATCATTTTCTCTTCCCTAATAAAATCATCAACTATAAATTCACCTAAAGGAATGATGATTACTCTGCAGCCTCAAGTGTAACCAAAGCAAGGGATTCTTTGTCTCGTTGGAAAATGGACACTCTTATTTCTCCAGTTTCGAATTTAAGATCCTTAAAGTGATCGAATAAATCCGATTGGAGGAATTTCGTGTCATCAGCATTCTTGGAGAAGACAAATCTCGGTTTCTATTAATAATTGCTCTTTACCACTATTTTCCCAGTAAAGTGTTTACCTCATGTTGCAAAGTATCAGCTTCTTTATCCAGTCGGACGAAATGAAGGCTTTTCGGCACATAGACAATATTTTCCGAAGATTTTTGAGTCTGTGGATCCAACTGGTAGTACATCTTCATATACACGTAACCCGTCAGCAAGGCATCAAAACCGGCTTCATGATAACTTCCTTCAGACGGATTGAAGAGGTTGTACTTTTCGAATCCCTCAGGGATAACAAGTTCTTTTTTCGAAAACATTCCCTCCTTGGCTTCTCGGATTTTCAGCAACACTGTCTCTAAACTGCTGCCACCTTCTTGGAAGAGATGACTGAACACTAAGTTATTAGCGATGACTTTGGTATCGATGATCCTATTCAGATGAATCGCATTTAGCAATGACAAGAGTATGAATGTTACGTTGGGAATTTTTCATTTAATTTCTTCTTGAAATCACTGTACTTCTTAGGAAGATTCTCGAGGAAAGAGTTGTACAGGAAGAGCAAATCGAAGTAGCAGTTGTGTCCAACGAGCGGCTTCTTTGCTTTGATCAAAAGCTCAATGACTCGTGTGAATCCGATCGCAGAGTTCATATAGTCGACTTTTTCCTTGTGTTTTTTCTCTTCATACTCTTTCCTCTGTTCAGGCGTAAATTTGTACACTTTAAGCACTCTATCCTTCGAATTCTGATCTCTTGGCTCTTGGACGGCTAACAGCTCAGGATGATTCTTCGCAATGTGCTGTAAAATGAATTTTTGGAAGAATGCCGATGATTCATCGATGACTAACGGCTCTTTTTGGTCGGTTTTGGCCCATTCGTCGATATTCTTAAGAAGTATGTCTTTTTTGAGAAGATCTGAGTCTAATGTCAGAACGATCTCCTTAGCAGTCTCTTCTTTCTTCTCTTCTTCGGCATGATTGTTAAGCTCTTTCCTTTTCTTCTCAGCAAAGTAATGCTGTGCGTAAGTGACACCTAAAGAGTCCGAATTTAGTTTAGACCATGGTGGCTAGAGAATGAATATTGCCTTCGTAGATCCATTTATGAAAATTCATTTTATGAGTCATGTTGAACTCGATTGCTGAGGCGTCGAGGGAGATTATTGGGCTGTAATTGTATTTCTCTCGTGGAAATACGTAGACATTGTAAGTTCGAGCCTCGAATCTATCGTTTTTGAGATCAGTGAACAGAGACAAGCCAACTTGGATGATTCGGAATCTTGTCGCTGCGGTTTTAAGCTTGAAAATGAATATGGGGATTAGATATCGTGGAGGGTGAGATCGAAGTTACTTTATTGTATCTTTCGTGAGGAAGATCAAATATTGAGGATTCTTCATTGGTGCTGATGCCGGTAAACTCCAGGTCCATAGCGATAAAGCTGGCCTGTAAACAAATTAGATAAGCGGGAAGGATAGGAAGGTACCGAGGGAAGGTGCTTGGCGATGCTTTCATAGACTTCTTCAAAATTTGTGTTTGTGCAATCCATTTAATCAATATTTTTGATAGATAATTGATATTTATGTTTTAAATGAATCAGCAGCTGCTATTTATATTGAGGCAAGCTAGACTTTGGCATTAATCAAGTCGAATTTAGCGATTGTTGATAAGGAAAAGCTATTATAACCCTTTCCTAGAGAAAATTGTTGGAAGGCTTCCCTTCTCCCTAACCACATAATCACATTCACAGAGCATTAGTTGAACTTTTTATGTGAAAAATGGCTAATTCTTTCCCTATCATCGGTCTGAGTTTAGAAAATTGGAGAAATTGACCTCTGACGGATTGAAGGAGTGAGTTTCCCTCACAAAACGGAAACATTATCCGATCACCTGCAAAGTTTAATCGATATTTACAAAAAATCTTAACAATCCATGCAATTGGTTCGATATGTACTCAATTGGTTAAATTATGACTATGTACCAGCGAAAGCATACTAATTTCATTCAGAGAGAAGTAGATGATGGCCCATTCATATTTGATTTCTTCTGATTTGATCGTATCTTATTTGAATGGATTGCAATTAGTTTAAACCAATAACGACTTGTCATAGATTTTAAGTTCTAACATCATCTTTCAGAGCGATGAGGTTAGAGCCGGCATTTAGTTGTAACAACGTTTTTTTCGTCACAATTAACAGCAATCACTGCTAACAAATTACTAGCATTGTTTTTTGTTGCTTTTTTTTTTTTGAATTTTGAATCATAATCAACAATTTGTTAACTTGATAATTTTTGGAATTTTATAATTTCATTTTCTTCAAACAAAACAACAACAAAAAAAATTGAAAAAACAACTTTTAAATTTGAATGTTATAAATATTCAAACCCGAACGTAGCGGTAAAGTTTGAATGCCATCCACTTCGCAATAATAGTAATATGATGATTTGAAGGTAGCAACTTGGTAAGGTTTCTACTTTGGTTTCGGTTATATCAAAGTTTTGGTTATAAAATTCAAAAAAATTATTTGAGTTTTATGCATCATTTGTAAGGGTATTAACTTGACAGTTTCGACAAATGGTAATAGAGTGTTGTTTTATGAATATGTATCTGAGCAATAGAGAAGTATTGGTTTGGTCTCTTCATGATGAATAAGATAAATCTCCTGCATACAAGGTATTTAATCAAATATCGAGAGCAAAGGAATTTAACCTTGCTCTTGAGGTAAAAAGAATCTCAATTCCGATGAGAATTTGAGATTCTTACTAAAATAAGAGATGGGAGAAGTCCCATTCAAGCTATTAGAGCTACAATGGTCTTTTGTTGTAGCATCTAGTCGCTTGAAAGTTTTATTTAACGTAGAATCATTTAAATGAAAAAGAGAAATGTTTTAAGAAGAGCATACTGGATTTGAGAAAATCTGGTTGCTCTCAGTATTTAATTATTGGCATTGAAAATTACTGTCAATGATTAAATTCCTCAGTGCATCAGCACACTTCTAACGAGTATGAATTAGTATCCTCATCCAATTAAATTGTATGGGTGGGAATTAGGTTAGTTAAAGAAACTAATCAATAGCAATTCTTGTGCATTGAAACTATCAATTTGGTTTTGCCATTTTAACACTTGGGAGAAGATGGCTGTACTAGTTCATAAGGAGGAAGAGAAATTAATCGATTAAACAAAACGATGAAGCATTTCGGTGATAGTAAACCAGTCTTCTTCGACAAAAGCTAGTTGCTATATCGCTACAATTACATTTTGATTTCTGAAATAGACTCGTAGGCTGAAACTTCTTTAGTGCTGCTCGGAGAAAATATGATAGCTACGGATGAATTGATGAATCTTGAACTCCTTCGTTCTATTCCTGTACAGCTATAACGAAAGGAAAAATTCAGAAATATTTCAATTCAGAAACAGCAACCATTAATAATCAACGGCATACTTTTTGCAAGCAAGGTGGAAGTGTATTACGGTAATAAAGAAATCTAATTTGTAGGCTCAGCCTCATTCATAAAAAAACCTCTAAACCGCTTACTCTTGTGTTATATCTCATAGTTGTACAATCGTGTATACTTGAGTCTCTTATTGAATAAAATTTATTGGTCATTCGAAAGTAAGATATATGGAAAGCAACAGAAATATGAATGCAAGCGACGAAATACATATTGACCGTCCAAATGGTACTCGATTCTCAAATGTACATCCTCTCATTTTGAATATTGGATAGAATCTTCCCAGTCAAGTTTCCTTGCCTGGAGCTCTCAAAGAAATTATATCAGCATGATTAATATTAATTCAAAGGAAGCATATGCCAACTTTCTTGGAGGTCAACTGCAACATTGCCGTAAGAGTTTTCGATTACTTCAATTGCGATTATTATCCTAACAAAGCTGCTAATTGGACACATATCAAATCTATCCCAAACACAACAATGCTTGTTTCTCTCTCACACTCTTATGAATATTGTGCGAATATGGCAGTATATGATATATCTCAGAAAGATAGAGCTAATACAATTTACTCCTTTGAAGAAGCCCTCGGAGGTTTGATTCTATTCTCTTTTTGAAGCTAATAAATAATGAATTCTCCTTCAGGTACTGGATACGGAGATCTTGCCTACAATTCAAGAAGGAATATTATTGGTGCGATGCCTATTAAAGGGAAGGTTGCTTACCACCTCTTCAGCACTCAGTACAGCTCGCATGGTAAAAGTTGTTATGATGTAAAGCAATTGAGAAAGGCAAAATGGCCTTCCCAATACAATGATTCAAGAGGTAGATAGATCAACGCTGGTTGTTATGAGATTTTAAAAAAATTTTTTTTTGAATCGTTGCGTTTAGACTACGTTACTAGCTTTGATTTTGATCCTAATGGCCAGTCGATAGCGATTACCAGCTGCTTTGGCGAATGCTTAATAACAGATGTCAACACAAATGCATGTAATTTCCATATGATGATGAGAGATGGTTATAAAGGTGTTTCTCAAAATTCTTAACCAACTGAGTCGAATTTTATCTCATTGAACTCTCTAGACTACACAACTAGCTGCCGATGGAGCACAAACATTGAGGAACCTTTCTTATACATCAAATTTAGCGGCCGGTTTCTTAATATCCTTGATGCCGAAAAGAGAGCCTTGATACTGAAGACTCCATTTGAACTATCAACCCCTTGTAATTATTCAGGTTTCTTCTCGTTTTGAAACGTCTGCTCGCCTTGTCTTTATATCTGACTCCGTTTGTCAACACAAACACTTAAATATTTTGTTCGTGGATGGTCTCTCTACAAGCTCCATGTTTCGATAATGAATTCTTTCTAGTACTCAGCGTCGGTTGGATCGATATTTGCCCAAGGGACGGGAATTTGCTGGCATGCGATGGTGATAGAACGAATATTAAAATTTATGATCAACGTGAATCTAAGTTTATCCAAAGCTTTTCGAATGTTCATTCAGGTAGAGCGAGTCATTATTTGATGAAGAACAGTCACGATAGTTGTTTGTAGATCTTATCAACTGTGTGCGATGGAATTCGAACGGGAGCATGCTTGCAAGCGCTTCTCGTGACATGACTGTCAGTTTAATAGACATTAAGGCGGACGAGATTATTTATTCTGAATACACCGAAGACTATAGTAAATCATTACATGAATGTTATTTTCTCAACGACTTATTCGAATTTTGTTTAGTGGAGGCGATGTCTGTCTGCTTCGTTGAATAGACAATGATCAATGATGATATAACATTGAAACAGGAGAGATATTTGGTCATTGCCTAAGCAGCTTCTGAATTGTTTCAAAACGATATTAATCGAATACCGAGTACTTGGTTTCATTCGTATTGCTGTTTGTTTTTCATTTTAAATTTATATAATCTGAAAAATTGATTTGTTTGGGAATCTGAGAATCAATAACATTCAATACTGAGCAAAAGCTTTCATCATACCTTTGCCTTTGTTGAAATCGATGTTGAACTTATTCGAAAAAAGCGTGCTTAGTGGGAAGAAAGCTGAAATCTATTAAAGTTTCATTGTTTAATCTGACCATCTATCAACATTATTAGAATTTGAAGCTTTATCTGAGGTTCTCCGATACATTATTTTACATATCGTTGTAAATCCAAAACAACAGACAGACTAACAACTAGAGTGAAGACTGAAAGAAATTGAATAGAATATCCACCTGGCAAGCTACATTAAAAGAAAAAAAAATTAACATAGAGAGCTGGATATAAAGGAAATGGCGAAATACGGTCATCGTTTAAGTTGCTAGACAATTTTCCTTTAAAAAAATCGAATGCGAAATATTACATCAAAAGTGAATTTCGCTCGCACTAACCAAGACATATCAATTTTTTATTCGAATTAAAAACGAGTCTTCGCTCAAAAATCAAAAGACAATAACATTTCTGTAAACGATCCTAAACCAGGCTAACAGTTCGTAGTTTTCTTGCCAAAACATCTTCTTCTATAATTAGCAGTTATTTATGAGTTAGAATGAAACAGTTCTTATATCCGATAATCAACTATTATTAAACCTATGCATTTTCTTCAACCACTTTACTCCAATATATTACTTCGCTGAAATATACCCTCCCTCTAAGCTCCCCAAGTGAGTTCTAATCAAATTCGCCCTTCCTTTTGTTCCTAATTATCAAAATCCTGACAATTTTCCGCGCATTTTTCTCAAACGCCAAATCAAGTTCAAATTTGAAAAGTGTAACATTACTCTATAATATGCGTTTTTTTTTTTATTACTTTCCTCGCAAACTCATTTCCACTCCAAACCCCACAATACTCTAGCCCTATTCTTACGTGTCCTTCTTATCATTTATGATGAATTTCAGGCTCCAATGAATGATATACTGCATCAAAATCTCATCTCATATAAAAAAACTTAACTTCAAGCCAATTTCACTGAATTCTCATTCAATTAACGTTTCATCTATTTTGCCCCTTCATCTATATCCCCATTCAAAGCCCGAAAAGATTCATCAAATTTAATCAACCAGCTTTACGATATCATTAATTTTTTTCTGATTCGCTCGAAATCAGTTAGATGCCAATTTATTCGATTAATCAGTTTTGCATACAATAAAACAGCGTTAGAACTCAGTCTGCTGGAAGTATTTATACCAGTCTGTGACAATCGATTCAACTATTAATCAAGAAATTATTATTTAGGAAACTCAGTTAGCTTGTAAGCAACTTCCAACGAAAATGGCGCAAGCAAAAGACCTTCAACCCAACAACCTCTTCCACGCAGTCAAAAAAGGAAAAAACTTCCATCGCAGGACCCAGTCCACAAACGCCTACGATTTCGACAACCTCCTCAATCTTCAAAGAAGTACCCCAGGCCTCATGGAGGAAATCGCAAAGTCTCAAGGCGTCGCAGACACCAACGCCACAAAAAGGGCTATCGATGCCTCAGTAGGAAAGCAAGAAGAGAAGCATGTCATTGTTGAAGACATTGATGAAATCCCCAAAAGCATCGGGTGGGTGGTCCCTAAGCTCCCTAAGTCCAACATGAACCCACTGCACGTCATTCAAAAAAGAGACTTGTCCAATGTGATCAATTCAAACGGGAACATCGCGACGAAAAAACTCGAAAAATTTACTGATAAAGACCTTGTGAATGATTTAACAGGACTCAACGTCATTATGGAGAGACACCAGTCGATAGAAAACTCCGACATGGATGCTGTTGAGTTCAAATCGGATAAAAATTCAACAGAGAACTCCCACGGAGTCCACTCAAGAACAAACAGTTGGAACGACTCTTCATTGCAGTCTGGCAAGCCTTCAGCGAGCAACAGAAGCAGCCAAGGCGTCGCGCCTTCCACCTTCAAGCCGCAGCATAGGAGAGGACAATTGAGCATGGATTTGGATAATAGACTTAAGAGTGATCTTACGAGGAGCCAGCAATTCCCACCGCAATTTTCTCCTAAGTTGACACAAATCAGCGAGTTGCTCCCGCAGCACAGCGGGTCTCAGTCTGCTAAGAACGTAAAGGATAAGTTTAATATTACGAAGAAAATCACGCCGGAGACAGCGAAAAATTTTCTAAAAGTCCTTGATAAGCATAGAAAGTCTCCTTCGCTCGGAGGCACGGTTCAGTTTGACGCGAGACCGATTCATCAGAAAGACTCTGGGGAGAAAAAGCCACTCAGCACGATAGTTGAGAACCTTATTCATGAGGATGAGAAAATAACCGTCATAAAGACCCTGGAAACGAAAATCTCAAAAATGAATACAAATATCGAGGAGTTGAATAATAAAACTGCAACTCTTCAAAAGCAAATGATGGAACTTACAAACGTTATCAAAACTCTTCAAGCGGAAAATTCAAATTTAAGAAAGGTAATGAAATTTCATCTCTTTCATGTATTTATTTTTGAAATTCGAAAAGCATTCAGAAGAGAAAGATGAAAGGATTCAGAGACTTGAGACAATGGTCAAGAAGCTCGGCTATGGAGTGAATCCAAAGACAAGTTCTCCTGAAAATGATCTGGAGAGGTCAGAACATTTCCTATTGAGGTAAATTGAGAAACTGCGTTAGCCTCATCTAACTGATAATTTCTAGTCATGTAGAGGACGGATCAACGTTGGAATCTCCAGATAATGACAGCAAGCGCAGTTTAGTTAACAGCTTGCGATTGAAGAGCTCCAGTGGGCTTTTCTCACAAGGCCCATAAGGTTCTTTCATGAAAAGGATTTTTCTTCAATTTTCCCGATGTTTGTTTCGCACTACCAAATGTTTTTATGGGGAGATGGTAGTCTCACGGGTGAATTGAAGAGCAAAGGCAAAACTTACGAACTCTATTTGCGGTGCTATTGTGATAGTGAATGAAGAAAATAATGGTACTCGCTTTATAAATTTAAATAGCTTGAACATTTTGACAAGAGTTTCAGGCTATATTAAATTTAAAATTTTCAATTGTGAATGATATTTGAGAGTAATATTGATTGTGCGCTTTGAAAAGCATATTCATAATGCGTGTACATAGATTCAATTATATATGAACACAACCAATCTTACTTTAATTCTGCATTTTCCCACTTTATCATATATCAAATTTTGTGATCTTTCTTTCTAGACACTCAGCGAAAACGAAAACGTTGCTGCTAGATTCATATTAAAGAATAGTTTTCAAGTTTTGCAGAGAAACAATACTAAATATTAATTAAAAGGGGCAGAAACATCCATGTTACTCGGAAAACGCAACCTAATAGCTCAAGAAACTAGTAGTGGTGGTCAAGAGATAGGCGATGACTGCTGACTAGACGAGTTCTTCCTGCAGAGAAGAAAGGGAATACTACAGAAGCCCAGGGAAATATAGCAGTATGCTTTTTGCCCAAAGGAAGTGGTTTCTAAATTTTTTTTAACGTGTATGTTAGCTGCCAAATTTACCCGAATTAATTCAATGCTCAGTATTCCAAATTGTTAAGAAATTTCCACCAGCGCTCCTCTCTTAAACTTTCATTCAAAAGTAGCCTCATTATGAAGCGAGGACTCAATGGCTCAAAATCCAACAAAAATCTCCAAAAAACCAAGGAGCTGCAACTCGTAATGCCATCAATCACGATGCGAGCCTTTCTGTCATTACAATGTCCGACCTCGTCTCGAATTCGAGTCAATATCCTAAATTTGAGGGTTGAGAGCGGCTTTTTCGTTACAATTGATGGGGCTGCTGCTATAATCAATCACTTTCTTCAAAGCAGTCAAAAAATGAAGAGCTGAAATTCAAACTACTTAAATAGAATTTTGATTGAGGATTTATTTATTGCACTTAAAGCAGAAAACAACGAACTCAAAATGATCAACCCAGCCAAGAACGAGAAAGCTATCACTAAAAGACTTCTTTCAGAAGGTAACCAGCTCCTTTTACAAGGCGCCTCTAAGCTTTTTACAGAGCCAAGTGAACGACTTGCCTGTCTAGAAGACATAAAAAACTACATTCAGACCGCACCTGCTGACGACAAAGAATACCGCAAGATTTGGAAGGCATTGTTTTACAGTAAGAATCTTCCCTTCCAACAGAAGCTTTATGTCACGGATCATAGGTCTGTGGGTTGCCGATAAACCAAAATACCAAAACGAGCTTTCAGATGAAATTTCTAAAACCTTGCAATGCTTCAAAGATAACTTTGACGGATGGAAATCCTGGCTTAAGGCCAGCTTTTATATTTTTCACAAGTCTTGGGAAGGACTCGACTACTGGAGAACCAACAAATTCCTGAAGTTGGTCCGTTTCTATCTCATCGAGATTTATAAATACCTCGAGGAAAGAGGCTGGAATCTTAGCGTAAATATGACTGCAGCTCGCGCAGCTTTTCTAAATCGTTTTCATATTCAGGATTTGAAAGCGTTTAACAGAATTATGCTTGACGACGTGCTTTCTGAAAATATAGGTAATTATATAACGATAAACCAAACAATGGGACTAACCACTGGATGCTTATTAGTTGAGAGATCGACTGGTTTGATCCTCCATATCGTGCAAATCTTTGTCGAGGTGCTTGAAGACTTTGAAGACATTCCTCCAAAGCCTTTGTTGATTGTTCTAGATCCGTTCCTTCATGTAAACTTCCTTTGAAAGCGATGTTTTTAATATATTGGCTTTCTAGTATCTGGGATACTGCTCTGATAAAGCAATTAAAAGGAACATCCAAGAGAGACTCTTCCAAGAGTTTGAAGAGATGGTAAAGCAGGGCAAATTCCCCACTTTGAAGTTGAGGCTGTTTGTTAAACGTCTCCTCAAGAAAGCATCTTCTCCGTAAAACAATGTTTGGTGTTAGCCTTAACTAACTCGTAATTTACTTCAAAAGCGATGTTGAAGAAGGCAATCGAAAGCATCTGTACCAGGTCCATAAGCTGTTTGATGAGTGCTATAAAGAGCTCTCTGAAGAGCAACCTGAACTCGCAGAGCCTCACAGTAATTTTTCTCAATGAGATAATGAAATTCATGACGTGCTGAAAATAGAAAAGAAGCAGAAAAACGCAGCTCATGACGCGGATGAAGATGAAGAACTTGACCAAGAGAACGGCATCGAGGAAGAAGAGCCAGCTCCTCAGAAGCTTTCTAAGGCACAGCAAAAAAAGCAGAAAGAACAAGAACAAAAGAAAGAACAAAAGAAGGAGCAGAAAATTCAACAAGAAACTAAAGCCGAAGCTCAAAATGCTAAAAATAAAAGAAAGTAATTCTGCTTAATTGCTAATAAATGCTAACTTAACTATTGATAGAGCTCCAGTGCCTGTACCAGAGCTAGAAGAAGAAGTTGATGAAGATCAAGAGGACAATGGTAATATTCATACACACACAAAAAAGAAAATCCTTAATAATACTTACAATTCAAGGCGATGAAGACCAAATGGAAGAGGAAGGCCAATGGGAAGATGAGGATGAAGAAGATGACGAAGACTTTGACCCAGAGAATCCCGATGACGATGATGGGTTTGTTGACATCGATATCCCAGAGGAGGAACTAAAAGAGCTACTCGCAAAGGAGGGTCTGACCCTTGAAGATCTCAAAGAAATGCAAGCTGATGAAGAAATGGATTGGGGTAGTCCAGATAACGGGCTTTTGGGCAATCTCCCAGCCTACTTGTTCATGTCTCCGGCTGAGAGGAGAAAGCATTTTAACAAACTGAATAATAAATACTACAAAGACCTCGAAAGCGAGAAGAATGTTAAGGATATCTCTCATCGTCGTAAGGTAGTTTTCAACGCTACTAAAAACAAAGTTCTCGGTAAATCTTTCGTCCCTTCTCAGTGTTGTTCTCAACTGATGATTTAGAGTTCCAAAAGAAATCTAAGGTGACGGATCTGAAGACTGATAAGAAGGGCACTGGCACTCCAGCGAAGACAATTTTGAAAAAAACACTGAAATTCTCTTCGAAACCTCCAAAAGAAGAAACTGCTAAAAGCGATGCAAAAACCAAAAATGGAGCACCAGCCAAAAACGGTGAAACTGTCAAAAACGGAGCACCTGCGAAAAATAAAGCAGCTGGTCAAGCTAAGGCGGTTGTGAATGATAAAGGCGCTAAAAAGGGGAACAAACAGCAAAAGCAAGTGGTTTCAGCTCCACAGAAGCCGGTTTCTGCAAAGAAAAAGAAGACGAAATTAAACTGATTCGATTAGTGATTTAGAAACCATAGACTAGTGCCTAGAGTAGTAGTTTAGGCGTTTTCTGTGAATATTTGCATAAGATATCCTCGGAGTGATTATGAAAGTAGTATTTTAGGAAATATGACTATTACACATTGTATGTACCCTTGATATCTGGCCGTACGAGTGATATTTTATGCTTAGTAAATTCCTGATCAGGGCAATCTTAATAATTATCCTATG
>ENA-UOTX01001709-UOTX01001709.1-compost-metagenome-genome-assembly--contig:-NODE-1709-length-14192-cov-12.177187_pt1 | contig 14192 bp, 6 predicted proteins | sample MGYA00238143_ERZ746982 | MGnify/ENA primary metagenome ERZ746982 (study PRJEB28758, sample SAMN06268862) | compost metagenome | isolation source: single cell | place: USA: California, Emeryville, Joint... | reverse complement strand
AAGCTTCATGGTATTGCATGAGAAAGAGAAACACGCTGGAGCCTATCACAAGCCAAAAGAAGAACTGAAACAAGAGGAATGCTTTCATTTGAAGATTGTTTCTTTTGATATGGCTGAGACTATTGAGCTGCGATTTGAAAAGTGGATGTTATAGAGCTTTCATGGATGGATGAATCGTTCTTCTGAGATAAAATTCCCTTTTTGCCTCGTTATATAGATTTTTGAGAGATTCTTGTCTCATTATAAAAATTTTGAAGATCCAATAAAACTTCACAGAATGAAAATAGTCTTCTTCTATTTTTCAGGATGTGATTTCCTTTCGAAATCATACTTTTGGAAGACCATGCCCTAGGTATCATCACAGATTGAATTCTGCAGATTATTGGGTTGCTAGACTGATTTTTGAGCCTGCTACGATATAATCAGAAAATTCGCTTGGAATTGCAAAATCTCGAAATTCCGTTCCAGAGAAAATTCTAACAACGCTTCCGTGAGCTCATACCTGATGTCAAAAAGTCTTTTCATCTTGTAAAATATTTTTCGTATCTGAATTTGCTGACTTTCTTCTATATTTGACCACTTTTTCAAATGTCATCGAATTTTCTTGAGAAACTCATATAAGACTTCTGTCTACGTATTAGATGTCTTGAGAGGAGGGATTCCATCTCCAACGAGAAATTTTCGGAGTGATTGATTTCATCTTCAAATAAATCGATAATCGAGTGAAATCTGCTCTTCCTATCCAGCCTTTAAGCTTGTGGCAGAAACTTCTACTTATAAGCTATTTGAAGCTGAGGCTTGTGATTCAAAGAAAGCATAGAATCAGAGTCCTTCATCACTTTCAAAAGAGTTCGCAGTGTAGCAGCAACAGGAGTGAGAATAATTCTGAACAACTCTTTAAATTGGGTTTTAATTAAAGAATATTCACCAATTCTGGTATCAGGATTCCTCTCGAACGAAATTGCCAGTGCGACGAACGAATTTTTCCCTCTAGCTTACAGTCACCCGTAGAGGTATTTACGAGCTTTGGAGATCATTAGCTCTAGCAAAAAGAGCTTCTATGAGTATTTTCTTTATTTTGATTATGTTAGAATATGTTACATTACTGGATTCTATTTAAGAATGTAACAGTCGAGGGATATTTTCATCTAAAACTTATTTCCCATATTTGAAATGCTTGAAAGCAACGAAACCCAATCAAAACTTGATTCAAGTCTGAACAAGTACCTGTTAATCAACTCAGAGCTGCTGGATCCCATCATCACATCTCGAGTTAGCGTGAAAGATGATTTAGTTCTTCAACAAATTGAGCAAGAAAATTCCTCCGTTTTGCAAGACGGAAAACAAATCACTGAATCGCTTGGTAAGCTCGCCACCGAACAGGGTTATTTCATTGTTCTCTATTCGAACCGTAAAGAGTGGCAAACTCCCGTGTTTTAGAGGAACTTGATAAAGCTTGCAAAGGAAAAGGTCTGAAAGGGTTCCCAAAAATGTCTGGTATTAAAAGACCGTGGATCTTACCCGCAAGTTAAAGCGAGCGAATTAAAAGTTTCTGAAAATAATTCAAATGAAATACGGGTAGCAGGTTACGGTTTGCAATCTCAGCAAGAAACTGAAATCCTCAAAGGAAACTCGAGCACTTGAAATCGACAAAAGTTTTATGGCAAAGATCATCCTGACACTGCCACCACACTTACTGCTCTTGGAACTGCATTGAGATCATTAGATAATTATGAGAAAAGCAAAGACTTTTTAACTCGTGAACTTGAAATGTTCCAAAAGCTTTATGGCAAAAATCATCCTTATACACAAAGTGTAATTAACACTTTAAACTAGTCGTTGGGATATTGATTTGATGGGTAAAACTAGAAAGATACATTTCTAAAGTTAACCGGTATTCAAGTTTTTGCCGATTTGAGGGTTGTGCCACCAAGCGTGAAGAGCATCACAAATAAAACTTCTAATTTCACACAGATGGTTTACATTATGAAATCAAAATGCGTGAAAAAGGATTTAAGCTCGCATGATTACTCTTGCATAGAGAAAATCCTTAAAGGTTCCTTGTTGTCCAATTGGTTTTGAGGCTGCAGTCTTCTCTATGTTGTATTTGTTTAGCTCTTCTCAACCACGAAACACTCAAGATAATTTTTGTCTTATAAAACTAGCTTCAGATGGTATCAATGTGGTTGTCTTTGCGTTCTTAAAACTTTTATCCTTGAAGAGTCAATTAGGAATGTGTACGGCTCTGGCAAATATGCGCAGAATGAATTGGCTCCCTGTTATATAGATTACTACATGTCTCATTCACAGTATTTTGCTTTTTCACGTGCTCAAGTATTAATATTAAATGCAAGAAAACACTCGGGGGTAATGATTTTTATTTTTTCTCCTTGCTTTTGCCCGACTCAGATCGGTATGATACCCACTACTCAGTAAAAAAAGCGCAAAAAAGGTAAAGCCAGATAAATTACTGTATATAAAAAAATCTTTAAAAAACCTCATGAAATTTGAAACAGAAACTAGAACAGATCGAGAATCATTAATATAGATAGAATAATGTGAAGAATTTCATAAGCACAACAAAATTCCTTCGATGGATATATATATCTATTATCAGTTTAATCGTTTTATGAGTTTGGAATTGCTATTGTCACAGCGATTTCTATACAAAAAAAACTCGAAATTCTTCTGATCGAAAATGAAATAAGTTAGTTAAATAATTGCTTAATACATTTCGAAGACTCATAAAGGTTCCGCAGCCTACAAGAAGTTCCTGAATCCAAAACAGAGACCAAGCATGCTTTCAGATTGTAGAATGCTGAAGAAATAAAAAGTTTTTCCTCTAGCTATAAGTGTTGTTGTCTCTATTTCATAGTTTCATTGTTAAACTATGTCAGATCAGGAAAATATTGACAATATTAGATACTACGAATTAGATTCTTCAGAAATCTCACTAATCTCCTCTTTGGTTGATTATACTTGATTGCTGCCTCAATAAAACATACTGAGAAGAAAGTGAATAGTTCGTAAAAGCAAAATGGAGAGAATTTTCCTTCCACTACTGAAGATGAGCTACTAAAAAGAATCTGATAAGAGGTGAAATATGTCACCCATCGAAGGATCGAGATTTCCATTTTATACACAGCAACCATTATTTCTCTTGATCACCAATTACACTTTCACAATAAATCCGTGATGAACTTGCAGAAGTTTTATGAATACTTTCTAATATTCACTATCGTCATTTAGATTGAGTGCCTCATTGCTTCTTAATGGAAGAGCCATCTCTAAACCATGATTGTTTCAATAACAAAAATTTAGCATTTGATTACACTCATTTTGGTTTTTTATGAGCTTATTTGATTTTCGGTATATTGATCATTTTGCGAACTTCGTATATGAAGGCTCCGACCCGAAGATCAAGATGATAATGATGGAAAATTCCGCACGCTTTTCGTTATTTTACTCGCATAGAAGAACATGTTACTCGAAAAGTCGTTCCCTTTGTCATGTTCTAATTTTTGCAATGAAGCCTCCAGTTAAATTTCAGTCTGTTATGAATTCAACGTCCAATTTTTGAGTCTCGCTGTACTTGGCGAGAAACAAATCCCGAAAAATTTGACTTCTTACGGGTGATTGGTGTACTTATATATCATTCGTTTTCCTTCAATAATTATATTCAATCAGTTTATTAACGCTTCCCCAGCACAGCTCACAGCAATGTCAGAGCATTTTAGACCCCCTCGCGGGTGTGGCACAATTATTTCAAAAAGAAGACCTGACTTAATGACTTCAAGCGTGAAAGAATCCTTTTGAAAGTACATTTCGAGAGAAACTTCTTTGAAGCTGAAAGCGAGCTTCTATATATCCGATCCTTTTGGTGGTCTTCTCAACTTAAGGAAAGGTTTTCTTGGACAAAATATCAAGGACTCAGCCTGAGAGCGAAGAAGTTGATAAAATTTCGGCGCTATGAATTAAGTGAGATTAATTATCAGTACTAAGTCGAACCTTATTCCAAACCGATCTATAACTTCAGTAATCTTTCCATAAATTTATTAAATCTCATCCTACCTGTTTAAATCCTCAGTTATTTCATCAAGACCGATTTTGAGAATCAATTAAATTTAATTTTCGCTTTGTTCTTAAAGAATTGGAGAAATCATGCTACCAAATAACGAGACTGTCAACCAAAAAGCTAACTTGGATTCTCAGAGCTTACCAAAGCTGGAAAATCTTCCAATCAAAGATGCTGAAATTCAAACTCCGGCTAACTTTGTGGTTGAAGATTCAACCCAAACCAAAGAAGAGTTTGAAAAGCAAATTTCATCTCAACTAGGTCCTGAAGAAGTGAAACAAGTTCAAATCGAAGGACAATTGTCTATTTCACCCCAGAAGAAGAGCGGCATTTACGGTAAACTTATTTTCAAGGATTCACCTTCTCATTGCTGAAATGATTCAACATTTGGTAAAAGAGACAATTAATAACTTTCCGTCTTTACTGGCTTGGTGTTTCAGAGATACCAATACTATCGAGGTGATTGACCTAGACACTAAGCAAAGTTATGCAAGCTTCAAAGGGGTTTATATCAGTTACAGAGGTAGAATTCAGAACCTTAAATTATTTGAGCCTGAAATTGTGATAATATTTTTAGATGTGAGTTGGACACATGTGAAGGAGATACCAAATACAAAATTACTTGTGTCCCTCCATCATAACGCCGGTACATTGGCCAATATGGCAGTATATGACATTTCAAAGAAAGGTCAAATCCATGAAATCTATTCTCTGGGTGAAGTTAAAGGAGGTATACTTAAATTGTTTTCTTTTCTCCGTTTTAATAATTATATCTTTCTCTAGAGAATGGCTTTGGAGATGTGACTTATAACTCACGCAGAGGCATCTTAGGCGCGATTCCTCTCTACGAGAAAATAGCTTACCACCTGTTTCACATTGATGTCAATGCTTCCAAGTCTGAAAGTATTGTCAAACTGAGCCGAAAGTCGAAGTGGTCTTCGAGGCATACGCGTGATTGCGATGATAACGGTGGCATTATTACCGGAATTGACTTTAATCCGACTGGAGAGTATGTAGCTACCATTGACGAATCAGGAATATGCTTAATATCGTCTGTGGACACTAACAGTTACATTTGCCATGAGGGAAATATGTTCCTCACGAACACTAGTGATAGTAATTTTGATAAAGCACTCTCTTTCAGTTTCAGCAAGAATAAATGATTAAATTTTTATCGATATCAAATTTCCCTCATATTTTCATTTTTAATTTATAAGGAGACAATGTTCGTTGCAGATGGACTACTAATCCTGAGGAACCATTGCTCTTCGTGGAGTACGCTAGAAGGCTACTCAATATACTAGATGTTGAGAAGAAAACAGTCAGTTTGAAGAGTGCGGTCGAATTAGAAATTGATTGGGGTAATAGCAATTAACTTTTGAAATTTACTTTCTTCTGGAACTTCTTAGCATCCCCTATGATCAATTTTTAATAAATGAGGAGAAGAACCGTGATTCTCTTTTCTTCCGAGAAAATTAAGACATTAATATTTTTCCATTCTGTGCTTTATTTTTCATCGTACTTTCTTTTAAATTTATCCTATGCTAACCTTTCAAGGCTTAATATCCTGGATTGATGTTTGTCAGAGCGACGGAAATCTACTGGTTTCTTGTGGTCACGATAAGAAGATAAAGATATTTGATAAACGAGAATCGAAAGTTATTAAAACATTTGATGTGGGACACACAGGTAATATTTTTTTTCATTCATTTAATTCATTTATTTCTGAAAGCAAATGATTATTTTTAGATTATATCGACTGCGTCAGATGGAGTCCAAGCGGAGATAACCTTGCGAGTGCTGCCCACGATTCAACGACAAAACTTGTTGACTTCAAGACCGGAAAAGTGCTCTATTCGGGAGGAATCCCAGATGGAAGTAATTGCTAAATTTTAATATTTATGATCCTCAATCGATTACCAGGATGGGTAAACTCCGTCTGCTTCATCTAAGAAACCTGAATTGTGAAGGGCAAGAAGAAAGTGAGAAAAACTATTCCAAAATATCACGATTAAGATATGAGGCAATGAAACTGCAATTGTCATCCTGACTTTACGTTTTCTTGTCATACATAATTCTGAGTATTTTTCTCGTGCTCTTATATGAAAACAAATTAGACAACAATTTGATTTGCTATATAGTGGAAGAGTGGGAATCTTTACTATCTTGGTCATCAGCAATTTTTAAGATTACACATAGAACAGGCAAAATTTGGCAAACTGCCAATCAAATTTGTTAAATTTGTAGGCTCCTTTTTCCATTTTCAAAAGCCAAATCTCAAATAATTAGACGCTAGAATCGTATAATATTGGAGGATCAATATCCTTTTGAGGTGTAATGCGAGATTTGCATTCATATTTTCTAATTTGAATTTCGAATTTTAATGTATGGAAGTAATAGTACTCTAGACGTGTTAAAGCATCTGCGCTATGCTTGATCATGCTTTGCATTACCAAATTGAATCAAGCCATAGAATTTTCCAAGCCCTCTGAAAGCCTTATCTGTGATACAGAGATCTCCTTAGCCCTTTTTCCACTTATCAAGAAGAACTAGAGCTATTCTTTCTCTGGTTTGAAATAAATCATAAGAATCACTTTTTTCAGAGCCACCTTGACTTCTATCGCCAAGATTGCTCGCTAATAGCAAGGGTTTACTAAGATTCTTAAATTAGAGGAGATTTACAGGCTCTTGCTGTAAAATAAAGAAAAGTTTTCAAATATACATACATTCATATGCATTAATCATTGAAAAATTTGCTCGCCCTCAACGAGAATTATCAACCAATTTCAATTCAAAGAGCTCCAAACAAGCATTTTTTCAACGATTCAAGGAGGAAGGCCTCAAGAAGTAACCGATTATTAAAAAATTGATCTCAATGCCTGCTAATAGCCATAAGTTTTGCCAGATTTGTCACTCTTTTCTGAACTTTGACCAGAAAACTGGTGAAATACTAAAATTTTTCAATCGCAAAGGAATTGTTCGTATACCGAAGAAGTGATTCGCTCTATTAAAATGCGAAGTTGCGATTTCGTATAAAATCGATTTATTCGAGGTAATTACTTTTACCTACAGTGCAGCAAAATTTCTCTGTTAAAAATTGCAGTTGTTGAATTTAGATTAGTCCTATTTGAATATTCGAGCTCATTTTCACCTTCACAATTTCAGAATGGCTTACTCCACATGAGAGAATGCCCATCACGAGAACGTCGATGAAACATCATTTTGGTCGTACCAGATTCCGATCGGTTATAGCTTGCACAGCACATATTTAGTAACTCTCACCAACAATCCGCGCCTCCCACAAAAGAATATATCGCTTTGATCTTTTAAGTTGGCAAATTGCTTTACAACGAATCACAAATGAACCTGGATATAGATATAGGTACCGAAGGAATGAAATTTGCCTGGATATCCACATATTTTAGATCAACTCACTTTGAGCTCAATATATCAAGTTTCTTCATGCAGAGAAAAACCTGTTTTCATTTGGTAACGTCTTGAAAGTGGGTGCAACATTTGATAAATTAAATAAATTAAATTAAATTGGGTGTTTAATACTAATTCTTTAATTCCGAAAGAGGTGAGCTAATGGGAATCAATGGAATCAATCTTCAAAATAGAAATCACCGACCTGTACAAAACTTGAAACTAGATTTTGAGACCACTCAGGAAGTAAACCGGCAAAGCTGAGTGTTCCTGGTCGCTTCTGCTTCAACAAATCATTATTTTGTTTGAATTTCTCCATTTTATTCTCCAGACGCATAAAAAGCGTTTTAAGGATTGATAAATCATAATAAATTCCTCCCTGTCGTAATAAATTGCTCTTTGTCGTAATAAATTGATCCCTGCCTATAAAATTTTATTCAAGTAAGAAGTTCTAATGACCAATAGCAATCGACTTCCAGTTTTCAGAACTCTTAAAGAGACAACTCACGACCAGTTTAAAAAACGCTATAAACTACTGCTATTGTGGGCATGCTTTCAATGGGGAGCTCTTATCCTCCAAAGTCTCACTGAACTTATCCCTGCTATCAAGCAAAACCAATATGTAGAAGCTGAGGCAATTATTTTAGCATTGATCGTTCTAACATGGGTGCTGTTTATCGTATTGATAAGAAAGAGCTTCCAGAGCTATAATTGGTTCAGATTTTTCGACTACACTTCAATCATTGGCACGTTAGTAGTCAGTGCTTGCAGTCTCTGGAGAACGGCTGTGCGAGTTTCAAAAGAGGACACTCATCAAGAGACAATAGAGAATTCCAGGCATTTTGTAGAGATATCCTTTAGTGTCTGCTGTTTCTTGTTCCTTACGCAAAATAAAAAGATCCGCTCGGCATGCTTTGTGGTCTATTTTCTCTACAACCTCGCATTTACTATCATGTTCGAAACTCCTATCGATATTTTAACAGGAGTACTGTTTTTTGTACTCACCTGTACCGCTTTCGGCATTCTGAGCACTGTGATTCACGAAAGTCACGAAAATATGCTGGAAGAGCAAAAAGACTTTTGGAAACACTCCTTTGAAATGATTCCGCATGGAATTGCGATATTTGATCGGACCTCGGCACTTGCTTACCATAATACTTCTCTTCGAGAAATTCTCAAAGAGGAGAATGGCGGCAGTGGGAACCCGGTAACTCTGGACACTCTAGATTTCGCGGAGAGAGTAATGCAACTTCCTGTCACTCAGAGGCGAAGACTCCCAACAAATGAAGAACATTCTAGTGAGAGTATCCTCACTCTTCGTCAAACAGATTTCTCATCGTTCATCACCCAACACGTGAAAAGCATGCAGTCCCTCGTCCCTCTCTTTGCTGAATGCACTGTAGGCAACAAGAAAATCGAAATCAAAGCTCAAAAATCCACGCTGAAAGGGTATGGAGACTACTTTACTGTGGTTTTTGTTGACGTGACGTATAGAGACAGACTTGCACAGCTCGAAGATCAAAACGGATTTAAGGACCTTCTCTTCAAATCCGTCGCCCACGAACTAAGAGGCCCGCTCAATGGCAGCATGATGAGTATTTTACCTCTTCTCGACACGGATCTACCCAAAAAATACAAGGAATCTATCAAAATTTCATTGATATGTCAAGAGAGGTTGCTCAAATCGATCGATGGGATCTTAGAGCTCGCAAAGCTTAACTCGAAGAAATTCTCGATCATTTTGCAAGAGTTTGATTTGAAAGAAGCGCTCGATAACCTAATGAGACTCTTTGAGGACGCCATTCAAAAGAAAAAACTAAAAGTCTTCATAGAACTCTTTGAAAAGCTCGATCCAGCCGCTCCAACGACGATAACTTCTGATCAAGAGAGAGTGGAGTTCATTTTATACCACATAATAGACAACGCGATTAAATTTACTGCGCCTCATGGCAGTGTAACAATAAGAGCTGAGATGCTGTCATCTCAAACAGACAGCTCGATTAGATTTATTGTAACAGACACTGGATGCGGGATGACAAAGGAAGAAATCGCAAAGATTCATGAGTTATCGATTACAAGTTTCACGAAAACTAAGATCAACGACAACTCAACAGGCGCTTGTCTTGGATTAACGATGGTTAAAGCGCTGCTACAACACCTCGGGAGCGAATTTGAGGTGCGGTCTGCGATTGGAAAAGGCTCAGAGTTCACATTTCTATTGAAAAACTTTAAAAAGGCTAATAGTACGGACCACTATTATGAGCCAACGAGAAGAACAGAAGGAGGCTTAGATAGTGAATCTCAATCGCCTTGTAGGTTACTAAAAATGCCTGAAGTAAAATTGGACGAGACCAGCCAGTTCTCCTTCAGACAGGAACTTGAAGCGGATGAAATTATCGATGTAGGTAATAAATTCTCCGAAATTTGTGAATCGGCGTCCAGGGCGGTGCTCAAAACCAAACACCTAACGACTGTTGGGGTGGAAGATTTCCCAAGGTTTCTCTCACTGCGGAGCTCCGCTTTTCCGAAAATTCGCTCTTCCTTTAAAGGACCTCAGATATTAATCGTTGATGATGACGCGTTTAATATCTTTGCGCTCCAAACGACCCTTGTTCAAATGGGTTATGAGGTCCTTGTGGCGTATAATGGCAAAGAAGCTGTCGATTTGATCAAAATTGATCATTCAGCAGTGATGTTAATATTTATGGACCTGAATATGCCGGTCATGAATGGGTACGCAGCGACCAAGGAGCTGAAACGGCTCATGACGGCGGGAATGATATCAGCAATTCCGATAATAGCTTGCACGGCTTATTCTCAAGAGAAGGAACGAGAGCTGTGTTTGCAATCTGGATTTGATGATTTCTTAACAAAGCCTCTTAATGGAAGAAAACTCGCCCAGCTTATTAAAAAGTTTTTAGAAGAGAAATAAATTTTTTTGCAAATTTGCATTTTTAAAGCGTCGAATCTAGGCTATTTCGATGATTTTGTCCAACTATGTATGATGTTGACCCATATCTGTTATGGATAATTACTTATACAATCCGTCAGCCTTCCTTTAACTATTTTTTTGCGTGGGCATTGTGTAACAAATTAATCAAAGTCCTTTCTTGTTATATTAATCGGCTATTCGATCCGACGATCTAAGAAGTCTGCTTCTGACCTATTGAGTTCGTATCGGGAGATTATCTCTCGTTCCTATTCACTGGAAATTCTAACTTCTGATGATTTGTGTGCTTTATACAAAGTGAGGATGATTATTGTGGGATACTATGATTTTTGGGCTTGATGATGGAGAAAAGTTCACATATGCAATTTTTAATAATGAATTTTGCTAAAAATTATACTACTACTCTTTTCATATTCAATTAGCAAGTCTCAGGAAGCACTTTGCGCTTCTCATTCTCTCGAATGCGTACTCGTTGTCGTCCTCGTTTGGATTTTCCATTGTAACGAATCCAACTTCGCTGGTGCCTAAAACCAAGCTCCATTTGTCAACTGGTGCAATTCCGAAGTTAGCGATACAGAAGTACCCATCGTTAATGGAATTGATCGCGTCAGTGGCGTTTTGGAATGGTCCTTGCGATTTGAATCCCATTCGGTTAATGGCTTCCCAGACAATGTAACCGCTTCCGCTGTAGCCATTGGTTTGATTGAGGTATTGGTTCAGGGTATGTGGGTCGGCTTCAGATCCGTTGACTGTGATGTTGTATCCTCCAAGGAGCATGGCCAGCGAGGTCAACATGCTTCCATTTTCTCCGATAGTCTTGTTGGTTCTTCCGATGGTTTCGTTGACCCATTGAGGATCAGTTTGGTTGATGTAATAGAAGGCAGGGTCCCTGGTGACGTTGGTTGTCGAGTTGCTTGTATTTGGTGAAGGAGGGTTTGGCTTAGTTGAGTTGCTTGGATCGTCTGGGTTGATTGGAGTAGGTGGGACGTATGGATCTGGAGTAGGTGTTGGAGGAATATAAGGATCTGGGGTAGGATCTGGGGAAGGAGTAGGGTCTGGAGTTGGGTTATAAGGATCAGGGTTATATGGGTTGTATGGATCTGGATTGAATCCACCGCCTCCGGATGGATCTGGCAGAGGATCGAATCCACCGCCTCCGGATGGGTCGAATCCACCACCTCCAGATGGATCTAAAGGACTGAATCCACCGCTAGATGGGTCAAATCCACCGCCTCCAGATGGATCTAAAGGACTGAATCCACCAGATGGGTCGAATCCACCAGATGGGTCGAATCCACCAGATGGGTCGAATCCACCAGATGGATCGAATCCACCAGATGGATCGAATCCACCAGATGGGTCGAATCCGCCGGATGGGTCTGGAAGTGAGCTGTTGGAACCATTCTTGGAGTGATTTTTCTTAGAATGGTTTTTAGAGTGGTTCTTGGAGTGATTCTTTGAATGATTCTTGGAGTGGTTCTTGGAGTGGTTCTTAGAGTGGTTCTTAGAGTGGTTCTTGGAATGGTTTTTGGAGTGGTTATGCTTCGAGCCATTCTTGGAGTGATTCTTAGAATGATTGTGCTTTGATCCGTTCTTTGAGTGGTTCTTGGAATGGTTATGCTTTGTTCCATTCTTTGAATGATTTCCAGTGTGGTTCTTTCCGGAATGAGTCTGGTTCTTTCCAGTGTGGTGGGTGTGATTCTTTGTCGAGTGGTTTCTTATAGAGTAGTTTGCTCCAGAGTGATTCTTCTTAGGTCCAGTGCTATTTTTGTGTGAGTGGTTTTTCCAAGGGCCAGAGTGGCTGGTATTCTTCTGATCAGGCTTAGTTTGGTTTTTGTGAGGGTGAACAGTATGATTTTTGATAGGTTTTGGTCCAGTGTGGTTATTAGTAGGCTTTGAGTGAGAATGATTGGAGACCGTTGGCTTTGTGTGAGAATGGTTGGTGGTCGTTGGTTTTGTGTGAGTGTGGTTCGTTACAACTGGTTTAGTTGGAAAAACTGTTGGCTTTGGATGAACGGTTGTTGGGTGAGTGTGATTCGTTCCAGTTGGGTTAATAATTGTAGGCTTAGGGTGCACGGTTGGCTTTGGTCCAATGGTTGGGTGGATCACTGGTTTCGGAATGGAAGTAGAAATAGAAATTGTTGGCTTCAGTGTCGCAGTTGGGTTTGTGTGGATTGTAGGATGGATGACTGGTTTGAGTGGAGTGCTAGTATGAATTGTTGGCTTAATCGAATAGGAAGGATGAGGTTGAACGGAAGGATGAGGTTGGTAAGTTGGATGAGGCTGGACGGTAGGCTTAATAGCTGTAGGATGAGGTTGCATGGTTGGTTTAAACGTGGCTGTAGGATGTGGCTGCATGGTTGGTTTAAACGTAGATGTAGGATGAGGTTGCATGGTTGGCTTAAACGTGGCTGTAGGATGAGGCTGCATGGTTGGCTTGAATGTGGCTGTAGGTCTAAGCTGCGTCGGTCTGATATATGTCCTCGTAGAGTAGCTAGGAGTTGTTGGCTTTGGAGTCTTTGTGTATCCAGGTGGTTTTGAGGTCTTAGTGTAGCCAGGAGGCTTTGGAGCCTTGTTCTTTGTTGGAAGGGTGGCGTTTGGAAGTTTGGTCTGATTAATTGGAGGCTTGGTTTGATTAATTGCAGGCTTGTTCTGTTTATTACCCCACAAGGAGAAGAATTCGAAGAGTTTCTCAGAGAAAGGCGATCTTTCCACTGGAAGAGTCTCCGACTTGTCGATCATCTCGACGTCAACGACCTCGGTAGCAGATGCGACTGAAATCGCAAGGAATAATAGCAAGACGAGTTTGATTTTCATGTCAGAATGAAAACAGCTCTATCTTAAATCAAAAGAATTTATTTATCGAAACATAAGGAACTTATTTATATACGGCAAATGAGACTGCTCCTGAGCCATTTGAGAATAAATTCAAGTGGCAAATTAATACGCAGTTTTAATACCTTATTCAAAGCAGACAGCTGACTAAACCCCCAAGCTTAGTTTCGCCGAAAATTCTCAATCTCTGATGATAACCGTGTCTTTTTGGTGGAAAAGTAATGAATACATAGGCAAGGTACATTTGTCATTCTTTGGAGGTTCAGGCTTTATTCGCGATTAGCATCTCGAATCAAGAGCAAACTGGAGTATTTTTCCATAAAAATCAATGTACTGAGTTTGGGAGGGTATAGAGAGGAAGCAGCCACGAGTTCTACGAATTTTCTGTCGTATTAAGTTTAGGAGTATCCGTCTAATCAATAATAAGCCTCGAAAACTGAAAACCCACTAATTTTGGAGAGGAAAAGTAGCTAGATAGATAGAGTTCGAAAAAGTAGCTAATGCATCATATTTTCTTTTATTGGGAACTTAATTGTGAACTTACGTCTATATTAATATGACGGATCATCGTAGCATTTATACATTAGTCTTCTAAGGGCTTGCTTTTATGAAATCTGGGCAGAAAATTAATCCCTTTAACGGAAGTTGTACTGCTATTCTAATGAAAGTGATGACGATTCCAAAGGAATATATTTGTTACAGTATGAAGAGAATCAAATTTCTCATTTGAAAGACGAGTGAAATTTAATTTCTCTAAAAGATTCAGTTTGGCCTTGATCAATCATCACTTTTTAGATTGGAAGCGCCAACAATAAAGCTCTTGTTTTTAGGAGATTAAATGACCTGTAAGAGTATGAAACATATTTTTGAATAATTTCCAGTTTAGCTTCAATGTAATGCAACTTT
>ENA-UOTX01001708-UOTX01001708.1-compost-metagenome-genome-assembly--contig:-NODE-1708-length-14198-cov-21.152751_pt1 | contig 14198 bp, 5 predicted proteins | sample MGYA00238143_ERZ746982 | MGnify/ENA primary metagenome ERZ746982 (study PRJEB28758, sample SAMN06268862) | compost metagenome | isolation source: single cell | place: USA: California, Emeryville, Joint... | reverse complement strand
AAAAAACAAGATAAATCACTTACCCTGGCATGTACGATCGTGGTGTAGGTATTTGCCCATGGGACAACTTGTGCACTGAGTTGCAGCTGCTCCTGAACAAGTACTACAAGTAGAATGGCAGGCTACAAAATAATATTTATACCAAGCTCAACAGAAATAATTTACAAACGCATGAGTATCCTGTAGTTAGAACCTTTGGAGAAGTACAACTAGTGCATTGATTATCTGCCGGGCCATTACACGTCGCACAACTTGAATGACACGCTGAACAAATTGATAACGCTTACAGCACTGGTATAAACTCTTACTAAAGCATTCGTAGGAAGCTGATAGCTGAGCTGGAGGTTCGCAACTTAAACAGTGATTACTCCCACCTCCATTGCAAGTACGGCAACTTGAGTCGCAGGCTAAGCAAAGAAAGCTCATTATAAACGCACCGATAATAGGACTTACGCGAGCAGCTGCTGGTCCCTGAATTGAAATATTGCCCATCTGGACAAGGGCACGCTGTACTTGCTGGGCAGGCTAGGGTATTGCAATTGTTAATATTTTTAGAACATATTTCATGTAGAAATTACTTGAGCACAGTCGGGAGCTATCTACATATTTCCCACTATGGCAAGTCAAGCACGCAGCAGCTCCTGGTCCGTGGCAAGTGGCACATGATGAATCACATTCTTGAAATTCCAAGTTAAGACGTTAAGGATAATAAACAATGAGATTTACGAATGCACTGATTATCAGCGCTCAATACTCGTGGAGGAGTACAGGATGTGCAACCAGCCGATCCAGCAATAATGCAAGTAGCACAGGTTGAATCACACTCTATCGATATGTGAGATCGAATTTGGAAGGCTAGTTTGTATACGTATGCACTGCCCATTGCTAAGTACTCGTGGAGGAGTGCAGCTCACACATCCACTGGCCCCACTACTGATGCAGGTTTCACAAGTGCTGTCGCATTCTTGCCAGCGAAAATTACACAAGGATTAATCACATAAAATTACGTATGCATTGACCTTGGAAATAACTTCTCGGAGCAGTGCAACTTGTACATCCAGCAGCTCCTGGTGCGTTGCAGGTCCCGCAGGTAGAGTCACATTCTGTGACAAAGAAAAAAATTAATTATCGAACCCTGCTAACAGAATTATTTGTTACGGATGCATTGACCTGAGTATAGCACTCTTGGAGGTGTGCAGCTAGTACATCCAGCAGATCCTGGTGCATTGCATGTTTCACAAGTAGAATCACATTCTGTGACAAAGAAAAAAATTAATTATCGGACTATGCCAACAGAATTATTTGTTACGTATGCATTGACCTGAGTATAGCACTCTTGGAGGTGTGCAGCTAGTACATCCAGCAGATCCTGGTGCATTGCATGTTTCACAAGTAGAATCACATTCTGTACCAAAGACAATTGTTAGAACCATATTCCAGAATTATTTGTTACGAATGCATTGACCTGAGTATAACACTCTTGGAGATGCGCAGTCCGTACATGCAGCAGCTCCTGCCCCACTACATTCCGCACAAGTACCATCGCAACCTGTTATAAGACTATTAATTCCATACAAAGAAGGTTTTACTTATGCAGTCCATCAATGGGGGATTCGAATACGTTCCAGGTGGGCATTGTGCTCCTTTTGTTTAAGTGATTTAACTTCAGGCAGGTTCCAGAGTTATGATTACTTGCGAGAGGCCAATGTAATATCAGGAGTATTATAAGAATCGGGAAAAACCATTTTGGCATCGAAACGGGAAGATTTTAATTAAACCTGAGCGAATTTTATTTGAAATTCAGAGGAATAATTCATGGAATAACAAAAAGGCAAAATATGGCTAAAACAAAAATATTGATTAGTATCTACTCAAATTATCGGCTCGTAGAAGTCAAACTGGCTTTCTGAGATTAGATGGTTTGACTTTTTTTTTGATCGCACTTTCGATTCAAATTAAGATGGCTGATTTGTAGATTAATTTTGCATGAGCACTTAAACTCTGAGATTGACTTGATGATTATGAGGAAAAAAGAGCGTGGCGCAGATTCTCAGACTTCATATGAATAAACAGAACGAAAATTGATAATAGATACCTCCTTATCCATGTGTGATGAAGACAATTATTCGATTCTTCTCGGTTTCTCAGCATTCGCCTGCACCTCAAGTCACTCTAAATCTCAAAGTGCAATTGAGTCAACATATATATTTTTCTGACATTATATAGACATTATCTAACAAATAAATCCGATTTATAAGAAGAATTCTTAATTCATAAAAAGGAGTTACTACCAAAGCTAAATGATTTAGCGACCTGGTATATCAAAATCTGTATCTTTTTGACCCCATGGTTAATTAAGTCTTTTTACGTTATGAATCTTCGTAAGGGAGACCAATTCTTTTATCCTTTACTAAGAGTTTTGCTGGCACTTTGGGAGGGTCTCCGATTTGGAATCTAGGTGGTTGCCCGAGTCCTCTTATTCTATTATGCGGAGAGTGTTTTCTTTTCGATTTCTTAGTATATATCAACTCATTTCGTGACTGATCCATTGAAGTGTTCGAATCAGTCGAATTGTGAAGCTCAGTCTCTTTTGAAAGTGTTATGGTGTTCGTGTTGGGGGTGCTGCCTATTCTCAGAACTGCTGCGTGAAAAGGCATTGCTTTTCTTGTATTTTTAGTTTTCTCTGGAGATGAAACGAATGAGTTTTCAGTAGTATGACTATTGTTTGAAGTGGAAACGGACTTCAATTTTGTTCTGGTAGTTGATGACATATTGAAGGTGTCGTATACTTGATGTGCCTTTGTCGATCTTGAGTAGGAAGGATTGCTATTCCATCGGTCTTGCATGATTGATCTATGATGAGCGTTAGAACTCTGCTGAAGCTTTTTTTTCGCCGATTTTTTCGAGAGGAGGTTTCGGATATAGTTGATTGACTTCTTAATCTCCTCATATAACCCAACGGCAGTAATAATAAGCCCAACCACAAGGTTAATCCCGATCACAATGACGATTAGCAGGATTAATGCATTGCCCATCCATGAGATAACAGCTTGAGGAATCGAATTCGTTCGCTCGTTAATCCCAAATATGACAGCAGCAATCCCCATTGCAACCTTGCTGCATTGATTGATAAGCAAGATGATTAATTGCACTTTGCTCTTGTATGGTCGTTGCCATGCAAAAATAGCAACATAGAATATGGTGAATATTGTGTAGACGATTGCTTGAGCCAGTCCGTAACCTTGAAAGAAGAAAACGAGCAGAACCATCAGAAAGTTTTCGATGAGCATTATCAGGAAGAAATTCCTCGTAAATGCATTTTTCGTCACGAAATCTTCTGTAATAATTGCAACACATTGCGGAACTTCACAGAATTGGTCTTGAGAAGGTTTCCGCTTTAACTTGCTATTCGAAGTTTTCTTAACCTCTGTCCCTTCTTCTGTGGGCAACCTTCGTTTGGAGCTGCTTTGAGGCAGGATAGGTTTCTTATGCTTTCGGTTTACAATGTAAAATATATAGATTTTCAAGAGTGCGTAGGTGACAACGATGATGATAGAAAATGCAAGAGAAACATTCGAGTAAAGACTCGAGACAGAGTGTTCTCTCAATTCGATCATGGCGTTGAGTTGTAATTCTGAGTAGTCTCCCAGATAGAAAGATAAGAAGAGGTTCCACATGAATAGACTTCGGACCTTACGAAGCCAAGAGTAAAGATCTGGGCATTTTTTGAGGATGAGTATGAGGATGTTGACTGCAACAATTATTCCCAAAACAACCAAATCTTTGAAGATGGCCGCCGAAGAATTGTCGAGTAGAGTAGCGCTAACTCCCCAGTATTCAAATTTCCCGATAGTCGAATTAGGATTTGCGCCGTAATTATCATCGAAATCAGAGAAAAGGTTCGGGAGTAGATTAGAGGCTATTTGTTCACAAAATAGGTCGAAGTTTTCAGGGAAGGGCACATTAATGTACTTGTAGACATCCACTTCAGCAAGGAAACCAATAAGGAGCATCGCACTAGTTGACATTCCTCCAGTAATAGCAGGAATGACTGCGGAAGCTATCGCTTGAGCCTTCATCGCAGTTGTAGTAGCAGTTCCTGTGTTAGTCAGTATCTTTATGGTTTCAGGGCTCAGATAAATTATTGCAGGTAATTGATATGTGAGATCGGGATTCTGGATTAAGAATGGACTGTGTGGGAGTTTATTATACTCTGACAAATTAGTGAGCCCAATAGTCATTCCAGCTCCAATGTCTTGAGGAATTGTGAAAGATAGCATGATATTTGGATTGTTTGAGATGGCAGAATAGTCCTTTATAGAGATACTATCGTTAAGAGCATTTACTCCCATGGTCGCTGCTATATATTTCAGATGGGGCTCATTAAATACGAAATCATTGCTGAAAGTCGTTTGCATCTGTATATTGGGTGATTTTTGCTTGAGAGACCATGATCCCAGTGAATTGCTTTTACTCTGACAGCTCACTTGAGGGAAGTTTGTGAGATCAATATATGAGTTTTGATTTTGACAGAGACAGCTTCCTTGGATATCCTTTTGCAATGGGGCAGAGCAAGTTTGACAAGTAGGAACAGCATCAGCAGAAGACGCTGAACAAGTAGCACAGCCTAAGAGAGTCCCTTCGTTCTCCCACCAAGAAAGGAAAGATGTGCTTGTAGGGCTCGTGATACTAGTTATCGGATATTTCACGGTCTCTATCGTAATTTCTTTCACTTTGAAAGCGCAATCGTTGCTCACATTTGCTTTCAGTTTATATTTAGTATTGTAGAGCAAGGTCATTGGTGAGATTGATAAGCTCGCAGTTAACATGCCAATGATCAGGTTTTCGTTTGTTGAATTGCCACTGGAGGAAGTCACTGTCCAAGTAACACTATAACCCACACTCGTAACATCAATGATCTGCACGTCGACAGTTTCGCATAGATACACAAAAGATTTTGCTAGATTGTTAAAAAATGCAAATTCAATAATAGTTTGGAAATAAAAAATAATTACCTTGCAAGTTGAAATCGATGGTTGGATTCGGCGGGCAACCTTGATTGATAATGAAGAGGTAACGAACCGAATTAAACAGTTAAACATACCTGAACAACTTCCGCTGGAAGGCTGAATAGATTGCGGACATGAAGTGCAAGAGTTTGGGCCTGGACCATTGCATGTTGCACAACTACTATCACATTCTAATTATGAAAAGTTTGTAAGTCAAAGGAGAGAAGTACAAAAATACCGAGACATTGTCCAGAACTTAAATATCTGCTGGAGTCACAACTCAGACAGTCTAAAGCCGTATTTCCACTGCATGTTAAGCAGGATGAATCACATGCTGAGCAGCACAAAAGAATTGATTATCAGCTTTAGAAAATCTTAATTTTGCTAATGTACGTTGAATACAAGAGCCATTCTCTAGAATCTTCGGTGCAGTGCATGAAGTACACTCGGAGTCGGATGCGCCATTACATGTCTCACACGATGAAGCACATTCTTTAGGTATATTTCGGTCAGACAAGAGATTTCTCCAAGAATACATACCTGCGCATGTATTGAAACCAGTCAAATAAAAGCCTGGCAAACAGGTCACACAGACAGCACCCCCAGAAGTGGTGCATGTAAGACAATTGCCATCACATTCTTTAGTTAAATTAGTCAGAAAAATTGAAATAATTGGTTATATACGCCAGCAAGTGCCGATTTCCTGGAGAACGTTGGGTGCATTACAGGAAAGGCATTCATGAGGCCCACTACCACTGCATGTTGCGCAAGAAGGATCGCAGGCTGAATTTCAATAAAATTATTTCATAAATCTCGATACAGTAGATATTTACTGAAACACTGGCCTTGGTATAGAGTATCAGTAGGATTGAAGCACGAAGTACAGCCAGTTGGCGATGCGTCGGTGCAGGTTGCGCAAGTTTCATGGCAGGCTGATTACCGATAAAATAATTCAGCAAGTTGCAAGCGACTTACTACAAGTTCCAGAAGATAGGACTTTGCCGGGTTCACACGACAAACACTGGTCTGCATCAGGACCACTGCAAGTTTCACAGGACGGGTCACAGTCTTCACAAATTTTTATTAAGAGTGATTTCTTCAGGGATGGATACCCCAATTTAAGCACTGAACGGAGTTTGGCCCGACACATGATGTACATGATGAGGGACATTCTAAGGGAAAGTTTAAAAGTACTGAGATAGACTAAATTACTTACGCACGCAAGTACGATCGAAGTTTAGGTAATAACCGGTAGGACAGGAAAGGCAATGATTTAAATTCGCTCCGTAGCATGTTTCACAAGAGGAGTGGCATGCTTGTTAAAATTATCTTAGTCAAATATAGCAAGAAACTCACTTACCAACGCATCTGAATGATGTTGAGAGAACCAACGGAGGAGTGCAGCTTGTGCATTGGCCCACACCGGATCCAACACACGTCGCACAGCTTGAGTGGCACTCTAAAAGAATTTGTAAGGCTCTCAACATTTGGTAAGCATTTACCAATGCAGGTATTAGTTTCTGAAATCTGTTTTGGAGGAATGCAACTTAAACAATTAGACGGCCCACTCCCCTTACACGTAAGACAGGATGAGTGGCAGGCTACGTTATGAAAGTTCAAGTATCTTCATCGACAACCACAGCTTACCTTGGCAAGTATTGGATCCTGGGTCATAATATTCTCCGATTGAACAGGGACATGGTGCACTTGGGCAGGCTGATATATTTTAATTTTAATTCTTGTTTCTATTTCTCAAGCAATAATTTACTATCACACGTTCCAGAGCTCCTAACATACTGCGTCGAGGGGTTTGGGCAAGTAAGGCATTTATTGCTTCCAATTCCGTTGCAGGTTGCACATGTTCCATCGCATACTAATGTCAGTGTATTAAAACAGAGGAGAAGATGAAAGGATATTACATACGCACTGGAAGTCCGAGGTTAAAAAACGATCAGGGCTACATGATGTACATTTATTGCTTTCAGGACCCAGGCAAGTGAGGCAGGTCGGATCACAAACTATTGATAAGGTGATAGGAAGGGAAAAGTTTATTCAAATACCAATGCATTTTCCTGCACTATAGGTTCGTCCAGGAGGGCAGGATAAGCATGAGGTATCAGATTCAGCGGTGCAAGTTTCGCAGGTTTCGTGGCATACTGGTGGAAAAATCACTAGAGTATTAATCGGATGAGAGTACGGTCACATTGGCCTTGATTATAAACTCTCGGCGACGTACAGCTTGTGCATTGGTTTTGCAACGTGCCCACGCACGTTGCACAAGTTTCATGACACACTTTGAATTACAAAATCAGAAAAGCGCTTGGGCGGAATGAACTCACTGATACAGCTTCCAAGGTTTGACAGCGTTTTTGGAGGATCGCAAGTTAAACATCCGTTCATCCCTGCTTTATGACACGTTGCGCAAGATGCATGACAATCTTTTTCAAAAACCGTTAAATACAATGGCGAATAGGTTTTTACTGGAGCAGGTGACACCATCATCCGAAGAATATTGGTTAGGAAGACATGCTCCTTTTATTTAATGATAATGAGCACAAAGATTTCCACCAATTGTAATTACTTGTGATAGGAGAATGCAGAATTAAGAGTATTTCGAGAATCCAAAAAATGTGTTTCGGCATTAAAATGGAAAAGTTAGTAATTAAAATTGAGCAATTTTATTGGGATAATAGAGGTTAAATCGATAAATCTGAGATTATAATAGGGCTGAAACTCCTAAACAGGATAAAAATTTTAAATCATCAAAAGTACGTGGTAGGATTTAGCTCTTGAAAAACGAATGACTGGTTGGAATCCCTATCAAAGCACGCCTCTGGACTGATGCCTGAGAGATAAAAGCAGTGAGCCCTCAATAGAATTCGTAGAAAGTTCGAGAGAAATGCATTCAAAAGTCTTCACATTAAAAGGGGTTTGTAAGAAACTAAGGCACATTAATGGAATTTGGAGACACTAAAATGCTCGACGGCTGGTGGATTTGACTGAAATCGAGCTATCGGCCAGTTTTTTTTCTTCTGGCATGATATCGCCGAGCTGTGGCGCCACTTTTAAATATTATTGAGTCTCAAAGACTCAAGTAATCACTGAACTCTGGTTTCGAACGGCCACAAATGCGGTTTTACATAGGAAAGCTACGAATTTACAGGAAAAAATGATCTTGGTTAAATAGCTAATATGAAGTCAAGCGTCTGTGCTAATATACGTTATATACCTACCTATTTTATGGTTTTAGAAGCCTGGTATATGAAATGGGTTTTCGAGGACATTATTTAAGTAGCGAGGGAAAAATATTTAAAATTTATTGAGAGCAAATTGAGACTTTGCGTATTTACAAATTTACAAATACAGTACCATTAATAAAACACGTTTCTGCAATTTATTTTATTAATACACAGGATTTGAGCACTCAAGAGAATAATTGCTCCTCATCCCCAAATTCAAAAAAAAAATTGAGCCTCCTATAGTAGAAGAACTGCTCAAGCCTTTGTATGTAAAAAACAACACCAGGAAAGTTTCATAGAGTATCAAAATTAGTTTATCAGCATTTTGATTGTTTTATCCGAAGTTCTGAGAGAGCGAATTGATTGCTCAGAAGTTGTTTGATACTTTCAGCTTTCTTAATATCTATCTTATGCAAATTACGTCAAAGAAATAAGTCCACAGTAGCAACAACAAATTTTTCTTTGTAAAATTGAATTATAGATTTCTTCAACTAAAGCTGTGGGTATTATCGAAAACTGTTTCATAGTTATATCATGAGCTGATCGTACTACAACCTTATTGATAGGTAAGCTTATGGACTTTCGAAAGGAAGTTGAATTCTCGTCTTCTTCACTTTTTTCAGTGTAGTGTAATCTTCTTTGGCTTCAAACCTTGTAGCCCTTCGCAATTCGGGTCGTTCTTTTGTCTTCGGATTTTTATCAATGATTATTTCCTGTTTCGTTGCTGGTAGGTAAGTTAGTGACTGATCTATGGAGATATTTGAGATGGTCAGGTCACGATGAAAGGAAGGGGCTTTTGAATGAGTCATCTGTCTATTGTTTTCTGGACTCAGAGAGGGGTCAGCAATCGTCGCTTTTCTTGCAACATTCCTTCTAATGGTTTTTGAGCGAGTTACTCTTTCACTGGGGTTAGCTGATGAGATTGGGTTGGGCTTTGCTGGCAATAAATCGATAAATGATGTTTCGGAGCTTGCGTGTATCTGAATATGACGATGAGAGTTCATTGGTCTTAAATTAGGATGATTCGAATGATCACGGCTGTGATTAATTGACCCATGATCAGTGTTGAAACTTCCATGGCGTATCCTTTTGCTTTTTGAAGCCTTGGAGAGGCAGTGCGCTCGAATCTTGTTAACCATCCTTCTAACACCTTGAAATAGCTCAATGCCAGTGATCAAGAGAGCAATCACGAGGTTAATTCCGATGACAACGATGATTAGACTCATTAAAGCAGTACCTGCCTTTGTCATGACAGTTTGAGGAATAGAGTTCGTCCGTTCGTTAACTCCAATCATAATGGCAATAATTCCCATTGCAACCTTACTGATTTGATTTATCAGCAAGAGGACGAGTTGAAATTTTGATTTATATGGCCGCTGCCATGCGATAATGGCAACATAGAGTAAAGTGAGTATTGTGTAAACGATTGCTTGAGCCAGTCCGTAATTTTGGAAGAAGAAAATGAGCAGAATCATCAAGAAGTTTTGGAGTAGCATAATGAGGAAGAAATTCCTTGTAAATGCATTTCTCGAAACGAAATCTTCTGTAATAATCGCAACACTAGAAGGGACCTCTCGCCAAATTCCTTGGGTAACTGTGCGGTCCGACCTTCCATCTCCTACATTTCGGACCGCTGTTCTTTCTTCTGTACGCAATCTTAGTTGGGAGCTATTTTGAGGCAGGATAGGTTTCTGGTGCTTTCGGTTTACAATGTAAAGTAAAAAGATCTTCAAAAGAGCAAAGGTAATAACAACGGCAAGGGAAATTCCCAGTGAAAAGAGTGTATAAAAACTGTAAGCACTACGTTCTCTCAATTCGATCATGGCGTGTAGCTGTAATTCTGTGTAGTCACCGACATAGAAAGATAATAACACGTTCCACATGAATAGATCCCTGATTTTAGAAAATCGAGACAAGAGGTCTTGACGTTTTCTAAAGGTGATCGTGAGTATATTTGCTGCAAGAATTATTCCCAGAGCAGCGAGTTCTTTGAGGATAGCTGCATATGAGTTATCTAGTAAAGTTGCGCTAGTTCCCCAAAACTTAAACTTTCCGATGGTCGAGCTTGGATTATCACCATGATTTATATTGTCAAGAGTGGCGAAAACATTTGGGATTAGATCAGCTGACATGGCTTCACAAAATTGGTTGAAGTTGTCTGGAAAAGGCACATTGATGTACTTGTAGATATCTACCTCAGCAAGGAAACTGATAAGTAACATCGCAGTCGTTGACATTCCTCCAGTAACTGCAGGAATTATTGTTGAAGCTATCACTTGGGCCTGCATTGCCGATGCAGCTGCAGTTCCAGTTATTATGAGTGTCTGAACGGTATCCGGGCTCAGATAAGTGATTGCAGGTAACTGATAAGTGATATCGGGATTCTGGATCAAAAATGGACTAAAAGGGAGTTTATTATACTCTGACAAATTGGTGAGTCCAATTGTTACTCCAGCCGCAATGTCTTGAGGAATTGTGAAAGAAAGAGTAATATTATTTCGCTTGTTTGAAATAGCAGAATAGTCCTGTATAGTGATACTGTCATTCAGTGCAGTTACACCAATGGTGGATGCTGTATATTTCAGATGGGATATGCTAAAAGCGAATCCGTTAGTGAAGTTTGCTTGCATCTGTATATGTGGAAATTGCTGCTTGAGATACCAAGAGATCTGTGAGTTGCTTTTGCTTTGACAGCTCACTTGAGGAAAGTTTGTGAGATCAATATATGAGCTTTGATCCTGGCACACGCACCTTCCTTGTGTATTCGGTTGCAATGGAGTAGAGCAGGTGAGACAGGTCGAAATATCATCTGGGGTCGGAGCTGAACAAACCTCACAGCCCAGGAGAGTTCCTTCGTTTTCCCACCAAGAAAGGAAAAATGCGCTTGCTGGGTTCGCGATATTGTATGTAGGATATTTCACTGTGTCTATCGTAAATGTCTTCACTTTGAAAGCACAGTTGTCGCTAACATTTGCTTCCAAAGTATAATGAGTATTATGGAGGAAAGTCATCGGTGGGATTGGTAAGCGTGCATTCAGCATGCCTGCAATGAGATCTTCATTTGTTGAATTAGCATGGGAGGAAGTCACTCTCCAAGCAACGTTATAAGGAGTACTCGTAACATCGGTGAGCTGCACTGTCATAGTTTCACAGAGGTACACAAACGATTTTGCTAGTTTGTTAAAACAATACAAATTAGATTGATATTTGAGAATAATAATATAATTACCTTGTATCTTGAAATCGATGGTTGGATTCAGCGGGCAAGCTTTATAAATAAATCAATGAAAATTAAGTATAGTAAGCAGCAAATAATCAATACTTACACGAGCAAACTCCACTGTAGAGTTCCAAAGGTAGAGTACATGAAGTGCAAGCACCTGATCCTGGGCCATTGCATGTTTCACAACTACTATCACAGTCTAACCATGAAAAGTTTGTAAGTAAAAGACAGAGAAGAAAAGAAATACCAAGGCACTGCCCAGAACTAAAATATTTGTTGGAGTCACAACTAAGACAGTCTGAAGCTGAATTTCCATCACATGTCAAACAGGTTGAATGGCAAACTATAAATTGGTTTATTATTTGGTAAGAAGTTGTGCTTCTGATTATTACTAACACAAGCTCCTGATGTCGTGAGGACTGCTGGTGGCTGACAGGTAGTGCACGCAAGTGGTCCCGCAGCGGAGCAGGTTAGACAGCTGCTATCACATACTAAGTAAAACACGTGTTTAATTATTGAATATGATAGTATCGTTTACATTCGCACGTAGCTCCATTCCTAAATGCATTGGAGACACAAGTTAAACATCCTAAGTGGTCACATGTAGCGCAAGGGGAGTCACACTCTAATGCAACAATGATTTTTAGACAGAGAAATTAAAAATCGTCTAAATTTACCAACACAGTATCCTCCGACAAGAGTAGTCGGTGAAGTACACGAAGTGTACGCACTAGGACCTGCGCCGTTACATGTCAAGCAAGAATCGTCACACCCTTAACAATTATATCAATAAGCCAACAATTACCCATAATAATATTTACCCAAGCAGGTATTCAGACTAGTGTCTAAATATGTGCCTGATGCACAAGATAAGCAATGATCCGGTGACCCGTTAGGGCATGTGGCACAGGGAGAATTGCAGACTTTATCGTTAGTAATTTAGAAAAATTAGAAAAATAAATTATTTACTCACGCATTCACCTCCGATAAGTATCGCAGGTGCAGTACACGAAGTGCATGCATTAGAATCTGCGCCGTTACATGTGAGACAAGAAGGGTCACAAGCTTTTTTTATAAGAATTGAGCCAACAAATAATTTTAATAATTACATTGACATTGTCCGTCGCTTAAATATTTCCCGGATAGACATGTGAGGCATTCAGTGGCGGTTGGTCCACTGCAAGTTTCGCAGGAAGCCTCGCATTCTATCACTAATAAAAGAGTCAGGACTCCGAGTCGCAATAACATTGCATTACCGCATGCGCCATTATCAAAGGTCCTTGGAGGAGCGCAAGATGTACAACTGGTGGGACCTGTTCCACTACACGTTTCGCAAGTGGGATCGCAAGCTTAAAATCAAAAGTTATCAGAAGATTAGGGCTTGAAGAATTTTTCAATACTTATGCATCTGGAGGCGACCAAAACCAGCGGAGGTTCGCAAGATGTACAATTATTGCTAGACCCAGTACACGTCAAGCAATCGTAGTGGCATGCTGAAGATAACATCTTTAGTAGGAATTTCTAATAAAAAATACGTATGCAGGTTTGAGAAGCACTGGAATAGTACTCACCAAACTGACATCCGATCGAAGCTTTATTTAGCAGAATGAGAATAGGAAAACTAGGCTAATGATTACTTGCGGTTCGGAAGAGGGAAAACAGCCCTGTGGCAATGAAGAGAGCAGAGTGGATGAGCATGAGTTTGTCAGTTCTGAGTTTTCTTGAGTGAATTTTTAATTGGTACTAATTATTAATTATACAACAAACTAACACGGCACCATTTTCAAGGCCTGGTCATGAGTTAGATATCGTTTATCTTTTTTCCAAAGAGCGAGGAAAGAGGCAGCCTGAATATGATAGAAGAAGGTGTGAAATGCTTGGCGGTACTAGGGCAAATTATAATGGGAAGCTACACCATAAGTCATTCAGTAGTTTTTCTTCTTTCAATTTAGCACAATTCAAGAATATCTAAGAGACTAAGAGAAAAAAATCATTTATGAGAGATCATCGTAGCTCGAAGGAATTGTCATTCGGAGTTTTACTCCTCAAACTATTCTTGATGGGACAAAGCCCATGAATTTCGATTTTTTCTACTTTCAAATGACAGATAATTTAAATTCTCTTTATTGAGCGTTTTCTAGCAAAGTGAACATTGAGCACAGCAGCAAGGACCTACAACTTCTTTTTGTTTTTTTGTGAATAAAAGAATCCATATTCGCTCTCAGATGTTTAAACCACAGATAGCACGTGGGATAACTTTTTATTTTTTATAATCCTATTTGAGTCTGATTAGGATTAGTCTGTCGGTACCCCAAAAGCCCAAGAAAAAAAATGAGAAATATGAAGAGAAGTTCAGCCAACAGCTTTGCTGTAGGAAATGCAGGCCCCAGACTAGGAAAATCATTTCAGTACGCGAATTAAAACGTGAATGGGAAACAGAGAGTAGGTAAGATGCCGCAGCAGCAGTCAATGTTTTGTGACTAATACCGTTTAATTTGATGCAACGACCACTTTTGACAGAAAAGTTTCTCACATATGTAATAGGTGTTGGAGGACTTGGCTTGGAATTGAGGGAAACAAATTTTAAATTTATTTAGGGTGAATTGAAAACTCTGAGTATTATACATTTCCTAATACAGTATCATCCATTAAACACGTTTCTGCAATTTATTTTATTAATACACAAGTCTGAACAACAGGATAATAGTTGCTACTCATCGCCAGATC
>ENA-UOTX01001706-UOTX01001706.1-compost-metagenome-genome-assembly--contig:-NODE-1706-length-14209-cov-3.300028_pt1 | contig 14209 bp, 8 predicted proteins | sample MGYA00238143_ERZ746982 | MGnify/ENA primary metagenome ERZ746982 (study PRJEB28758, sample SAMN06268862) | compost metagenome | isolation source: single cell | place: USA: California, Emeryville, Joint... | reverse complement strand
AGGCTTTATGCTCAAAAAGTGTTTTTGAATTTGCTCCATGAAGAAACACGTTTAAAAAATTTATTAATACAGCGTTCATAATGAGTAGCTAAAAATCGAAGTTTCAGGTAATTCTTCTAAGTAGGAGAGAAGGTATAACTGCGTTTTTGCCATACAAATCAGTTTTTAAATTCGAGATGATTCCATGACACCTATAAAAGTTATAATCTCGTTTGACAATTTCCACTCTGTGACTTTTTTTTCCAAACATGACACCACTGAATCAGATAATTTCATACATAGCTCTCTAATCTAATTTTCTCGGTATTTCAGTTGAATTGCTTTGTTAACCTACGTCAGATCACTTGAGTATTATCTAGCTTTGTTGCTTTGCATGCCCACCAATTTGAAAAATTTTGAAATTTCTTAGTAAAAGACTCGGAGTTTTCAGGTAATATTGTTTATGATTTAAGAGCTCTGGATACAGATACTCATTATCGCATAACTAGAAAGAACATAAAAACAAATAATAATTTCTTAGTTTTGTCCAACGAATAAAAAAAAAGAAGAAGAAAAAGAAGATCCATTAGTTGTATGCAACATAATCAAACGAAGCCTCAATTATAGGACACATACAATGAAGAAGGACTCCTTATAGAACGGAGAAAGAAAAGCAATATAAACAAAACTTTAGTTAGAATGAAATCAAGAAAAAGAACTTAAAGAAAAGAACCCTAAGCAAAGAAATAAATTGAATTGAAATTTTCCCTGATAACACACTTTTAATCCTTCGTAAGGCAGCGGGTTAACCTTTTTTTCAATTTTTACAAGAGCAATCATCATTTGAGAAGCCTTGCTAAATTTTCGTACTCGAAAGGCTTAGCAATCGCTTCTTTGAATCCGATTTCTCGAGCTCTTTTCTTCAGCTCTGTATCCAACGAGCCGGTTAGTAGATACATATGAACATTGTCAGTATTATCAGCAGAACAGATCAAACGATTGATTTCTTGGCCTGCTTCTAAGCCATTCACTTCGGGCATTTCATTATCAAAGAAGATAGTTCCGATCTCTTTCGAGTGTCTTTGGAAGATCTCAACAGCCTCTCGTCCATTTGATGCTTTAAGACACTCATAACCGAGTTTCTTAATGAAACTCTCCATTATTCCGAGGTTATAGCAGTCATCATCGGCAATGAGGATCTTCTGACTAGACTTCAACAGATCTGCCAGAATCTTCTGCATTTCTGTAGCGCTGGTTGATCGTGGGATCATTCGAAGAGGTTTCTTGATTTCTCTTGGCTGCACGAATTTTTCTTGGTCATTCGCTGTGAAGTTTTCTCCAAAGGCGATTATAAGCTGAGGGTCATCTAAAACACTGCTATTTTCAATCAGTCTTTTCCAGCAGGCGACCGTTTCAGAGAGACTTCTTTGCTCAACTCCGACGATAATCACGTCAAATGGGCTTGCTTGACCCATCAAAAGCTCGTTTAGGTGCAGGCCTAGCTTGGCTTCCCCTTCAATCTCTTCAACTGTGAGCGCCAATCCGGTGTAGAGTAACTTTTGCTTCATTCTCAGACGTTCTGAGGCGGAGCTATCGATAATTGCAACTGACAATTTTTTCGGGCTATGTGAGGGTCTTGTTTCTGTGGAGTTGATTAAGGACGTCTCAGTTCCCAGGTGCCGAGAGAGTTTGCTGTAGTTCTCATCGGCTTCTGCAGGGATATTCAACTCAAATGAACTTCCTTCCATTTCCTTACTAAACAGATGGATATCTCCTCCCATAGATTTAATCAGCGATTTAGTTATCCAGAGTCCCAAGCCGGCGCCATTGCTCCTTTGCTGAGGGTCAGCACTGACTTGAGAAAATTTTTCGAAGAGTCTCTCCTGTTGTAACTCATTCATTCCACAGCCAGTGTCTATGATTTTGATGATCAGTAATCCCTTCACGTTGCCTTGGGGCTGATTCAGAGTGAAAGTCCGCTCAGAGAGAGTCGAATTTTCATTGCTTAAGGTCACGTATTGATCTCCAAGAAATTTGGGCATCGATCGGTAGTTGCCGAAGGTTATCCGGCTAGTATTTTCGAGAATTGAAGAGCTATCACTGTCGTCAGAGGAGTCTTCCACAGCGAACGTTGATGAAGTTCGTTTCCATGAAACGATGATACTAACGGAGCCTGAGTTGGTGTACTTGACAGCATTGCTGACGATGTTTAAGATGGCTTGAGTAATTCTCTGTGAGTCAATGTTCAGATACTTTGGAAGGTTTTTCGAGATCTTGAAGATTGGTCTTAGTCCCTTAGAAGCGATAAGATCGGAGCAAACCGTCCAAACGCCATCGAAGAACTCCGTTACCGACACAGGAGCAAGGTTTAATTCGAGTGTGCCTCTTTCGAGCTTGCCAGAGTCAAGGACTGAATTGAGTAAATTTTTTATGATTTGAAGGCACAGCTTGGCTTTCTTGAGAGAGATCAAGGCGGCAGGGTCGCGCACTCGCTCTGATAACAGAGTAAGGATTCCTCCCATACCGTTTAACGGATTTCTGAGTTCATGGGAGAAAGTGCAGAGCGATAGATTAATTGAAGCGATATTTTCAGCAGCCGTCTTCTTGATCTCATCCCTTTCCTCAGCGAGGGCCTGCAGCTGCTGGTTTTGCGCACTGATTTGGTTTTGGTATTGACTGGTGGCTCGTTTGTCGAGGATAATCAACAGCATCAAACCAAGGGCAAGAGCACGCAAATCAGCGCTCAGAATGCTGGTCTCGAAGGTTTCTTCCTTTTGAACGCCTATGATGAGGCTTTTCTTTGAAAAAGATAAAGCAAGACAGTGGGCTAAGAGCCCAATAATCCCCATGAAGTGAAATCCTGAAATTTTACTAATGAGGACTGGAAACAAAAACGAGGTGGGTGAGAAGGGCAGCAATTCGAGATTTAAAAGCGAGAGAGTTTGTACAGCCAAGCCGAGCCCAAAGCCAAGAGCTTTGAGCCCATATGATTGAGATTTGAGTGCTGAAGAGAGGAAAAACGCACAGGTTGCGTAGATGAAAACAGAAAGGACCTCTCTGCCGAACCCTACGTCGGTTCCTAACAGAGAAGCAGAAGCGAGAGTAGTCATCAGCAAGAAAGGTAAAGAATAATTATGCAAGAAAAGAAAAGAAATTTTTGAACCAACTTGCATTGAAGAAATAAAGAAACTGATTAATTCAGTTAAGTACCTATAAAGAAGCATTCGTATAAAATAAAAAGCTCTGTTTCTCAATGACTTAAATAATTCGAAAAACGCTCTGTAATCTAAAAGCTTCGAATTTTACAAAAATCAAGTGCAGTTTTCGTTTTAAAAGTCCAATGTGGAACCTCAATGCATAAATTCAGTCACCTAGGTCCCTTGGAGGCTGAGGAGGTTGCGACAAAGCCTTCTTTATGGAATATGCGGGGTTTTTCGGTAGTCATGGAATCGCGGGTGTTTACTGATTATCGAAAGTTTACGAAAAGTTCTTGCTACTGACCTTTGATTATTGGATGAAAGGTGGAAATAAAAATACAATTAATTTAGAAGAAATCGATAAACTCTATTATCTTATCGATTCGAACACTCCTCTTAATAAAAACGAGTTATAACCACACTTCCATTTAAGAATTCAGCAATTTAATAGTGAATAGTAGGGCATTTCCTTTGCTGAAAGAAGAGAAAAATTGCGTTGTTTACTGAAAAGTTTTTAAGTGATGAAAGTTGCATATATCACAATGAAAATGCAAACGCGATTAAGGCTATCTTGAGAAGATAATACGATCTACTCTCTCGAAGAGAGCCTTCACGTGGTTAGAGAAAATGTCATTGCCCAAGTTAAGAATAATTAAACGGTGGACCTATCTATCCATTAGCAATAGGTGGAGAAAACTACGTAATTTCATTCTCAGAATGCTAACGGGTCTCTATTTTTCTATCCAAATATTGACCTGTTGATCACGACGTTGTTGAAGGGGAAAATCCCAAAAGGGCTTTTTGATGAGAGTAGATAAATTGAGTTCAATACAGCACAATGTAGGACTGATCTATCATTAGAGATACAATTTCATTTTTTCAATTGAAACTAGTAAATATTAAGTTTGATAAGTTCCTCAGGAGATCAGGCTTTCCCCTTCTTTGAGCTGATTTCAATTCACGTGGTGGAATTTCAAACCCTAGAGAATGGATTAAATATTTCATTTTGTAGGAAACAACTGAAGTAGTTTTGAATGAAAGTTTCGAAACTAGGATTAAGCACATTTCATCCTGGAATAAGAGAGACTCTCTTGGGTAATAGGAAATAGTTTCGTTTTTTAAATATAAATCAATGAACACTCGAATTTACCTAAGCGGGGTGCTTGATAATCATAATTTATATTTGAAAATTAGGAATACATCCTTGACTGGGTTTAAGCGAAAACTAAAATGAGGTGTAACTGCCATCCAACAGCTTACGAGCTCAACGAAAGCAGCAGTGCTGCTGCTGTTTGAGAAAAAATAACTCAGACTACACCAATTAGATAAAGCAAAATTCCGATAGCCAACTTTGATTTTTTACTTTTTTTCCGATCATTCAGACAGTTGTATTGTGAGAAAAAAGAATAAGCTTCGAAAATCGCGAGCTATTACTCTGGAAGTAGAAAATCAGAGGGTGTAACAAGTGCCTTGAAAAGTTTATTTAGCAGCCTTTACTTTATACACAATGGCGGACAGATGAAGACTTGAATATGCTTTAAACTTTTGCTCCAAGAGAATCATTTCCTGATTGAATTTTCACCTGTATTTTTAAAAAATGGACGAGCTTGGCAATTCTGTTGGGGGATGCGAGGTTTCAGCATGAATAAATGCTTGTATACTTTCAAAAGAGAAGATTGCATTCCTCGCAAATTGCAAACTTTTTCATAGAAAATAATAAACTAGATGCATAATAGTGGATGAGTTCTTATCATCGAATTTTCACGGCAATAATCGACAGCCCCACTGTGTGGAGTGATCAATACAAATAAGTTACGATCCTCAAGTCATTGGGCGCTTGATCATGAAGTTCACACTGAAATAAAAGGGAAAGACCTCTCATAACGTGTCTAAGAAAGAGAGGTCGAAATCAAGTTTTGGTAAACAGGTCTCCAAAGCCTTGAGAAGCTTTCGCATTATTCGCACCTAAGGTGATCGAGATCAAATTGGCCTTTTATAGCTCTCTGAAGATCGATTTGCTGGAAAGAACTCTCTTCATTTTCGTCTGATGATAATCCTCTTCTGATCATCTTACTAATTCGAAGCGCCGAATTTTGAAACGATCAGAATCTAATTATAAAATTCAACAGGAAAATTTAAAACCTGCCCATGCCGAGAAATTTCATAGAAGCAAAACGCTTCAATGCAGATTCTGCTATATAAACCCAGAAAACATTTCGATCCATCAATAAATTCACTTTAACCTTAATTTTAGGAAATAAGTTCTTAATTCGCGTTGCAATCGTTAGCTTTCCGTTGATATTATTTCCCACGTGCCACAATAGCCTCTTTTTCTTCTCTCAACTCGAACGTCTAAAGAACGGAAAACTTGATCTTCTAAAAATTTTCTTCTCATGAGAAATTTGAAGAACGTCTTGCTTTCTTTGAACTTCAGTGTCTCTCGGCATGAGCAATGAAAATGAAATGATCCAATAACTCAGCTTTCCTGAGTTTAATATCGTAAGCGGATGAGATAATTTTGCAACGGGCTGACTTATTTTAGAATTCCAGAATTTTTCTATGATATATAATGGTCTAATTTCGGATATAATCGGAAACAAAATTAATTTTTTTTAGGATGGAAAATAAGGAGTCACTCGCCTACTTTGCCTTGAACAAAGCCCAAGAGGAAAAGGCCTACAATTTCAACAAAATCACTAAAGAAGCCTTTCCACGAGTTGTCCCAAATTTAGAAGATGAGCATTATTACACTTCTTTGTTCAACACGACAAGATTCCTCATAGCAAGAGAGTTCGATTTCAAGAAGTCGCTTACCATGTGGGAAAACTGGTGCAAATGGCGAGTAAGCTACCGTCCGCATGAAACGAAGTTTGAAGAAATAGCCAACGAACTGGAAACATGCAAATCCTTCCATCTCGGAGAAGATAAAAACCATAATGCAGTCATCATTCTACTCATGTCCAGAAACGACCCGAACGTCAGCGATGAAGAAACCCTGCGATTTGGGTGCTGGGCGGTTGAAACGGCGACTGCGTTGAGCGAGCAAGTTTATGGAGGAAAGAAGATCACTTTTATCGTCGATAAAAGGAATTTTTCGAAAAAGCAGATGGGTAAGGGCGGGAACAAGCTGATGAAGGACGCGGCTAAGATCTTGCAAGATTATTACCCTGAAAGACTCGAGAAATTCTATCTGATTGGAGCTGACTGGTACTTCAGGATTTTGTTCGGAATTGTACGCCCTTTCCTCAGCGAGAAAACCCGAAACAAGCTCAATTTGATCGACGACACAAGCCACCTATTTAAACATATCTCAGCAGATAATCTGATGAAAGAGTATGGAGGGAATATTGATTTCAAATACGATAAGTATGAGGTCTTTAACAGATTAGAACTGTTAAAGAAGGAAAAAGCTAAGCAAGCTAACCCTAATACTACAGAGACGAAGCCTATGAGTATGGTTCAGGTTACGAAAGAAGAACAAATTATCTTCCCTGAACAGAAAACCCAGTTCAGCTCTTCTAACACCTATGAGAACGATGATCTTGAGTTGGGAATGGTTTCTGAAGAGTCCTCTCAGGTTAGTGTATCTTTGTCAAGCTATACTAGCAAGTATAAATTCTGCAAGTTTTAAGAAACAATTTATTTTTGTTTCACTAATTATTGGCTCTATGGTTAGTGCAGATATATTAGAAGAAGCAAAAATCTAAGGCATATGTATGAGTACGCAAACATGAAAGTAACTGATAGATAGGATTTATATATTTTTTCTTATTGTAAATACAGATGGTGATTATCAAATTGAAGAATACTTGAATTTTCCTTAGCTTCAAGGTATTTTGCGAAGTGCTCTCCGATAGAAATCCATTAGGAATATCAAATTTCTTAGCGAAAGTGTGAATATTTTAGAAGGACGCGGAAGACATTAATGTTAAGATATTTTTCTCTAGATGCTATTATTTAGTCTCACTATCTGCAAAAAATGCCTTGCCAGAAGGTTTAAGAAGCGTTATCGGCATGATTTGTGATCTTTCAGCCTTGAACTAAAAAAAAAAACAAAGAGTGATTGAGAATCACTAAAATCTTGAGTTTAAAAACAGTTTGATTTGAATCTAATTAAGAAATTTGCTTTAGAGAAATTAACAAATAAACTACATTCAAGCATGGCATCCAGAAACATCGAGCTAGCCAGAGAGGCTTACAGAGTCGGAGATGTCGAGGCGAGCATCAAAGCTCACGATGCGCACAAGGAGAAACACAAAACAGGAGGAGATTTCATCAAGAGTTTGATATATGGCGGCTTCGACGGTGTAATTACCATTTTCGCAATTATCGCAGGCGCTCAAGGCTCCAATCTAGGAACAGCCATCATTATCATTCTTGGAGTCTCTGGTGTCGTTGGAGACGCTTTTTCAATGGCCGTCGCTGACTATTTGAGTACAAAGTCAACAAAAGACTACAATACAGGAGAAAAGAAGAGAGAACAATGGGAAGTTCAAAACAACCCTGAAGGCGAGAAGCAAGAAATGATCGAGCTGTACACTAGGAAGGGAATCGCCAAAGCTGACGCCGAGAGAATGGTTGAAATCCTCGCGAAGAATGAAGACACTTGGGTTGAGGTGATGATGGCAGAGGAGCTCGGAATTATCGAGGGCGATGAGTCCCCAATCAAGAACGCCCTGGTCACATTCTTCTCTTTTGTGATTTTCGGAATGATTCCTGTCATTCCATACATTATTGGTCATGCTACCCATATCGCCGAGGAAGACACCATGAAGTTGTTTATTGCCAGCGTAGTTTTAACAGGTGTGCTTCTGTTCTTGATGGGTGTGATCAAAACGGGAGTTACAGGTGGTAATGTTATTAAAGCAGGACTAGAGACTTTGCTCGTTGGTGCGATCGCTGCAGGAACAGCATATGGCGTCGGAGTTGCCTTCGCTCCTCTCACTGAGGGTGCTGAATAGAGTCAGATTGAGAAGAGTATTTGAGAGTACTATGAATATTAAATCAGATTTTAAATCGTAGTGACCCCTCTTTGTTGGATAATTTCAGAATTCAATTCGTATTTGATGCATACAGCTAGATTCTCGATCAACAAGTATCAAACTCTATAATAATGTTTTCCGGTTTCTCTTGATAGAAACTAATCCGTTGGATTTCATGCGTCCACTATCCATTATGAATGATATGACTACTTTCGATTTCATTGATATATTTGAGAATTTCTAGTATGAAAGATTGCATATTGGTCCTGAATATTTAAATTCAAATCAGATGATAAAAAGTATAATTAAATTATTCAAAATTTGTATTTGCTTTCTTAATATTTTAAAACATGGGTAGCAAGTTTGGTAGATGATCTAATCAAGACAATTCAAGTAACGAGTATAAAGGGAGAATTATGACAACTTAAATATGTTGTAACAAATGAATGCTTCGTGATGGTGTGGTATACTAACTCAAAAATTAATTCGATTATGAGAAAATATAGTAATTAAAACTCAACTAACCAAGTCATTAACAAAATAACTGATAAAACTTTTTGTTAAATAAGCAATTTATTGGATTTACACAGAAGATTTAACTTCTATATTGCAATTTCCAGATCAAATAGTACCAAAAATTAACTGAACCACGTGTTAATTAGTTCATGAAAGTAGAAAATTACTACCACCAAGTTTTATTACCAAAACATCAAAGAGTATGAGTTCTAACGTAAAGTTCAAAAACCACTAGATCATGCTGAGTTGAGAAACGTAATGAAAAAAAAATTTATCACCTTCTTAACTTTAGAGTTTCACACTAATTGATCACTGAAATTTTTTTTGGAATCTAAGAACTAACTGATTTATTAATAAAATTCTTCAGCACGCTGTGGACTTGAAAATTTAACTGAATAGGAGAACACAACTTCTTTAGAGAATTTGCACTTCCTTTGAGGAACGTGCTACTAACTTATAAGGAATGTCAATCACAGCGTTTTTTAGAAGGAATTGAGTTCTTTTTTACATTGTTCTTACTTCTAATTTGGTTTTTCATTGACTTTCTCTTTCCTGTCCAGATTATTAACGTTATTCATCACAAAATAAGCAGCCTGCGCAGCAGATCTATAAGTTTACGACTCGTCTTGTCTCTCAATCTCTACTGCTCCGCCTCATTTGCTGATTTGTGAGTTCTTCTATTCTAAGATGGCTGTTAAAGGAAAATTTTGAGTTTGAGATGGAGCAATTCTCTCTTAAGTGAAGAAATTTAACTTCAGAGTTCCTGTGTGTGGCTAATGACTCCAGAAAATTCATGTCTTCAAGCAACCTCGCTCTTTACTGGCCTACTGCTGTGTGAGATTGCTGAGAAAAGCTAATCTTGATTTCTATGCTAATTGTTTCGCATTGAAGCTAATCAACTTTAGAATTCCGGGCTGAGATCAGATTTCATGTCAGGTGAGCAAGCCTTTACACACAGAGCAAAAACACATGCTAGGGGAGCAGCTGTTGGAAGTCGAGTGCTTCAGAAATGAAAAATATGCTTATTTGAAAGAATAAATGACACTTTCCCCAGTTCTACATCATTCAAGAGTTGAGATTGTTGCGATATAAACTGCGAAAATCCTTTTAAAGAGATTTGCTCTCGTTCTTCTCAGCAGAGAATATTACAAGCAAGCAGGGATGCTACTACAACAGTTGTCGAAAGGAGAACGGAACCTGTGAAAGAAAAAAGTTTATCTGCTATCTCTCCGTTATCAACTAACTGGGCTCGCTTTAATACAATATTAAGAAACGATCAATGACATGAGCCGATTCATTCTGAAGCTCAGTATAGATGAAAACGGTTAGAAAGTTTGAAGTTTGATTATTAATTTATTAATGAATCAACGAATTTCATGAATAAATGAAATTCGTTACTTGGAAATACGAATTGTTCTTAGTTTTATCGAACACAAATAATTTTTATAAGTTTAAACAAAAACGGTTCCCTTATCGAATTTCAAGATTCTTAAACCAGGACTCATGCGAGCTGTTATAATAAATTTTTTAAACGTGTTTCTTCATGGAGCAAATTCAAAAACACTTTTTGAGCATAAAGCCTGAGATGCAAGGAGCAGGCTCTTTCTTCAGTCAGCAGAACATCGTCAGCATATCTGAATCAGAAAAAGAAAGCCTTAGGACGCAATCTCACTCTGGAGATAGTTCCCAAGCTCTCAGCGCTACCAAAAGGTAAAATTTCCCCTTAAACCCGTTTCTGACTCCGAATTTTTTAGTACAAGCGATATTATGGAGGTCAAAAAAAGACAAACATCTTCTGCTCTGAGAGAAAAACTTAGTCTACACTTAGGTGGCTTCTTAAACTACGAATTTCTGTGCCCTTACTGCAAGGAACCCTTCAAGCAGGTTAGTTTTAACATGAATTTTCTTTGACTGATAATTTCCCTTAGCCTTCAGGTGTGAAAAAGCACATAGCATTGGCTCATCCAGATGTGAGACCTTTTAGATGCCCTGAATGCAATGCGGCCTTCGCAACGTCTTCTAACATGAATCAACACATGCAAGTTCATAAAAAATCAGTAATTCAAGCCTTTTATCATAGAAAACTCATTTTCATTTAGGAAACAAGAAACAAATTCCGATGTGCTTTCTGTAGCAACAGCTATTTTTACAAGAATAGTCTCAAAAAACACATGACGGAAAAGCACCCAAACCAAATTCTTGCTACTGAAAACCATGAGGATGCAGAAAAAGAAGAGAACAAAGAAGTCATAGAGCTAGAACCGCCAATCAAAAAACAGCCAAAAATAGCAGAAAACCTTCAGGAAAGCCAATCGATCCAAAACAATGATTTGGATCATTTAGAAAACCAAAAAGAGTTGGATAACCGCGAAATCCAACGAGATTTGGATCATCGGGAAATCCAACGAGATTTGGATCCTATCGAAAACCAACTTGCTGTTGGAAGCGACCCTCTATCGCTCACTTTGCTGTCTTCTCTGATGATTGATAATTTAACCATGCTTAACAACCTGTTGACCATGCAATACCTCCGGTCTAAGGGTTTCAGCGACACGTCTCGAGGCCCAAAACCGAATAATAGAGGAGAAGAGACAAAGACCTTGTTGACACCAGAAGTGGCTCTACAAAGCCAAGTAATTGCACAACAATTGTATATGAAACAACGCTTGCATCTTCTACAACCGCCACTCGACCCAATCTCCACTGCGACAAAACTTGGAGAAAAATCTCTCAATGCCAATCTTCGACAAAGACTCTCTCATTGTCTTCCTCAGCAAGAAGAAACAATGTTCTCCACTTCACCAGAGAATCACTATTAGAATCGCTGAAACATATTAAATTATCAAAGAAGACAAATTTATCTGCGATTGTCTTCTGTTGTGTTGTTGCCGTTGGTTATATTCCGGGGTCTCTAAATCGGAATATGCACCAAAGGAACACGAACACTTCATTAATTATTACATATCTTAAGATCATCGATTAGCATTTCAGCTGCATTTTGTTGTTTTTTTTTGTTGTTTTTCCTCGAACTATGTGTAGTTTTTAGTTTTTGTAATTCATTTCACCTTTTTCCTTCAAAAAAATACAAATAATCTCTACTTCGCGAAGCTAATTTTGCATGCATGTGCGGTGCAATGCTCATTGTTCTCCTAGATTATCTGCTTAACTCTTCTGTTTATTCTCTATATCGCGGGATTTTCCTGTAGTTTCACGGAAATTGGCTCTGAAATTAGCAAAATTTTCTAAAAATTCTAAATCAACAATGCTAACTTCCCGAAAGACTTGATTTCGCGGCTCTACTACAAACTTCTGGACCTCACTCAGAAGAAACGAAAGAGCGATCCACTCTAATTTTGTCTCTGGATGACGAATAAGCCATGGTATTTACGAGTGGGCGCCAGAAGATAAGAAAGATAGAGAATAATTTATGACGGTTTATTGGCGCGCAGTTTATTTAACGTTATAGTTAATATTTTCTGATAACATGAACGAAGTTTGCAAAGCGAGCCTACTACTCGATCAAAAGCTTGTTGGGAGGTATGGCTCTATACTCGATGCTGAGCCAAAGGTCCTCGTACAAGCCTATCGCAATTTTAAAAACAAGTCACAAAAGATTGGACAGGATAAGTTACACCAAGATCCAAATGCTGGGCAGTTTGACTCTCTTTTTGAGGATCTCTATGCGATTTTCAAGTTTTTAGCAAACCAGAATCGAAAGAATACAAAAGAAATAAATTTTCTGAAGACCATTCTTGATCTGTTGCAGGATAGGAAGGTAATGAGAGCTATCATTACCTCATTTATCTAATCTGGGCATAGTCGATCCGAAAATGCTTATTGGACGTTGCAGAGGAGTTTAATAAGATTGAAGCAATGGTTTCCAAAAAATATCAAGAGTCAGCTACAGATTTCGTGCAATTCGACAATAAGTTTACTAAATTGAAGCTCGAGTTAGTGGAAAGCCATTTGAAAAAGGAGAAAGAGAGGAATGAAAGACTTCAAATGCATTTAGCCTTTGCAGTAAGAACTCTTTGGTCCAACCTTTTTAACTTTCTACATGTAATCTACAGATAGTTGATCCGAAGACAATTTATGAGAAAATGGACCCAATAATTCTGCTTCAACTTCATCAGCAGATTGAGAAAAAGACCCTTCATTTCGACCAAACCACTCTATCAAATCTAGAAAAAGAGCTTACAGCGCTCAATCCATATTTTTATGAGAATAAGAGTGCTGAGGTCTCTCAACCTAAGTGCATGAGCTTTAATATTAGCAAAGGGTTATCCTCTCCTGTGGTTCAGCCTGAAAAATCGAAAAAACTGTCGAAACCTAATCACAAACTTCAAGAAACAGCGAGTCATTCCCATCTAACGAAAAATCAAGCTGACTACTCTTTTTCAAGTAAATTACAGAGCGGGCTCATTGAAAAGAGTAGCAGTATGCCAGAGAACACACTCAGACAACGTACAGTGTCAAAGGTAAAGAGCCAAGCGAAAAAATTGGCTTCGATCACTTCCGATAAACACGACAAATCTACAGCTGCAAGTATTGAAACCTACAGATTTCTCATCAACTCCGAAAGAGACATTGACGAAAGATCCTTCAAGAAAAAACCCGTAAAATACGCAACGAAAGTGTACAGCATTAACCCACACGCTGATCTCAAAAAGTGGGAGCCTCTCTCGACTTCCCGGAAATCAGGACTCCTCACTTCACGGCAGCAGGCGCGTTCAGTCGCAAGGATGACTGCCCGGAATCTGGAAACCTCACAAAAATTGCACTCTGAAACAGCCCAAAAAGCAAACCGAAAGGCTCGTTCGGTTGATTCTCAACGGATTGAATCACCGAGGAAGATTCAAGCCCTGTTTAGTGAGTCAGAATTAGAAGTGTTTCGTAAATCTGCTGAGCAGTTTCAGACCCCTCGACCTAAAAGCAGAGATTCATCTTCAATGCAGATTTCAAACCGGTCTCCTTTGAAACTTAATTCTCAGGAAATCGCTCGTATCAAGGAAGAAAGCAAAGAATTAGCTCACTTCCATTCGTTCAACAACCCTCTGAAATTACTACATGAAAAGCTCGACGAGCTCAATACGAACGCAGAGAAGGTTCTGAAAGACAAAGGGAACATGAATATACCTTCAGGCCGTCCGTCTGCTTTAACCGATGAGAAATTATATTCTAAAGCTCCTCAATCAATGACAGATTATCAGATCGAGCAACTCGAAGATGAAAATGATAGATTATACAAAATCCTCTTCAAAGAAAAGAGCAATAACGAACAGCCTTCTTACTTGAGCTTTGGAAGCATCGACATCGAACCCAGAAGCCAACTAATGCATCCTCAGCCGTCGAAATATGATCCTGACTTATCAATCACAGAGTCTATGATTATTGCGAATACTGAAAACCTGGGCCACAGCAATCGTTCGAGCACACATGCATCAACAAAAAATCTCCTATCTCAGTTGAATGCGAAGGCCTTGCCGACTCCACCGATTCAAAAAGTGGCGGGGCTGCTGGAATTGCATTTAAATC
>ENA-UOTX01001705-UOTX01001705.1-compost-metagenome-genome-assembly--contig:-NODE-1705-length-14230-cov-15.632233_pt1 | contig 14230 bp, 14 predicted proteins | sample MGYA00238143_ERZ746982 | MGnify/ENA primary metagenome ERZ746982 (study PRJEB28758, sample SAMN06268862) | compost metagenome | isolation source: single cell | place: USA: California, Emeryville, Joint... | reverse complement strand
TTACTCCTCAGAAGGAGTTTATTCACAGTGGGTTTGCGAGTAAACAAAAGGGACCGCAGATTGTCACGCAGAATGTTATCGCAAGTACGAGGATCCAAGTGCCGAGAAAGGCGCATCATGAAGGGTTTTATAGCGCGAGATTGGGTGACTTAAAGGAGGAATTTAAGCAAAATTATATGAATCATAGGGAGAGTGTGAACAACTCTATTGAGGGAAATTTGCAAGGGGCTGCTACGCATCGAGGGAGAGTCGAAAGCCGGAAAAATTCGATGCCAAAGCTCGGCAAGAGCTCGGTTGAAGCGTTGAAACCTGAAATGCGGGTGAGTTCGGTGCGAGTTTCACCGAACACCTCACAAATGTATTCTGAAGTACCATCTGATCCGGCTCTTTTTAAGGGAAATATAAGAAAGTTTCTTTATCCGGAGCTAGACGAAGAGCTTATTGGCCAGCAGAGAGCTTGGGTAATAATTATGGCCTTCAGCAAGTTCTAAAATCTTTAATCCAATATAGGTACCCGGAAATCTATCGACGAATAAGGAAGACCAAAAGAAGAGTGCTATAAGGCTGAATGGGACTTTATCTAGCAGTGGGCTGTTTTCTAATAAGAAAAAGAAACCGAAAAATCTCGAAATCAGCAATCCTCAAGAAACACCAGTCCAGTCGTCCCCATACATGTCGGCAATCGAGATGGCCCGCAAATTCGAGCAGGTAATTAGTTGAGCGTTATAATAGCTACAAATTCCATTGAAAATAGGAGGAGGCCAAAAAGATTCTGCATGGTCATTACTTTTATACGTCGTCAAAAAAGAGCTTTAATAGCTCTTTCAAAAACAATTCAACCAACGCATCTCCTCGGCGTAAACTCTTTCAAGAGCGTGCTTATCGTCCAATTCCTCAGTAAATAATTAATATCTGTTACAAAGTCATTTCGTTAACAAAAAGGATGATTTTTTATAATACGCATGTATAAAATTTTTCCGTTTGGAATCTGTTTGTAGTTGATTTGTGGTATCTTAATCAAAAGCATTTAAAATAAATTCTTGGTGACTATGATAAAGAATCTACTAAAAAGCTCCAATGCCTTTCTAAACCGATACTTAAAGGAAGGCATTGACGTGCTCAATAATTGCGAGAGATATTCCGAGTTTAATGAGGTGATCAGTAATTTCAAGGAAGTTCGCAAGGAGAATCTTGGAATCCGCGATAATAATCTTCATGAATATTTTCTCAAAGATAACATCACCTTTTTCAAGCTCACCGAATCCGAAAATCTATCAATGGGAGTATTTTGCCTCGCAAAGGGAACGTAAGTCACTAATTCGTTGCATTTGATAGTATCCCCTTCTCTTCATATATTTCATACTATGCTGTGAGTAATAACACACCATTTTCTTCTAAAATAGGCAGTTGACATTGCATGACCATCCAAATATGCTTGTGGTAAGCAAATTGGTATGTGGAAAGATCAGAAGGGTATCGATGGATTTGATAGATAGAAAGGCACAGTTTGATTTGGCCAAAAAGCTGTATATTAATAATGATCCCAGCGCGCTAGGAAAAGTGTAAATAACATGTTTGGGATTACAGTGACGATGGGACAACATCTAGGCTCAAAGCAAAACTAAACTCCGACAACGTATTAAACAGCGAAGACATCGTTCATTTGACACCTATCAAAGGAAATGTCCATTCATTTGAAGCGCTGGAAAATACCGCAATTGTAGACCTGTTGTTGCCGAATTATGATTTTAAAGAACGCTTTTGCAACTTTTATTACGAAGCAAACAGCAGCAAAGCCTCTGATGGATCTGGTAATCCCCCAATAAACTCTGTTCGTATAATAACTCAATTTGTCTAATTTGAAAGGAAATAAAGAGAGACCTTCAATAGGATCGACTGTCGATTTACTCTATGGCTTGCCTCCTGAAGACATGGATGTGATTATATTGAACTACCAAGGAGAGCCTATCAATTAGACCAAATCTTTGCTTGTAATGTGATAAAGTCCTTTTATTGAGCCCATATCAGGAGATACATGCCTGTTTAACTAATATTATTTCTAATATATCTCTGATACAAGTGGGAAAAAACCATGCCAATTTATTTAAAATAAACGAATAAATTTTAGCGAAGAGGTCGACCTAATTGTAATGTCGTTCGAAGAGGTATGTGAGTCATGTGGTGCCAAAGTCTCCTTGCTCTGGCGAGTAAACCCATTACCTTCAGGAGTGAATGTAACGAAAATCATTAGATGTGTCCAGATTGTAGATACTTATTGACACGTAATCGAATCGTTGACGATCCTCAAACTAGACCAAGGCTGGCTGAGAAGTCTGCACAAATTTGTCGCATTGTTAAATAACTCGCTTCTGTATCTAGATTCAGTGGAATGGGCCAGTGGCTTCTTCGGATAAAACTATTTCAAGACGATACAGACGAAGAATTCACAGAGTGTGAAGAAGACAGCGCCGAAGAGGAGAAGAAACCGTTGCCAGTTGATCCATTGAGAAACAGTTGAATTTAGCGGTGAACGCATATAAACTTTCTCAAATTAGGCAGTGTCAAACTACCTTCTGCATCCATGCGCAATTATTTTCAGCAAGAGAACGGGAGAGCTGAGGTCATTCATGCATCCTCTTCCAAAAATGCTCTTGCTTTATATTCTCAGCCGTATTCATTGGCAATTGTGCCTAATAATTTCCCTCCGAAAGTAAGTTCAAAATTCTACGAAATCAAAACCTGAGACATAGGTACCAGATGAGTATCTGTATAGACTCGCTGAGAACGAAGCGAACCTCAAGCAATTTAAAGTGCGTTCTATGTCCATGTCTGGCAGAACTGGGCCGAAAGATAGCCTGAAACTGAATACTTCGAAAAAAAGATCTCCGCCAACTTCTTCATTTAAACCTGTCTCAAACCGAAATCAATATCGACCAAATGTAATTAATAGCTACAACAGAGGAGTTATTTAGTAATTTTTCAAGCGAGGAGACCGTGGATATGAAAGTCCGACGACTAGTGTACTGTCTACTCTTGATTTGGAATCGTATATTCTCGTCACGTTTAGAATTGCAACGGTAAACTACTATCATTGAAAAAGGATTTATTTATTTTTGAATTAAAAGACTGTGCTCTTTGGCTATATAATTTACCTCGTTGTTTATGCGATTTGGGATGATATATACAAGAAGGAATTGGTTGAGATAGAGAGGATTACGAAGGAAATTGCTCTATGCAAAGACGACTATATAAAAAACGAATGCGAACCAAGCATCCGGATTCCGGCGCTTCAGAACTATTGTGCTAGGCTCGAGAAATGTATGGCAAGGGATCCGGCTTTGGAGGTGTTTAAAACGGCTATTTTTGCTGAGTTGGTGGGAAATACTCTCAATGCTTTTACCAAGCCGCTTGAATGGAAGTCCATTGCTTTTATCTTTTTATTCGTCATGACGTAAGTTAGATAGGGTTGCTGTGGTATTAATCTGATTGTTGAATAGATGCTCTCTGTTTTGCTCATTTATAGCGACGCCTTGGATCTCAAGAAGAAACAACTCACAAAATGCAAGTCATAGGTATCAAGAAGCACAGACAATTCGCTGGTCACCAGCTAGAAACTCAGCGAGGAGAACTTTATAGGTAATGATTTGCGGTGGTATTTACCTGGACATCTTTAATCATGAATACTTTTTCAAATGATAATTGCTAATGTGTGGGGTTTTTTTTTGTTGTATCTAAGTTATCTCTGGCTTTTAATTATAAATTGTAAACGCTTTTCTTCATCTTCCTTTAGAACATATTGCAGTTAGAAATATAGATGCTATTCACATTTGGCGCGTTTTAACACTGCGAGCATAAATTATTGCAAAAACAATACATTCAGATATGAACATTAATAAATTAATTTATACAAATGAATCTTTTTCGATTTATTAAACAACCATGATCCTAACTACACTAAACAATTGAATAAAGAATGTAAAATATATTGGCTTCTCTGTTTACGCGAGCATAGCCTTGAAAAATAAATCATCATTTTCTTGGTATTCAGTGTCTCGAAGACCCTTCCTCAAACAAGGAATCAGGTTTTCAATACCATTTGTCGCCAAAATCTCTTTCTCTTTGATCTTAAGCACATTGAGTGCTACTCTATGCAGTATCTTCGTATCCTCAAACAAAAGCATATCCATCACTCGAACTCCTATGCAGAAAGGTATCCCATCAGCTGCTGTAAATAGCGTCAGCCACCAGCTCACTGCAAAACCAGTTGCTTCAAAATCATTTTTTACCTATTCATGCAACCCCTATAAGAAACTCTAAGATATTGTGAGATATTTTACAAAGTGATTCCAAAGCTTGGGAAATCTCTTCTGAATCAGCCCATCAAGCAAGCAAAGTTCTTTCCTAACGGATTCAGGGTCCTTATACATGTCTGTCAACCCATAATTTTTTAGCAGGCTCACCATAATCCAAAACGCGTCCTATGCAATTTATTAGAAAAATACTCACCCTCAAGAAGTTACTTCTTCATTGCAATGCATAACAAGAATTGCAGCGACAAAATTCATTCCTTGGCAATATCCTACGTCTTTAAACACCAAGGAAAGCGCTTTTAGGACTCTTTCAAGGCTTTTTTGTCCTTCTTTCAGATGGAAAAAAATATGTTCATGGAACGTCCGATCAATGTCTTTTTTGATCTCTTCAGCGGCAGGAACTTCGGTTATGGTCGAAAGTCGCTGGAGAGCAGACATTTATTATTGTAAAATCAATGAACGGTGACTCATACTGTAAAATCGATCGAAGGATGCTGTCGTTTTGTTTCCTTTACTCTCGCCAGCGCAGGCCACACTCTGCCTCTCAATGATGCTGGGATACCTTTTTGAATTAAGCATTTCACTGGAAAAATTGTCAGATGTTTCCCCCATTTAGCATAATTACATTTCGTGCATTTTTTCTCTGCCAATGGATCCAACGAAGCGAGGATTTTTCTCCATTTTTGAATCCTTTCGTTTTCTTTCGCTGCATGTTCCTTCAGTTTTTTCTCATTATCTTCACTATTTACATGTTATTATCCACAACACACTTCATTTATACCGTGAGCACAGTCTTTCGTTCAAAATAAATCCAAATCGATCAAGCAGTACACTGCTATTGCATTTAATCGCTGTTTTTCCTTCCATAGACTGACTATCATCTGAGGACGAGTCCCGAGCTTCCTCGAAGCCCGTTCCAGCGCTTTCATCGAATATAAATCGCAAATTATCCTGAATATCTGTGCCATTTTCCCAAGTTTTTAGTTCTTCGACCTTATTGCCCTCAACTTTCTACAAATGCCATTGTCTTAGGATGAAAATGTATATGAAAATCGTGTTTTACTTCCTTTGACGAGAGAATCGTGTAATCTTTCGAATTATTCGACATAGTTGTCATCAAACTAAGGTCCTCTAGTTCTCTGTGCATTCCCGTTTGATATCTTTTCTTGCTAACACTTTCCATAAAAGTTAGCGATTCATTAAATATTCGGACGACAAATTACGTTATCAAAATTTTAATTGAACCATCAGGCTGAAATATCCTTTTCCAACAGTTTACGGTCCAAAATTGGCTCAATACACACGATATGAAAATGACTAAAAATCACACGGGTGATAAAAGCACACGTTGGCCGAAAATTAGCGTGAATCTGAAATTCTGAGGAGAAAAAGTCTGTAGAGTTGCAATAATTAGATTGCTTATCACTCAAGGCAATTTTATACTGCTATGAATAATACAGCAAAAAAAAAAATGAGGAAGGATGAACAATTAAATTATTTAGTTATTTATAATTACACAAATTGTAGGCACTCATCTCTTCCCTATTCTGTATCTAACAATTCGGACGCTCAAGGAATTTAGCAATGCTACCGGGAAAACTTCTCCTACGTCATTATAATGTACCACAACATTCTATTGTCCTTGTAACTTGGAAATAGAATTGATTGAAGCCCAACAGAATTTATAACATATCTTTGAATGAAAATCGCAGAAAAAGCTTTTATTCTTAGAGCCGCTCGACGCTTAGTAATAACGCTTAGTTATCATCCATAGGAGAAAGTTTCTTTCCCATAGTAGCATTTTTCTTTTTGGATTTGACAATCAATTTGCTCACAAGCAAAGGTTTGATGTCTTCGATTCTGACGGTGTTTTTCAAATGCAATGATTCCAAAGACGTTCCGAAGTTAACTGGGCGTTTTGGGGTCACCACCATGGCGACGGACCCGTTGATAAACTTAGAAGTCACTTCATTGATTTGGATTTTATCGAAAACTGCTTCGCCGTTTTTTAATTCGCATTCATCTTCACCTTGAAGAACTTTGTTACCTGATAGGAAGAAATAAGAAATGCCTTATCATTGGGATTGTTCTACCTGATTTATTTCGCACAATGACGTTAGGTGGGAGCTCCCAGGTATAAAGTGACAACTGTAGCAGCATTTTGCCGTGGTTAAGTACAACGGAATTATCAGATTTTCGGATTAGAGAAACTTCGATTCTGAAATTGCAAATATCTATGAGCGGAAGTTTTTATTGGAAGCAGTAGTACTTAATGTTTCTTTCTCTGTACACTGGAGCTGGGATTTCAGCTTTTAAAACAAGTTCGTACGGAAATTCAGTTCTGCCATTTGTGAGATGAGAGAGTAGTTCAAAGTGCGAAGGGTTGGAGTTATATCGTTGACGATGCTTTTCATTCTGACTGGCTTTCTCCAAAAGCTCAAACGGTGACTCACTCTGCATATTCGCACTAATTGTTGGAAAAATTTCAGTAAATACACCCACGTTAACTTTATTACCTCGACAGTTTCGTTGATTTGAGATACCCTTCGACCTTAGAGCCAACTTTCTCCTGAACGGCCTTAAACTCGCTCAATGTTTTGGTATTTCTCTCGAAGATGTTCAAGATATTCTCAAAAAAGCTGAAATCTGGCAGATTGACATATTTTCCCTCAACATGATATTTTTTCAATGAATCAGTCAAGATATTGCTCTGTAGATCCTCACGAATCGTCATCATTCGCTGCTCGATTGACTCCGCGGCGATGGGCTGACCGTTTGATACTGGAACATCCTCGACCATCATTCCTTCACCCATTGACTCGTTATCAGTTTGATTGTTATCATCGCAAGACAACTCTTCAATCTTCCCAGTATCACCGATGGAGAGTGACAGGAGGTCTTGATAGAGACTCTTACCTATATTGGTAAAAAGCAGAGGGAAATTATGGGAAAAGATATGGGAATTTCCTACTTAGATGTAATTTTTTGTATGGCTCAGCATGGGACGTAACCTCAAGGGCGTCGCTGACCTGTGGCTTCTGAGGCTTGGTATAGACATGAGCTCGCTGCTTGATCAGAGTTCGAAGGTTGTTCTGAGCAAGTGCGGCTTGGGTATCTCGATAAAAGCACATTGTTTGAACCTGAAAGAAATTTAGAATAATTAACTGGGTGATCTCAAAACTAATTAATTGAAAAACACTCACCTTTGTTAGGAAAAATATAACTATTTTCTATCATAAAACTCCCTTTATTATTCAATAATTGTACAGCTGAATGCATGATATAAATCTTCCTCCTCACGGTTTTCGCTTGGGAAGGCGGATGTGCTTTTGGGAAGGTCAACGAAATTTCTGAGGCGGACATTTTTCGGAATTTAATAAAATTAGTCAGTGCGCTTTGGTTCAATATTAAACAATGGAAGATTTCTGTTTTTATTAATTTTGAAAAAGCATTTAGAAAAAAAAATTTGGCTTGTTCTTAATTCGCAATTATTCTCAGTGTTTTATATAGATTTCCTCCAAATGCTTCTCTTTTTTGGTGAGTTCAAGTGAAGTTTGTTCAAAACACTAACTTGCCTCATAAAATTCATTCCAATCGACTGGATTCAATACGAGATAAAAGAAAAGGGCGATTGGGAAGTTATCTGAGGGTTTGAAGGATAAGATGAGTGAAATTATGTACTTTGTTATCAGTCGTTCAAAAATGTTCTGTGGAATAAAAAAAGTGTTCAGAAACTGTTGCGTAAAAACAAAAAACTTCTCTGATTTATTCGGTTTAATAAAAGAACACGGCCCAGTTATCATCCTCAATTTGAATTCTAAATCAGGAAATGATAATTTGGATTACGTCCGTAAAATACTCAGCGTTGTTTTATAAGAGATCTTAATCGGGTGCTTTGCTCTTAGAAATTGCCTTCAGCTTGGAATCTGTTGATTTTAGTTCCTAAAGCCTAGGTATAGGAAGTATGGCGAGTTAAAATCGCGGAGGCTTAAGACTGATAGCCTGCAAGGAGAAGGACCATGGTCCATTCTACTTTATCATAAAATTTATTATCGAGATGATAATATGCGGGCTCTCTCAGACTTATACACACGCCATGGCGAGCCAGTTCGGTTTATGAACAGGTTTCTGGCTTAGTGGAAGGGGAAAACTAAGGAGTTATTCATCAAAGGAGAAATCTATTATCTTTTAAGAGACCAAGTTGAATTCTTTCTGCGTTGAGAGGGAATGACTCGATTTGCCTTAGCGCGTTAGGAAGTAAGGATTGTTTAAGCGCTACAAAATTATCGCGAGTTATTTTGATAAAATTTAAGATATATAGGGCCAATACACGCAATAAGGAGAAAATTTTCGTGGTTGAGACTTCTGAGAGTTTGAAAGTAAGTCACAGCAAACAACATGATTTTCAGGCTTTGACTCATGAGAAAAAACCGAAATACGCTAATAGGTAAGGCTTAGAGGACTTAGGCTTTCAGGTAATGGAAAACGCAAGTTAGAATGATTAGAATACTATTATTTCCCACTACTGTATCGTGTGATGTCAGTTAGTTCAATCCAACCCCTAAATGAAGATCGATTGAATGAGTTAGTAACACAGTGATGACTCTCAATGATTAATAGATTGTAAACAAACAGATATACACGCAAAAATGGAGGTTCTCAGATGATCTTCCCATATCTATTTCGAGAGGCCGAGTACTAACAAACGCGAATTTGGTTTAGTGAGAGCCCATTGGGAAATAACGTGTGAAATCATTTTGAATACATGAAATAGCTAATTTGGAGTTTTGCGAAGCAATAAATTTTATCAAAAATGAACAGTATCAAGAAAAAGGTCCATCTAGAGAAGGGTGAGGTCACTAGCGCCGAAAAGAACGAGGAATACAAGGAGGAGCAAAGAGTATTATTAGCCACTCAGCAGCTTTTAACGATTTCAGATAGCCCGTATCCAATTCAAGAACTATGAAGGAAATGAGCTCGAAGGTGAAATCGAAGTTACCCTCGATACACCAGTAGAAGCTCTCCAAGGCATTATCAATAAGCTCCTTACCAACGAAGAAGCGTTACCTTACAGTTTCTACTATGAAAACTATGAAGTAAGCGTCGCTTTCGAGACAATTAGTACAATATCACTCGCATTTAGATCAAGAAAAATTTCAAAGAGCTCGCAAAGCAATTCAAAGGCTTTACGACCGAGCTTACCGTCCCTATCACATATCATCCACAGAATCTTTTCGTAGTCAAGCCAATTACCAGACAAACAGCCTCTTTGAGCGGTCATTCTGACTCGATCCTTTCTGCAGCTTTTAGTCCAGACAGCAAACAGCTCGCCTCAGGCTCAGGTAACCATCTTTGAGTGAACTTTATCAATATCTACTATTATTAGGCGATTGTACTGTGAGATTCTGGGATATCTTGACCGAAACTCCTATTAAAACGGGTGAAGGTCATAAAAAATGGGTGCTCGTCGTCAGCTGGGCTCCAAACGCGAAGCGTTTGGCTAGTGGTTCAATGGACAATGAGATCCGAATCTGGGATCCTGAGACCGGTGACTGCAAAGGAGCGCTTAGAGGCCATTCAAAATGGATTACTGCGATTGCTTGGGAGCCATTACATAAGAACAAAACCTGCAATAGATTGGCTAGCGCCTCAAAAGACGCTACAGTCAAAGTCTGGAACGTTGACACTCACACCTTGCTGTATTCAATGAGCGCTCATGGCAGCTGCGTTACAAAGGTTATTTGGGGTGGTCAAGGGCTCGTGTACACCTCCTCGGAAGACAGAACTATCAAAGTTTGGGATGACGAAGGTTATTTGCTTCGCAGCTTGAACGGCCATGGACATTGGGTAAATACCATCGCCCTGAACACAGAGTATGCGCTCAGAACGGGCTGTTTCGATGAGAAAGACGAGAAGTTTGAAAGCGATGACAAAATGCAAGAAAGAGCCTTGGAAAGATACAATACTCTGAAAGGCACCGGCGATGAGAGATTAGTTTCAGGAAGCGACGATTTTACTTTGTTTTTATGGGATCCAGCGAAAAGCGCTGACCCTGTTACTCGAATGACTGGGCATCAGCAGCCTGTGAACCATGTAAGCTTAAAATGTTCTAATTGTTGAGCTAATTGCGTTAAATTCAAGATCGCGTATTCTCCTGATGGCAGATATATCGTGAGTGGTTCCTTCGATAAAAGTTTGAGAATCTGGGATGGTATCTCCGGAAAGTTTATTTGTACGTTAAGAGGACACGTTGGTCCGGTCTATCAGGTATAAAGTGATTCTTTTTTTCTCTATTGAACGTGAATTTTTTGTGTAGGTGAGTTGGTCAATCGATTCGAGGTATTTTGTAAGCGGAAGCAAGGATACCACGCTTAAAGTATGGGATATTAGAACGAGAAAGCTGATGTTTGATCTTCCGGGACACGCTGATGAGGTTGGATTTATTATTTAAATGCAGTTGGTGTAATGTGATCGTTTCTTTAGGTTTACACTGTGGATTGGAGTCCGAACGGAGAAAAAGTGGTTTCAGGAGGGAAAGACCGTTTGCTTAAAATATGGCGAAACTAAGAGTAGTAGTTTGTATAGATATTTTAGGAATTAGTGTTGTAAATCATTTTCAAAAGGTTTACTCCTTTGTTTAGCTTTCTCATTTTAAAAATTAATCAAAAATGAAATTTTTCCTTGTTCTTGCTTCCCAAGTAGGGATCGACCTGTCATTGAAAGTAATCAGAAAATTCTGTTGGTATATTCGGTTTGAAGATTTTAGTATGCTGATAAGGATATTCAGCTTTTTGGGAAGGTAATAAAATGTTCTCATACTTCCTGTGGAGGTATTTAACTAACTGGAATGCGATTCACTTTTCAAATTAAAACAAAGTCAACAGTGCAGGAAAAAAGTGGGCCTCAGTGCGAAACCAATTTATTTAAAACATGAAAAATTTTCATATCCTTCTGTAATTATTCACTTCTCACTGTTTATTATTTTTCTAACTTTATTGAACTTTCTCTTCGATCCTCTCCTTAAAGAAAGCTTGTAATAAACACTGTTCCTGTTGAGTTTGTATCTTGAATTCATGGCCTCAGTTTGAACATCATTATCAAAAGACTATTCTCTGTCTATTTAAACTGCCTTTCCAATAGTTTTCTGCCGATCAGAACTATAAAGTTAAGACTAGCATAATGTTCTTTGAGTTAGACTTTGATTCCAAACCATACTGGGCTAACCATACTCAAATCAATTGGTAGTGATTTATCTTTCATTTAAATTTGAAACGGGTCCTTAAACGAGGAGTCTTATATTTGAAATTAGCTAATATTTTGAGTACTCTTTCACCATAAATTAATGTATTTTTCAATATCATATTGACAGGAACAGCTAACTTTGGCTTACGGAAGCAGGATTAAGTTATCACGCACGCTATTTCAGAAGTCGTCTTCCAGAACTCAAAAACAAAACGTTTACCGTCCAAAAAACACGTCAGCCTTAGCATCTCCTGCATTAAACTTGCAGAAAGTCATTTTTTGTAGAATAAAAAGGCATTTTTCTCATAATTACACCGAAATCGAAGCATTTCTCAGGAAGATGTAACAAAGTATGATAGATCGGGATATCGCACTCACTATCTCTGAACACAAAAATTATGCTTATGAACCTCGCTTCGGTGTAATCAGAGGTTTTTATAAAATGGTCACAAAGGATCATTTCTTATTGTATTAACAATTGGATTATTAATTGGTCTCAATGATAATTTATCTATGCTTAATTATGGAAAATTAGTTTGATTATACTACTTGAGCAATAATAGCATATTAAAATTACTAGGATAAAACATCATCTTTACTGTAATTACTACTACTTATTCTACAAGCAGCTCTCTGATTAACTCTGAGAAGTAAGCGATTTAGTGACCCGAGACTGAGCAACTATGAAAGCTAAAGATTTGCTAACTTTTATTACTCTACACCTCCAACTAATTTTCCATTACTTTAAAAATGAGTATTGCTCAATGTTGTTCTCAATGTATTTGCCAATGCTAATGAGAGGGATTTTACTCGATGAACCTATACTTGTCAGTATCTTTTTTCAATTACTGTGACTCTAGTGGTACTATCTATTTCCTTGGATAGACTTATATTCAAATTCAGTAGCTAAACAGGATCGACTTAATTAAAGTCTGCAACTTTCATATTAATGAGAGCAACTGATATTCATGCTAGTTTTCCCTTTAATTCATTATACCAAATTTAGTGTTATCAATAGAACTGAGCGCTAAATGATTTTAATTTATACCAATATTCTGTTTCGAACTTTTATTGCCATTATGCTTATAGACCAGTACCTGAATTACAATTTTTGCGTGAGTTTTTAATATCTTTGCTCAATTTGTTTGATTATATCTGACGGAGAAGGGGACACAAAAAATCAAATTTGAGTTCAACAAAGATATGAATTGTGTGAGTTTTGTTAAAAAAGATTTTTCATTTATTTTACAAAAATTTCAATTATATATACAAAATCGATAAGGATTAAATTCCAAAATATCGAAACAGTTAATCCGCTAATTCATGATGTTGAGAAGCAAATGAAAAGAAAAACTTCATTGGTAATTATTCATTTCAACATAGCTTTTCTCCTTCTTTCTATGGGCTTCCAGTATGTGAATAGGGAATGGGGTGCCGTTAAGAATGGACTCATCCAATGAATAACACAATGGAAAATAGATCTTTAGAAAGAGAGTATTTTCAATTAATCAAGTCCTTGGAATAGGAGGGTCCACTCATGTCTCTTAATTTTATAATAGGAACATTGACGATTGGAGAACGAGATTATTAATTGAGAAAATCGAAATTCAATCAAGCGTTTCAAAACTTTCAGAAATTCTTCGAATGTGTATCGATGACGGTCGTCCTGGCTTCTTGAGAAAATCGTAGCGCAATGAGACATACAAGAATCTTGAAATTAATTTGAAAAAATTAGATTCAAGCGAAAAATCCGAGCTTAGCAGAAGCAAGGTGAAATATTTTAATTAATTCGAACCGAAATTGGATCAACTTTCACTAATAAGAAAATGAAGAAAGATTTTTAAGCGAAAAGATAGTCTAAGCAGAAACATTGTGTAAGATTTTACACTCATTCAGTAGAAGACTATTACGGATTATGATAAATGACGAATGAAACGAAACGATTGGGAATATAAGTTTACATTAACTTGAATGAGCGAAAGGTAAAAGTGTGCGAATAACCGAGATGGTAGTCAAGATTGCTCAGAGAGCAGGGCTTAGAAATCATGAGATTTGATTGTAGTTTGGGTTTTAGAGAAAAAAATATTCAGATGGAGTTCTTTGAAAGGTTTTCGTTAAATTCCTACACAGAACCCACGGGAAAACTCCTGATCTTCTGCCAAGCTTCTCTTTAGCCTCATAAGTTTTTGTAAAACAATGAACCAAAAGCAAACTTTTGATTTCCCGACGTATTTTACTTCAGTCCTATAATTCTCAGCAATATCCAAATTTCGCCGAAACAATACAGGGATCGATACAACTTCAGCTAAGCTAAGTCTCAAGGATGCATTTTCTTTAGAACTACTAGGCTTTCAGGAGATTGGAGCTCACTATTCGAAACTCTCTCCCAGAAAAATTTGATAATGAGGGAAAAGTGACTCAAGAGTGACTCTATTCAGGGGAGATTCGATTATTTAAGCTCCGGAACGCTCAAAACCAAATAATAAATTCAAAAAACAAATCAACAGACCTCAACAACAACCTCATATCAACTTACAAATGAAAGTCCTTGCTCTCTTGTTCGTTATCTTCGCTATTGCCACCGCTCAAACCCGATTCCAATATGTCGGACCTTCCTGCCAACCTCTCGCTGGTCTCCCAATCGTCACCTTGACTAGATGTGCTGCTGTCTCAGGAGA
>ENA-UOTX01001701-UOTX01001701.1-compost-metagenome-genome-assembly--contig:-NODE-1701-length-14275-cov-25.978236_pt1 | contig 14275 bp, 2 predicted proteins | sample MGYA00238143_ERZ746982 | MGnify/ENA primary metagenome ERZ746982 (study PRJEB28758, sample SAMN06268862) | compost metagenome | isolation source: single cell | place: USA: California, Emeryville, Joint... | reverse complement strand
TTGATGTTGATCAGCTTCATAAAATTAATCCGAGCCATAATTTGTAAAATTCTCATCAATTGGGTACTAGCTCCTTTGGATTGGATGTAAACAAGGAAATAAGAGGTTACTGTGCCAATAGCTATTGCTTGAGTTGTTGAGCTAACCGTAGCCGCTGCTTCAGCCACTGTAGAGCCTGTAACAATGGGAGCTGTGGACTTTGAAGGAATGATTCTGTAATTATTACTCAAATTAGAATTGAACTGATCGAAAGACAGCAACAAGTAACGAACTTCACTGCTCTCAGTGTATGAGACAAAGTTGAGTTGGTAAGAGTTGGAAGTCAATTTAGTCAAAGTGAAGCTCATTTCAGACAAGTTCGTGTTGAGATTGGTAGAGTTCGTTATTTGATAGAGGCTAATTTCTGAGAGAGAAGCTTCAAGATCCAAAGGAATGTCGAAGCTGAAAAGATAGAGTTGAGGAGAATATTGCATTTCAAATTTGAGGATATGAACAGTAATTCTTGTGTCACTAACACAAGTTCCTGGCGTTGCTTCGATATAGCCATCAGGACAACTGCTCACACAGGTATGATTGTGATATAGTAGGCTGGAATCGCTACACTTCATACATCCTCCTGTGCCTGTTGGACCATAGTCAACCGGGCAGGTATCTAGACACAAGCTATTGTACCAAACCTCTGTGACCAAACATTGAACACAAGTCGCTGAGGTGTCATTCTTGCCGTATCCGAATGGACAAGTCGTAGCACAGAAATTAGAGTTCGGGGGTGGCTGTAAGTAGTATGATCCCTGAATGCAAGAAATACACTCGTTGCTACCAGCTCCTGTGCAAGAAGCGCAGCCAGTAGAACATTGTGTGCATATATCACCAGCAGAAAGGAAATAGCCGACTGTGGTGCAGTCCATGCAAAGGTTCGATATGTCCTAGTTGAAATAAGACAAATTTTAATGAAAAGAGATCTTACAGGGCGGTATCCATATTGGCATTCTAATTTTGGTGGAAAAATTATTACGATTAAAAGAAAGTCTGACTGATAATTTACTTTGGCAGGTTTTAGTGCCTTCATGTGGAAGAGTGTCATCTGGGCAGGTTTCATAGCAGACTCTGCCATAAAGGTAATATCCACTTGCGCATAAAAGACAAGCTTTCTGGTCTTCATTAAGAATGGCAGCTCGCAGGCAATTAGGAACCACTACAAGATATTAAATAGTGTTAGAGAGAAATACAATTACCGGCTGTATTTTGATAAACTCCACCAGGTCCAGCAAACCATAGAAAGTTCAGTATGTCAAAGTTTCCATCTTTTGTTGCCTGACGAGTCGTAGGTGTGATGCCATCAACTACTTGGCTGCAGAAATCGAGAACCATATCACTCACTCCAAAGAATAACGCTGGCGGTGAGGTTGTTCCTGCTGAATCCGTAAAATAAACTCGAGCTGTGATGCTGGATCCAATAAATATCCGCAGAGAATAGTATGCGCCACTGGAGTTGAGTGGCTGAGCTTGCGTATATTCAATAATTAGTCTATTCCAGGAATCTATATTTTTGACCTCAATTAGATTATTCCATTCATAAAAAATAAAATTTACCTTTTGTCAGTGTAAGAGAAGGAGTTGCAACTGCTACCAGCGATCCATTGATAGAATCTTTTCTATAGAAAGTAATTTTGCTTGTAGAATCTGATAGCTCTGCCACAAACGAAACCGAATTTGTTGAGCCGTCTCGTATGGAAAAAAGTGTCTGAGTAGATGGACCACCAGAATATGGGTATATATCCATGGCAAGCACTCCACCATTTGGAGCACCACTTCCGACAATGAAACTTAGAATGGAGTCAGCTCGGCATTGCAGCAAGTTATTAGCAACAAGAACAGGATCACTCACACTATCGACCGTAGAAAGCCCTACAAAAATTGAGTGTTATTTAAGATAATGAAGTTTAAATGGTTTTAATTTGATTACCTTTGTATGCAGTCAAGTTTCCTTGTGATGTTTCTTGAACATAAGTAACAACAACTGTTTGGTTATTGTTCACACTGGGTGATGAACTAAAGTGAACAATGTAAAGTGTACCTATAAAACATGCGAGAAGTCAAAAAATTTGATCTGAAACATGAGAATGTACCAGTGTCCATGGTGGCAAGGTTGATCATTTCGTCCTCTGAATTGGGAAAATAATTCAGATATAATCTGACGTGTTGCAGCCAAAAGTCACTTCGAGGCCAAAAGTTATCGCCACCAATAAAGACTGTTGCGTTGATTGCCAAATCATAGAACTTTCCGACGGGTGTTCTGCTGTCGAAAACTACTGTTTGAGTTGTCGTTGAAGGTAGAGTGTATCGGAACCCATTTTGTTTTTGTGCTATTGTATTTGTGGTCAGAGCCACAAACACCCACTGATCTAATGGATATAACTGATTTCCGAAGATGCCCTATTGAGAACATCGTCAACAATTACTCTAAATTTCCGGAATATTACTCCTTCCCATCCACTCCATTCACCTTGGCGGTATTCTGTCATCCCAGCTTGGAAAGGGGCTTTTCCATTATGCTTCGCCTCAAAAAGAAGAACTCTTCCATTATAACCATTTTCCCTATGAATCAAGTATTAATATATCTATCTTCTTTAGAACAGTTACGGAGGGTTGTTAGAAATCCGATAATACATTTCCCAATTTCCCGTCCAGTTAACCTTTTTAATCCACGTACTGCCAGCATACTCATTGCATAATTCCCATCCGCTCGTCTTCGTAGAGAGATTAACTTGAACATATTCTTTTGCGTAAAGTTTTTCAGTCTCTTGAAATTTGATAATCTCAATCATTGATGCTACTCATAGCATGGAAAAGAGTCAACTTGGATTTTTATGAGAAGAATTATCACCTGCACTCTGAAAAAACACAACAAGCAGCGTTAGCATCGTGAAAGATCGCATTAAATTTTGAACTGGTTTATTGGAAAATAAATTCATACGCTTAAATAAGTTTTGATTTTAAACCCGATGGAATCCTGAAGAATAGGAGTCTTCAAAGAGAATTATTTTTTGGGAGTTAATCGAAAATAAATCGCATTTTAACAATTCTACACAAAACAAAACGTTTCCAGGTCAAATCGAAAAATACTTATTCATGCCCAATACAAGTTCAAACATAGCAAAGTAAGATGAAACTCCATTCATTTGAATTGTCTGAGTCAACTGAACAAGTTTTTTTTTGTATTCATTTGAATTAGAAGAAAAAAATGATTAAAACTTTGACGATAAACTTCTTTTTATTGTGCCGTTTTTCATTCAAGAAGCAACAATTCTGATTTATGCCCTTAAGATTGTCAGAGTGATGCAACTATCGATTAGAAATTTCCGTAGCTCAAGAGAATAAATTTTCTGAAACCTTAATAAAACTGTTTCAGTTTGACTCGATTAATTTTTCATAAATAAGGTATCTCAGTATCCTAAATTGCGTTTTAATAGGAATTCATAAAATTGAAGTTGATCTGAGGCTGTGGAACTGTATTTGGTTCTGCGAAAGAGAGGACAGATTTCGAACAAGGTATCGCTTCTGAAAAACTTAACTTCAGTTAAAATTGTTGAATACGCTTCGCAAAGAGTTGATTGATGTCCGCGTTTCTGTTGCGTAGTCAGTAAAGAGAATTCTTTTCGCATCGAGAATCTTGCGAATATGAAGAGAGAAATGTTTTAAATTCCATAAATCAAGTTTCTGATGACCAATTCTCAAAGGACAAGTTCATAATGTGTTGGAGCAGTTGACTACCTTTTTAAATTCTTCTTTTTTTAAAGAAGGACTCCCAAATTTCCAGAATTATTCATTTTGTTTGATAACAAAGGAGCACATTGCAATAATTAAAGAATATACCCTTAATTAATTGAGGACTACCTTCACCTTCCTTTGTGGAACGGAGCCATCGAGACTAATGAAAACAATTGGATTAAGACCTGTAATGTGATTATGGAGTGCACCTACAAAAATGACTTTCCTCTTTTCAATATCTCCCGCTGCTCATTCTATGAAAAACAGGCAACGTCGATGAATTTATCTCTTTTTTAGAGTACATTAAAAAAGAATTGTATTCCAACAGATTCTCATCTGTGCATTGAGTACTTCTGGATTTTTTGCAAAGTGTATTGAGTATGAATCGAGATATGCAGTGCAAACAGACTTTTTCTCATGCTCGCTGTTGCCCAACCCAAAGCTAAAATGACGTTGACTGTTGCGAAGTACTTTCTGGCAAATGCAGAGTTCGTTCTTCGTCGATCAGAAACAGAGCGTAATTTAATTTTCCAGAAAAAGTTAATGAATTTATAAGTCTTTTGATCCTCGTTCAAAGCATCTGCTATCAAGAGATAAAAAAATCGAGCAATTCTTTGGTTCATGAGGGGCTTCTTAAATTTTTCCATGCTAAATCAGGAAAACCAGTGCAGTATTTTGAAACCACTTCACGATTTTAATACCGATTAAATAAATTCTAAAACAAAAAGAACCCTCAAAACGAAATCTGAATCAATTCTGATTTGAGGTTAGGTTCCAAAATAGGAAGAGCTTTAGCTAGACCAAAGAATATAAAGAATGTCATTATAGACGGTTGCCATTATTAAGGCAACAAAAATGGCCTTGTGCTTTGTTTCAATCTCCTCCTTATGCTAATTCTGATCAAATTGCTTCTTAGAAGCCTTACCCCCAATGTGAATATATCAAGAGTCGTTATTTACATCTAGCTTTGCATCAGTATTTATGAATGTTTCAAAAAACCCGCTAGCCCTATCATATCATTACGAAACTAAGTTGAATAATACATTAAGGCAATACAATTAATTTGGATCAGATGCCCCTGAAAATTATTTATCAAGCCATCTTTAATCATTTTTGGGAGATTCTTCAATTTGACTTCCCTCTTACATTGAAATTTCATTCTTCAATGAGCTTTGCTGGTCTTCCCAATTAGAATTGTTGTGTTTTCGTTCCCTGAATAAATCGAGAATCAATGCCCAGATTGAGATATCATTTCAAATCAAAGTCTCGAGTTAAATCGGCATTAGTCTATCATAACATCCGATATTAATTTTCTTTTTGCAAAAGTTATTGGTTAACAACCAGCAAAGTTATGTATTTTGCTTTAAATTATATGTATCATTACTAAACATAGTGCTAGCGAGAATACTGAAAAGGGAATGCAATAAAAAGTATTGATTCGCAAATTCACAAAATATCAATGAGTTTCAGACTTCGAAGAGACAGAAGGAACATTTCCACTCTGTTCATAATTCATATTCCAATCGTTGTACGAATTAAGATGGAAAAATTAATTACTCTGAAATAGGGAGTAGCAAAGGTCTGTACTTCTTCCTTTGAGGCTTCAGAAATCTATTTAGCTCATCTTTTCTTTCAAAGAAAATCTGAGTATGTGTGAGCAGACTCTGATTTCCTTTTCTTCTTTCATTTCATGAGCGGTGAATTATTCCGTTAACCTTATCTTTATACGTGAGAATAACATTAAATTCAAATACATTCTCTGCCTTTAAAGACAGTTTTCTGCTAATGACGAACAAGATAGTATAATGGACCAACCCAATTTTCGGCGTCGTAATGAACGGAAACCTAAAGAGGCCTCTTCATTTCCAAAAAGGAAATCGAGGACCAGCTCTTATTATCACACAAGGTGAACCCATTAGGCTTTAATAAAAACCCAAGGAAGTAATTTCCTAAATCAAAGTTGAAGCACTTTCTATGAGATATTTCGAATATAAATTCATTTTTTGTTGTTTACTTCTTAATAAGGCTAGGTTTTCGAATGTAGAAACGTAGTTAATCAGTTTCAAAAGCTTTCATGGAAATTTTCCATGTACTATAGCTGATTCTCTCTTCTTTCCGCAATTCTAATCCCTCTATTATTCATTCGCTCCCACCTGGTAGTTAAATTAAGAAGCATTACAATAAAATAAAAAAATTGACTGGAGTCAAAGGCATTTCGTGCCGAGTTATTTTTCAAAATTGAGTTATTCTCCGTTAATCGCGAAAGAATTCCTGACAAGCCCTTATGAACTGAGATTATAAAATAGCAATCATAACACAATCCCAAGCCAAATAGCAATAAATGATTATTAGAATTAGCTTTTCACCTTGTCTGCAGCTCAATGTAGACTCTAAAAACTTTTGGAAGTTTGTCAAGATATGCCCTAGTCTTCTCATAATGTCCTACTAATATTGCAATTAACTTTGTTAGAACTACCATTTTGAAAATCCCGAAAACGAAAATAAATAAATAAAATGATCAAATCGCAAAAGCAACAAAATATTGAGGCTATCCAAACATACTTCTGGTACTGCGTTCAATATTATTTCTACTAAGCTTAGAATGTTCTGTCTATGGCGACTTGAGTCAAACTGTCCGTTTTTCGGACGAAGTTGCTGTTGATAAATGAGCAGAGATCTACCTAAACGAAATTTGCTGAAAGACAATATCCGATATGAGTGTTAATAGATCAGAATTATCTCATTATAACACACTAATGAAGATTTTGATAATGCTTAAAGGCCATCAGAATTGAACGGGATTTAGAAATAATGAGTTTAATGAGTTAGACTTGCAATATAATCATACTTTATAATAAATTAATTAATCTCAAGATAAAAAAAAAAACAAAACAGAGTGTAGCCGTATAGCGCATTATCAACATGAATTTGTTCCAACCAAAATCAGTCTTTCAACAGCCGAAGATTGAAACTGCTATCCGAGAAGCAATATTTGGTATCAAGACTGATATTGATTTTCAGTTCCATGTTAAAGCTGAGACAAGAGGTTTCAAGCCTTCTGATTTCTCAAAATATCCAAAAGACAGCTCGAAAAAACTGCTATACAAGAAGATAGAACCTATTAGGCCAGAAGTAGAGCATCAACTCTCCGAAAAGAAAGAGCAACAGCAGCTTATCGAATCTGATGATAATATAAGGGAAAGAGAATTGATTACGACCTCATTTCCTCAGAGCGCTGTTGGCGTGGTGCTCATAAAAGAATCAGATGACTCAAGCACAATGAAATGGGGATCTGGAGTAATGATTGGACCTGATCTTGTCCTTACTGCAGCACATAATGTTTATGACAATCAGAAACCATTTCGGAAGAGGTATCCATGCATTAAATTCATTCCAGCTGCAAATGAAGATGAGGCTCCTTTTGGCGAAATTGGAGTCCAAAGTGTGTTTGCCCCTGAAAAATATATTAGTCATCAAGGGGATGAAGAGAACTATGCCCTGATGATTCTAACAATACCAATTGGTAGAGAGATTGGTTACTATGGAGTGAAAGCATTACCAGGAAAAACACCAGACAAATTATTGAAAGGCAGTGTAATATCCGTAGTAGGATACCATGCTGTAGAGAACCTGATAGAAAAAAGTGAGATTTCCTTCGAGGAGTGGAGAGAGAGAGCAATAATTCAGGAAATCGAAGAGAAGACTGGCCTTATTCACTATGATGTTAAGGCGGGTCCTAGCCAGGGCGGAGGAGGCGTATTTACTAAGAACCTAGACACTCATGAACTCTTCGTGATAGGCGTGCACATAGACCGTGACATAGATTCTGGCTGGGCTTGCATGATAACAAAGGAAAGATTTGCAGAATTGCATAAATTTATCAGCGGATATGAGGGAAAAACTCAGAAATTTGAAGAAATCATACAAAGTAAAGATGATAAAGAGAAAAGGATCAACAAGCTGATGCTAAGCAACAAGCAACTTGGACTAGCAGAATTGAGAGAGCTGGCAGAATATAGACTACGTGGATTGGAAGAAATAGACCTGTCAGCCAACAGTCATATTCAAAACGAAGGAATAGAATTTTTGTGCAAAAACACGGTTTGGGAGAATCTTCAAAGAATTAATTTGGTAGAGACTGGCATCGGAAACGATGGCTGTTACTCTCTTAGCAAAAACGAAACCTGGAAACAACTGAAAGTTTTGTATTTGGGAGGGAATGATATCAGTGACAATGGCGTGTTAGCAATTGTGAAAAGCAAAAATTTCCTTTGCCTTGAGGAGATTGGTTTGGATTTAAATGCAATTGGCGATGATGGTGCACAGCAATCGGCATGGATACCAGTTGGAAAAATCTTAAAGCTTTGTCACTCTCCTACAATAAGATTGGTGGGAAAGGCGCCATTTGCATCAGTAGCAACACTACATGGAAGAATTTAAAAGCACTTCGATTGAACTATAATCAGATCGGGGATGATGGCGCAGTTGCGATCAGCAATAATTTAACTTGGACAAATTTAGAGGAGCTCCGATTGTCAAAAAATGAAATTGGTGATAAAGGCGCCACAGCTCTGGCCGAACACAAGATTTGGACAAACCTAAAGCTTCTTGATTTGGGGGTAAACAAAATCACTGCTGAAGGCGCAGAAGCTATCGGGAAGAATGTCATTTGGCAATGTCTTGAAGTATTGGATCTTTCATATAATAAAATGCAAGACTCGGGTGCTATAGCTATCAGCAGCAACACTACCTGGAGTAATTTGAAGGTGCTCAACTTACGTTCTAATCAAATTGGCGAAGAAGGCGGGGTCGTTGTCGGCAGGAATACGACATGGAAACAATTAGAAGAACTCTATATTGACCACAATCAAATTGGTAATAAAGGAGCCACGGTGATCGGGAGAAACCTCACTTGGAAAAGTTTAGAGCATTTAGACCTGAGTGCCTGCGAAATAGGATATCAAGGCCGGGTAGCTCTTGCTCGAAATCCTGCTTGGAAGTATATGAAAAAGCTGAACTTAATGGATAATATAAGACCAACTCCAGAGAGAATAAAGGCTCTCGAGGTTTGTGCACTGTTAAACCAAAAACACATTCAGAGCTATTTGCGATTCAAGTTTGACTTTGACTTATGAATTAGCTGAAATCAATAAAAAATTTTAAGTATTGAATATGTCCTCAGTAAGCTCCTTCACTTTATGTTTCGACAAAAATTTGATACAAACAACAAGTCAATTATTCAATTTGAAAGTTTAAGTTGGGAACGATTTCAATATTGAGAGGGTAGTTTAATAAAAAATGCTCCTCGAAATATTGGATCGTTTGCTTGCAACTCTGACCATGATAACGTTCATCCTTACAAATAACAGGTTTCACTTTGCGTTTCTAACGTGATAAGTAACAAACTACATCAATAAACATAGAACAGCAAATGAAACTGGTCGATCTTTACTTACACTAATGAACTGATAGAATTGATAAAACAAAAAAAATCATAAAAAGCATTGAGAACTAAATATTCTTCAGAAATTAACCCAGTAATTTTTCGCTATACTCTAATCCTCCCAAGATGCAGTTGACTCAAATGCTTTAGTATTTCATTGGCTTTCCTAATAAAAAAATACTTTGAAACTATTCTAAAAATTGTTAGAAATACACTCACCATTGATAAATATCGACTAGAAACTTTTTCAGGTTTATTCCTTATTTTTTGCGATAAAGTCACGCAATACCAAGAGAATGGAAGTAAGTTTTGCAGGAAAGAATTTCTACCAGAGAAAAATTTAAAGTGTTGTTAGAAAGAGTTTATTGAGATATTATAATTAAGCTGTAAAGATCTGGCTGACTAAATTGTACCTGATTGTTATAGTAAGCAATCCAGAAAAATCCATTCAAAGTGCTTGCTAGCTCTTTTCCCGTTTCTCGAAATGAGTTCTTGTTTGCTAATCTTGACAGAGAAGGATTAGTCTTCAAAACAACTCCGATTTCTCGATTTAATCAAAAAGTTTTAGAGCTAGTTAGCAATTTCTCTTGTCAACTCAAGTTATTTAATTAAATCAGAATCAAGCCATCATTTATCTATTTACTCAGCAAAATTAATTAAAATAGTCACACCCATATCTCAAAATTAAAGCCAGCTGAAAGCAAAAATGCTTCCAAAAGAGAATAGCAAAGAAAATAAAGAGTTAGTTGTCTCTCCCAAGTTCGACCTTACTGTTGAACACTGTAGAACGCAAGAAGGAGAAACTTTTGATCGATCCAACCCACCCTTTGAGGAATCGAAGCAAACACAAAGTGAATTGGAGAGAGATTCATTAAGGACGCCGACAAGAACCGTTATTGGTAATATATTTTTGCTCATATCATACTGTCCTCTCTCCACTACATTTTTTACATACTTGTAATGTTAATCACAAATTTGATTTTTTCTCATTTCGGAATTAACATTTTTTTTAAAGAAAACATCCCTCAAAAGCTACTCGCTTGGTCCTCAGAATTGAATAATAAGGTTAGCATTGTTGAATTCGAGACAAGGCGGAAATTTGCAACCTTTGCTGGGATGAAACTACTAAGAATGAGCTGTATTTTTGTTTGTTATTCTGGATTTGATCCAAATATAACTTATTTTGTTTAGATAGCAGGTGGACGCATGTAAAAGAGATCCCAAACACAAAATTACTTGTTTCTCTCAACCATTGTTTTGATACGTCTGCCAATCTAGGAGTATTTGATATCTCTCGGCAAAACAAAGTGAAGAAAATATACTCGTTTGAGGAAGTCTCCGGTGGTACAATTATTCTTAAAAATCTTTTAATAATGATATCTTCTCCTAGTGACTGGTGATGGAGATGTTACCTATAACTTTCGAAGAAATATCCTTGGTGCAATTCCGCTTGAAGGCAAAATCGCTTACCATCTCTTTAATTTCGCCACTACAAAGACCGGGAATATTGTGAAACTAAATCGAAAATCAAGATGGCATTCTCAGTACAGTTCCAGCTTTAGTAGCTTTTAGCATTTCCTCCCTTCTAACTCTCATTGAACATAATGCATTTAGAAAATTGTATTAGTGGGATCGATTTCAATCCTGCCGGAGAGACTACCGCAACGATAGACGAGTATGGAGTATGCTTGATCTCAGATTTAAGCACCAACAATTACAGCTTCCATCTGAACATGAGTCCAGGTTATGGTAATTAGGATTTCCAAAAACAGCTTATTACTAATTAATAGCATTAAATAGCTTAAACCTTTTACTTATCTAACCTCTCTTTAGCTAGTTTCTCTCGCTGCAGATGGAGTACTAATTCTAGTGAGCCCTTATTATTCGTGAAGTATGATCGCAATAGACTCAATATCCTTGATGCTGAGAAGAAAACCCTCACCTTGACAGAACCGATTGTCACCGAGAATCTATGTAATGAATGTCTTTTATTTCATTCTCTTCTTTTTCTGAATCCTGAGATATCCTGAAAGGAACTACTGTGGTTATAAAATCCTATAACTCCTTTCTAGTTTAATTTTCAGATCTTTTGCATTTAAAATTTGAGATTTCTGAAATCTGATTAATATTAAAGTAACCAAATGGATTGATGTTTGCCAAACCAATGGAAATTTGCTGGCTTTAGGTGGCACTGATGACTATATTAAGATATTTGACAAACGAGAATCAAGAGTTGTCAAAACTTTTGGACGCTTACATTCAAGTAATGCTTGATTTGATTAATTAAATCTTTTTGTGCATTATCATTGCTTAGATACTATCTACTGTGTACGGTGGGATCGAAGCGGTGATAAGCTAGCAAGTGTCTCAGCGGATAGAACACCAATAGTTGTTGAATTCGGGACTGGGAAGGTGCTCTATTCTGGATATACTCCAGATGGTACGAAATATGATAATTTTAACATTCATAATCTTCATCATTAGATCCTGCCACTTCAGTCTGCTTCATTTGACCAGGCTCCATTTCAAAATGAGCAAGAAAAGAGGGAGGAGATAAGAAAATCATTGAAGTCGAAGTGTAGTTAGGGGATCAAAAGAATCTGTTTTTCTGGACTATTGAATTTCTCTTTTTCTTCAATTAGCTGCTGTATCTCATTCATGTGTTATCTTCCCAATAAGAGCAGATTAAAGAAAAACTTTCAGAACCTATACCATTAGTTTTTTTTGTAAAAAAAAAAAATTGGCATGATTTAAGTCCCAAAACGAGTAAAACTTACTGATATCAAAGAGATACAGTCTATAAAATATTAGATGGATTTCTAACTGTCAGTTAGAAATTAATTAGATAATTGCAAAAGTTAATCAAGGCGTTAATTAAGCAACATCTTAGAGAACCAGATGAAAACAGGCATGATTAATGGGTTGGTTCTTCTTATTACATTCGAGATTTACCCGATAGAAGAACTCAATTACTTTAGAGATGCCTCATTACTGTAAGGAACAAAGACTAAAAACGGTAAGTATTCATATCGGCATGTTGAAGCAATACCTCACTTCAGAGAGGAAGTTTAATTATAAAGTGATCTAAAGAAATCCGAGTCAAAACCCTCAATTGATACCATGTAATTTGAATCTCATTGAGAACGCATGATGATCTGTAAAGAGAAAGCTCCTCAAGAATAATACTTTATTAATTACATCCGATGAACTCTGGGAGAAAGCTCTGAAAAATCAAGTATAACAAGTTGATTTTTCTATTGAAACATTAAACATTTATTCTCTTTCTTAGCACTTGAAAGCAGACTGTAACTAAGTTCATCCAAATGTTATTTGAGTATTTGTAAGCCACAACATGGTGTCGCTTCGGGTAAGTAAGGTCAGACTACATCTTTGTGCTTGCTGCTGTGTGGATCCCGAGCTTTAGGTTCTAAAGTCCAATAATTTCGAATTATAGTGTGGTAGATTTTATTTTAAAACAAACAACAAAAATGTAACGATTATATCTCCGAGTTTTAATAATTATCCTTCGAACTTAATCATGCTGTACATATTTAATGTTTCTTACGATTTATTTCATGATGGTAGGAATTTAAATTGATGTCTATTTGTTTATAGTTCGACAACTCTTAGCAGAGTGACAAATCTTACTTACGATAAGCACGAATGAGAACAAAAATATTCAGATGGAAGGATGATTAGAATTCCTAAGGTCAGGACTGCTTAAACCAATCCACAGAATCATGATCTGAATTGTGCTGCTTGGCCGACATTCTTGAGAGTAATTCTTGTTCTCTGAATCCTTTTCGTTTCATGTTTATCTAGATGAAGCATACTGAACAGGCAACTTCTATATGATTTTTGAATGACAATCAGGCATTCTGAAATAAATAATTTACTCCCATTTGAAGTGTTTCCAGTATAAAGCACTTTTCCTGTTTTGAAATCCAACAGGTTTACTGTGTATCATCCGAAGCACTCGCGAGTTTATCGCCGCTCGGACTCCATCGCACACAGTTATAGAGAGAAAAAGTACTCCTTTTTTTTTCTCACTTTGTCCTAGCTCAAGTTCTAAGAGATATTGTATGTATGTGTGTTTGTATAATTATACATGAGATAAAATACCATCAAATCATACACTTTTTTCTGAGCTTAGTGAATAACTAAGAAAGAGTACAATTTTTTCAATAGAAAATTCAAAACTAGTCGCAACCGATTTCCTGGGTTGAATGTTAAATCGAAATCAGAAAAGTGGTTCATTCAAAATAATTTCTTAAAATGAAACTGAACAATATATTGTTGAAAATAGGAAAGTTAATCTCCCAATTTACTTTAAGAAAAAAGAAACATAATCCTTCTTCCCTGAATTTATTGGAAACCAATCATGCATGAAGCGAAAAATTTGAATTCACAGAAGAAAACAACAAAATATAGCTGTAATTACCCCTGGTCAAGTTGTACCGAACTCTTTAAAGTGAAAGTTTTCTTCTCAACATCTAGGATATTAAGTTGGTCTTCGCTGTACTTCGCGAATATCAGTGATTCATCCGCATTGGAACTCCATCTGCAGCGTGCAAACTGGTCTAATAATTGAGGTTAATGGTGTGAGCGAAATTAATATCGCCAAGAGTTTAATCTCATGCCAACTCATGAGCTATTATTGCAGCACATCGATGGTGCTTTAAATTCACTGGTAATATCCTCGGACATCTCAAAAGCTATCGCAACCAAATATGATATTACAGCAGATTTGATTTTCTTGCTAAAACAATCTTATTTTAAGTTTAATGCCTAATTTGAGGATATGGACTCTTTTGAGAATGCATTTTGAGTAGAAGCTTCTTTGCAGCTGAGAGTTTCTTCAGTCAAGGGTAGCGCTAGTGGTTGTTTGGAAAATTAAATAGCTATTAACCCATTTTTAAAAACTTAGATCAGCAAATCAATTTGAAGCTTTGAAAAGATCCTAATGCTCTTTCGAAATCTCAGAAGAGAGAGAATTTATTTTAATCAAAATGATTAAAGAATGATTCTGAGACCGAAGAAATTTATAAGCTCTAGGCAATT
>ENA-UOTX01001700-UOTX01001700.1-compost-metagenome-genome-assembly--contig:-NODE-1700-length-14280-cov-12.457931_pt1 | contig 14280 bp, 7 predicted proteins | sample MGYA00238143_ERZ746982 | MGnify/ENA primary metagenome ERZ746982 (study PRJEB28758, sample SAMN06268862) | compost metagenome | isolation source: single cell | place: USA: California, Emeryville, Joint... | reverse complement strand
GTTATTAGTTAATTATTTAATTTCCTTGAGCTGATTCGAATTAGAATAATTCATTGAGAAGCTCGAAAAATCAGAACCTTTTCAAATTCTTAATTTATGCTAGTTAGTTATATCGACAGGATTCGATTTGTTTTTATGGGTGATTTAACTTCAATGCTCAAAGAGACTCTAGAATAAGCCCCACTCCCGGAAGAGGTGAATCGAGCTTTACAGGAAAACATGCAGGTATCATTCATGTAAAATTTTTAGAAATTCTGAGAAATAGACAAAACCTTTTCCACGAGTAGTAACAACGGTTTTCTTTGGCAAGAACTCGATTGGATCATTAGAAACTCGCTAAAGGTTGTATGCGTGACAGCAAATGTTTTTCCGAAAATTAATTTCACGACGCAACTAATCTTTTTAATTTAGATCTTGAGGCAGTATTTGTTAACCAACCCAAGAGAAATCTTGAAATCGAAATTGGAATTAATAAATGCTTCTTTGACTAAGATCCGAAATAGGATAATTTGCAGCAGGACCCAGAAATAGAAGAAGTCGCGTTCTCACCTTGTAACTCTACTTGGAGAATTCCCGACGAGGACGCTTGACATCTCAATATAAATATTCTCGACTGAAATCGTTTAGCATAATTGCAAAAACACCCTTGTGTGCTGGACTGAAGTACTGAGAGGAGGCAATAGTGTGCTTTTGTTCAATTTTGCTCTAATATTCTGCAAATTAAATTCTAATCACTTCGTGAAATCAACGGTGATCCATGTCTTTAGATATTTGTTAGAATTTGAGCAGTTTCGGAAACAATATGAACATTCTTTTTATTTATTGAGTACGAGACCGCCTCTTTTTTTTTTAAACAAAAAAAAATAAATAAATCGAAAGAGCAAATACGGGCACTGTTTCATTAAAATTTAATTTAAAGAGAGAAACGATAATAGAACTGGCAGTCCAAGAAAAGAAGTGAGTTTCATCTTTCTTTGACTATCTTTCACCGCAATTTTGAAACAAATCAACTATGCCAAGGAGGCATTACGAACAAATCGAGTGACAATGGAAGCTTTGACAATATTGATATATATTTTTTAACAATAAGTGACCATTATTTTGACATATTCAAATAAGGTATGCCCGAATCCTTTGGATGTCATTATTGCTGAGAGCTATTTCTTGTTAGGATGACGAGAGAACTTGAATAGAATGAATTAACTCGACTTCATTTGTTTCCCTTCAAATTTTTAGAAAAAAAAGCCTTGAGCGACGTAGCTTTGATTTTCAATATTGTATACCTGTATCTCATATTCCAAATTAATGCAAATTTGAACCTGAATAGTTGGCTCTGAAATTAGAAAAATCTTTCGTTGACACAGTGATGACGTTGTTTAAAAACTCCATAAAATTGTCAAGATTAAAGAAAGATTAAATAGAGTCTCTCTCGCAAAAAATTCGGTGCAAGAGCTTGAAGAAAAAGTGCATGAGAAATCGAGGGTTGTTTGCAATCCTCTTCGGTTGAATCAAGGGGCGTTTATAATAGAGCTTTATATCTTATAGAATGCTTTGCTGAATCTATGAGGTGACTGGAAGTTGCTTTACTCACTACGGCTATCTCTTTCGTTCACGCTTGGATCGTTGCTCTCATATAGTACATCCACTAACAAGATAACTTATTTTTTCTGCATCTAAGGTTAACACTCAGAGTTCTAAAAGGATAGTCAAAGGATCCACGTTTGCTAATCCGTAATCTTAAGGCGCAGTAATGCAATTTTGTTCTACCTCTGCCTCATATTCTCATAAACACAACTGATGGTCTCTGCCTCATATATCTATTTTCTCAACTATAGGCTCTTTTGTACACTTTAGAACAGCTTTCTCTCTCTTTTTTGATTTTATTTTCTCAGAATCAGATATGATTTTTTCCGAAAAAATTAATTACTTCGCTTTTGAGATTTAATTTTCTCAAGAAAGTATCAAGTGATAAATAGTGCGTGAAACAATGGTCTATGGTTAATCTTTGTTCTTCATTCCTCAAGAGGCTTCTTTGTTCACGATCCGCTTGAATGAATGGACCCAATCTGTTCTATACTCAGAGATTAGGTTGTGCTGGGAACATTTCTCTTTATTCAAGTCACTAAAAATCCTTTCCGATGAGACACTGACGTCTGTTTGGAGTTGCTTCTTTGTCCTGCTGTTTAAGAGCCATGTCTAACTAAATCTCACCAAATAAACTGTTTTCTTCAATTTTTAATAAAGATTTTCGGATTTCTTTTTCTATCAATTTTGTTCCACATTCAAGACTGAAATTGGTCTTTCAGTTTGATATCGATGGCTCCCTGCAATTACCTACATAAGAAAGCTGTACGAATAATGAGGGTTCTGAATTAAACTTGGAAAAAAATTCACTACCATATCATCAACAACCAGATCTCAAGATGCACAAAGCTAGCACTCCTTACGAATTTCCGGATGTTATATGTGCTTGACACTAAAGATGAGCAATTCGGAATTGTTTTGATAATATATTTGTAACATCATCCCAAGTTTTTTTCTCATAGGCCTGTAGCAGCCGCATCTCCAGCAAAATCTAATCGCAGTATGAAAATATTTATTAATATACTTCATAACTTAATACATTAGCATTGCTTGCTGATACATACAAACCTCTCCTCTACAAATTTAATATAGGCTGAAGTTCTCTGAAAATTCAGAACTGGTTGCTTATTGTAATTGCAAACTTGCCATTAGGATTGAAATCAAGTTCAGCTACGTAGTTTTCTCCAGAGTAACCTGTTAAATGGGGTCATTAAGAATGGAACAGATTGATTACCATCTCTTGTCGAATTCTAGATGCTATGATTGAAAATAAAGTTGGGGTATTATGTTTTATCTGTTTCTCTGCTACTTTCTGTTTTATTAGTTAAGTATTGCCCTTGCTTGTCTTGCTTGTGAGGTTCTGCAGGGAAAAATCCCTTTTGTAGGTCCAGCTTTGTTTGCATTTTATGCAGGAAATTTCAACAGGTATATTGCTTTGCCTTGATTTTTCCTCATGGTAAAATAAACATTATTCTAATTCCAGGAAATGTTAATTTTCATTACAAGCTCAATAAGATGAACGAGCATCTCAGTAATTGAAAACAGAAGAATAATCCTAAATATTTGAGAAAACGAAATCTTAGCATTCGTGGCGGCCAAATTAAGACACCTGCTAAATTAATATTCCTTGTTGCCAATAAAACTTTTGCTTTGAAGGGGTCTGTTAACTTATAATTCTAATGGAGGTCATTCTGTTGTCGTTGAGGATCCAATCAGACATTATCGAGATAAGCCTTCTGAGCCTAGAGACGGTTTCTAAACAAGAGCAGGGAAGCCTTGGTTTTTTACGCAAAAGGTTTCCCTCAGTAAATAAACTTGAAAATTGAATTTTCAGCTCTTCAATTGATCCCCTCAGGCTCATTTTTCGAAACAATTCCAAGACCTCTATCCAAAAGAATGGCAGGGTCATGTGAAGACCGATACTTTCAAATGTCGGTGATGAGATCTTCAAGCGCTGGACCATTTTTTGACAAACTTATTTTAGGGGCTTCTGCCAAATTTGAGGGTTCCGAGCAGCAATTCTGTATCCGTCGCAGTTTTTTTTCCTATCCCAACTTTCGATTGTCAGCTGCTGTATTTGCTTGTTCTCCATGAAATAGAAATGCAGCAAATTCCAACGATATACTCAACTCAAATTCAAAATTTGAGATCAAAATAATTTGCATAATCTCACATCCTAAGGTGAATCCTTTAAATAAAACAGTTTATTTGTTCGCAGAATTTCAGTTCCAAAGCAAAATTTGAAAATACAACGACTTTAACAATTTCAAGATTGCATAGCTTCAAATAATAGTTTGAAGCGACTTGACCATCTCACTTAGACAATGAATTCTATCCATGATATCTCCAATTTTAAATTGTGATTTGGCTTCGATTTTCAGGAATTAGTAGAAGATCTGTTGAAGGACATTACTTAAAAAAACTTTAAGCTCATAGAAACAATCAGCTTCTTGGCTATTAAACTATGAGTCTCAAGCGAGACTGATTTGTGAATCTCATTAACCAAATAATAACTCAAACCATTATTTTTCTGAGTATCGACACTTGCTGTAGTTCAGACAATTTATCTTGATTTCAAATTTGAATTTTTCGTTAATAAGTAATCAACGAATACTTTTTGCTTTTGGTTTGATATTGTTCATATTCGCAGGTTCCTTTCAATAATTGGAGTAATAGTACAATCGGATGTTGGTTGAGATTATTCGAGTTGAAAATTTGGAGCTCTAAATGATTCAGTAAGCGTTTTTCATTAAATAACTTCACATACCCATCAAGAGCTGATTTTTAATATCGTATCGCAATTTGACTTTGAGTCGTATATTTGCAGTTTGAAAGTATAAAAATTCAGGTGAGGAAGCTAAGGAATTTTAGTCGTTTCTCCAACATTCTCAAGGAAGTCGAAGCAAGAAATGCTGAAATTACGAACTGGAAAATCATGTTACTTCAAATGAAATTTTTACAATAACACTCGACTCTAAATGTTGTATTCTGCTTTCTAATTCTCTAAACTGCTACTACTGCGACAGATTTAAAGCCAATGGGAGAAAGCGGATTGTATAGTCATGGTTTGAATGTGAGTCACTCACTCCCAACTTATCAAAAGCGCATAAATGGATATATTGCAGTGAATTTAGAAATTCCTCATGATAAGGGATTAATGGGTTTTCGTCATGCTTTTGAAGATATTTCTGATCCAAAAAACACGTATGAATTGGATACCTGCGATAAAAGATGCTGTTCTCTTAATTGTTAAAGATTTTTCATCATTTCTCCAAAAACGATTTTCTCATGTACAACGAATAGAAAGACAACTTTGGAGTTGAGTTAAAGTTATCAGAGATAACCGAATACTTTGCAACAATTTCTTCGGCAGCACACAGATTCATCATATGGTTTTTCGTTTGAAGTTCTCAAGAATAGATTGGGAAAAATTTCTTTTAATTTGAATTAAAAGGCTCTTATTAGCAACCCTAACACGCAAGAATTAGTTGGAGGTTCGTTTCAGAATGGTGTCGGTCAATCGCAAAAAAAAAAGAAAAGAAGATATTTAATACCAATGGCACTGCTTGTAAGAAATGAAATGTTAAATGGAATTGAATCCATCGTTTATTCAAATTCTTAAGAAGATAGCTATCCAGATTCCATTATTGAAAAGGAATACAAAGAGTAGAGGTGGACTCTTCGTGAGGAGCCTTAAACAACTCCATCTGCCTTGAAAATAAAAGATTTTACGCGCTTCATTTTTCTCTCAAGCACATTTGGTTCTAATTTGTATATTCATCGTTCTTCCCAAGGAAAAGAGATGCGTGGCCTTTTCCTCCAGACCGATCTTAGCTTTATGAACAAGATAAAATTCCAAACTTGGGAATTATCACGATAATTGATTTTTTCTGATATCCGTTTCGAGTTTGAAGGATAATCAAGCCTGAAGTCGATATTCTATCGGAAGTTGATGAGAGTTTAATGCCGATTCAACTTAATTTGATTCTTTAACTAAAAGTGATTTCTCGAGTTTTGGCATTGATTTTGGATCCATTCTGGACATCAACGCACAAAAATTCGAATGACTGACAGAAATCTATCGTTATCAAATTGTCACTTTTCAGGGTTGTTACACGATATCTAATGAAAGAGATTCGTTCCTTCAAAATCTCCAAGTAATGAATTAAAGATGGCTTTCTTAAATACTGCTAAAGGCATAGTTGATCCTAATTAATAACTTTACATTAATGTACCATTCTCTCTTTACTTCCTCGCTGATATCAGCAATTTGAGTATAATTACATCCATTTGTATTGTTATTCCGTTATTCGAAAATATGCAGATCTTCCAGAGTAGGAGGGGTAAATTGAAGGAAACTTTAGTTAATTAAATGTATTGCCAGCATATCTTCTAAGTGGGCTCTATTTGGTTGTCCTCTTGAACCAAAGCAAGATGATTGCTAAATTTTATCATCAATATAGTGTTCTTAAGACTTTTCTACCAAAATATCAGTAGCAGGTTCACGAATTTTACTCTCGCCTTGATCAACGACTGTTATCATTTAATTTTCTTAAGGAATAAAATAATTAAAGAGGAATAAACCCTCTATTTTCCACAACACACCTCAAGAGAATAGAGACAATAGCAGCTGATCTTGGTTTGGGTTGCAACAGCAAGCCCTGAAAAAATGCATTTCAAGACTCAATATCTCAGTTACTACTCTTTAGTGCTCTCAAGATTCATTATAAAGAATTGAGAAGAAAACAAGTTTTCTCCTTTCAAAATGTTTCTTCCAAATTTGAATCTTGAAACTCTCGAAAAAAGATGTCAATTCATTGACATGTGTGCTTGTAATAGGATGGACGACTGCATTTCCTGAAAAGAGCTAAATCATTTTTTTATGAGTGAGCTCCTAATTCGCATTTCAAGTACGTATCAAGCCGATTGAGTTCTTGAGCTTTCGCAGCTCGTTTTGGCAAATGAAGGTAAACATTAATTAATCAGGAGCACGTTCTTTAATTTTCCAATGTATTAATTTTTTTATTAAATAAAGCCAATGCTTTTAGTTTGGAAAAATTTGGAGCCAGCCTTTCAAAAAAAAAGAATTTGAAAAGATTCTTAAATTGCTCCCGAAATAATAAGACTTTATTCTTGAGAAATAAAAATTTAAAGCTATGGTTCATGGAATTGAAAGGATTTAATGATCCGTAATCCCAAGATGGCTGTTACAAAAGCTCTTTTTCTGATAGGACGGCAAAAATACGAGTTTCAACCCGTTGTGAAGCGTCTACAACGAATTATCTGAAGGTAATTTTCCCAAAACTATTATATTTTTTCGAAATCTGCTCCTCCTCTCTCTGCAACTTTTGCTTGACATCGCATTCCTCTCCCTTATGCGCCTAATGCATCCGGTTTCCCACATCCTAAGAACAATTTCATTTTACTAAATCAAGACCAAGATTTCAATGCCGGGTCTTGCCGACATATGGTATATAAAAAATTAATGAAATCGCACTGACGTAATATTTTATAAGGCTTCTAACAATTTATTCTCTTGAGTTACGGAAATTATTAGATAGTGCGTCATACAGACAACCACGTCAGCAAAATTCAGAATTATTTTTGCTTCGTAACTGAGGGAGAGAAAAATAGAAATGAGTTATGGTAAATGCACTATGGTTAATTCCAAGTCTTCTTTTATCTTGCTATACTTATAGATTGTGCTAATGGAGTTATATATGGAATTAACAAAATGAATATTCGAGATTCTTGTAACAACCGATTGTTATATTAAAATTTTCTATTTTTAACTAACTGGTTCTTAAATACTGTTAAGAATCGTTAATGTTCTTATTCTCAGTGATTCTGATTAAATTATAATCAATTCAATTCGAAAAGGTAATCAGTTTCGGAAAGCTTAAACTCAAAAATTTAATGGGTTCTTTAACAATGTCATCATGGCTTTTTCTAACTGCACTTTTTCTGAGTGTTGGTGGTAAGTCCTCTATCCGACCCAATTTGACTTTTTCTCATGCTATGAGTAGCCTCAATGATTGAGATTGTCAAATTGCAAGAAAATTTAAAACATTATTCAAGCGCATATGATCAATTTTTGCTCGCTACCAAGACAAGTGGATGGACCATTTGCAAGGAGTACGCTGCCACTTCCTGGGTTAAAAAAGTTAGCTGGGCAGCGAATTGGGAAACATTTCTCCGGATTTCTAATGAAATGTAATTACTATTATGAGACATAAATCAAGTTTGAGAATAGAGATAACAGTTATAATGGAAGATTGGTTTATTTCGAATTTAAAAAAACAGATAAAAGTACGTTTAATATTGGACAGACGGAATTACCTAACGGAGCATGGACTGATTGGGAATCCGTAATCTTACTATTATTCAAGCTATATTGATATAATTTCCTTAAAGGGTGCTTTGGGATCTGTTTTGCTTCCTCTGGATCAGTGGGTGTTTTTATGTAGCACCACAAGTACAATAGAACAGAAACAAAATGGATTCCGATACACTTTGCCTTCTACGTCGACTCAAATAGTGGCTTTTGGCACAAGACTACCTATCGGATCATTCTATGATTTGGCAAGCAACGCGACAGTCTTTATTGGTGGCGATATCTTTAAATCACTAAGCAACAATTGGCTACAAGCCGTCAGATTATATCTTAATTACTTTCCCAATTCAGTCGATGAAATGATCAATCTCGCAATCATGGAGACTGGTAATATTTTCACGTTTCAGACATAATATATCATGTTCTCTCATATTTTCCAGGCAGGCTTTACCTTGTTCACTTTCATTCAATACCGAGTGTGAACAATAATCAAACTGTTGCTGTTAACTATTTTCAAGAAACATCCCAAGGAAGCTTGACTGCATACAAAGGTAAGGAAATTAAATCATTTCAGCTTCGTTATATCAATTTTTGTATTTTGTAGGGCTTTCTACGAGTGATACCACAAGTGATCCTGTTTTCAGTGTGAAAAACATACTGCGTTGCCGACCCGATTCCATTTTAAGCTTCAATGTCGGAGCTGGTGGTCCGAATGGAGCAGTGTTTGCTATGGACATTTATCCATATTCTGGGGGTCCATCGACTCAGACACTTTTTTCCATTCGAGACGGCTCAACAAATTTGGTGTCTTTTGCTGCAGAATTGTCGGATTCTACTAACGAAATTACTTTTTACCGAAAAGATTCCATCACGAGTCTGCTGACTGCAGTTGCGACTCCTTCTCTTACACTGACAAAAAGTGATTATAATTAATAATAACCTAAAACTAATTCCCTGAACAATCAGATGCTTGGAACCGCTTGATTATTGAATTTACACAAGCTCAACCACTAAACCTCGCTGGCGCATACTATTCTCTTAGAATATTTATCGGATCTAGCAGCACGAGTCGAATTTATTTTGCAGATTCAGCAGGAACAGCCTCACCACCAGCGTTATTCTTCGGAGTGAACAATATGGTTCTCGATTTCTGCAGCCAAGTCATTGATAGCACCTCACCTACGACTCGTGAGACAGGAAAAGATGGAAGTTTCGACCTTTTGAATTTTGTTTGGTTTGCTGGAGCGGGTGGTGTTTATCAAAATACAACTGGTACATATAGTCGTTTATCTTCACCATTTAATCATATTTTGTATCTCATAGCGGACCCTAATTGCCTCCAAACTGCATTTCTCCATCCAAACCAAAGATCTTGCCTTTTGTGCGTAAGCGGATATTACCTTTATAATAGAGCATGTTATGCGACCTGTCCAGCTGGCACTCTTCCACATGAAGACACCAAATCCTGCCAAAGTAAATTATAATCATAAATTTTCTTTAATCTTAATGATTTTTTCCGAATAAATTAGAATGCCAATACGGATATTATTATGTAAGAAGAATCCTTTTCCACAAGCAATTTACCTAATCCTCTTCCAACTAGAACCAATCAAACATTTGCATAGATTGCTCTCCTGTCGGATTTTCTCTTACTGCGAGTTATACCTGCATACAATGTTCCACAGGATGTGCGTCTTGCACGGGAACTGGTAGCAACGAGTGCACCTCTTGCCTTCAAGGATCATACTACTTGCAGCCATCTCCGAACTCGAACACATGTGCTACGACTTGTCCATTCGGATACGGTGAAAATAATACTCTAGCAGCCTGTGTCGACTGCGCAGCGAACCAACAAGTTTGGTACAACAAATTATGTTTGGATGCCTGTCCTGATGGCTATGTCAAAACAGTAACAGGAAGTTGTGGGAAATGTAGCAACCCAAGTCTGCACTATTACAACCATACCTGCGTGACTAGCTGTCCTTCAAAAACTTACAGTGCTTATAATTCTTACATAAATCAGTATGAATGCAAATCCTGCTATGTAGGATGCGATACATGTGTAGATGGCACTTCATCGGGATGTTTAAGCTGCTCAGAAGGTTTCTTCTACTTCAATAATGCTTGCAACAGTGGATGCCCTTCGGACAAGTATGCTAACCCCAAAACAATGAAATGTGAGCAATGCCAACCTCCCTGTGTAACTTGCAGTCAACCTAACAACCAAAGCTGCACTAGTTGTCCGTCAGGGTATTTCCTGTTGGATGGGACTTGCGTCATAAGCTGCCCTGATAAGTACTACCAAACCTTCTACACAGCAGAAGATGGAATATATCAAATCCCAATCTGTTCACCAAAATTGGTCCTCACTTTCAACCTAAGTCTCACAACTGAAGCTCGTGTTATCAATATGAATTTCAACTACGGTATTGTCAACATGATTCAGGCAATTTCTCAAAAAATGCAAGTTCAAATTGCAAACACCCAACTTGACGATGTTCTTTTTGTTCTCTCTCCAGTCACAGTATCACAAATCAAGTTTCAGTACGTGGGAAGTCAATACTTTCCTTCAAAATCCCTTTTAACCATCACAATCGATTTGGATGCTGAAGATTTTAATAGCAATTGGTACCAACAGTTTCGAATTATCGACAAAACGGCGACAATCCAGATTAAAGAAATCTATCCGTTCTCACAGGCAGAAAAACAAATGATCTCAAGTACCACAGCAGCCACTGAAGCCGGTGGAAACGCCATAGCATCGATCCAAGCAGGGAGCTCAGTTGCGCAAGGAGGTGTCTCTCTGAGTCTGTTACGAACGCAACTTGTGGGAGAAGTCCTGCAATTAATGAGATTTGTTGCTATACGATGGCCTCCAAACATTGCACAATATTTTGCAACATCAAGTCTTGACCCAGCATCAATGATAGTGCCTATTGATTTGATAACAAAATTACATAGCCCTTTGGATGACAGAAACTATTCTATGCCTCGAGTTTTTGAAGAATATGAAACCTCACCCTTCTTCACCCAAAATTTCAACGGAGAAATATCGAATCTTGTAATCTGGGTGGCTGCTCTCGCAGGGGGCGCATTCTTGCTTAATTTCCTAAAGAAATGTTTTAACAAGAGGATGAAAAGAAATAATGGGAAAAAGTACCTCCTCTTCCCTCTAGTTCAAAAGATAAGCCAACTTCTAAATTGGGTTGATGATTCCACTCTTTGGAACTTGTTACTCATGCTTGTCCTCTCAATTTTTCAATCCGGATGTTTATGGGCCCTCCTCAACATGCGCTACGCATCAGTTTTGCTTGAACCTCCAACAACATATACATGGGTTTCTCTGGGATTAGCAATATTTTTCTTCATACTTAACTTCGCTCTCTTTGGAGTGGTAACCAGAGTGGTCATAAAGAACCTGAAGTACCTTGTCCAAACTGGAGGAAAGGGAGATCATTCTCAACAAGAAGTAGAAGAAGAACGATTAAAGAATTATAGCGTTTTATTTGAAGATTTTAACCGCAAAAAACGAATTCAGCTGCTCTATGTTCCTATCTCAATGCTGAGAAGTCTCTTGTTCGTTATGATTCTCGTATTGCTGACCTTTTATCCTCTTATTCAAATGATACTCATTTGGAGTTTACATACGGCGTTTATTCTTTATTTCATCCTCTGTCAGCCTCTCAAGGTAAGATGGCTGAGACTGATGACACTTCTCCTCGAGTTATTATCGTACGGCTGCACAACACTTGGTTTTATTTTTGGATTCGTTGATTTGGACGCGACAACCGCGAACGAGGTAGGACTGGTCTTTCTTTTCTTGACAATTGGATCAACAATCGCAGGAGGCCTCCTCAGTTTGATCCAAGCTCTACAACTAGTATGGGCCATTTATAAATACTTGAAAAACCTAAGAGCAGCTAAACGAGTTCACCCGATTCCACTCTCAGAACCTCAGCCTCTCCACAATTGTTTAACACCCGCAACGGCGGAGAAGAGGTTTGAAGGCAAAATTATTGGAGCCGAGAGCTCTTCGAGAAGCAAACCTCCCTCAGCTACCCATATTAAGGATTTATCCGAAGATGAGAAAATGCTTGCAGCTCTTGGGAAGCTTTCTCCCCAAGTTTTTGAAAAAAGTGCGAAAGACAAACAGCTTCTTGAGGAGTTGAGAGAGTGGTGGAATTCAAATCAATCAGCTTTAAATATCGACACTGAGGATTATTATTTAAAGACTGAAATGGATAAAGACCCTAAGTTGTTAGATAGGGTCAAGAAAACTTGTTATAGGAATGACAGTCAAATTCCGCGAAGACCCAAGGTAAGTTCCTATTTCTCTGGTACTTTGGATTGGATGAAAGACTCTTCTGCTCTATAAATTAGAAACTACAAATTTAGCAAATAAGTCTATTTTTTTTTTTTGCATTGTCCTTTCTCGTATAGAAAGCAAGTCTACATATACCAAGTCAATTTTTTTTCTCTTGAAGGTTACTTAATAAAATGCTTCATTGCACTTTGAAAATAAATTAAAGTAATCAAGAGTTAGGACAGACTCATATAGATTGTGAAGGAAAGATTGCCAGAAACATACGTAACTACTCGTAATTTTCCAAAATCGTGTTGAATTTCACCTCAGATGCACTCTGAGCGAAAGAAATACCTGCTATTTCAAAAATCGACAAATTTTAGGATCAAAAAATTTTTGTACCTCCAAGTTATCAAGTAAGGGGGGAAAATAATCATTATCAATAAATTGCTAGGAAACAGAAATTGATGAGCAGTAATGATCGTTTGTCATCTTCACCAAGATCAAGGAATTGTTGCGAGCTTCAATTTTCTCAATCTATTAAATGCATTCGTCAGAGAGATATGAGTTAAAACAAAATTCAATACAGATAATCTAACTAATCTTTCTTTGAAAGCTGCAATCTCAAGAAATTAATAAGTTGGGTTGTTTTTTCTGCTATTGTCACTCTCTCATCAATTTAAAGGTACTCAAAGAGAATGTTAAGTTGAGGTTTTGAGATAAACTTTCTTCGATCATATTGGACTCTGTGGGTCTCGCTATTTTCTATTAGCAAATTTAAGGAGTTTTTGAGTCACTTTATGCTATTTTAGGATGAATTCGCGGTTTTCTTTAATTGATTATTTTGTTTTCAGAATGAAGAAGGCATGGTTTAATTCTGCCCCAGTAGGAATGATACGATACAATCGCTGACATGAGTGATGCTAAATCACTAGTTATTGTGACAACTAATTATTAATCCAATGGTTCCAGTGATATCCTTCTCTTCGGATGAGTATTGCCTTGATTCTTCCTCAAAGGAAACAAACAGATCTAAAATTAAATTGGATAAACTATGAGTCATTAAGATGTGAAAATTTACTTCCATCTGAAGTCTTTCCTTTATACAGCCTTTTCCAAGATCTGAAGTCCATTAGTGCTATTGTCTGATCATATGAAGCACTCGCGACCACAGAACCTCTTGATCTAAAAAAAAGAGAAGGCGTTAGAGTTTATTTATTAAACAAACAAAATATTAGGATCGTGAATTTTGAGAAAAGTTCTCACCATCCTTGATTCTCGTTTGTCAAATATCTTCACTCTCTTATCATGGCCATCTAAAGCCAATAGAGTTGCTGTATTTCTCAAGTAAAGGATCCTTCGCTTTACCATAAAAAGTCTATAACAATTTTCAGTCGCTGGGATTTTCATCTTCCATAGCATTGCAGCAAGCGCACGATTAAAAATCAGCAATCTTCAAAGATTTGTCAATGAAACCTGAAACTCCGAAAATAAAACACAGTGATCGATGGAAATCTATCATCCTCAAGGAATAAAAATTGTCGAGTTAAGAAAAGAATTTCTGATACTTTTTCGAATTTGTTTATATGTTTCTTGCAGAGTATAAACTTAGTTGAGTTTGACGATTGCATACATTGAAGGATTTCTAAATTCACTGCAATATATCCATTTATGCACCTTTGATAAGTTGGGAGTGAGTGACTCACATTCGAGACATTACTATATAACTTCCTCCCTATTGGCTTTAAATCTGTCGCAGGAGTAGCAGTTTTGAGAAATTAGAAAGCAGAATACAATATTTAGAGTCGAGTGTTATTTTAAAAATTTCATTTGAAGTAGAGTGAGTTCCAGTCCGCAATTTCAGCTAAAATTCCTTAGTTTCATCACTTGGGTTTTTTATATTTCCAAACTACAAATATACGACTCAAAGTCATACGCAGCTACGGTTGGTACTACATCTTAAGCCATAGCTATTAGCACAGAAAGGAGCTAGTACCCAATTGATGAGAATTTTACAAATTATGGCTCGGATTAATTTTATGAAGCTGATCAACATCAA